>Ga0164243_10002032_pt1 | contig 33868 bp, 48 predicted proteins | sample OricompcompostOP_FD_108781 | JGI IMG/M metagenome (GOLD analysis project Ga0164243, IMG submission 108781) | Organic Plus compost microbial communities from Emeryville, California, USA - Original compost - Organic plus compost (OP) | ecosystem: Engineered > Solid waste > Mixed feedstock >... | reverse complement strand
GACATGTCTCAACCCGCCATCATGTATCGGACTTCGTCCGTGATTTCGGTCGTGTCGAAACCGCAGCCGTATTTGCGGGTCAGTGTTTCGACGGTTTCGGAAACCTCGTGGAGAAATTTGACGACTTCGGCCTCAAGATCGGCAATGACCTGATCGTCGCGATCCAGACGCTTGATGAAAAGCTGCATCTCATCAGGAAAGCGTGGATCGTACGACACGAAATCGCACCATGCGCGGCCAGTGCATGCCATCTGCCACAGCATCTGCGTGACATAGCGCGATGGAATTTCACCTGATTTGATGGTGTCTAGGTGAGTGGCTGAGTTCGGGCATTTGATTTCCAGCAGCCCGTCATCGCCTACCAGTCCGTCAGGGGACGCGCCTGTCATTGCGATAGATGGATGGGCGACAAAGCCAACCTGAACCACTCGAATATTCTTCTCGAACTGATAGGCCGAACGGGCGTCAGGCTCGTTGTCGGTCCCCCACTGCATGGCGGGAGACGTGAAGCCTTCGGTAGCCGTGCCTGTCAGCCGTTCGAGAACGAGTTCCGCGTGGTAGTTTTTGCGGGACGCGCCGTATCCTGTCTTGGTCTTGGCGATTACATCGGCAACGCGGGATGCGGTAACGCGGCCAAGTCTTGCTGCGAACCATTCAGCCGACCCTTGGATAATCTCATCCATTTGCCTGCCCTCCGGACTTACGGCTTGCAATCGTTGCATTGAGCTTCTTGCGGGCCGCTTCAAACTTTGATGCGGCGAGGTCTTGGACGGCTTCCACCTTGTAGAAGTCGCACCAAATATCGACCTCCATACCGGCATCGGAAATCAGGCGAAGAATTTCGTCTCTCTGCTCAACGGTAAGCGTTCTGTCATCGTCGACAGTTTTGCCATGCGATCGACCGTCATCATCATCAGACGCCGCCAAACCGAGTGCGGCCTTGAGAGTGTAGCGCTGCAAATAGGTAATCGTGCTTCCGACCGCCTGAATGCTGTTCTTGTTGCCGGACTGGTCATGGCCAGCGGAAAGCGTCGTTTCCTCGAAATGGCCGTCACGATGGGCAACGATGCAGGTGACATGCACCTGACCTTGTTCCGTCTTCACGCGGAAGCGATACGACAGGCCGTATTTGCCAAGGATCGGATCAACTGTTCTGGCAATTTCGCCAAGGTCTTCGTGGGCGTAGTGGGTGCGCCCCTTCTGCGACGTGAAGTCAACCTTGCGGTTTTTCGCGATTACAGGGATTTCAGCCTTAGCGGCGGCAAGAGCCTCATCGAAAGCGCGCCGCGCCATTGTGGCTTCCTGCCGGTCCCGGAGAGCCATCAGCTTTTCGATGACCTCGACGCCAGCGCCAGACGCCAGAGCTTGGCTGAGCATGTCGGTTGCCGTCACCACATTGCGCGGCGGGGCTGGCTGAACATCGACGGTATGCTGAATATCAAGTGCTTGCGCATTCATGCTGCCAATTCCTCTGCTTCAAGCCGTTCCAGCGCCGCATAGAGTTCGGCGTCCTTCTGATCGAGATAACGGCGGGTTGGAATGTCGGGGTCTGTTTTCAGGAAATGCTCGATTTCCCGGCGCTTCTGGATGATTTCTTCGCGGGAGAGGCGATCAAACATCGACTTCATTCCTTGCGATATCCGCCATTCTTTCGAGGTGGCAGAGCATGAGAAATGCTCCTGCAACACTGACAATGGCGACGATGAAAAGGATTGCTATGAAGGTGTAGAGGGTCATCAAGCGGCCCTCTCGCTAAGCTGAGCAATGACGCGGCGAGCTGCGACTATTGCGTTGTTCGTGAGCTGTCGCTGCCAAGCGCCCTGACTTGGTGCCCATTTGAACGCTGCGCCTTTGAGGATTGCCCGTTCCGCTTCGGTTGGCTTGTCTGGGAAAATGAACTGAACACGGTCAATGTCGAAGTTTTCGACTACTTTGAAACCGTCAAATTCATTTACCTTTTGTCCTGTCTTCGCGCCTTCTGGCTTTGGTGGCGCGACATAGCCGACCATATCAACGGCCTTGATCGCAGCTTTTTTGGCCTTCTCCAGCCATTCCAGATAGGCGCCGATCTTCTTGTGCTCAGCGTCCATAGCTTTGCGGTTACGCTCAACTGGGAACCGCGCAGGGCCGGTGATCATTGGGGACGCGGTGCGGCTCTTAGCGGCCCACAGTGTATTCTCCCACTGGATGTAGCGAAGGCGGTATCGCTCAACTTGTGCAACAGCCTCAGCCTTCTTTTCTGGCGTCGTAGCATAGGCCTCAAGCATTTCAGCGAAAGCCATCACATCTTTGATGTAACCGGCGATATCGGCGTCGGCGCGCTTTTCAGGCGTAAAGCTTGTGAGGCGATATGCGTCAATCCCACGTTCTCGGTTGAGGTCAGAAGCAACGGGGGTGTGGATGAGTTCCATATCTTCTACCTCCACCGGCTGTCAGAGCCGATAAAACGGGACTGTTCGTCTGTGATGAAAACTGGGTTGATCTGCGCATTCACGAACACATGAGCGTGCTTCAAGTGATGCGCGAACATGATGCGGCGATAACGGGCCGAAGCGTTCGGATGCTCTGCAAGCCATTCGCGATGATCAGCCCATGCGCGGGCCATTACACGGCTCTGGCGGGTGTAGGCGCGAACCGGCTTTTCTGCCTTTACGGTCAGGCCGATAAGCGTCTTTGCCACTTCGTTGTGGGTTGTCTGTACTGAGGGATGCATGTTGCGCTCCGATCTCGTTTGTTGAGATGATAGTTGCACAACTAGCAACCAATGTAAATAGCTAAATGCGCAACTTACAACTTTTTGATGACACCAGCCAGCGCCGTGGTCATCATGAGGGGAATCAACGCACAAAAAAGCCCCGCTTTCGCGAGGCTTGGTCATCTTAAAAATCGATAGGTCTAATTAACTAGTTTCTATTTCTAGAGACGTTTGTGCGTACTTTGGAGGGAGATCGAGATCCCATGTGTGTTTGACGTTCAAGCCAATTTTCTGAGCAAAAACAGTCTGAGCGGCATCGTCGGTATAAAACACCTCGGCTCTTGACGTTTTAGCGATGACTGCGATTTGTCTATCGAATTTCACCTGTTGCCAAGGTATCATTTGGCCGGATTTCTTATCGCCGGAAGCTATAGAGCTTCGCGTGATATGCGCCAAATCTATGGCACACCTTGCATCGAAAGGGGCTATTTCTAGGGCTGCTGATTTCCCAATTTCTGTAATAGCTTTTTCGAAGTCCGGGACAATGCAAAGCATTTCAGCCAAACATGGCGTAGGTATGAGAACTGTATCACCTTTTCTACTATGCGTATCGATTAGAGCTTCAACGCGTAGCGCACAATAATCAACGGGTTTACCAGTAGTCGGGTTTGGGGTGGGAAGAGTATTGGGGTTCATTAGAAGAGAGAGGAAAGTGTTATCGAGGGCAACTATCATTTTACGCCAAAGACCCTTTCTTCTAGGTCCCGAATTTCACCAAGAGGATCTGTCGGCCAATGCAAATCAAGAGATCTGATACGATCAATAGCACTTCTTAGAGATTCCGCTTTAACAGGAGAAAAATCCGTAATGACAAAATCTTCTATGCTCCAAGACCCATCGTCAAGCTTCGCCCATATGCCGCGACCGTTGACGCGGACATCTTCAAAGAGAAAATCTCGCAGAGACTTGGCTATATCTCTAGTAGTTGTACAAAACACAACGCCATACGTTTCAGTCGCTATTCGGGCCTTTGCGTCTCCAGCAGCGCCAGAAATATGATACAGTTCCCCGGTAAATGTAGCTGTGTCTCTAATTTTGAAGCCAGTATTTTTTTCAGACTTTCTGCCGGGAAAAACAATGATGTTAGCCCCATCATTGTCATAGAGAGAACCGCTGGTGCCATCTTCTGCCAACATAGCGTTAATTACACTATGCGCCCGCATAGCCACCTTATTGGCTGTGCCTTCCTGAACTTCATAGAGGCGTTTTCGAAAGGATGTCTCGAAGCTACGATCAATGGAGAACGCGCTTTCATGGCTGCCTTCTATTATATTGAGAAGGTGTATGCCATCTTCGGAGCCAAACATCCTTTTTAATTCTTGATAATATTCGACAAGGCGACCAAAAGGCATGCTCTCGGGCGCGAAACCATCAATTTTAAATCTATATTTCGCTTGACTTGTCATAAATCACCCTTTGCGCGCAGTCTATCCGCTGTAGGGTTATAGGTAAAGAACGATCTTATATCGTGATTAACGGACCTGACTTAATCTTCATTTTACCGTCCCCCTGCCTTCAACCTCCCAAACTCTTCCAGCAAGAGCGCGCTTTGAAAGCCGCGCCCAATCTATCCTGATAAATTTCACAGTGTCGAGTCTAGCTTTTCCCCCGCTGGATCAGGCCGGACCACATCTAGCGGCGGCAAATGCCGTTTTAGCAGATGCAAATGAAAAACCCCGCCGAAGCGGGGCTGGTATCACTGATTTGGAGCTGTTGTAGGTGGTTGTTGAACCGCTGGAGCAGGAACAAGAATAACCTGTGGCGTCTGATTTTTCGATGCCGTTATAGCTGTCGAAAGCGTCCGGTTCAATTCCACCAGGTTTGTGTTTATCCTGTCAGGAAGAGCTTCGACTTGGCTGGAAAGTGCCTTCACCTCAGATTGCGTCGAAAGCTGAACAGCTAGCAACAGTCCCATGCCGCCAACCATTACAGCTGTCACAACAGCGCAGGCCCACTGGAATATGGTCCAGCCACCCTCGATGCGATGCAATCTGTTGTTGATGTCGGTAGTGTTCATACCGTCTAATGTGCCACTGCCGCCGCCACCTTTCAAGCCATCCTCGGCGTTTTCGATTAGTTCTCGCATTTTTCGGTTAAATTCCGCATTTAGCTCTATTACTGAAGGATCAACAATCATTTCGCGCCATCCAACGCTTCGATTGACTTAGCTATATGGTTGAAAGACACTTGTAGACTGCGTGTAAAATCTAAATATGTCTGGCTGCGTTCAGTCGGTGAGATATTAAGAGCGCTTATCTTTGCAACGTCCATAAGCAGGTTTTGGATCGCGAATAGTTCGGCCCAGATGTTTGCCGCCATTTCCATAGTTATAGGGGTTTTATTCCCCTTGAACCTCTCCTGCATTTTCTTGATGGTGAACTCGATCACCTCTGTAGAATTGTTAAAATCCATTCTATCCCGCCCCCTATTCGCCCTTAATCCGTTCCCACTCTTCCGGCGATAGCGCCGCTACCTCACATGTCGATGATTGAGCGCTTGACGCGGCCTATCCACCAGTCCCTGTTTTTTTGGGAAAGGCGAGTTCGAGCATCTGCTTCATCTTTTCGATCTCTTCCTGTTTCCGATCTGCGAAGAATTTAGCGAACCAATCATCGTTCGGATGCCGGAATAAGGATTCAGGCTCGCAGGCGAACAGCGCAGACAGCTTTTCTTGCCATTCAAGGCCGGGTGTTGTTCCATTGAACCACCTAGACACAACACTTTTATCTGCGCCGATTTCCCTAGCCAGGTCCGCTTGCGTGAGATTTCGCATCTCGGCCCATTCAGGGATGAAATGCGGTCTTCTTGGCTGCTTGCCCTTATGGATAGTCGTAATATTGCTCATAGCAATTTCGTAAACCATCCTCGCAACATCGTCGTTAACGGATTGTGCAACTTACCATCTTTACAATGGTTGATAGTTGTGCAACTATACACGGCATGATGACGACCGATTTGAAACAACTTCTGAAAGCTAGGAAGCTGCGTCTAATTGATCTTTCCCGCGAGGCGAAGGTTGATAAGGCGACGGTGACGCGATGGGCGCAAAACCGCGTCCCCGCTGAACGCGTCCTTGAGGTAGAATGTATCACCGGCATTTCCCGGCACGATCTTCGCCCCGACATCTATGGCCCCGCTCCCAAGCGCTCCCGTTCTGCAAGGGCGTCGACATGAGCAACTCGCGCCTGAAATCCTTCATCGACCGTGTTCTGCGCCTCAAGGAAGAAGAGGACGCGATCAAGGCTGACATTCGCGAAGTCTACGCGGAAATGAAAGGCGAGGGCTTCGATAAGACCGTGGCCGGTCAGCTTGTCGCGCATCTGCGCAAGGTCGAGAAGAAAGGCCGCGATGAGGTCGATAATGCCAATGCGATATTCGATCTTTACCTGAACGAATACGAGAATGGCACGGGCCTTGCTACGCACACGCATGAGAGCGAGGGCGAATAAATGCCCGCGACCGTTTTCCCAACCCATGACGGAACATTTATTGCCTCTTGCCGTAAGACCGGCAGGAGCGCGAGCGGTCGCACGCATGAACATGCATTGCAGAATTTTCATTCGTTGGTGAACTCCTCCCACACTGACGAAGAAAGCCGCGCCACCTTCAATAAGCGTGGCGCGGCTCCCTTTTCGAGCGAGGGGCGGCGATGAGGAACAAGCCTCGCTCAATCTCCAGTTCAAGAACCTGCGGGGCGCGTAATGCGCGCTCTTTCAAGTTCAGCATGTTCTCCCGCAGTAGCAGGCGCAGCATGCTGGCGCGTGACTTCAACGCCCGTCTGACCGAACACTACGGGGTCACGTCTCTTTGCGTCTGCAATCTCATTTTGTCGGGCTACCGCGGCCTTTCGTGCTTTGCCGAGCACTCTTGCGACCGCATCCCCGATCATTTCCAAGCTTCAACTCCGTTGCTGTTTCTGGGCTGCTTCCATGTCCAGAAACCTAGCAGCGGAGTCACCCATGAATACGGATCGTTCGTCCGCGAACGTGGATTTTTCAGCCAAGGAGAAACAGCCCATGTCTGACGTGGATATGGCCGCATCTCTGCTTGACGATGTGATAGGCGCTCGCGGCATTCGCGAACCCGTCAAGTCGATGCTTGAGCGGGCTTATGCGCTTCTGAGCAAGCGTAACAATGCGTGGACCAGACGGCGGGTCAGAGCCGTTTTCAACAAAGAAGCAAGCCGGATCGAATACCGCGAGATCGAAGATATGCGGGCGATCCTCGAAGCGAGGAAGAAACATGCCGCTTACCGCGAAGAAACCGCCCGTCTTGCTCAGATGGCTATCATTCGAACGCCGGAACGTGATTGCCATATGGCTCCGTGACAAGGCCGCTTGGCTGGCTGAATGGATTTGCCCTGAGCTGAAGGACGGCGAACAATGATCGAACTCCGCTCCATTCTCATAGCCTTGGCCTGTGCGCTTGTTCCACTGATGGTTGCGCTCGCCTACGCCAAATGGGTGTCGTAATGAGACGAGCCGCTAAGCGAGATATTGCAGAGCCTGCCATCGTTGACGCTCTGAAGCGCGTCGGTTTCAGCGTTTTGCGCATGGATCAGCCGGTAGACCTGCTGACAGGTTTTCGCGGCGTCACATACCTGGTCGAAGTGAAAAGCGGTTCCAAGGGCTATGCAAAGGCCCTGAACGAAAACCAGAAGACATTCGCCGCCCAGTGGAACGGCTCTCCAGTCTTCATCCTCCGTAGCGCAGATGACGCTATCGCATGGGCGCAGTCAGTTGCAGCCAATGACGATCTTGGCGACTGGCAGCATGCCGGAGACGTGACGCAAGACATTATCGAACGGTTGAGGGCCAAGCTATGAACGCCACTCCCGACAAGAATTCTTTCGTGATCGAGATAGAGCAGGAAGTGCTTGGAACCCTTCTGATGGGAACAGACTTCCGCCGTGTCTCCACGATCCTTGAGCCTTTTCATTTCCTAGAGCCTGTGCACGGCGAGATATTCGCAGCAATCAGCACAGCTCATGAGCGCATGAACTCGACCAAGCCAGCGGTAGTGATCAAGCTGATCCCGCAGGCTATTCAGGATCAGTATCAGGCCGCTGTAGGAGAAAACCTTATCACCTATCTGGCGCGCCTGGCTGTCAGTGCTGTGCTTGGTGGCGCCGCATTCGAGAACACAGCCAAGCGTGTTGTAGACCAGTGGGCCAAGGCACAGATCGCGAAGGAAGCCGCTATGTTGGCAGAAGCCGCAGGCGATCCGAGTTCCAGCCCTGTTGAACTGATCAAAACGTTCGGCATGGTTTCGGATGATATTCTCGCTCACGTGCGCCGTGGTCCGCGCCGCAAGTCGCAACTCTCCCTCAAGGATGCAGCAGACAATGCGTTTGCCGCAGCCAAGGAAGCACAGGAGCGAGGCAGTGGTCTTACTGGACTGACGTGGGGCCTTCGTGACGTAAACAGCAAGACAGGCGGCATTCACAAGCGTGACCTGACGCTTATTGGCGGACGCCCTTCCATGGGCAAGACCACCGTAGGATTGTCGACTTGTCTCAAGGTTGCCAGCGCTGGGCATGGCGTCGGGTTCATTTCCCTTGAAATGGATGCTGACAAGCTCGCTGCGCGCGCTGTGACGGATATCGCGTTCAACTGGGATATTCGCGTGCCGTACCAGAACGTCATTACCGGACGCGCCACGATGGAAGAGCTTGACCAGCTTCAGGCTGCATCCAAGCGCTTCGAGGATTTGCCGTTTCTCATTGATGAACAGTCTGGCCTTTCCATCACAGACATTCGCATCAAGCTTGAAACCATGATGCAGAAGATGGAGCAGGCAGGAAATCCTCTGGAAATGCTCATGATCGACCATCTGGGTTTGATCCGCGCATCTAACCGATATTCCGGTAACCGCACGAATGAAATTGCTGAGATGACCTCGGCGCTCAAGTCGATGGCTCGTGAATACGGGATTGCCGTTGTTCTCCTGTCGCAGCTGAACCGTGGTCTGGAAACGCAGGCAGACAAGCGCCCACAACTGTCATCGCTTCGGGATAGTGGTGCCATCGAGCAGGACGCGGACACAATCATCTTCCTCTACCGCGAGGCTTACTACCTGGAGCGGGAGAAATCAGACGATCCAAGCAAGCGGGCAGAAATCGCTGCCAAGCTGGTCGATTGCCAAAACGTATTGGAATTTGCCATCGCCAAGCAGCGTAACGGCCCGGTCACGTCGATTGACCTGTTCGTAGATGTTGCTTCGTCGGCGGTGCGCGATCTGGAAAGGTTGCACTGATGAGTTTCCAAGCAATGACATGGGCAGTGAAACAGAAAGTAGGCAACGCCACGGGCAAGGCCATACTGTTGATGCTCGCCAATTATGCAGACGATGAAGGCAAATGCTTTCCCGGCCAAGAAAAGCTCGCTGCCGAATGCGAATGCTCCCCGCGTACGGTGCGGGAATGGCTCGATAAGTTTGAGAAAATGGGCATTGTGAAGCGGGAAGAGCGACGTCGCGAAGATGGATATCGCACGTCTGATTTGATCGTTTTAGACCTCGAAAGCTCACCGGCAGCAATTTCCCCGGAGAATACCTCCCCGGAAAATAACAACAATCTCACCGGCAGCTCCTTCCAATCTCACCGGCAGGAAATTCCGAGTAACCTATTAGTAGAACCATTAGATAACCATCAGCAGCCGCGCGCGAGCGCAGGAAGGCCAGCTGATGACCTGTCGATCCTCCAAAGCAAACTGACCGCAGCAGCCGGAGACAAGATACATCCTCACGGCGTTTTTGATCTCAGTGCAATCATCGGCCTGATTTCAGCTGGCGTGGATGTGGAAACCGATATCCTCCCAACCATCAGGGCCAGAGCTGCCACGATGCAGCGTCCGGCCAAGGGATGGAACTACTTCACAGACGCAATCAAGGACGCCCATAACCGCCGCATCAAGGCTGGCGAAGGCATCGCCAAGCCAGTTCGCGCCATCACCCCAGATACGGAGTTAGCTCCAGACGCCCTCGAAGCCGAATGGTCGAAGCGCCTGAAATGGGCGCGTCAGACCAATAGCTGGTTCTCTGCGGTATGGGGGCCAATGCCTGGGGACGAAGGTTGCCGTGTTCCAACTCACCTCATCCAGTCGGATGACGGGAAAGACCGATACGGCGTCCGTTGGGATGACCGGTCAAGGATGGCAGCATGATGCACGATCAGCCCATCACCCGTTACATGGCAGAGAAAGACGCGATTTACGGCGAAGCCTTCCGTCTTTGGCGTCAAGGCAAGGACACGCTGGAAATAGGCAGGATCATGGGGATCAGCGAAGCCGATGCGCATCGACGGGTCCACATCATGATCAGTCATGAAAACCGCCGCCCAGCCCGTTTTGTCAAGCACGGAACACTATCATGAAACCTGAAGCTGTTTTGATCAATGAATACCTCGCCATGCATGGCGCCCGCCGGTTCGAGCAGGGGGCGTCTTCCGGCATCCACGGGATAGCGTCATTCATGGCTGAATATGGCTATGAGGTAGCCGGGGCACCGAAAGGCGGCGTCAAGGTTCGTCGTGGCAAAGGCCAGTGGAAACGCATGTCCATGCCGGGTCTGATTGCGCTGGCAGATGAAATCCGCATTGCGCAGGGTCTTGAGCCATTCAGCGCGGCACACAAACAAGCAGCATAGGAGAGGGCGATGAATCGCATCAAGAAAATCGCCGAATTTTTACATGATTATCTCGTCGGATTTTATCCCTTCATCACATGCCTGATTGGTGGCGGGGCCTTTCACTTCGCTGTTTCTGGCGATGGAGGGTGGCGCTTCGTCTGGGGTTTTCTGATTGCGACAGCGATTTGGTGTTTCGCAATCGATCTCGCAGAAGTGAGGGCCGAGGCGAAAGCCAAGATCGAGACTGTCGAATTTTTCATCAAGTCTTTCAACGACACGCGCAAATAACCCCCGGCAGCGAGGAACGACATGGCGGCGAGAACGAAAGCAGCGAAGATCAAGGCAAAGCGCGGAAGGCCGAAGAAGGAAGGTGTATTGCGTACCCCATCCGGTCAGATCAGCAGGGCAAAGGAACCACCTGCAAAGGTGGCGCAACTGGCAAGGATGAGGATATTCGGCATGAGTGCTTCGGAAGCATTAAGTGAATTGGCCGGTGATAACCTGGGGCGCTTGCATATGGCATGGAAGCGAGACAAGGCGGAAGGCATCAGCACGAGCCAGTATGACGCCGCCGAGCGCTACCGGGAAGTTTACAACGACAAGCGCAAGGCGGAATGTTCCGCTGGCGCGTACTATGACAACATTGGTTCGATTGGCGCTTCTGACCCAGATGAGTACGAGGCATGGGTAAAGCGCGCCAAGCAGGCTTATACCGACGCACGTAAGGCAATAGATGAAGCACAGGCCGAAACGCGAAATGGCAATCTCTATGCTGCCGTTCAATTCATGCTTGAGAATGATCAATTCTTCCCGCACATGCTTGGAGATATTCGTCTCGCCTGTAACGCGCTTCATCGACACTTTTTCACACAGAAACGCCGAAAAGTCGCATGAATGTCTTGCCATATCCGGCGAAGCAGAATAATCTGCGCATAGTTTCAGGGTGCAGAATTGCGACCTGAAGGATTTCAGCGGCTTTCGGGCCGCTTCTTTATTGCATGCGGGGTTGGAATTCCTCTCGTATCAAATCAGCTATCCTTTCGCGCCAATTCGGTTCGTTATCTACAATCCAGTTAACGAGTTCGACTTCGAGCCGTATAGACAAGCTAACTTTCTCGATTGGATTACGAGGTCTTCCCCTTCGAGTTTTCTTTCCGCCGTCATTCATGAAACAGTTGCCCCCGTTGATTCGATAGAACAAGGGTCAGGTACAAACCTTGCGCGAAAGTTTCGGGGCAGTGCATTCAACGGAAAGCGACACGGCTCCTCGCAAGTAGCTGACGGCCAGCGAAGATAGCCGTGGTTGGAGAACGGGTCTGGGGAAGTCCTCGTAGCCAGACGGCTCAAAAGAGCGCCGACTAGGGCAAAAATCCACCCTCATGCAGTACCGCCCCACTTATCCGGGTAGCGCGAGACATGAGGGCAACGGAATGCGAGGACGCGAAAGCTGAACCGGATAGGGTAGCTCTCACATAGGGGAAACTCTCACAATGCCGGTCAGATGGAGTGATTGATGTGATGCCATCGCCTCGCACCAAATCAGAACGGCGGCGCTTCGGATAGGAGCGGAAGTCGAGAAGCCAGTGACCGAAGCGTAACGCTCGATCCGTTCTGACACAGTTGTGATGGACCGGTACTAACGCGCTAGCGATTGGAACCGTTTCCGATAGGGCAGAGGGTGACGCCAATCACTTTCTGCCCACATCTTTCAGCCGTCGCCTTTGGGTGGCGGCTTTTCATTTGGAGAGCAGCCCATGCCCCACCGCAAGGAAGTCGAGCGCATCAATGATGTTGCTGCTGATACGGAAACGAAAGGTTAGGAAGCCCCACCTTCGTCGTCCCACCGATCTAAAGCAGTATCCATTGCTTTGTGCTTCTTGATGAACTGGTCCAATGCAATTCGAAGGCGATCTTCATCAAAGGTGCCTTCCTGAAAACGGCGCGTGAGATATCGCGCCGCACCGGTGCGCAAGTCTTGCGTGTCGCCGGGTTTGCGGGCATCCCGAAGAAGTCGGGAAATCATAGTAATGTTTCTGGAATTCAAGGCGATGGAAGACATGATATCCTCCTTTATTGCGGGCCAGGCATTTTAAGCCCAAACGACAGCGCCCGTTTCAATTGCTGTCGTGACAATCACCATGCGCCTTATGCTTGGGGAAAGCAACTAAGGCTGCAATGTGTCGCTGTTGGCCTGCGCAATCGGGCCATCTATTTCAAGGAGCGGTAATCCTTTCACTCATCCCACCGGGCGATGAGGCCATGGCTACACTCGTGTTTGAAGAGAACGCACCGACCGCTCCGGGGTGAGAACCCTGCATTAAGCGGTGTGAAGTGGGCAGGCCCGGAAGATACCAACAGAGGAACGGATATGGCCGAGGAAATCCGGGAGACCATGCATAGCTGTCTGGACGCCTACCTGGATCACCAGACCGAGGCAGCAGTAGCAGTAGAGCTTAAGGCGAAGGGGTAGACGGCTATTCAGCTAGAAGCCGTTCTTTGTATGATTGAAGACGCTTAATTATGCGTTTGTACCGTTCGGCCTTAACCGTCGAAACATCGGTCATTGGTTCCCCAGGCGGCTGAATTTCGATTTTCCATGTACCGCTCTCTAGCAGTTCGACATCTTCTTTAAGACCAGCAATTTCGTTGTCGAGTTCTTCGATCGTTCGATTATCTGTCATTTTCTGCGCCCCCTAATTTGAATGGCCCATTGAAGGTCAACTGGCGAGTTCTTGCAAGAGGAATTGCGTGGCTAAGATCAAAACCCTCAAGCCTCTCGTATCCACGATGAAGCCAAGGCTGGGATATGAAGGATAGACGAAGAGCGCACAGGCCAGAGCACCGAGCGCTCTACAATCTCCCTCAATGGTCAAGCCTAAGACGCAAGGTACTGGATAGGGACAACTGGACATGCCAATGGCCGGGATGCGGCAAGCACCTCATAGGCAAGGGCAACGCACACAACGCTCCAGTGGCTCACCATAAGCAGGATCACAAAGGCAATCTCGATCTCTTCTTAGATGAGGAGAACATCATTGCCGTATGCAAGCAGTGCCATGACCAGCAGGCCCAGAGGTTCACTCACAGAGGCTACGTCAGTGGTCATGATGAGGATGGAAGGCCGATCGATCCATCGCATCCTTGGAATTGCAAGCAAAATCAATAGGATAGCCCCCGGTGAATTTTAAGAGGGGGTGCCTCTGCTGGAGACCCGCGTGCCCCCTTCATTTTCACTCAGGAAAGCCGGTGAGGCCGGGTACGGGTAACAACATAACATGGCGAAGATCATTCAGCCCCGATATCGGCAAATATTCCGAGAAAACGAGGAGCGGGCGGAGCTTGCCGTGCGCATCTGGAAAGAAATCACGAGCGCTTTGGAAAAAGTTAGCGCGGTGACGGAAGTCAACCTTGCGAGGGCGGATCGATATGTCAGGGCGAGGGTCGAATACGAGGTTCTTTACCCTGTGGCTGCTGCGGAAGGGCCGGTCAAGGAAGGCCCAAATGGCGGTGACGTATTCAATTTCACATGGTCGGCTTGTGAGAAGCTGAACGACCGTCTTCTAAAGCTAGAAAAGGCGATGTTCGGTGAAGCAACAGCGAAAGAAACCGGCCCGAAAGAAAAAGGCCGATCAGCTCCAAGCGACGAGTTCCTTGGACCGGACAACGGAGTACGCCAGTAAGGTTATTTCAGGCGAAATCATCGCAGGACGGTATGTCAGGGCAGCTTGCAAGCGCCATCTGGACGATCTGAAGAACGGACATAAGCGGGGCCTGTATTTCGACGTAGAGCAGGCAGACAGGGCTTTCCGGTTCTTCCCTGCTATGTTCACCGTCACGGCAGGCGCGAAGGAAGGTGAGCCGTTCCATCTGCTTGACTGGATGGTCTTTGTCGTCGGGTCTCTCTTCGGATGGCGCGATGCGCAGGGCCGCCGCCGGTTCCGTCATGCCTGGATTGAGACAGGGAAAGGACAGGCCAAGTCTCCGCTCATGGGTGCCATTGGACTTTACATGATCGGGTACAGTGGCATTAAGCGCGCCGAAGCCTACGCCATCGCCAACGACCGCGATCAAGCGAAGGTGCTTTTCTCGGATGCTGTGGCCTTGTGCCGGTCGGATATACCGGGGCGCGATGGGGAAACGCTGGAAAGCCGTGGCGATGTCGTCATTCGCGGTACTGGTGACAACGCTTGGAAGATCGAGCACCCGAAAACACAGTCCAAGTTCCTGCCGGTCGCATCTGCTGATAGCATCTCCGGCCCGAAGCCGATGGCGGTATTTGCTGACGAAGTGCACGAAATGCGCACCAGCAAGGCAATCGACCTCTGGAAAGCGGCTATCGACAAGATGCCGGGCGACCCTTTGATGATACTCGGCACGAATACGCCAGCATCCGACCAGGCGGTGGCAACGGACCTTTCTGAGTTCTATCAGCGGGTAGTAGAAGGTGTCATCGATGACGATAGCGCCTTTGCCTATATCGCCCGCGTGGACAAGGAAGACCGACCGTTTGAGGATGAAAGCTGCTGGGTTAAGGCTCTGCCTGCTCTGGGCGTCACATATCCAGCCGAGAACGTGCGAAAGCGTGTCGAGACGGCTAAGCACATAGCTTCGGAGCGTTTGGCTACTGAGCGACTGTTTTTCGGCATTCCTGTGGGTTCCTCTGGCTTCTGGCTGGAGGATGAAAGCGCATGGCGCGCCGTTCAGGGCGAAGTAAATGAGGAAGATTGCAAGGGTATTCCGTGCTTTCTTGCCCTCGATCTGTCGCAGAAGAACGATTTGACCGCGCTTTCGGCTTGCTGGCGTGACGATGACGACAGGCTGGCACTCAAAACCTGGTATTGGACAACGAGAACCGGATTGGAGGCGCGAGAAGCGTCTGACCGTGTTCCCTATGCCGCATACGAGCGCGATGGCCATATCACCATCTGTGATAGTGAAACGATTGATTACACCTTCGTGGCGGCCCGCGTAGCGGAGCTTGTTGCATCGCAGCAGGTGGACAGTCTGACCGTTGACCCGGCCTATGTGACTAGCTTCATATCAGCTTGTGAGGAAATTAACCTGCCGGTGTGGCGCTATATGGGGCCAGATAAGCCAGCAGGGGCAGGGTTGAAGATCGTCACCCATGCGCAGGGCCTGAAGGTGGCTTTCGAGGACAGGCAGCTTTGTATGCCTCACTCGATAAGTCGGTTCACTGACAAGATACTGAAACAGGAAGTCACCATCGACGCAAACAAGATGACCGACGTTTGCGCGTCGAACGCTGTTTTGCGCTCTGACGGGATGGGAAACCAGATGTTCGACAAGAGCCGCTCTCGCGGGCGCATCGACGGCATGGTGTCGAAAGCCATGGCGGTCGGGGCGTCTAAATCTGATCGCAAGGGCAAGCGCAGCTACATGGAAAGCGGAGTTCTGGTCGCATGAAACTATGGCCATTCGGCAAGAAGGATTACGACCTCAACGGCAATCGCTTCTATCAGGAATACATCATAGAGCGGGAGATTATCGCCACTCAGCGATATCTCCGCGTGGCCGCCTCCCTCGCTGCCGGTCTGCGCATTTGTGAAGGTGTGGCGGCAATGCCGATCATCACCGGCACCAAGAGTTATGACGGCGACGGACGGATCATTCGCAAGCCGACAATGGAAGGCGATCTGTACGAGCGCCTGACCGTCGCACCGAACGATTATATGACGCCGGGTGAGTTTATTGAAACTCTGACGCTTCATGCAGTCTTCGAAGGTGTCGGACGGGCGTACATCGACCGTGGGTATAAGGGGAAAATCCGCCGCCTGATCCCGATCACAGACGGCGGTTTTCAGCCACGGAGAGATACGGAAACAGGCAAGGTCTTCTACAGCGGCACGATTATGGGCATCGGCCATATCGAGAATGCCACGCGTAAGGATTTCATCGAGATTACGTCGCCGCGTTGGCAGGATACCGAAGGGCTGGATATCTCAACCGAGATCAGGAAGGTTCTGGAGCTTTCCCTCCGGTTGGAAGACCGCCAGGACGAGGACGGCGCGAAGAAGTCGATTTCAGGCTTTATTACGACAGATCAAGTCCTAAGCCCGGAAGCCGCGAAGAAGGTTCTGGACGCCATCAAGGGGAAGCTGCCGGGAACGCCGATCTTCGATAGCGGATCGCAATACAAGAGCATCGTTCCGACCCAAGCTGAAATGCAGCTTATGGAAACTCGCCGCTTCCTGATCGAAGAGGTTGCGCGTGCATACGGCATTCACCCGATATTCCTTGCTCATGATGCTGCTGGCCAGTCTCTGACCCGAATATCGGACGCCATGGATTATCACGTCACAGTGACGCTATCGCCGTGGCTGCGCCGGTGGGAGCAGGCCATCCAGTTCTCACTTCTACGGCCTGACGAGTTCGTGAACCTCGATGAAACGCAATACTACCGAGGCGACCTGACAACGAAGGCCGAGTATGCCGCCAAGGCGCTCGGCAACAATACGGGCTGGGAGACACAGAACGATGTCCGATCCCGCATGGGTATGAACCCGGTTCCCGGCGGTGATTTCATCCCGTCCTCCACGACCAAAGAGGCAAACAATGCAGCTTGAAACGAAATTCGCCAGCCTTGAAGCTGAGGCTGTGAGCGATGAAGGCGTGATTTCGGGTTACGCCTCACGCTTCAACATCATCGATCAGGGCGGCGATATCGTTTTGCCTGGCGCCTATCAGGACAGCTTGACCAAGCGCCACCCTCTGATGCTCTGGAGCCATTACACCGATACGCCGATCGGGAAATGGACGGATATCAAGGAGGACGAAAACGGCCTCCGGGTTACTGGTAAGTTGGCCCTATCGACCGTCAAGGGACGGGAAACGTTCGATCTGCTGAAGATGGGAGCGATTTCCGGCCTTTCCATCGGCTACCGGACGATCAAAGCGGATAGGAGGGGCAATGCCCGCGAATTGAAGCAGGTTGAGCTTTTCGAAGTGTCGGTCGTGCCGTTCCCGATGCAGATCGAGGCCGGTGTGGACGCTGTGAAGAGCGTCAACGATGTAATTCAGGCGACGAAATCCGGTGATTTCGTTCCTCTCAAACGAGCCGTGGAAGATGCCCTGCGAGACGCGGGCTTCCCTGCTTGGCTGGCAAAAGCGCAGGCAGCGCTCGCGCCGCAAGCTCTGGGCGATGGACAGCGTGACGCGTCCGCTTCGGAGACCGCGAAGGCCATTTCCCGCGCCTTCAAACTCTGATTGTCCGTCATAGGAGAAACCCCATGGACATCGAAATCAAGGAAGCGCTTGACGGCGCAACGAAGACGCTTGCCGAGGTGAAGCAGGCGCAGACCGATCTTTCCGAAAAGCTGAAGCTTCTCGATGAGAAGAAGGCTTCTGGCGAGGATATCACCGACATCAAGGGCCGGATCGAAGAAAGCCGCAAGGAAATCGAAGAGCTTGGCGAGAAGATGGTGGATGTTACCCGCCAGATGTCGGCTCGCAAGGACGAAGCAAAGTCGTTCGGTCGCCTTGTCGCTGAACAGAAGGACTTCAAGTCTCGCATCATGGGTCGTGAGACCGTCGAGATCAAGGACATTACTTCCGCTTCGTTTGGCAATATCACGCTGCCTGCTGGCGTCCGTCGCGGCAATCGTGGACTGATCGAGCCAGTCAACCAGACGCTGTTTCTGCGAGACGTTATTCCTTCCTCGCCAACTTCTGCGGCGGTGATCGAATACCTTCAGGAAACGGGCTACACGAACAACGCAGCAACCGTCGCACCTGGTGAGCAAAAGCCGCAGTCCGAACTGACCTTCGCAGCAAAATCGGCTCCGATGGTCAAATTGGCTCACTTCTTCCGCATCAACGAGGAAACGCTGGACGATGTCGATGGCCTTGAGGCCTACATCAATCAGCGCGGCCTCTACGGCCTTCTCTTGAAGGAAGAAGCCGAAGTGCTGAATGGTCCCGGTACGGCCAACCGTGTTGACGGTCTTATCGCCAATTCGACGGCATATGTACCGGCCACCGTGCCGGGCATCACTCCAACGAACGCCATGGACGATATTCGTATCGCCATTGCGCAGGTTGCGGAAGCCGATCTGGTTGCTTCGGCGGTGGTGATGAACCACCTCGACGCTGCCGCTCTTGATCTTACCAAGGACAACGAGGGCCACTATCTGCATCCAGCCTTCGCGGGTAATACCGCCTGGGGTCTTCCGGTCGTTCGCACCAAGGGCATCCCCCAGGGCAAGTTTATCGTCGGCGGCTTCGTCGGCAATACGCTTCTCTGGCAGCGTAAGGGCATCGAAATTCGCCGTTCGACCGAAGACCGTGACAACTTCGTCACCAACAAGGTCACGATCCTTCTGGAAGAGCGCATCCAGCTTGAAACGCTTCGTCCTGAAGGCATCATCTATGGTGATCTTTCGGAAGCGCCAGCACCAGGCGGCGGCGAATAACAAACAGGGGGCGCTTCGTGCGCCCCTTTCTCTTTGCATGCGAGGGTCAAATGAAGATCGTACAGTCTGGTAATCCGGTCGGTGAAGTCGTTTCCCTCGATCTTCTGCGAAAACAGACGCGCAATGCCGATGATACCGGCGTTTTTAACAGCGACGATGACGCGATCCTTCAACAGTACCTGGATGCAGCCGTAGAATGGGTGCAGGACGCTTGCGGGACCGTGTTACTCGAAACCGAGTTCACGGCGACCGGAACCAACTTCCTCCTGTCATTCGACGGTTATCCAAATCCCGAAATCACTTCGATCACCTACGTTGATGAAGTCGGTGTGCCGGGTACGATCACGGATTATGAGATCGTCGACAATCGCCTCGTGATCGAGAACGCGCCGCGCGTGCAGAGCGCAACGGTTGTATTCACGGCAGGCATCGGAGCCGGGAACGTTCCTGTGAAGCTTGTTCAGGCGTCCTTGATGCTGGCAGAACATTTCTACGACAAGTCCGGCGAGGAAATACCCGCCGCTGTCAAAGCCATGACCGCCCATCACCGATCCTTCGCATACTGATAGAGGCCGCCATGGCAGACACCCGCTCCGCAGGAAGCCTTTATTACAAGGTAGCGCTGGATAAGCGCGAAATGGTCTCGGATGGCATGGGCAATGAAGTCGGTCAGTGGGTCGAGCAGTTCCAGACCCGCGCCGAGTTCATTCACCTTCGCGGCTCTGAAACCGTTATGGCTGGCCGTCTTCAGGGCAAGCACACTCAGGTCATCCGGGTCCGCAACTCGTCCAACACGCGCCTGATATCCACGGACTGGATGCTTCGCGATGTTAGAACCGGAAAATCGTTCAATATCAGAGATATAGAGCACGAAGTTAACCGCCAATTCATCGCGCTCACGTGCGAAAGTGGCGTAGCTACGGGGTGATGTCATGGTAGAGGGGCTTGATCGTCTTAAGCGCAAGTTGACCAAGACAATCCCGACCGCTGTTGTTGATGCTACCGTCAAGGCGATGGAGCAAGGCGCGGATGAAGTTGTCTCGATGATGCGGCGGCTTGTTCCGAAAGATACTGGCGAGCTTGCAGCTACAATCAATTGGACGTGGGGTGAAGCTCCTGAAGGGTCACTGACACTGGGACGGTCCAAAACCGCCGCAAACGGATTACGCATCACAATCTATGCTGGCGATATGTCAACGATGGTTGGTGAGCGAAGCCAGTTCCAACTTGCAAGATTGCAGGAGTTCGGAACCCAGCAGATGCAAGCCAACCCATACTTTTTTCCGTCATGGCGCGCATCGCGAAAGCGAGTGAAGGGGCGGATAACGAGACAGATGAGAAAAGCAATCAAGGATGGCGCGAAGTGAATGTCTCCGAAGAGCTTCAGCGGTATCTCTACGCTAAATTGCGCACGGTTCCAGAAGTAACGACCTTGGCTGGCGGACGTGTTTATGACCGAGTGCCAGAAGGCAAGTCGTTCCCGTACATCAGTTTCGGACCGTCTGACATTGTGGACGATGGTGCGGAATGTATCGAGGCGGAAACTCATACCATCCAGCTCGACGCATGGTCGCGAGCAGTGGGTAAGGGCGAATGTAAGAACCTGGTTGATGGCATCAAGAAAGCGCTCCAGCGCGACACGCCTGAGCTTTCGGACAATGCAATCGTGGAAATGACCGTGCCGTTTACGAGGATCGTCACGGACCCTGACGGACTAACCACACACGGCATAATCCAGGTGGAAATAAGAGTGGAGATCGCGTGATGGCATGGGCAATCTTTAAGGTTGAGTGCAACTGGTCTCGTCCAAAAAGTCGGTTCTCGTTCAACGCGAAGGCGTCACCGGAACCACAAGAACGTCCGCAAGATTTCATTGATTTTTGCGTATCGAAGGGATGGGCAGAGCGCGTCCAAAGCCCTTCACGCGACCAGAAACGCGCCCTGAAGGGCCGTAACCGGGCGAAATAAGCCCATTCACCTGAAACCGGGCCTCAAGCCCTTTTAAGGCTGGCAATTGCTGGCCCGTTTTCGCATGGAGAAAGCACATGGCTACCAAGCCGACTACCGCCGCATTCCCTGATTTCATCCTTGAAGTCGAAACCGATACGCCGGGAACGTTTACCAAGATTTGCGGCATCACTCAGCGCGGCATCAATCGCCAGCACAACATGCAGACCACTGAAGTCCCGCAGGACTGCGACGACGAAAGCCTGCCGAGCGCGGTCGAACGCGCAATCCAGTCGTCTGAAGTGACGATTTCTGGGTCTGGCGTCTGGGCATCTCAGAGCCACGAAATGATGTTGGACTGGTGGTACCTGGGCCAGACCAAAAACATCCGTATCAAGCACGTGAAAGCGGCTGTTGGAGACACGGAATACGAAACCGGTCCAGCAATCCTCGTCAACCTCAACAATGCTGTTGAGAAGGGTCAGAAGGTCAACGCCGAAATTGAAATTCAGTTTGATGGTGTTCCTGAACGTACCGCTAAGGTCACTCCATAATGGCTAAAGCGTTGACGTGGGCAGGCGGGGAGCATGATTTCGAACTCCGCCTTGAACATCTTCGTGCGCTTCAGGACAAGTGTGATGCAGGGCCAGAATGGATACTGGCCCGCCTATCAAGCAAGCAATGGATGGTTGATGACGTAATTCAGCCGATCCGCCTTGGGCTTGAAGGTGGCGGGATGGAGAAAGAAGCGGCTCGAAAACTCGTACAAAAGTTTGTCGAGGACCGGCCACTAACTCTTTCCGTTCTGACGGCGCAGGCCGTTTTGATGATGGCTTTGTATGGCGACCCGGACGATCAGCCGGGGGAGCTGGACGCGGGCGAGGGGAAGACGACCCAGACCCGCTCCCGCGTGGAAAATGGAAATTCCACCGATATTACCAGTGGGCAGGAGTAATCCACCGCGACGTTGGGAAAATGACGCTGTGGGAGTTTTCGTGCGCCATCGAAGGCCATCAGGCTTTCAATCGTGGCGATGAAAAAGCCGCGCCTGAGATAAGCAACGACACTTTGGCAGAGCTTGGAATTGAGGGCTTCTAATGGCAACGGACGTTGAACGGCTCATCGTGTCTCTTGAGGCCCGTACCAAGGCTTTCGAGAATGCCCTGAACCGGGCAAACGGAACAGCCAATAAGCGAGCGCGCCAGATTGAGAAGCGTTTTGCGGATATGAACAAAAACATATCTGCTACGTTTTCTAATTCGCTCAAGAACGCAACGGCGCTCGCGGGTGTTGGCCTAAGCGCTCGTGAAGTCATTCAGTACGCCGATGCTTGGACGCAGGCAGGCAATATGATCCGGGCAGCGGCGGCTTCGGCTGGCGTTCAGGTGCGCACCCTCGAACAATTGAACGCGGGCGCTAACGATGCTCGCGTAAGCCTGACAGACTATGCCGATCTGTACGCTAGGCTCATTCGTTCCGCGTCCGGTGTTGCTAAATCTGAAGAAGAAATCGCACTCGCGACCAACCTTGTATCCAAGGCGTTCAAAGCGGGCGGCGCATCCGCGCAAGAACAGGCAGCGGGCATTCTTCAGCTTGGTCAAGCGCTCGGTTCTGGCGTCCTCCAAGGTGACGAACTTCGCTCCATTCGCGAAAATGCGCCTATCGTTGCAAAGGCAATCGCGGACGAGTTCAAGGTTTCCATCTCGGGCCTTAAGCAGCTCGGCGCAGATGGAAAGCTAACGTCGGATCGTGTTTTCCGCGCAATCATCAATGCACAGAAGGGCATAGAAGAGCAGTTTCGTGCGACTAACGCCACGATTGGCGATAGCTTCACCAAGCTTGCTAACAATCTGACGCAGTACATCGGGCAGGCAAACGAAGCCTACGGCATCACCGCAACTGTTGGCGGGATCGTGAATGCTCTTGCCGATAATATCGGCTTGGTGGCGAACTCAGCAGCCGCTGCCGCCGTTGTCCTACTGTCTCAGTATGTCCCAGCAATGGCGCGAGTTGCTGTCGCTGGCGCGGCTATGGTGGCGACAAACCCATTCCTGTTGCTTGCATCCGCTATCGGCGCGGCCACCTTCGCGATTTCGGCTTTTGGCGACCAGATACAGCCAATTGCTGGCGAAATGGCTAATCTTCAGGATTATGCTGCTGTAGCATGGGATGCCCTGAAGCAAGGCGCTATGGATGTCGCGTCACTGGTGCGCGATGACTTTCTTTCTGCGATCAACCTGATTTCCGAGGCACTGTCTGGAACGAAGGTAACTTGGGAAGATGTTTGGAACACAGCAAAAGGCGTAGCCAATAATATAATCGGGGCGATTGGCTTCCTCTACGACGCGACCGTAACCACATTCACGAAGCTTCCCGGTGCTGTAGCAGAAGCAGTTATCAACGCCATGAACTCGATGATCGCCGGGATAGAGGCCGGTCTTCAAAAGGCTTTGAACGGGATCAATGCTGTTTCAGCCGCACTGAATAAGCTGGATAGCTTCGTAGGTGTCGCGCCGACGCTGCCGGAAAACCTGACTGTTGAACTTGGTCGCTTGGATAACAAGTACGCAGGCGCGGGTAAGGAGGCTGGCGATGCTTACGGCGCGGCCCTTCAGAAAGCTGCCGAAGACCATCTTGGCAAAATTGGCGAAGCGTGGCGAGAACAGGCTAAAGCTCGTGCACGTCAACGGACTGCCGATGCAAAGGACCAAGACCTTATCGCGCCAAACAGGACGGCAAACACGGCTGGGTTTGGTGGTGGTTCGGGCGCATCAGCAGACGGCGATGGAGGCAAGAAAAAGAGAGGGCGCAAGGAACGCCAGAATGAGCTTCAGCGCGAGATAGAGCAGATAAAGGAGCGGACAGCTACGCTTCAGGCCGAAACCGCAGCGCAAGCTCAGATTAACCCGCTGATTGATGATTACGATTACGCAATCACGAAGGCGAGGGCCACGCAAGAGCTTTTGAATGCGGCAAAGAAGGCTGGCATTGAGATAACGCCTGCGCTGAAAGAACAAATCAACGGACTGGCTGAAGGTTATGCTCATGCAACTGCTGAGGCTAACAAACTGGCCGAAAGTCAGGAGCAGGCGAGGGAAGCCGCTGACTTCTTCAAGAACAGTATGCTTGATGCCTTCCAGTCCATGGTTCCGACGATTGAAACCGGGAACAAGGCGCTCGATAAGTTCCTGAATACGCTTATTGAAGCAGTCATTCAGGCAACCTTGTTAGGCAAAGGGCCATTGGCCGGTTTGTTTGGCGGCGGAGGACTGTTCAAAGGTGGCGGTCTGCTTGGCGGTGCCATTATTCCCGGCATTCTTCACAGTGGCGGTGTAGCTGGCTCCGATGGGTACGGTCACGGTAGAGCAGTTTCGCCATCAGCCTTTTCCGGCGCAAAGCGCTACCACCGGGGCGGGATTGCCGGTCTACAACCAGGTGAAATACCTGCAATTTTGCAACGTGGCGAGGTTGTCCTTCCGCGCAACTCCAAGATTGGAGGCGGAAGCACGGAAACCATCAACGTTGTTCTGCGGGATGACAGTGGCCGAATGGCTCAAATAGCCGATCAGCGTATTCAGACAGCATCAGGTGCAATTGTTCAGGTTTCGGTGCAGCAAAGCGCCAAGGCTGTTCAATCGAACTTCCCGACTATGTTGGCCGATGCTCAGGCAAGGAAGATGTAATGAGCAAAGAAACCGATGGTCCTGATATTCTTGACGATAGAATACGCAAGGCGGCTGGGGCTATTGTAACCTTGCCGAATTGTCGAACTCCAAGACATCGATCAGGTTCCGAAACATGTCCCTGCCTTTGTCGGAGGTTAGCGTCTCTTTTTGCCGCCTTAATACGGCGGCGGTAATCTCTGCAAAACCTCTGTCGTGTTCTCGTATGGCGTTACAGATCGCATTCAATGCGGCTGTCATGTCGGTGATGTAGTCAGCGTCGTCTTGATGCATTGCCATGGTCTCATTTTTGAACTGCCGTCATATTGATAGATGGCGGTTAAAGTTTCGCTACGAGGGTCATCATGACAATTCTCTGGCCTCGTTCGGTTCTCAAACCGAAGCGCGACCCGTTCAATATTGCCCCGCGTACACTCGCAGGACCTTCCAGTGTATCGGGCGTGACGCAGGTTACGGCTTCTGATGCCGGTATCTGGAAGGCGACGTTCAGCGACATCATTATTCGTCGTGGATCGCCTTCCGTTCTTGCATTTCGGGCTATTGCAAATCTGCTGGAAGGTCGTTTGCGTCCGATCCTGGTTCCTCGCTGCTGCGCTTATCAACCGTTCGATCCTGGCGGCAACGGCGCGGCTGATAAAGTGCCTCACTCCGATACCAGCCCGTTCAGTGATGGCGGGCTGTACCGCTCCCGATCAATCGATATCCGCCTGACCAGCAACATACCGCTGCGCGGGACGACGGCGAACATATCGCTTGTTACGGCGGGCCAATTGCAGCCGGGGATGGATTTCTCCATCGGAGAACGAATGTACCGCATCCGTACAGTGCAGATGACAGGTACAAATACGGCGACGATCACATTCCGGCCTCCAGCCCGCGAGGCAGCGCCAGCCGGTAGCGAAATGGAGTTCGACTATCCAGTGTGCCGGATGCGTCTGGCCTCCGACAGTGAAATGGACCTCGATCTTGATCTGATTTCGCAGTGGTCATTCCCGACCGTCAATTTTATCGAGGACGTGTAATGTCGTTCTTTAACACGGCCCAGCTGGCAGAGTTCGCCAAGCATGAAGTGCGGCTGGATTTCCTTGTTGAGTTCCGCTTTGCGTCGGAGACGATGCGTGTCTGGAACGGCAACACGGCGCTGGAAACTGGCGGCAATCGCTATGAACCGATGTATGGCTATGGCTCGATTGACGGCATCGGCATGGCTTCGACCACTGCCGCACAGAACGTCACGTTCCAGCTTTCAGGCTTGCCAGATGCGACGCTGAACTTTCTCGCCATGGCACTTGATGCAAATGACGAGGTAGATCAGCGTATTGTCGTAATCTCGATCCAGCTCTTCGATGAGGAATGGCAGCCGCTTGGCGGTCCCGCGCCGATCTGGTGGGGCTTCATGCAGCCGCCCCGCATCAGCCGCACCGAAATGCAAGGCACAGAAGGCGCTATTCAGTCGATCAGCATGACGGCAGAAAACGCATTCTTCAACCGATCACGACCAGCATATGGCCGCTATACCGACCGAGACCAACAGCGCCGTTCGCCCGGTGACAAGTTCTGTCAGTTCATCGGTTCGCTGCTCTTCAAGAGCTTTAAATACCCGGATTACTGATCCCATGAACATTGCCGAGTTTGTAGCTACCGAGGCGCAAAAGCCTTTCCGGTGGGGAGAGACCGATTGTGTTTCGACCGTTGATCGCTGGATCAGGTCTCGCACCGGGCTGTCGCCGCTCGCCTGGGTTGATCGCGAGTATTCGGACGCTGAGGGGGCGGCATCGGTCTTGTCAGACCGTGGCGGGCTGGCTGTGCTGGTCAACCGGGCAATGCGCTCACAGGGGTTCATTAAGACCGGCGAGCCTGTTACCGGCGATGTCGGTTTGATCATCCATAACGGCAAGCTCTGCATGGCAATCCATGTCGGAGATTGCTGGTTCTCGCACGATGAGCAAGGGGTCGTCGGTGCACCGCTCAATTCGGTCTGGAAGGCTTGGAGATTGTAATGGCCGTAGCACTTTCCGGCATCATTGCGTCTGTGGTGGGCGCTGGAGCGCTTGGCGCTGCTTTGCAGACAGGTCTTGCCCTGATCACGCTTGCCGCCGGTACGACGCTCGGCAGTCTGGCTATAGGTCTGGGTATTTCTTACCTGGCATCATCTTTGTTTCGCCCGAAGCAGCCGAAGCCAGAAGATGTGCAGCAGCAGGTTCGCCAGCCTACGCCGCCCCGCATTCGCCACTATGGCCGCGTGAAAACTTCCGGTGCCTGGATATTCGCCGAAACCCAGAGCGGTGGCTTCTTCAAGGTTCTTGCCTTGGGGCAGGGGCCATTCGATGCCATTGAGGAATACTGGCTCGACGACCAGAAGATAGACCTGTTGCCCGACGGCACCCCTGTGCCACCAAGCAAGTACAGGGAAGGGACGGATAAGAAATCCCTCTTGCGACTGGAAGCACGTCTGGGCGCAAGTACGGAGGTGGCATATAGCGAGCTTGTTGCAAAGTTTCCGCAATGGACGGCAGCGCATCGAGGTGATGGCATAGCCTCCTTGCTCGCCTGCCAGTATGCAGTTGGTGACGAGTATTATCTAAGCCTCTTCCCGAACGGCGTTAACACGAACTATCGCGTCGTGGCTCGCACGTCACTCGTCAAAAACCCGGTCACGGGTGCGGTCGCTTGGAACGATAACGCTGCCGCAGTGATCCGGGATTACATGACCCATAAGGACGGCATGCGCCTTCCAGAAAGCCTCGTTTCAACGCCGCTTGCTCAGGCTGGTTGGGTTGCAGCGTACAACCGCGCCGCCGAAGCAATTCCTATTGCTGTTGGCGGTACTGAACCTCGCTATCGTCTCTGGGGTTCATACAGCCTTGATGAGCGTCCCGCTGACGTGCTGGGCCGAATGCTGGGATGCTGCGATGGCAGACTGGTGCCGACGCCAGACGGGGGCTTGACGCTTGATATCGGCGCGTGGTCCGAACCTACTGTTGTCCTGACCGCTGACGCGATCACCGGCTTCAGCGATGTAGGCCGTGGCCGCGACGTGATGACGACGGCCAATACCATCCGGGCGACATTCCTCGATCCCAACCAAGATTATCAGGCGTCCGACGCCGATCCTTGGGCGGACGAGGATGATGTGTCCATTCGCGGCGAAGAAGCCAGAGATGTACAATTCAACATGGCTCCTTCGCACAGCCAGGCGCGGAGGCTGATGAAGCTCGAATGGTATCGAGCAAACCCGAATTGGGTAGGGACTTTCAATACGAACCTGATGGGTCTTGCTGCATTCGGTGAGCGGCTGATCCGCATTCAATACCCGCTATTCGGCATCAACAGTGTGTTTGAAGTGCTCGATTTCAAATTCATTCTTGGTGAAGGCGGCATACTGCAAGGTGCGACCATTCAGGTTCAATCCATGCCGCAAAGTGCCTACCAGTGGGATACCTCGCAGGAAGGTACAGCGCCGGTATCGGATGAAACAACGTCAGACGATGACTTGCCCATACCAGACGCGCCGGACGTGACCATCATTTCCGGCCCAGCGGCAGAGCTGAGTTTCCCGCCCACTGGCAATCCGTTGCTTAACTACATGGTCCGCTGGAAGAAGACGGCTGATACCGAATGGCGTGTGGCTGGGCCGCTCGAAAACGATGCTGAGAGTTTTGAAACACCGACACTCTCAGCACTGACGCAATACGAGTTCCAATTGGCCGTACGTACCCAGAAGGGCCGCATCGGCGCTTATTCGGCCAGCACGATCAAAACGACGCCCTGACCAGCCCGACAAACTGAGAAATTCACACCCTGCCTTGGCGGGGCGTTTTGCCATGGAGCATTAGCATGACCGTTCGCACGATTGACGAGATTTTCCGTGATTTCGTTACAGATGGCGTTCCAGCATCCGGACCGTTCAACCCGCATAAGCCGGATATCCGCGACACTTTGAAGGCGTTGACAGAGGGGAGCGAGAATTTCCCCGACAATCGCGTCATTCGTCTGAACAATGCTGACGAAGGCACGGCCAACAATATCGTCGTGACGGCATCAGTAGCCATTCCAGCGGCGGCCTATCAGGTGCTCTATATCCTGAACGTCACTCAGGAGAACACCGGGCCGGTGACGGTATCGGGCGCTATCAACCGTGATCTGGTGACCAACCTGAGCCAGCCAATAGCGCCGGGTTATCTTATCCCTGGTATGGCATTGCTTTGCATCGACACAGGTACCGAATTGCGGTTGCTGTCTTATGGAGACGCTGAGGCTATCCTTGCGGCGGCAGAAGAAGCAGCAGATAGAGCCGAAGACGCAGCGGCAGCAGCGGAAGCAGCGGCAGGTGGTTTGCTGTCTAATTTTGCCAGCCGGTCAGAAGTTGTCATCACCAATATTCCCGCGCTTGTAAGCTATTTGCGGACAGCTGGATATTACGCACCAGGTGATGGAGGCGGTGCGCTATATAAGCGTGCTCTCACCGAACCGACACATGCAGGTAAGATACAGTCGGCAGATGGTGCGTGGTGGGAATACGTTATCGAAGGAAGTATTGTGGCGGCGCAGTTCGGCGTAGGTATTGGGTCTAATGATCATGCTGCCGCCACTACTGCATTGTTTGATTTTGCCAATGGCAGGGAAGTAGTATTCCAGCCTGGAACATATAATTATAGTTCTCCGTATACTGCGCCAGTAGGGAGCAGGGCATTCTTTCCCGGAGCTCCCGGTAATAGTGTTGTATATTCCGCGAACAGAATATCCGGATTGACTAGACGTTACAATTACCGGAGAGAAGGTACAAAAGGAACATCGTGGCAAGAAGCCAAACCGAGACTTGGCAGTATTTCGGAGGCGGCTGATGTTTATTTCCTTGATAGTTTTCAAAAGCAGTGGTCGGTTAGTCCTACGTATTGGCAGTGGTCAGATTATGAAAGTGGTGTGCATAAGGAGTGGAACCAAAACTCTGATGTATCACCTAATGGATGGCCTCAAGCATCCTTCGTGGGTAGTGCTGTATCTATGCCGGGGAATAAAGACTTTCCTGCTGGTATGCATATGCTTGGGTTCACCATGGGTAACGGTGGGTCGGTATGGGGTTGGAACTCTATCGTTGGAAATAACACGGATGTTCAGGTTGCTGGCGGCTCTCCGCGCTTTCTTTGCGGCGGGGAAATTGACATGCAGCCATCGCAAGGGTCCGACCTTACTTCAAGCCAAGGAGCAGGGCTGCTAGTTAATTCATTCTGGACGCACGTACCGTTTGCAGCAATCGCAATTGCTGGCGATGCGGGAGGCGCTTGGAAGCAAGGGGTATGGGTTACGGGTATCCAGTCCAACGGTGCTATTCTAGCTACTGCTCCAGGGCTTTCATGCCTGTCAGGTATTGATTTGTCCGAAGCATCATTCTCAGGTGCTGCCATCGCCATTCGCAATGATGATCCAATCCTTTTTAAGACCTCAGGCGGAACGAATGGGTCGTTTATCGAAGGAGACGGTGCTGGAAATCTGCATGTTCGACTTGCCCAACCTAATACGTCAATGAAAGTTCACGCGTCAAATGACGATGACAACGTTGAAGTATTCTCCGTCGAAACGATGAGCAGTACGTTCCAAGGGCCTGTTCTTCGTACAGCGAACGGGGCCGCCCCAAATACTGCGGCTGCTGCGATATGGACCCGTGCGAACAACACGACCAATCGTTCGATAAATGCTGGTGGCACCATCAACGCATCTGGAGCTGACTATGCGGAGTACGAGTACAAATCGGATGATTGCGCGACAATCGAGAAAGGGCAGATCGTTGGATTTACTAATGATGGGCATCTGACAGACAAGTTCTCGGAAGCTATTTCTTTCGCGGTGAAATCTACGAGACCTAATCTCGTGGGCGGGGATACTTGGATGGAACACCTAGGGGAACGTCCTGTAGAGCCAAAGTTTCGGAAAACAGTTGTATGGAACGGCGGCACTAAACCAGTTTACACTAGGGTTCGCCCTCATGATGAGACTGATAAACTTATGGAGAAGTGGCAAGCAAACTACGATAAATACTTAACCGAAGAAGCGGCAGAGTTGCAGACATTTCTTGATGGAGAGTATGCAGAATGGCAGAAAGCTAATGCGGAGTATGAACTTAGGTTGGAAGCGGCGCGGTCAAAAGTGGACAGGATCGCCTACTGCGGGAAAGTCCCTGTGAACATATTTGGTGCGTCAGTCGGGCAGCATGTTATCCCTTCAGAGGGGGAAGGGGATACAATTTCGGTGGTACTCGTAAATGACGATAGCATTACTTTTGAACAGTATAAGTTGTCTATTGGGCGGGTTCGCCGTATCCTACCAGACGGTCGTGCGGAAATTGTTGTGAAACCCATATAAAAACACAACAGAGTATTGCCGATCATTGTAAATCTGCATATCACCCTTACGGCCAAACATTGTGAGGAGTGATATGCAGAAGTATGACGGTAAAAATCTGGAAATCCAATTTCTGCGGCTCATTGCCATCATCCTTGTAGCTCTTACTCATTTCCCAGCACTCAATACTCTGAATGACCCGGAGTTTGGATTGCGGCTGCATAGGTATATCACTCCATGGATCGGCGTCGATGTATTCCTTGTCATATCAGGATATTTGATGGGTCGTATTTTAATAGAGAAAACTCATGATGTTTCGGGCAAAGCAGAAATAGTCAGCCATACAATGGCTTTCTGGAAAGCTCGGTTCCTGCGCCTTTTCCCGGCCTCGACTTTCTGGATCACTGTCATGCTCATAGCCGGTGTAGTCTCAGGGAATAGAGAGCTTTGGGCTGCTCCTCACCAATTGTTTCAGAAATGGGCGACATCTATTCTAGCCGTTCGCAACATCGAGAATGCGGTGCATGAGTCACATCTTGGTTGGTATTGGTCGCTGTCTTTGGAAAACCAATTCTATATCATTTTCCCGATTGTCTGGTTTCTCCTACCCCGTAAGTGGTTTTGGCCGGTGGTGGCGCTTCTTACTCTCTATGCATCGACGATTGGCATAGGTGGAGTGCATTGGTTCTGGTTCCGATTTACTGGCCTGTTTTGGGGCTTGCTGGTCTACAAGCTAATGGCGGATGAACAAACTCGACAGATAATGAAAGCATACGTCCCTTCTTGGAGCTGGTATGTATCTCTGCCTGTTATTGGTGGATTGGTAATGCTCTCAGGTGCTGCCAATGCGGCATTCCAACCGCAGTATCTTAATTTTTCTGCTTCTATTGCGAGTATCGTAACTGCTGGCATCCTAGTTTTCGCATCGCTCAATGCCGGATTTATACGAATACCAAATTTCCTAAAAGGCGTAGTATATTGGGGTGGAGAACTTTCTTACTCATTTTATCTATGTCATTTTACGATTTGGCTGATCATTCAAGATATTGTGCGTAGGTTAGGCCTAGAAATGCCATCAATAATTTTAATATCTATTGGCGTTCCGGTATCAGTATTATTTTCTTTTTTATCATACATCTATATTGAGCGCCCGTTCTACAGAACGAAGGGCATTAAAACATAGATACTGATAAATTAAGATAGCTAAACTAACTAGTATTAGTAATCTTGCCGCCCACTGAGGCGGCTTTTTCTTTGCCGAGGAAAAGAAGCGACCCCAGTAAGGTTTCAGTGAACTGGGGCCGGAGCGCCTTGGGAAATCAAGCTGAAAGCGAAGATAAGCGCCCAGTCTCACATTAAAAGCGCGATTGTTAACATTTTAATTCGTGCCCCCAAAAAAAACCTCGGTGCTGGGAAGGTCGCTACCGAGGTCGCGCTGTAAGGGAGGGTAACTTCAGCAGCGCTAATCGATCATCTCACAAAGTAAGGAAAACACAATGGCCAAGGGAACCTTTGCCAAAGCGATGCCGCATGTCTCAACGCCAGACCTGTACTACGTGTATCGCCCGCTGCTCGATCTGATCGGGTTCACCGAAGGGACCGACAAGGGCGACGGGTACAACGAAACCCTCGGCTATGGCGCTTATACCGGCGGCGATGTCGATCTGGTGAAAATGAGCCTGAAAGAGATTGACGATCTGCAAGGCAAGATGCTGTCGCACCCGAAGAACAAGCTGAATAGCTCGGCACTCGGTCGGTATCAGATCGTCCGCACCACACTTCGGACAATCAAGCGTACCCTGCAACTGTCGAACAATCTTCTGTTCAATGAAGCATTGCAGGACCGATGCGCCTGTTACCTTCTCGGCGTTCGCGGGATCGACAAGTATCTGTCTGGCCGTCTTAAGGAAGACACGCTCATCAACAATCTGGCTCAGGAATGGGCAAGCCTTCCGACGACGAAAGACGTTGGCTACTACGGCGGCCAGCGGGCGGCAGTTAAGTCTGCACGTGTCCGCGAGGTACTGGCGGAAGTCCGCAAGCGCCACGATCAGGCCCAACCGAAAGAGATCGTTGCCGTTGAGGTAGATAAGCCGGTTGTCCCGCCTACCGTCGAAAAGGAAGTGAAGAAGAAGTTCAGCCTGGCTGGCTGGATTGGCTCGATCTTCTCCGGCGGCGGTATCGGTGCGCTAGGCCTTGCTGGCTTCGGCTGGCGTGAACTGATCGTTATGGGCGGTCTCGCGATTGTCGTATTGCTCGGCGGTCTGGCTCTCCGTGGCTGGATCGTGAAGGCGATCAAAGACATCAAGGCTGAACTGGAGGCGTCATGATCTGGGCGCTCATTCCATCATGGCTGAAATATTCGCTCGCTGCCGTTTTGGCGGCGTTTCTGCTTCTGGCGGGTGGATATCTCATCGGAAAGCGTGATGGCCGTCAGCAGGCCATTTCCGAGCAACTGCGCGAAACCGTCAAAGCCGAAAAGGAAAGGGGCAAGGACGATGACAAACTACGCGGGCTTACGGATTATGATTTTTGTGTTCTTGCCCTTCGTCGTCGCGGGCTGTCCTTCGACCAGTGCGACGAGCTGCGCTGGGTGGAGACAGAATAACCTATCGCCTGCCGGTCTGGTCGCACTGACCAAAGTAGACCGGCCAGCAGCGGAACGGGTCGAGGGTAACGACGAAAATGGAAAACGGCGGGGCTGCTGGTGATGACACCAATGGATAAAGACGCTGCTACAGCACACCGCCTTGTGGAGTTGCCAGAAGAAACGAGGGAGTTTCTTTCTCAGCTTCGCGAGGAAGATATCGACCTCTTGAAAGACGGCCTCGATTTGATCCGGTCACTTCGGACGATTGGCCGCTTCATGCGCTGGCTCATTCTTGGCATTCTGGCAATCGTGATCGGGATAGTCTCACTGTACGAGAACGTAGTGAAAATGTGGTCATGGTTTCACAAATAGCCGCAATCCGCGACCTCCAGCCGACCAGGCGAGGGGATGAGATATTCATCACGCTCAACGGCGAGGAAGTGAAGCTTTCACCGATGCAGGCGCAGCTTGTGATGCGGGCGTGGGTGGAAGTGGTTGG
>Ga0164243_10002031_pt1 | contig 33880 bp, 33 predicted proteins | sample OricompcompostOP_FD_108781 | JGI IMG/M metagenome (GOLD analysis project Ga0164243, IMG submission 108781) | Organic Plus compost microbial communities from Emeryville, California, USA - Original compost - Organic plus compost (OP) | ecosystem: Engineered > Solid waste > Mixed feedstock >... | reverse complement strand
GGATAGGCGTCGACCCGCGCGTTGTGCTGAGTGATCTTCTGGTCGTTGGTCTCCAGTTGCGCCAGCACTGCCTGCGACCGCTGGTTGTAGGAGGCGATGCGCCCGTCGAGCGCGCTGCGCTGGGCCGCGATCTCGTTCGCGCGCCTCGGCAGATCGGCGATGCGGCTCTGCAGCTCGGTGAGCCGGCGATTGACGTCGTCGGGAAAATCGCTGCTCGGCTGCACGGCGGGAGGTGGGCCGTCGGCGGCGACGGCAGGCGCGGTGGCCGTCGTGAGGGTGACCGCCATGAGCAGCGCGAGTACGAGGTGTGCGGCGCGGCGGACGAGCGTGCGCGGCCCCGCGGCGCCCACGATCACCTCGCCCCCCTTCCGATCAGGCGGTCGGCGATCTCCCGGGTGGCGGCTGCTTCGTCACCGACGCCGCACACCGCAACCTGCACGAGCGCGTTCGCGTGCACGCGCGCCTCGCGGTAGCAGGCCCAGCCGTCACCCGCGTACTGGCGCGCGGTCCAGGTCAGTGCGTCTCCACCGGCGTCGGTGACCGAATAGATCCAGCCGGTGTTGCCGGTCCGGTCGGTCCGCGCCGCGGCGGGACAGCCGACGACCCCGTCGGTCAGCGCCCGCAACGCCGCGGCGGCCTGCGAATCCGACGGGTAGATCCCGGCGACCTGCGTGACCGAGTGGGCCGGTCCGGCGTACGTGGTGGCCAGGAACGCCTGCCACCCGCGCGCGTAAACGGCCTCGGTCGCCGGACCCACCGCGATGGCGCAGGACTCGGGGGACGCGGCGAACGGGGCGGCGGGTGCGCTCGCGGTCGGACCTGCTTCGAGGGTGCTGCCGACGAGCGCGCTGATTTCTGCGCGATCGAGGACCATGGCCTCGACGGTGCCCCGGACGAGCGGTGACCCGGGTTCCGAGGGGGACAGGATGACCCACGCGCCGACGCCGGCCCCGGTGAGCACCAGGCACGCGACCGCGGTGAGGACGACCCGTGTGCGGATCTTCGTCATCGGGCGAAGCTAGCGCCGCCCGATGAACATCCGATGAAAAGCCAGTGGACCACGCGCTCAGCGGTAGACGACGAGCGCCTTGTCCCGCTTGTGCAGCGTGATGTCCGGTGGCACGTCGGTCACCTCGCCGTCCAGGGCGAGCGTCAGCGCGCCGGACCGGGCGGTGAGGTGCAGCTTCGGCGCCGCGGGGCGGTCGACGTAGGGCCGGCACCAGCGCAGCGTGCCGGTGAGCACCGCGAGCACCACGCGGGTGCGGGCCCACGGCTGCTCGGCGTACACGGCGCGCAGGTCGAGCAGCCCGTCGTCCAGGCTCTGCCGGTAGGTGGGGGCGAACCCGCGTGGCCGGTAGGAACCGTTGCCCGCGAAGATCATCCACACCGTCCGGCTCTCACCGTTGACGACGAGCTCCTGCGGCTTCGCGCGGCGCAGGACGTGCACCAGACCGACGATCATCGCGGGCCACTTGCCGAGCCGCTTCTCCCACCGCTCGCGGTAGCGGACGAGATCGGTGTACAAGCCGGTGCTGCACGTGTTGACGAAGACCTCCTCGCCCGCGGCGCCGAGGTCGACGCGCACCGCGGATCCGTTGCGCAGGGCGGTGATCGCGTCCTCGGCCTCCTCGACGCCGAGGTCGCGGGCGAAGTGGTTGAGCGTGCCCGCCGGGATGACGAACAGCGGCACGTCGTGGTCGGCGGCGGTGCGGGCCGCGAGGTTGATCGTGCCGTCCCCGCCCGCGACGCCGAGCACCCGGCCGCTGCGGGCGGCGTCGGCGAGCGCCTCGGCGAGGTCGTCGTCCTCGCCCAGTTCCACGATCTTCGCCTGCGGCAGTTCGGTCCTGATGCGGTCCAGCACGGTCGAATCCGCGCTGCCCGCGGACGGGTTGACCACCAGGACCAGCCCGTCGCCGGTGGGCAGCTGCGGCGCCTGCGTCGTCCCGGCCTCGGCGGGGCCTGCCGGGGTGCGCGGCCACCAGGACAGCGTCAACGCCGCCGCGGCCGCGCCCAGACCGATGCCCGCGGCCACGTCGGAGGGGTAGTGCGCACCGGTGACCACGCGCGAGGTGGCGACCCCGGCGGCCAGCGCTCCGGCGGGTGCCGCGAGCGCGGGGAACTCCAGCGCCGCGCCGACGGCGAACGCGGCGGCCGAGGCGGAGTGCCCGGACGGGAACGACGTGGTGCGCGGGATGCGCCGCAACTGCCGTGCCGCCGGGATGCCCGTGGTGACCGGGCGGGTACGGCGGACCACGCGTTTGCTCACCACGTTGGCGGTCGCACTGGCGACGCCGAGCGCGAGCATTCCCCGTGTCGCGGCGCGGCGGGCGCGCCGGTTGCCGGTGGCGGCGAGGGCGCCGCTCACCGCCCACCACAGGCCGCCGTAGTTGGCCGCCCGTCCCAGACGGGGCAGGACCCGGTCCAGTAACGCGGAATCGGTGGCCGCCACGCGGGCGAACACCCGCCGGTCCACCCGGGACACCCATCGTCGCATCGGCTCAGTCTATGCGGTCGGCGCCGCGGCGCCCTTGCCGTGCGGACCGCGGAGGGGTACACCGGAATTATGACGACTGTCATAACGCAGCGCGCGGTCACACCCGCCGACCTGGCCCCGCTGGTGACGGCCTGCTCACCGGCCACCCTGGGCAGCCGGTTCTTCCTCCCGGGCCGCCCCGATCCGCTGGACATCCTGCAGCGCTACCGGCGGTTCCTCCTCGACGGCGGCTCGGTGGCGGTCGCGGGGGACACGGGGGACACGGGGGACACGGTGGTCGGCCTGCTCAACGTGGTGCCCGCGCACCCCCGGGTGGCCGAACTCGGCATCATGGTCGCCGACCCGTGGCAACGCCGCGGCATCGCGACGGAGCTCGCCCGCTCGATGTGCGACTCGGGCCGCTGGGCGGGGTGGACGATCCGGGCGACGACCCAGTCGGACAACGCCGCGGCGAGAGCGCTGCTGCGACGCCGCGGTTTCCGCCCGCGTGGCGGCGCGGAACGCGGTGAGGTCCGCTGGGAGCTGACGATGCCGTCACCGGAGGAGACAGGATGGAACACAGCCCGCGCGAGCGCATGGTGCGCAGCGCCGCGCAGCTCATCCGCACCAAGGGCGTGAGCGGAACCGGCATGCGGGAGGTCGTCCAGCACGCACGGGCGCCGCGTGGTTCGCTGCAGCACTACTTCCCCGGTGGCAAGGACCAGCTCGTGCGCGAGGCGGTGGCGTGGGCCGGCACGTTTTCGGGCGACCGGGTGCGGCGGTACGCGGCGGAGGTGTCGACGCCTGCCGAGCTCCTCGCGGCTCTGGTGGCCCAGTGGCGGGACCAGTTCCGCGCGGACGGGTTTGCCGCCGGGTGCCCGCTGGTCGCCGCGACGGCCGACGTGGTCGCGGTCAACGACGCCCTCCGCGGCGCGGTGCGCGAGGGCTTCACGCGGTGGCTGGCCCCGCTCGGCGAGGCGCTGCGCGAACTGGGGGTGCCCGCGGAGCGCAGCGGTGCGCTCGCGCTGCTGGTGATCAGCGCGCTGGAGGGCGCGATCGTGCTGGCCAGGGCGCAGGAGGACGTGACGCCGCTGGACGCGGTCGTCGACGAGCTGAGTCCGCTCCTGGACAGCCTCGCCACGGGGTGATCACTGTCGGGTGAAAAGGCGGCGGCGGGGTTTGCCGCGCGCACGCACCAGGCACCCCCGGCTCGGGAGTATCCGGAGTGGACCCGGGCGGGTGCGCGGACGAGGAGGCTCACCGTGAGTGGATGGGTGCCTGGGTTGCACGAGGAGGCGGCGGGGCCGCGCGGGACGTTCGTCCTGGCTCGCCCGCGTGCGGGAGTGGTGGGCCAGACGCGGCGGGTGGTCCACGTCTTCCCGCTGCAGGACGGCGGACCGGGCGTCCTGGTCGCCTACTGCGGATTCGAGGGGCGTTCCGGTGAGCTGGACCTGCTCGACGGACCGGCGGGCATGCCGTGCGAGCGCTGTCTGGTGGTGGCAGCGCGCCGCGCCGGTGCGGTTCCGGTTCAGCGGGCGGTGTGAGTCACGCCTGTTGCGCCGCCGCGAACGCGAGCTTGTCCGGGTTCAGCACGGTGCGCAGCGCGGCCAGCCCGTCGGGCCCGGGGTCGGGCACCATCACCGCGATCAGCACCTCCGGGGTGCGGGCGACGAGTCCGGGTTCGCCGTTGACCCAACGCAGTTCGATCTCGACGGACGCCGCCAGCGGGTGGTGCGCCAGCCCCGCGAGGTAGCGGGCCACCTTGTCGCGGCCGAGCACCGGGCGGCGCGCCGCGGTGACCCTGCCCCCACCGTCGGCCCACGCCGCGACGTCGTCGGCGAGCAGGCGCTCGAGCGCGGCCACGTCACCCTCGACAGTCGCCGCCAGGAGGCGCTCCGTCATGCGCCTGCGATCCTCCCGGGTCGCGGTGAAGCGCTTTCTGGCTTCCGTGACGTGCCGCCGCGCCCGGTGGCACAGCTGGCGGACGTTGGCCTCCGTGAGGTCGAGGATCTCGGCGATCTCCCGGTGGCTGTACCCGAACGCCTCGCGCAACACGAACGCCGCGCGCTCCGGCGGGGTCAGCCGCTCCAGCAGCACCAGCACCCCGAACGACAGCGACTCGCGCTCCTCGGCGATCTCCAGCGGCCCGCGGTCGGTGAACACCGGTTCGGGCAGCCAGGGCCCCACGTAGGCCTCCCGACGCGCCCGCGCCGAGGTGAGCCGCGTCAGGCACAGGTTCGTGACCACCTTCGTCAGCCACGCCTCCGCGTTGACGACGTTGTCGCGGGCGTCGGTGTCCCAGCGCAGGTAGGCCTCCTGCACGACGTCCTCGGCCTCCCCGGCCTCGCCGAGCAGGCGGTAGGCCAGGCCGAACAGCCGAGAGCGGTTGGCTTGGAATCGGGCGAGACGGTCCACGCCCCCAGATTGCCAGCTATTACCCCTGCTGCGGGTCGAAATCGTCGTGCGGGTCGCCCGAGGAGGTGCCCTGCTCGCCTCGCTGGACCTGCTGCTCCTCCTTCGGCGCGTCGCCGGAACCGGGCAGTTCGTCGCGTGGATCGTCCTGAGCGGGCTTGCGTTCCATGCGTCAGGGCTACCCGTCCACCGCGGGCCGAAACGACCCGGACCCGCCGCGGTAGATGGCGCCGAGCCACACGTCGAGCAGCACGTCGACGACGCTCGACTCCGGCACCGCGGGCCCGTCGCCGCTGAACGTGCCGTACAGCACGCGCTCGTTCATCGAGTTCAGCGCGACGGCGAGCTCGCGCGCCGGCAGCCCGGGTGGTGCCGCGCCGCGGGCCCGCTCCGCCTCGATGGCCTCGGCGGTGCGTTCGACCCACGTCTGCATCATCCCCGCCCACAGCTGCCGCACCTCGGCATTGGTGTGCCGGGCCTCCGCGGCCGCCAGCGCGACGGCGCGGTGCGCGCGGAACGTCGTGTGGATCGCGTCCAGGCAGCGCCGCCAGGCCGTGGCCGGCTCGGGGTCGGGGGCGCCGAACGCGGCGGTGGTCGCGGCGTACGCCTCGTCGGTGACGCGGTCGAGGAGCGTGAGCAGCACCGCGTCCTTGGACGGGAAGTAGAAGTAGAACGTCGGCCGTGAAATACCCGCGCCACGGGCCAGGTCGTCGATCGAGATCTCGCCGAGCGGACGGTCGGCCAGCAGGCGCTCCGCGGTGCTCAGGATCGCCAGCTCGCGCTCGTCCCCGGTGGGCCGCGGAGCGCGGCGGCCGCGCGCCGGGCGGGACCGGGTGGCGGGATCGGACGGCATGTCGCCACCGTACCAGGCGGTCGACAGAGTGTCGGCTCGCTCGACATCGTGTTGACTGCTTCGACATGCCGTTGATACCTTGCCGGTGGACGCCGGAGAACGGAGACGCGATGCCGCTGGAACACGTGGATGTCCTGATCGTCGGCGCCGGGCTGTCCGGCATCGGCGCCGCGAGCCATCTGCAGGCCGAGTGTCCCGGCAAGACCTACGCGATCCTCGAGGCGCGCGGAGCCATCGGCGGCACCTGGGACCTGTTCCGGTACCCGGGTGTGCGCTCCGATTCGGACATGTTCACGCTCGGCTACTCGTTCGAGCCGTGGACCGACGCGAAAGCAATCGCCGACGGACCGGCCATCCGGGAGTACGTGCAGCGCACCGCACGCAACCGCGGCATCGACGAGAAGATCCGCTTCCACCACAAGGTGGTGCGGGCGGAGTGGTCGTCCGACGATGCCGTGTGGACGGTCGAGGCGCAGCGCACCGACACCGGGGACACGGCATCCACGGTCCGGTTCACGTGCGGCTTCCTGTTCGTCAACTCCGGCTACTACCGATACGACCAGGGGTACGCGCCGCAGTTCCCCGGACAGGACGAGTTCGCGGGCACCGTCGTGCACCCGCAGCACTGGCCGGAGGACCTGGACTACACGGACAAGCGCGTGGTGGTGATCGGCAGCGGCGCCACCGCCGTGACGCTGCTGCCCGCGATGGCCGACGACGCCGCGCACGTCACGATGTTGCAGCGCTCGCCCAGCTACGTGCTGTCCCTGGCGGGCACCGACCCGCTCGCCGACAAACTGCGCAAGGTGCTGCCCGCCACCGCGTTGTACCCGCTGGTGCGGTGGAAGAACGTGCTGACGAGCATGGTGTTCTTCCAACTCAGTCGCCGGGCTCCCAAGGTGGTGCGCGCCCTGCTGCGCAAGGGTGCCGCGGCGCAGCTGCCCGAGGGCTTCGACGTCGACCGGCACTTCACCCCGCGCTACGACCCGTGGGACCAGCGGGTGTGCTTCGTCCCGGACGGCGACCTGTTCAACGCGGTGCGGCGCGGCAAGGCCGGGATCGTCACCGACACCATCGACCGCTTCACCCCTGAGGGCATCCGGCTGACGTCCGGCCGCACCCTGGAGGCCGACGTCGTCGTCACCGCCACCGGCCTGAACCTGCTGCCCTTCGGCGGGCTCGAACTCGTGGTGGACGGCGAGCCGGTGGAGATCGGCGAAACACTTGCGTACAAGGGGATGATGCTGTCCGGCGTGCCCAACTACGCGTTCACCATCGGCTACACCAACGCGTCCTGGACGCTCAAGGCCGACCTGGTGGCCGGGTACGTGTGCCGCCTGCTCAAATACCTCGACGAGCGCGGCCTCACCACGTGCACGCCCGTGCCGCCACCGTCGGTGCGGCCCACCGAACCGTTGATCGACCTCAAGTCCGGCTACGTGCTGCGCAGCATCGACAAGCTCCCGAAGCAGGGGCCCGCGGCGCCGTGGCGGCTGTTCCAGAACTACCCGCGCGACGTGCTGCTGATGCGGCATGGCCCGCTGGAGGACGACGCGATGCGGTTCACCCGCGCGGCAGGGGCGTCGACGGAGCGGGTGGCCTGATGCGCGACTTCGTCTTCACCGGCGGCACGGCCGTCGTCACGGGCGCGGCCAGCGGGATCGGGGAAGCGCTCGCGCACGCGCTGGCCGCGCGCGGCAGCGACCTGGTGCTGCTCGACCGCGACGGTGACCGGCTCGCGGCGGTGGCCGCGGCCGTCGGCTCCGCCCGCTCCGGGGTGGAGGTCGCCACGCACGTGGTCGACCTGTCCTCGCCCGAGCAGACCGACGAGATCGCGCGGCGCGTCCTGGCCGCGCACCCCCGGTTGTCGTTGCTGATCAACAACGCGGGTGTCGCGCTGGGCGGGCGCTTCGACGAGATCACGCTCGAGGAGTTCAACTGGGTCGTCGACGTCAACTTCCACGCCCCGGTCCGGCTGACCCACGCGCTGCTGCCCGCGCTCACCGCGGTGCCGGGGTCGCACATCGCCAACACCTCGAGCGTGTTCGGTCTGATCGCGCCGCCGGGGCAGTCGGCCTACTCGGCGAGCAAGTTCGCCCTGCGCGGGTTCACCGAGGTGATCCGGCACGAACTGGCCGGGCGGGTCGGGGTGACGTCGGTGCACCCCGGCGGCATCCGCACCCGCATCGCCGAATCGGCACGCGTCGGCAGCGGAGTGCCCGGCGGGATGGACACCCGGCAGTGGGAGCGGGTGCTGCGGATCGACCCGGCGAAGGCTGCCGGGTCCATTGTGGATGCGATCGAGCACCGCAAGCCGCGGGTGCTGATCGGGTGGAGCGCGAAGCTGCCCGACCTGCTGGTGCGGTTGCTGCCGGGTGCGCACAGCAGGCTGCTGGGGCGGTGGCGCTGATGGACTTCGTGGAGGTGCGCGGACGCCGGGCCCGCTACCGCGTCCAGGGGGACGGGCCGCCGGTGCTGTTGCTGCACGGGATCGGCCGGAGCCTGCGCGACTGGTCCGCGCAGCAGGAGCTGCTGGCCGATCAGTACCGCACGTACGCGGTGGACCTGGCCGGGTTCGGAATGTCGGAACCGCTGGAGGGCAGGCACACGCTCGAGGCGCTCGCCGGCTTCGCCGTGGACTTCCTGGACGCGGTGGGGGAGAGCGGGCCGGTGCACGTCGCGGGCAATTCGCTCGGCGGCGCGGTCGCGATGCGCCTGTCGGTCGACGCGCCCTCGCGCGTGCACAGCATGACCCTGGTCAACAGCGCGGGGTTCGGGCGCGAGGTGACGATCGCACTGCGCCTGCTCGCGCTCGGGCCGCTGGGCAAGTTGCTGCTGCGGCCGAGCGTGGCCGGGGCGGTGCGCACGGAGCGGGCGCTGTTCCACGACCGGGCGTTCGCCACGCGGGAGCGGGTCGAGCACGCGCTGGAGATCGCGCGGCAGCCGCACGCGGCGCGGGTGATGCTGGAGACCGCCCGCGGGCTCGGCGGGTTGCGCGGCGTGCACGAGCAGTGGCGGCGGCCGTTGCTGGACGAGGTGGCCGCGCGTGCGCTGCCGACGCTCGTCGTGTGGGGGGACCGGGACCTGATCCTGCCCGCGGCGCACCTGGACGCGGCCCGCGCCCGGCTGCCGCACGCCCGGACGCGCCTGTTCCCCGACTGCGGGCACATGCCGCAGATCGAGCGGGCGGCGCAGTTCCGCGATCTGGTGGCCGGGTTCTGGGGTCGGCCGGCGACCGCGGCCGCGGCGTGACCGGACCGGGCGTCGCAGGGCGTCCCGGTCACGACCACGGCGTGACCGGCCGCGGCATGCGCTGCCCGTCCAGGGTGACGGTCACGTGCTCGTCGAAGAACGCGACGTAGCCGGCGATCTCCCGTGCGTCGGGCAGCGGGTCCTCGTAGGACCAGGCGATCTCGCGGCCACCGGCGGTCGGTGCCCAGTACCGGGCGCGCCCCTTGTAGGCGCAGGCCGATCGGCGCGCAGACGCCCGCAGTACCGAGAAGTCCACATCGGACGGCGGCAGGTACGTCCGCGGTGCCAGGGCGGTTTCGAACACCACCCTCGGTGCCCGCGACTCGGCCACCACCACCCCGTCGAACTCGACGCGCACGTGCCGAAAGCTGCACCGGATGTCCACCCGGTGGTACGGGTCCCGCGGGTGCGACACGATCACCTCGTCCTCTTCGCGCCACTCGTCGAACGCGTCGAAGTCGGTGACCACGTACCCCACCAGGTCGGGGTCGTCCGGGCGGAAACCCGCCCCCTCCAGCGCCACGCCGCCCGCCCGCAGCGTCAGCGGGGTGCCCGCCGTCGTGTGGGCCCCGAACGGCGTCGACGGGTCCAGCACGTCGTGGGTGCCGCCGAGCGACACCGGGCGCTCGGCCACCTCGGCGGGCCCGGCCCGCCGCGAGTCGGCGAGCACGTCGGGCTCCGGGAACGCGTACTGCGGCACGACCCGCCGCGGCTCCCACACCAGCACCGCCCGCCGCGAATCGGCGAACAGCTCGCCGCCCGCCCAGGCCCGCACCCGCTTGGCGGTCGGCTCGAACCGGAGCTCGGGCAGCTCGCGTGCCTGCCGGAGGCTCAATCGCAGCGCCATGCGACCACTGTCCGCCCCGTCCCGACGCCCGTCAACGCCGCTCAGCCCCGGTGACGGCCGGTTTCCGGCGCGCCCGGTGAGCAGGCCACCACGCTGCCCGACGCGGTGTCGCGGATGCGCTGAGAGCTTTCCGATCAGCCCGATCAGCGAGCTACCCTGCCGGAATGAGGCGCACCTCTTTCGCGCGGTGGCCGTGTTCGATCGCGCGCACCATGGACCTCCTCGGTGACTGGTGGACGCCACTGGTGCTGCGCGAGGCGTTCTACGGCATCAGCCGGTTCGACGAGTTCCAGCGCGAGCTGGGCATCGCCCGCAACACGCTGGCCGAGCGATTGCGCAGGCTGGTCGACGAGGGGCTGCTGGAGAAGCGGCCGTACCAGACCGAGCCGGTGCGCCACGACTACGTGCTCACCGAGAAGGGCCGCGACTTCTTCGGCGTGCTCACCGCGATGTCCCGGTGGGGCGACCGGTGGCTCGCCGCGGAGTCGGGACCGCCGGTCACGCTGCACCACGACGCCTGCGGCCACGACACGCACGCCGAGGTCGTCTGCGCGCACTGCCGCGAGCCGCTCGCCGCGGACAGCACCCGCATGCGGATGGGGCCGGGTTTCCCGGAGCGGCTGGCCGAACGTCCCGAGGTGCGGCGGCGCTTCGGCACCGCCTAGCGGTCCGCGCCGGGGCTTCGACCAGGGCGGACGCGGGCCAGTGGCCCTGCTCGGCAGCGGGAACCGGAACGAAGCCGGCCAGGTCGGTTGCGCGGTGCCACGGACCCGATGTCGTGTCCGTATTGCGCTTTGTGTTCGATTCGGCCGTTTCGCGCTGCGCGCCGAGCCGCCGAGGAGGATGGTGGAGTCATGGCGGAGCCGAACGTGTCGGGATGGGCCGCGGCGGGCGGTGTCGTACTGCTGGCCATCATCGCGTCGGCCGCCCTCGGCGACGCGTGGTACTTCCTGGCCGGGATCATCGCGGGTTTGGGAGTGCTTGCCGGTTTCCGCTCGAGTTCGCCCGCGCCCTGACGTCCGCCCGGCTAGGGTGATCACCATGCGTTTCGCCATGGTGATCGGCGCGGTGGTGCTGGCCTTGGGCGCGGCCCCGGCGGCCGCGGCCGATCCCGGCGCGGTCACCGTCGCCTGCTTCAACATCCACGCGGGCGCGGGGGAGGACGGGATGTTCGACCTCGACCGCACCGCGGACGCGCTGCGCGGCCTGCACGCCGATGTCATCGGCCTGCAGGAGGTCGACGTCCACTGGGACGCGCGCAGCGAGTACCGCGACGAGGCCCGTGAGCTGGCGCGGGCGCTGGGCATGCACGTGTTCTTCGCGCCGATTTACGACCTCGAGCCCGCCGAGGCGGGCGCTCCGCGCCGCCAGTACGGCGTCGCGGTGCTGAGCCGCTACCCGATCCTCGCCGCCCGCAACCACGAGATCACCCGGCAGTCCACGCTCGAGCCGGATGCGCAGCCCGCCCCGGCGCCCGGGTTCGCCGAGGTGACCGTCGCGGTCCGGCACCGGCCGGTGCGGGTCTTCGCCACCCACCTCGACCACCGCGCCGACCCGGCCGTGCGCCGGACGCAGGTGGCCGAGATGCTCGCGATCCTCGACCGGCGGCCCGGGCCCGAGGTGCTCACCGGCGATTTCAACGCCGAACCGGGCGCACCGGAACTCGGTCCGCTGTGGACGCGCCTCACCGACGCGGACCCGGGGGCGTACACCTACCCGGCCGTGGAGCCGGTCAAGCGGATCGACTTCGTGACCGTGTCCAGGGACGTCGCGGTGCGGGAGGCGCACGCCCCGGCGACGACGGCGTCCGACCACCGCCCGGTGGTGGCGCGGCTGGCGCTGCCCCGCTGAACGAGGGTGAGCCGGAGGGCTGAGCGCGGCCGGTGGTCGTCGGCTGCGGGGCCGCCGGATGCGGGTCGGTTGGTGGTTGTCTCTGGGAGTGCGCGGCGGTCGCCGGGGCCGGGCGCTCGCCCGGGAGCGCGTGGTGGTGGGCGTGCCCCCGGTGCGGCTGGGTCGCTCGCGCGGAGGCGCGGAGGCGCGGTGGCGTGGTGGTGGCTTGGAGCCGGTGGGTGGGCCCCAGTGCGGGTGGCGCTGGGCAGCCGCTGGCAGGTGGTGTGGTGGTTGCCGGGGCCCGGAGGCTCGCCCTGGCAGCCAGTGGCGTGGCGCGTGCCTGGCTTCGGGCCGGTGGGCAGCTTCGGGCTGGTGGGCACGGCTGTGGCCGCGGGGCAGTGGGTGTGTGGGCCCTGTCGCCGCTGCCGGAGGCACCGCGGTGCGGGGGTGCGGCGGTGCCTCCGGGCCGGTGGGCAGCCTGGGCGCGACCGGGCGCGACCGGGCGCGACTGGGCACGGCTGTGGCCGCGCCCAGGGGGTGTGCCCGGTGACCGCCCGGGGGTGTCGTGGTGGCCCGGGCTGGTGAGGTACCCCAGTGCGGCTGGTGCTTCGCGCGGTGGTGCGGTGGCGCGTGGGTGGGTTCGGCTGGTGGGTGGACGCCGGTGCGGGTGGCGCGGGGCAGCGGATGGCGGGTGGTGCGGCGATCGCTGCGGGGGTGTGGTGGTGGCCCGGGCCGGAGCGCTGAATCCCGGCGCGGCAGGTGGCTCGCTCGGAGGTGCGTGGCGTGGGTGCGGCGGCCACCGGGCGCACGGGGCTGAGCCGGGCGGCAGGCGGCTCGCACGGGGGCCGTCTCGAGTGCGACGGCCCTCCCGCGACGATCGGCGCGCGAGGGGCGGGGGCCGTGGTCGTGGCGGGTCGCCGTGCGGGGTGGTCCGCTGCCCGGCTACAGCCCGGTCAGCGTCTGCCCCGGCCCGACCGCCGTCAGGCCCACCTCGCGCAGCGCCGCCCACACCGTGGCCTGGTTGGCGGTCACGATCGGCTTGCCCAGTTCCTCCTCGAGCGGCGCGATGAGGTCGTAGGTGGGCAGCGCGGTGCAGCTGACGAAGATCGCCTCGGCGTCGTCGCGGTCGCCGGCCCTGATCAGCGCCGCCACGTCCGCGTACCCGGCGTCCGGTGCGTCCCGCACCGGCACGCCCAGCGGCGTGCACCCGACCACGTCGACACCGCTCACCGCGAGGTAGTCGCGCAACCGGTCACCCACCGGGCGCTCGTACGGGTGCACCACGGCGACCCGCTGCGCCTTCACCGTGCGCAGCGCCGACACCGCGGCCCCGGACGTCGTCAGCGCCCGCGGCGCGCCCGCGTCCAGCATGGCCTGCCGCAGCGTCGTCTCACCGAGCGTGCCGCCGACGAAACTGCACGCCGTGCACGCGTAGACCACCACCCGCGCCCCCACCGCGCACACCTCGCGGGTGGGCCGCCGGACGCTCGCGGGCCGGTTGAGCGCGGACACCGAGTCGAGGTTGTCGCCCTCGGGGGAGCCGCCGGTGCGGGCGATGAACAGGCTCACCGACGGCGGCACCCACCGCCACAGCTCGCGGTCGCGGGCGAAGTCGTAGGGGGCGACGACGCCGAGGCCCGTCTGGGGTTGCGGACCGGGGAGCCGGGTTTCCATCGTCGCAGGCTACCCGCGCCCCGATCGACCCGAAGTAGTTGAAACGTGCAACGCGCGCCACTCAGAGGTGTTTCCCGTCGACCAACTCGCGCTGAGCTGGGACCTAGCGTCGTCGTTGACTTCCGGATTCGGCGCGTAGTAGCGTCGGCGCGGCGGGGAACTGAAACCTTTCATTCGATGGTCCGAAGAGAAGAGGGGTTCAGCTGCACACCGAGGTGTCCCACGTGGAAGGAAAGTGATCCCGTTGTCCGACCTGACCGCCGTGAAAGAAGCCCTGCGGGCGCAGCGGATCGAGACGCCGTCGTGGGCCTACGCCAACTCCGGCACCCGCTTCAAGGTGTTCCCGCAGCCCGGCGTGCCCCGCACCCCGGAGGAGAAGATCGCCGACGCAGCGACGGTGCACGAGCTCACCGGTATCGCGCCGAGTGTGGCCCTGCACATCCCGTGGGACCGCGTCGACGACTACGGCGCCCTCGCGAAGTACGCCGCCGACCTCGGCATCACGATCGGCGCCATCAACACCAACGTCTTCCAGGACGAGGACTACAAACTCGGCTCGGTCACCAACCCGGACCCGCGCGTGCGCCGCAAGGCCACCGACCACCTGCTCGAGGCGATCGACGTCATGGACGCCACGGGCTCGACCGACCTGAAGTTCTGGTTCTCCGACGGCATCAACTACCCCGGCCAGGACGACCTGCGGGCGCGGCAGGACCGGCTCGCCGCCGCGCTGCACGAGGCGTACGACCGGCTCGGCGACCACCAGCGGATCCTGCTGGAGTACAAGCTCTTCGAGCCCGCCTTCTATGCCACCGACGTGCCCGACTGGGGTACCGCGTACGCGCACTGCGTCGAGCTCGGTCCGAAAGCGACGGTGTGCATCGACACCGGCCATCACGCGCCGGGCACCAACATCGAGTTCATCGTCGCGTTCCTGTTGCGGCAGGGAAAACTCGGCGCGTTCGACTTCAACTCGCGCTTCTACGCCGACGACGACCTGATGGCCGGTGCGGCCGACCCGTTCCAGCTCTTCCGCATCATGTGGGAGATCGTGCGCGCCGACGCCCTGCACCCGTCGGCGGGTGTCAACTTCATGCTCGACCAGTGCCACAACATCGAGGCGAAGATCCCGGCGATCATCCGCTCGGTGCTCAACGTGCAGGAGGCCACCGCCAAGGCGTTGCTGGTGGACCGGGACGCGCTGCACGCCGCCCAGCAGGCCGGTGACGTGCTCGGGGCCAACGCCGTGCTGATGGACGCTTTCAACACCGACGTGCGCCCGCTGCTGGCGCGGCTGCGCGAGGAATCCGGCCTCGACCCGGACCCGGTCGCCGCCTACCGCCGCAGCGGCTACCAGGACAAGATCGTCGCCGAACGAGCCGACGGCCGCCAGGCCGGTTGGGGAGCCTGAAACACCATGACCGACGACACCGTCGCCGAACTCATCCGCCGCAGCAACGCCCTCGGCGCCGACCCGCGCAACACCAACTACGCGGGCGGCAACACCTCGGCCAAGGGCAGCGGAACCGACCCGGTCACCGGGCGACCCGCGGACCTGTTGTGGGTCAAGGGATCCGGTGGTGACCTGGGCACGCTCACCGCGGACGGCCTCGCCGTGCTGCGGCTGGACCGGTTGCGCGCCCTCGCCGGGGTCTACCCGGGTGTCGAGCGCGAGGACGAGATGGTCGCCGCGTTCGACCACTGCCTGCACGGCCGCGGTGGTGCCGCCCCGTCGATCGACACCGCCATGCACGGTCTCGTCGAGGCGGCGCACGTCGACCACCTGCACCCCGATTCGGGCATCGCGCTCGCCACCGCCGCCGACGGGCCCGCGCTCACCAAGGAGTGCTTCGGCGACCGCGTGGTGTGGGTCGACTGGCGACGGCCCGGGTTCCAGCTGGGACTGGACATCGCCGCGGTGCAGCAGGCCAATCCGCAGGCGATCGGCGTAATCCTGGGCGGGCACGGCATCACCGCGTGGGGGAAGACCTCGCGGGAGTGCGAGCGGAACTCACTGGAGATCATCCGCACCGCCGAGCGGTTCCTCGCCGAGCGCGGGGTCGCGGAGCCGTTCGGCGCCGTCGTGCCCGGGTTCGCGGCGCTGCCCGAGGCGCGGCGGCACGCGCGCGCCGCCGCGCTCGCCCCGGTGATCCGCGGACTGGTCTCCACCGACCAGCGCCAGATCGGGCACTACGACGACAGCGACGTGGTGCTCGACTTCCTGGCGCGGGAGAAGCTGCAGCCGCTGGCCGCGCTCGGCACCTCGTGCCCCGACCACTTCCTGCGCACCAAGGTCCGCCCGCTCGTGGTCGACCTGCCCGCCACCGCACCGCTCGACGACGTGGTGGCGCGGCTGCGGGAGCTCCACGCGGCCTACCGCGACGACTACCGCGCCTACTACGAACGGCACGCCGACCCGGACAGCCCGCCGATGCGCGGCGCCGACCCGGCGATCGTGCTCGTGCCCGGCGTCGGCATGTTCTCCTTCGGCAGGGACAAGCAGACCGCGCGCGTGGCGGGCGCGTTCTACGTCAACGCGATCAACGTGATGCGCGGCGCCGAGGCGGTGTCCCGCTACGCGCCCATCCCGGAGCGGGAGAAGTTCCGCATCGAGTACTGGGCGCTGGAGGAGGCGAAGCTGCGGCGCATGCCCGCGCCGAAACCGCTGTCCGGCCGCGTCGCCCTGGTCACCGGTGCCGGTTCCGGCATCGGCCGCGCGATCGCGCAGCGCCTCGCCGCCGAGGGAGCGTGCGTCGCGATCGCCGACCGCGACGGCGAGTCCGCCGAGCGGGTGGCGCGCTCCGTCGGCGGCACCGACCAGGCGGTCGCGGTGGTGGCGGACGTGACCGACGCCGCCGCGGTGGCCTCCGCGGTGGACGCGACGGCGCTCGCGTTCGGCGGCGTCGACCTGGTGGTCAACAACGCCGGACTGTCGATCTCCAAACCGCTGCTGGAGACCACCGAGGACGACTGGGACCTCCAGCACGACGTGATGGCCAAGGGCTCGTTCCTGGTGTCCCGCGCGGCCGCGAAGGCGATGATCGCGCAAGGGCTCGGCGGCGACATCGTCTACATCTCGTCGAAGAACTCCGTGTTCGCCGGGCCCGACAACGTCGCCTACGGCGCGGCGAAGGCCGATCAGGCCCACCAGGTCCGGTTGCTGGCCGCCGAGCTCGGCGAACACCGTATCCGCGTCAACGGCGTCAACCCCGACGGTGTGGTGCGCGGCTCCGGGATCTTCGCGGGCGGCTGGGGCGCCCAGCGTGCCGCGGTGTACGGGGTGCCGGAGGAGGACCTGGGCAAGTTCTACGCCCAGCGCACGATCCTCAAGCGCGAGGTGCTGCCCGAGCACGTCGCCGCGGCGGTGTTCGCACTCACCGGCGGCGACCTGACCCACACCACCGGTCTGCACGTACCCGTCGACGCGGGTGTCGCCGCCGCCTTCCTCCGGTAGAGCGGGAAAGGACCAGCTGATGACCTTCGAGCGGATCGCACCGCGGCGCACCCGCGTCGGGCTCGTCGCCGGTGGCCTGGGCGCCTACTGGCCCCAGTTTCCCGGGCTGCTGCCGCAACTGCGGGACTCCGCACGGCGGGTGGCCGAACGTCTGTCCGCAATGGACTGTGAGGTGGTGGACGCCGGGTTCGTCTCCGACGAGCGGGAGGGCGCGGCCGCCGCGGAGAAGCTGCGGGTGGCCGATTGCGACCTGATCATCGGTTTTCTCGCCACCTACCTCACCTCCAGCATGTTCGCCCCGGTCGCGCAGCGCGGCGGATCGCCGGTGCTGCTGCTCAACCTGCCGCCCACCGAGGCGATGGACCACGCGAACGTCGACACCGGCGCCTGGCTGGCCTACTGCGGCGCCTGCCCGCTGCCGGAGATGGCCAACGCGTTCCGCAGGGTCGGGGTCGACGTCCGGTCGGTGTCCGGGCACCTGGCCGACGAACGGGCCTGGACCCGCGTCGAACGCTGGATCAAGGCCGCCGGGGTGCGCGCCGCGCTCCGGCACGGGCGGCACGGCCTGCTCGGCCACCTCTACCCGGGCATGCTGGACGTCGCGACCGACCCGACACTGGTCACCGCCCAGCTCGGCGGGCACGTGGAGATCCTGGAGGTCGACGACCTGCGGGTGCGGGTGGAGCAGGTCACCGACGTCGAGACCCGCGCCCGGATGGACCTCGCCCGCGAGGTGTTCGAACTGGACTCCTCGGTGGTGGAGGACGACTTCGCGTGGGGCGCCCGCGTGTCGGTGGCGCTCGACCGGCTCGTCGCCGACTTCGCACTCGACTCGCTGGCCTACTACCACCGCGGCCTGGACGGGGAGACCCACGAGCGGGTCGGCGCCGGCTTCATCCTCGTCGCGTCACTGCTCACCGCGCGCGGCGTGCCCGCCGCGGGGGAGTTCGAACTCCGCAACTCGCTGGCGATGCTGGTCCTGGACCGGCTCGGTGCGGGCGGCTCGTTCACCGAGTTGCAGGCGCTGAACTTCCGCGACGACGTGGTGGAGATGGGCCACGACGGTCCCGCGCACCTGGCGATCAGCGCGCGCAGGCCCCTGCTGCGCGGACTCGGCGTGTACCACGGCAAACGCGGCTGGGGCGTGTCCGTCGAGTTCGACGTCGAGCACGGCCCGGTCACCCTGCTCGGCCTCGGCCAGGAACGCGACGGGCGGTTCGTCCTGGTCGCCTCCGAGGGCGAGGTGGTGCCCGGCCCGCTGCTCGGCATCGGCAACACCACCTCCCGCGTCGACTTCGGCTGCGATCCGGGGGAGTGGACCGACGCCTGGTCGGGCACCGGTGTGGGCCACCATTGGGCGCTGGGCACCGGGCACCGCGTGGCCGACCTGGAGGCCGTCGCCGACCTGCTCGGCCTCGAACTGCGCGTGGTGCGGGTCTGATGCGACTGGCGGCCGTCGACCTCGGCGCCTCCAGCGGGCGGGTCATGGCGGGCACCGTGGGACCTGGCGTGCTGTCGGTCGAGGAGGTGCACCGCTTCGGTAACGGCGGCGTCCGCGTCGCGACCGCCGGCGGGTCCACGCTGTACTGGGACATCCTCGGCCTCCACCGCGAGCTGCTGGTCGGCGTGCGCGACGCGCACGCGCGCGGTGCGCTCGACGGTCTGGGCATCGACTCGTGGGCCGTGGACTACGGGCTGCTCGACGCCGCGGGTGCGTTGCTGCGCAACCCCGTGCACTACCGCGACGCCCGCACGGAGGGCATCGCCGAGCGCGTCCGGCGCGCGCTGCCGCCGCGGGAGCTGTTCGACGTGACCGGTCTGCGGCAGCTGCCGTTCAACACGCTCTACCAGCTGCTCGCCGAGCGCTGTCTGGACGCGGCGGACACCATGCTGCTGATCCCGGACCTGCTCAACTACTGGCTGACCGGGGTGCGCGGCGCCGAGCGGACCAACGCCTCCACCACCCAGCTGTTCGACGTGCGCGCGCGGGAGTGGGCCGTAGGCCTGGCCGAGCGCCTCGGCGTGCCCGCGCGGCTGCTGCCACCCCTGCACGACCCGGGCACGGTCGTCGGCACGCTGTTGCCGGACCTGGCCGCGGACCTGGGGCTGCCGCAACTGCCGGTGGTCGCCGTCGGATCGCACGACACCGCATCGGCCGTCGTCGGCGTGCCGGTCGAGCCGGGCGCGCACGCCGCGTACATCTCGTCGGGCACGTGGTCGCTGGTCGGCCTGGAACTCGACGAGCCCGAACTGGGCGACGCGGCGCTGGCGGCGAACTTCACCAACGAGGGCGGTGTCGACGGCACGATCCGCTTCCTGCGCAACGTCACCGGCCTGTGGGTGCTGTCGGAATCGCTGCGCACGTGGCAGGTTCGCGGCACACCGGTGTCGCTGCCCGCGGCGCTCGCCGAGGCGGAGCAGGTGCCCGCGCTGGCCGCGGTCGTCGACCTCGACGCGCCGGCCTTCCTGCCACCGGGCGACATGCCCGCACGGATCCGGCGGGTCTGCGCGGACACCGGGCAGCGCGCGCCGGAAACACCCGGCGAGGTCGTCCGCTGCATCCTGGACAGCCTCGCGCTGGCCTACCGCCGCACCGTGCGGCAGGCCGCGGAGCTGACCGGCCGCGCGGTCGACGTGGTGCACGTCGTCGGCGGGGGAGCGCGCAACGAACTGCTGTGCAGGCTCACCGCGGACGCGTGCGGCGTACCGGTGCTGGCGGGTCCGGTGGAGGCCGCCGCGCTGGGCAACGTGCTCGTGCAGGCCCGCGCGCTGGGGGCCGACCTGCCGAATCTGTCCACCATGCGGGCGTTGATCCGCGACACGCACGAGCTGCGCCGCTACGATCCCTCCGGGGACGAGAGGAACTGGGCGCTGGCGGCCGAGCGGATCGACGTGGGAGTGGTGGCATGAAGGTCGCGGTGCAGGTCACCTGCATCAACGACGCGATGTTTCCGGACACCGGCAAAGCGGTGTTCTCGGTGCTGCGCAGGCTCGGGGTCGAGGCCGATTTCCCGGAGGGCCAGACGTGCTGCGGTCAGCCGATGGTCAACACCGGGTACCTCGACGAGGCCGTGCCGGTGGTGCGCAACTTCGTCGACGCGTTCGCCGGGTACGACGCGATCGTGACCCCGTCCGGCTCGTGCGCCGGTTCCGCGCGGCACCAGCATTCGATCGTGGCGCGGCGCAGCGGGGACGCCCGGCTCGCCGACGCGGTGGCGCAGACCTCGCCGAAGGTCTACGAGCTCACCGAGTTCCTGGTCGACGTGCTCGGCGTGACCGATGTCGGTGCGTACTTCCCGCACCGCGTCACCTACCACCCGACGTGCCACTCGTTGCGGATGCTCGGCGTCGGTGACCGGCCAATGCGGCTGCTGCGCGAGGTGCGCGGTCTGGACCTGGTCGAGCTGCCCGCCGCGAACGAGTGCTGCGGCTTCGGCGGCACGTTCGCGGTCAAGAACGCCGAGACGTCCACCGCGATGGGCGCGGACAAGGCGCGGCACGTGCTGGACTCCGGCGCCGAGGTGCTGGTCGCCGGCGACAACTCCTGCCTGCTGCACATCGGCGGCCTGCTGTCCCGGCAGCGCACCGGCGTGCGGGTGATGCACCTGGCCGACATCCTGGCGCGAACGGAGGACGGATTGTGAGCTCGACGTTCGTCGGTATGCCCGCTTTTCCCACCGCGGCACGGGAAGCGCTGTCCGACACGCAGCTGCGGCGCAACCTCGCGCACGCCACGGGCACGATCCGCGCCAAGCGTGCGGAGGTCGTCGGCGAGGTCGACGACTGGGAGGAGCTGCGCCTGGCCGGCGCGGCGATCAAGGACAACGTGCTGCGCAACCTCGACGAGCACCTGCTGCGGCTGGAGGAATCGCTCACCGCGCGCGGCGCGACGGTGCACTGGGCGCGCGACGCGGCCGAGGCGTGCGAGATCGTCGCCTCCATCGCCCGGCAGCACGGCGCCGACGAGGTCATGAAGGTCAAGTCGATGGCCACGCAGGAGATCGGGCTCAACGAGGCGCTCCAGGACGCGGGCGTCACCGCGTGGGAGACCGACCTGGCCGAGCTGATCGTGCAGCTCGGCGACGACCTCCCCTCGCACATCCTGGTGCCCGCGATCCACCGCAACCGCGCCGAGATCCGGGAAATCTTCCGCGACCGGATGGGCGCGGTCGGGCGGCCCGCACCGGAGGACCTGTCCGACCGGCCCGCCGACCTGGCCGGTGCGGCGCGGCTGCACCTGCGGGAGAAGTTCCTGCGGGCGAAGGTGGCGGTCTCCGGCGCGAACTTCGCCGTCGCCGACAGCGGCACGCTCGTCGTGGTCGAGTCCGAGGGCAACGGCCGGATGTGCCTGACACTGCCCGAGGTGCTGGTGTCGGTGGTGGGGATCGAGAAGATCGTGCCCACCTGGTCCGACCTGGACGTGTTCCTGCAGCTGCTGCCGCGGTCCAGCACGGGGGAGCGGATGAACCCCTACACGTCCACCTGGTCGGGCTCGACCGAGGGCCAGGAGGCGCACGTCGTGCTGCTGGACAACGGCCGCACCCGCGCGCTGGCCGACGAGGTCGGTCGGCAGGCGTTGCGCTGCATCCGGTGCTCGGCGTGCCTGAACGTGTGCCCGGTCTACGAGCGCACCGGCGGGCACGCCTACGGCTCGGTGTACCCGGGGCCGATCGGCGCGATCCTGAACCCGCTGCTGCGCGGCACCGGTGTGGACGACCAGATCGACTCGCTGCCCTACGCCTCCAGCCTGTGCGGTGCGTGCTTCGAGGCGTGCCCGGTGCGTATCGACATCCCCGAGGTTCTGGTGCACCTGCGGTCTCGCGTGGTCGACGCGCACCGCTCGTCGCCGAAACCGGAGGCGGCCGCGATGAAGTCCGCCTCGTGGGTGCTGGCCGACGCGAAGCGGCTGAGCCTGGCCGAGCGGGGGATGGGCCTGGCGGGTCGGGTGCTGAACCGGTGGGGCCGCCGGGTGATGCCCGGCGGCAGGCGGGCGCTGAGCAGCCTGCCCTGGCCCGGCTCGCTGTGGAGCACCGCGCGGGACGTGCCCGCGCCGCCCACCGAGTCGTTCCGGTCGTGGTGGCGCCGGGAGGGACGTCGATGAGCGCACGGGAGGAGATCCTCGGCCGGGTGCGGTCGGCACTGGCCTCGGCCGACCGGACGGAGGCGCCCGTGCCGCGCGGCTACCGGTCCGCGCAACCGGACGGCGACGTGGTGGAGCTGTTCGCCGAGCGGCTGGTGGACTACCGCGCCGAGCTGACCCGGTGCACCGAGGACGAGGTGCCCTCGGTGCTGGCGTCGGCCGTGCGCGACGCGAGCCCGGTGCTGGTGCCCGACGGGTTCCCGTGGGAGGTGCCCGGCGGGGCGGCGGACACCGGGCAGTCCGCGGCGGAGCTGGACCGGGTGGGCGCGGTGGTGACGCTCGCGGCGGTCGCGATCGCGACGACCGGCACGATCGTGCTCGACCACGGCCCGGGCCAGGGACGGCGGGCGGTGAGCCTGGTGCCCGACCGGCACGTGTGCGTGCTGCGCGCGGAGCAGATCGTGCCGGGCGTGCCGCAGGCCGTCGCGGCGCTGTCCCCGGACCGGCCGCAGACGTGGATCAGCGGCCCGAGCGCGACCAGCGACATCGAGCTGAGCCGCGTCGAGGGCGTGCACGGGCCGCGGACGCTGCACGTCCTGCTGGTCACGTCCGGCGCGACCCGCTGAGCCCGGCCCGGGCGAGGGCCCAGTCGTTGTACTCCTCCTCGGAGGTTTCCCGCCGCATCCGCGAGGACAGCGCGATGTCCTCGCCCACCGGGTACCGCAGCCGCGCGGACTCGTCGCAGGCCGCGGTCACGACGGTGTCGGCCACCGCGTGCGCGGTCGCGAGCCGGTGCGGTCCGTCGTGGCCGAACCCGTCCAGCACCCGCCGCACGAGCGGTTCGTAGCCGGGGGGAACGGGGACGTCCCGTGCGCTCGCGGCGGTGCGGGACAGGAAGTTCGTGCCGCGCACGAGTCCCGGCTCGACGATCTTGACCGCGACGCCGCGCGCGGCCGCCTCGTACCGCAGGGATTCGGTGAACCCCTCGACGGCGAACTTGGTGGCGCTGTACACCGACAGCAGGGGCTCCGGGACGATCCCGGCCCCGGAGCTGATCGTGATCAGGCTCCCGCCGCCGTCGGCGAGAACCGGCAGGGCTGCCTGCGTGACCCGCATCATCCCGAACACGTTGGTGTCGAACAGAGCTTGGACGGTGCTCATCGGGGTGGATTCGAAGACGGAGAACAGCCCGGCCCCCGCGTTGTTCACGACGCAGTCGAGCCTGCCGAAGCGGTCGACGGCGGCGGTGATCGCGGCGTGAACCGAGGCGGGGTCGGTGACGTCGAGCGCGCAGCTCAGCACGTGGTCGCCGCGGGCCTCGGCGGGTGTGCGGGCCGTCGCGACGACGTTCCACCCGCGTTCGGTGAACAGCGCGGCGGTGGCGGCGCCGAAGCCCGACGAGCTGCCGGTGACGAGGACGGTTCTGCGTGTGTTCATGAACGTCGAGTCTCGATCCTCGTGTCCGGACTGTCTATCATCAGAGATCCTGAACAGATTGGTGGTCGTCCGGATGATCGATCCGCTGGCCGAGGTGATCGGTCTGCTGCGGCCGCGCATCGTCCTGTGGAAGCGGATCGAGGGCCGGGGGCGGTGGGCGCTGCGGTTCGCGGCCAACCCGGACGTCAACTTCGGCGTGGTCACCACGGGCCGGTGCACGGTGCGGTGCGGCAACGACACGGTGCCGCTCACCGAGGGGGATTTCCTGCTGCTGAGCGGCCCGCCCACCTTCACCTTCCGCGGCGAGCCGGGCGGGACGGTGGTCGACGGGGACCGGGCGGTGGACGGCACCGGTCGTCTGCGCCTCGGTGGTGGTGACGGCGCGCCGGTGCGGGTGTTCGCGGGCCACTTCGCCGTCGAGGAGGACAACGCCGGTCTGCTGCTGAGCCTGCTCCCGACGGTGGTGCACCTGCGGGCGCACACCGACGGCGCGGGGCGGGTCGCGCGGGTGCTCGAGCTGATCGGCGACGAGGCGGGCGCGCAGCGGCCCGGTGCGTCGCTGGTGCTGTCCCGGCTCGTCGAGGTGCTGCTGGTCGAGGCGCTGCGCAGCACGGCGCCACCAGCCCGGCCGCCGGCGCGACCCCCGGCCGGGCTCGTGGCGGGGTTGGGTGATCCGCCGGTGGCCGCGGCCCTGCGCGCGATCCACGCCGACGTCGCCCGGCCGTGGACGGTGGCGGGTCTGGCGGCGCAGGCGCGGGTGTCCCGGTCGGTGCTGGCCGAGCGGTTCACCCGGTGCGTGGGCGCCCCGCCGATGGAGTACGTGCTGTCGTGGCGGATGGCCGTGGCGAAACGCGCGCTGCGGCAGGGGGAGAAGTCGATCGCCGAGATCGCCCGCAGCGTCGGTTACGGTTCGGCGAGCGCGTTCAGCACGGCGTTCGCCCGCGTGACCGGTTCGCCGCCGGGCCGGTACGCGCGCTCGGCGTGAGGTCGGAAAACCGCAGCCCGCAGGTGGGCGCGTCGGTCACCCTGGGGGGCATGACCACCGCCGCTGTCGCGTTCCGCGTGCACCCGCTCGACCCCGCCCAGCTGGACCACGTCCGCGCCACCGGTGCCGACCTCACCGGGCGCCGGGCCGAACGTCACTACGCCGACGGCGGGGAGCCGCTGCGCTGCTGCCTGCGCGATGCCCGCACGGGCGAGCGCTGCCTGCTGTTCGGCTACGCCCCGCCGTTGCCCGGAGACGAGGGCCCGTACCGCGACATCGGCCCGGTGTTCGCCCACGCGCGCGACTGCGGCGGGCCCCGGCGCACCGACGCCTACCCGCGGGAGTGGCGGGGCAGGCCGCAGGTGCTGCGCGCTTACGACCACGACGGGCGCATCCACCCCGCCACGACCGTCCACGATGGATCGAATCCGGTGGCGGCGTTGGGTGCGGTGCTGGCCGAGCCCGGAGTGGCCGAGGTGCACAGCCGCAACTTCGCTGACGGCTGCTTCATGTTCGCCGCCGCCACGCCGTGACGGCGGATCGGTCTGCCGTCAGGGTTTGCCCGCCCCCACGACCCACATCGCGAAGTACTGCGACCCGCCGCCGTAGGCGTGGCCGAGCGCGCGCCGCGCGCCGTCCACCTGGTAGTCGCCCGCGCGGCCCATCACCTGCTTCGCCGCCTCGGAGAACCGCAGCATCCCGGACGCGCCGATCGGGTTCGACGACAGCACACCGCCGGACGGGTTGACCGGCAACCGCCCGCCCAGCGCGGTGTCGCCCGCCTCGGTGAGCTTCCAGCCCTCGCCCTCGGGCATGAACCCGAGGTTCTCCAGCCACATCGGCTCGAACCAGGAGAACGGCACGTAGATCTCGGCCGTGTCGATCTCGTGCAACGGGTCGGTGATGCCCGCCTCCCGCCACAGCGCGGCCGCCGCGTCCTGGCCCGCCTGCGGGTTCACCTGGTCGCGGCCGGCGAACGTGGTCGGTTCGGTGCGCATCGCGGTCGCGTGGATCCACGCCGCGCCGCCCTCCACCGCGTCACCGGCGGCCTCGTCGCCGATCACCATGGCGCACGCGCCGTCCGACGACGGGCACGTCTCGTCGTAGCGGATCGGGTCCCACAGCACCTGTGACGCGCGCACCTTCTCCACGGTGATGTCGGCCTGCCGCAGGTGCGCGTAGGGGTTGCGGGATCCGTTCTGCCGGTCCTTGGCCGCCACTACGGCGCCGATGTGCTCGGGCGCGCCCGACCGGCGGATGTAGGAGCGCACGTGCGGCGCGAAGTAGCCGCCCGCACCCGCGCCGACGGGCATCGTGAACGGCGGCGTGATCGACAGCGCCCACATCGCGTTCGACTCGGACTGCTTCTCGAACGCCACTGTGAGCACGCGCCGGTGAACGCCGGACTGCACCATGCTGGCCGCGACGAGCGCCGTCGAGCCCCCGACCGACCCGGCGGTGTGCACGCGCAGCAGCGGTTTCCCGGTCGCCCCGAGCGCGTCGGCGAGGGACAGTTCGGGCATCATGACGCCCTCGAACAGGTCCGGCGCCTTGCCGATGACGACGGCGTCGATGTCGCGCCACTCGACCTGCGCGTCGGTCATCGCCCGGTCGATCGCCTCGCGCAGCAGGCCTGCCATCGACACGTCGGTCCGCTTGGAACGGTGGTGGGTCTGCCCGGTGCCGAGCACCGCGGCGAGTTGTTTCGCCATGTTCACGCCTCCAGGACCGCGACGAGGTTCTGCTGCAGGGCCGGTCCGCTCGTGGCGTGCGCGAGCGCCTTGCGGGCCCGGCCGGAGAAGATCTGGTTGGCCGCCTCGCCGATGCGCGCCAGTCCCGCGGCGAACATCGGGTTGCCGGTGAGCGCTCCGCCGGAGGGGTTGATGCGCACGTCGTCGCCCAGACCGAGCGCTTCCCGCAGGATCAGTTCCTGGTGGGTGAACGGGGCGTGCAGCTCGGCGACCTCGACGTCGCCGGTGCCCACCGCCCGCCCCGCGGCCTCGGTCGACGGGGAGCGGGTGAGGTCACGCGCACCGAGCACGGGGGAGTCGATCCGGTGCTCGATGCCGGTGATGATCGCCGGTCGCCGCGCGTACTCGGCGGCGCGTTCGGCCGCGGCGAGGATGATTACCGCGGCGCCGTCGGTGACGGGCGCGATGTCGTGCGCCCGCAGTGGATCGGCGACGTAGGGCGCTTCCAGCAGGTCGGCCCCGTCGTGCGTGCCGGACACCTGGGCGAGCGGGTTGCCCACCGCATCGGCGCGGCTGCGCGCCGCCACCTCGGCGAGGTCCTTCTCGCTCCACTTCCCGGAGTCCAGACCGAGGCGCGCCTGCAGGCCCGCGATACCGACCGAGTCCGGCCAGAGTGGAGCGACGGTGTACGGGTCGAGCTGCAACGCCAGCGTCCGGCGCAGGTTGCCCGCGGACGACTTGCCGAATCCGTACACCAGCGCGGTGTCGACCTCGCCGGTGCGGATCTTCAGCCACGCCTCGTACAGCGCCCACGCCGCGTCCATCTCGACGTGCGACTCGTTGATGGGCGGGAACGCGCCGATCGCGTCCACCGCGGAGATGAACGAAAACGCCCTGCCCGCGAGGTAGTCCGACGAGCCCGAGCACCAGAAACCGATGTCGGACTTGGACAACCCGGTCTGCTCGTAGACCTGGGCGAAGATGGGCACGAGCATTTCCACACCGTTGGTGGTGCCCGGTGTGGAGCGCACGTTGGGGGCCTGGGCGAACCCGACCACCGCGACATCTCGCATGGCAGTTCCCCTCTACAGGTGGTGGGCGTAGGACTCGTAGGGAGCGTCCGGTTCCCCGGTCGGCTCGAAGTGGCTGACGTTCTCCAGGCTCGTTCCCCACTCCTCGCGCGGCTTCCAGCTCGCGCGCACCCGCATGCCCATCCGCACCTCGTCGGCCGCGCAGCCGAGTACGAGGTGCAGGAACGCGATGTCGGCGCCGTCCAGCAAAATGTAGGCCGCGACGTAGGGCGGCTTGATGCGCTGGCCGAGGAACGGAACGTTGACGATGCAGAAGGTGGTGACGATCCCGGTGTCCGGCAGCTCCACTTCCTCCACTGTGGGCACGCCGTCGGTCGGGCACGCACCGCGCGGCGGGATGTAGACCTTGCCGCATTTCGGGCAACGTTGGCCGAGGAACTTGCCCTCGGCGAGCCCGCGCAGGTAACGGCTCTCCTCGGGGGAGGCGGAGTGCTGGTAGTGCAGCTGGATCGGCGTGACCATCACACCGTCCTGCTCGGATTTCGGTGGCGGCGCCGGGGACGGGCCGTCGTCGACGCCGACGGGCAGGAAGTAGGCGATGTCGCGGATGTGCCCGACCGTCTCGTCGGCCCAGCGCACCCTGACCCGCATGCCGGTGCGCATGTCGGACGGGCCGGGCACCGACACGGCGTGCAGCATGGCGGTGTCGGCGCCGTCGAGCTTGATCAGCGCCCAGGCGAACGGCGTGGTCAGCGGCTGGCCGTCGAGCGGCTCGGCGATCCACGACCACGACTGCACCGTGCCTTCCTCGGACACCGGCACGAACTCGGTGAGCGGTGCGGCGTCGACCGGGTCGTACTCGACCGGGGGTACGTGCACGCGGCCGTCGGAGCCGCGGACGCCCTCGATGCGGTGCTCGCGCAACCCGGCGGCGAACCGGCCGAGGACGGGCCCGAGGGAGCGGGTGTAGTCGAAGGCGAGATCCAGCGGTGCGGACAGCGGTGTACTCACGATCGAAGTGAAACACGTTCTCGTTATTCCGGCAAGACGCTCCCCGTTGACCTTGCGTGGTAAGTGGAACAAGTTCTAGATTTGCCGACATGACCACAGCACTGGAGACGATCGGCCTGTGGAACATCGCGTCCGCGCAGCCGGACCGGACGGCCATCGTGAACCCCGACGGCAGCGAGACCGGCTACGGTGCGCTGGCCGACAAGGCCAACGCCTACGCGCGCGGTCTGCGCGAGCTGGGCCTGGACACCGGCGACGTGGTGGTGGTGCTGCAGCCCAACAGCGACGAGCTGCTCGCCGCGTACTTCGCGGCGTTGCAGACCGGCCTGTACGTGGTGATGGTCAACTGGCACCTGGTGGGCCCCGAGGTGGCCTACATCCTCTCCGACTCCGGCGCCAAGGCGTTCATCGCGCACGAGCGGTTCGCCGACGTCGCGATCGCGGCCGCCGACGAGGCCGGCCTGCCGGCGTCCGGGCGCTTCGCGGTGGGCGAGATCGACGGTTTCCAGGACGTGACCACGCTCGGGGCGGAGGGCAGCGGCAGGCCCGCGGTGCGCACCGCGGGCTCGCCGATGCTCTACACCTCGGGCACGACCGGCAGGCCCAAGGGCGTGCGGCGGCCGTTGACCGGCAACGACCCGGACACCGTGCCCGCGGCGTCCACGGGCTTCTTCGGCATCTTCGGGCTCAAGCCGTTCGACGGCCACGTGCACCTGTGCGGGTCGCCGCTCTACCACACGGCGGTGCTGAACTTCGCCTCGATCTCGATCCAGCTGGGGCATCCCGTCGTACTGATGGACCGGTGGGGCCCGGAGGAGATGCTGCGGCTGATCGAGCGGCACCGGGTCACGCACAGCCACATGGTGCCCACGCAGTTCCGGCGGTTGCTGGCGCTGCCGGAGGAGGTTCGCAACCGCTACGACCTGTCGTCGCTGCGGAACATGATCCACGGCGCCGCGCCGTGCCCACCGGAGGTGAAGCGGCGGATGCTGGAGTGGTGGGGGCCGGTGGTCACGGACTACTACGCCGCGACGGAGGGTGGCGGCACGGTGATCAGCGGCGAGGAGTGGCTGCGCAAACCCGGCTCGGTGGGGCTGCCCTGGCCGGGCTCGGTGGTCAAGATCCTCGACGACGACGGCAACGAGCTGCCGCCCGGGCAGCCCGGCGCGGTGTACATGCAGATGGGCAACTCCACCTTCGAGTACCACAAGGACGCGGAGAAGACCCGGAAAGCGCGCCAGGGCAAGCTGTTCACCCTCGGCGACGTGGGCTACCTCGACGAGGACGGCTACCTGTTCCTGCACGACCGCAAGAACGACATGATCATCTCCGGTGGGGTGAACATCTACCCGGCCGAGATCGAGAACGAGATGGTGATGCACCCGAAGGTCGCCGACGTCGCGGTGTTCGGCATCCCGCACGAGGACTGGGGCGAGGAGATCAAGGCGGTCGTGCAGCCCGCACCGGGGGTACGGCCGGGGCCGGAGCTGGCCGAGGAACTGCTGGAGTGGACGCGCGGGCGGCTCGCGAAGTTCAAACTGCCGCGCAGCGTCGACTTCCTGGACGAGCTCCCGCGCGACCCGAACGGCAAGCTGTACAAGCGGAAGCTGAGGGATCCTTATTGGACGGAGGATCGCAAGATCTGACGCGCGGTGCGTACGACGCCCGCGGCGCGCTGTGGCGCGTCGCGGGCTGCGTCGCGCCCGCGGTCCGCTGCGCGCCGGGGCGCCGGCCGGGGCGGCGCATCCCGGCCGGCGCGCACCGGCGGTGTCAGCGGCCCTGGAACCGCGGTGTGCGCTTCTCGGTGAACGCCTTCGGTCCCTCCTTGGCGTCCGCCGACTGGAAGACCTTCAGCCCGTACTGCGCCTCCAGCTTGAAGGCCTCCTCCTCGTGCATGCCCTCCGTGTCCCGGATGGTGCGCAGGATCGCCTGCACCGCGAGGGGGCCGTTCGCCGCGATCATGTCCGCCAGCTCCAGCGCGCGGTCCAGCGCGGTGCCGTCGGGGACCACGCTGCCGATCAGCCCGATCTCCTTGGCCTCGGCGGCGGTGAGGTGTCGTCCGGTCAGCAGGATCTCCGCGGCCAGCGTGTACGGGATCTGCCGCGGCAACCGCACCGCCGAACCGCCCATCGGGAACAAACCCCACCGTGCTTCCGACACCCCGAACCGCGCGCTCTGGCCGGCCACGCGGATGTCGGTGGCCTGCAGGATCTCGGTGCCGCCGGCGATCGCCGGCCCCTCGACCGCCGCGATCAGCGGTTTCGTCAGCCTCCTGCCCTTGAGCAGGCCCTCGATCCGGCCCGGGTCGAACGTGCCTTTCTCGTAGGAATCCGCGGGGGAGTTCCGGCTCATCGACTTCAGGTCGGCGCCCGCGCAGAACGCCCCGCCCGCGCCGGTGAGCACGCAGCACCGGATGTCCGGGTCGTTGTCCACCCGGTCCCAGGCCTCGACCAGGATCGCCATCATCTCGCCGGTGATCGCGTTGCGGGCTTCCGGCCGGTTCATCGTCACCACGAGCGTGTGCGCGCGTTGTTCCACCAGGGCGTGCGGCTGTGTCATCGCTACCTCTCCATCCGGCGCCATTGCCCAAAACGATAACATGTTCTACTTTGGCTGAGTGGCATACAACATCGCGGATCTGCTCGAGCACGCCGTCGACGCCGTGCCGGATCGCCCCGCGGTCATCTGCGGGCAGCGGCGCGTGACCTACGCCCAGCTGGAGGATCGGGCCAACCGGCTGGCGCACCACCTCGCCGAGCAGGGGGTCGGTCCCGGCTCTCACATCGGCGTTTATTCCCGGAATTCCGTGGAGACGATCGAGGCGATGTTCGCCGCGTACAAGCTGCGCGCCATCGCGGTCAACGTCAACTACCGGTACGTCGAAGCGGAGCTGGAGTACCTGTTCGACAACGCCGACCTGGTGGCGCTCGTGCACGAGCGCAAGTACTCCGACAAGGTCGCGACGGTGCTGCCGAAGAGTCCGAAATTGAAACACGTACTAGTTGTTGACGACGGTAGCGAAGCGGACTTTTCCGGCTACGGCGGAGTCGAGTACGAACCGGCGCTGGCCGCGCAGTCCCCCGAACGCGACTTCGGTGAGCGCAGCCCGGACGACATCTACATCGTCTACACCGGCGGCACCACCGGTTACCCGAAGGGCGTCATGTGGCGCCACGAGGATGTCTGGCGCGCGCTCGGCGGGGGCATCGACTTCGTCACCGGAGAGTACGTGCCCGACGAGTGGACGATGGCCGAACAGGGCAAGCAGGGCGCGATGGTGCGCCTGCCCGCCGCGCCCCTCATCCACGGCGCCGCCCAGTGGGCCGCGTTCGGCGCGATGTTCACCGGCGGCACCGTCGTGTTCGTGCCGCAGTTCGACCCGCACGACATCTGGCGCGAGATCGAGAACCACAAGGTGCAGGTCCTGACGGTCGTCGGTGACGCGATGGCCCGCCCGCTGCTGGACGCCTACCGTGAGGGCGGTTACGACGCCTCGTCGCTCGTCGCGGTCTCCAGCCACGCGGCGTTGTTCTCGCAGCCGGTCAAGCAGGAGTACCTGGCAACCTTCCCGAACCTGGTGCTGACCGACGCGATCGGTTCGTCGGAGAGCGGGTTCACCGGCATCGGCATGGTCGCCAAGGACGCCGACCACTCGGCGGGCCCGCGGGTGAACTTCGGCAAGGACGCGATCCTCATCGACGACGACAACCGGAAGGTGGCACGCGAACCGGGCGCGACCGGCCGGATCGCGCGCCGCGGGCACGTGCCGCTGGGCTACTACAAGGACGCGGCGAAGTCGCAGACGATCTTCGTCGAGATCGACGGCAAACGCTACGTCGTGCCCGGCGACTGGGCCCGCTACGAGGAGGACGGCACGGTCACCCTCCTCGGCCGCGGATCACAGTGCGTCAACACCGGCGGCGAAAAGGTGTTCCCGGAAGAAGTCGAAAGCGCCCTGAAGTCGCATCCGGACGTGTTCGACGCGATCGTCGTCGGCGTGCCGGACGAGCGGCTTGGCCAGCGGGTCGGCGCGATCCTGCAGGCCCGGCCCGGTGCGACGGTCGACCTCGGTGCCGTGGAGGCGCACGTGCGCACCCAGGTCGCCGGCTACAAGGTGCCGCGCTCGGTGTGGCTGGTCGACGAGATCGGCCGCCTCCCGACGGGCAAACCGGACTATCCGTGGGCCGCGCGGTACGCCGCCGAACACGAGCCCACCGAAACCCAGAAGGCCTGAGGAGACACGTGATGCGCACCGCGCTGTGCGAGACGTTCGGCATCAAGTACCCGATCATCGGGTTCACCCCCTCGGAGCACGTGGCCGCCGCGATCAGCAAGGCGGGCGGGCTCGGGGTGCTCGGCTGCGTCAGGTTCAACGACGCGGGTGAACTCGACCGGGTGCTGGACTGGATGGACGCCAACACCGACGGCAAGCCGTACGGGGTCGACATCGTCATGCCCGCCAAGGTGCCCACCGAGGGCGCCGCGGTCGACCTGACGAAGATGATCCCGCCGGAGCACGTCGCGTTCGTCGAGCGGACCCTGCGTGAGTTGGGGGTGCCCGAGCTGCCGCAGGACACCGAGGAACGCGCCGGCGTGCTGGGGTGGCTGCACTCGGTGGCCCGCTCGCACGTCGAGGTCGCGCTCAAGCACCCGATCAAGCTGATCGCCAACGCGCTCGGGTCGCCCCCGGTCGACGTGATCAAGCAGGCGCACGACCACGGCGTGCCGGTCGCCGCGCTCGCGGGCAAGGCCGAGCACGCGGTGCGCCACGTCGACAACGGCGTGGACTTCGTGGTGGCGCAGGGGCACGAGGCGGGCGGGCACACCGGCGAGATCGCGTCGATGGTGCTGCTGCCGGAGATCGTCGACGCCGTCGGCGACCGTGCGCCGGTGCTCGCCGCGGGCGGCATCGGCTCCGGCAGGCAGGTCGCGGCCGCGCTCGCACTGGGTGCGTCCGGTGCCTGGATGGGCTCGATGTGGCTCGGGACCACCGAGTACCTGGAGACCATGCCGGAGTCCACCGCGATGCAGCAGGCTCTGGTGGACGCGTCGTCGTCGGACACCGTGCGCACCCGCATCTACACCGGCAAACCGGCGCGGCTGCTCAAGACGCGCTGGACACAGGCGTGGGAGTCGCCGGAGGCGCCGGAGCCGCTGCCGATGCCGTTGCAGAACCTGCTGGTGAGCAAGGCGCACAACCGCATCCACGCGGCGGGCGATCCCACGGTCGTGTCGATGCCCGCGGGGCAGATCATCGGCCGCATCGACCGCGTGCGCCCGGTGGCCGAGATCATCGCCGACCTGGTCAGCGGGTACGAGGAGACGCTGTCCCGCTTGGACAAGACGAGGTAGGCCGGCCACGGCGGACCCGATCACGGCGGCCCGCACCCCGCGATCGGTTCGGCCCGCGTGCAACCGGGTGGTGGGCCGTTTCCGTCCTGTGCACATGAGGTGGAAAGCGATGATGTGCGGCCTGGGCCTGGCCTTGCTGACGGTCACGGCCTGCGGCGAGGAGAGCGACACCGTGCCGCCGGGTGCGGAGGGGCCGGCACCCACCAGCGAGGCGGGCCCGACCGCACCGAGCGTTCCGGCCACCGAGCTGCCTCCGGTGCGGCCGGGTGGCCCGCGGCAGCTGCAGCCGCCCGCCGATGCGGCCCCGGTGCCGGCCGAGCGCGTCGATTCGGCGGCGCTGCCGGGCGGCTTCCCGCGCGAGGTGTACGTCGGCGGTGACGGCACGCAGCTGTTCGTCCGCGCCGAGGAAGGCGGGTGCGGCCGCGCCGCGGCGGAGGTCACCGGACAGGACGCGGAGCGGGTCGTGGTGAACCTGGTGGAGAGCAAGAGCAACCAGGC
>Ga0164243_10002030_pt1 | contig 33882 bp, 34 predicted proteins | sample OricompcompostOP_FD_108781 | JGI IMG/M metagenome (GOLD analysis project Ga0164243, IMG submission 108781) | Organic Plus compost microbial communities from Emeryville, California, USA - Original compost - Organic plus compost (OP) | ecosystem: Engineered > Solid waste > Mixed feedstock >... | reverse complement strand
GGGTGTGGTCAGGGTGCGCTTCAGCTGCGCCGCAGTGCGTCCGTGTTCGGGGCCGCCGGTGGTCCGGGGGCGGCTCAGCCGCGCGGCAGCGTGCCGCCCGCGCCGCCGTCCCGGTCGTACTCCTCGATGGCGTGCGCGATCCACCCTGCCGACCGGGCGATCACGAACACCGCCTCCCCCGCACCGCGCGGCATGCCGTGCACGAAGCACATCGCGCCGAGGGCGAACTCCGCGTTCGGGTCGAGGCTGCGCCTGCTGCGCACCAGGTCGATCACCTGGTGCACGATGCGCAGCCGCTCCGGGCGCCCACCGCTGTCGTCGAGCAGCTGCATCATCCGCACGGCCCGCGGATCGGCGCCGGGGTACCGCGGCTGGCCGAACCCGGAGATCCGGTCGCCGCGCACGAGCCGGTCCGCCAGCGCGCGCGGCACCGCCTCGACCGAGCCGATCTCCTCCAGCCACGCCTGCACCGCCAGTGACGATCCGCCGCCGTGCAGCAGGCCCGCCGCCACGCTCGTGCCGGCCAGCACCGCGGAGTACGGGTCGGCCTGCCGGGCCGCCGCCTCCCGCACCGCGCGGGTCGACGGGCCGACACCGTGGTCGGCCAGCAGGATCAGCGCGCCGGTCAGCAGCGCCAGCTGCGCCGGCGACGGCCGCGCACCGGCGAGTTTGACCCACAGCCGCGCCACCAGGTCACCGGCCGGGTCGTCCGCGCACCCGTCGGGGATGGGCAGGGCCTCGACGAACGCGGGCGCCAGGGTCCTCGCCACCGACACCACCGCGGGCCGCGACAGGTCGTAGCGCAACGGGTCGGTCGCACCGAGCACCGCCGCCGCGGCCTTGAGCCGGTCCAGCGGAAGGCACCCCTCCGGCATGACGGCCGACATGCGGGTCAGCAGAGCGCGGATCCCCGGGTCCAGTGTCGCGAACCCACCGGGCCCCGGCAGGCCCGACCACAGCAGCTCGGCCACCTCCGCGTAGGCGGCCGAACCGGCCAGCTCCACCGCGTCCCGGCCCCGGTAGACCAGCCGTCCGCCGATGATGCCGCCCACCTCGCTGCGATCGGCCGCGGGCTCCTCCGGCCCGGCCGCCCGCACGACGCGGGCGGCCGGGCCGGCCGGCCGCGTGCCGCGGCGGTGGGCGAACTGCTCCACCTCGGAGCGGGACAGCCTGCTCTTGCGGTCGTCCCGCCCGCGGATGCTGGTCAGGTAACCGCGGCTGACGTAGGCGTAGACGGTGGCCGGTTTGACGCCCAGCATCGCGGCCGCTTCCGCGACGGACACGACGTCGTCCCGCTCCGGCGCGGCGCCGCGAGCCATCCGATCACCCTTCCCGCCCGGCCAGTCAACATTGATGCATCCACATTACCGAACGAGCGGGAAGTCGTAGAGCTCCGCGGGGTTCGTCTCGAGCACGGTGGTGGCGTGCCCGCCCGCCCACGCGCGCACCGCGGCCAGCTCGCGCGCGTCGTCGACCTCCCGGAACGGCTCCGGGGTGTCCCGTTCGCGCGCGTTCCGCGCGCGGCCACCGGTGTGCGGCCAATCGCTGCCCCACACCACCCGGTGCGGGTTCGCGGCGACGAACTCCGCGGCCGACGCGGCCGCGGACCCGGCCGGGATCCGGTACGGCGCCGACAACTTCACGTACGCGCGCTCGTCCGCGAGCAGCCCGAGCAGGTCGCGAAAACCCGGTCGGTCCGGCCCGTCCGCCAGACCGTAGTGGTCGACCACGACGGGCACCGGCAGCACCGCGAGGTCCGCGGCCAGCGCCGACACCACCGGCAAGCCGGCGAACAGCTGCAGGTGCCAGTCCAGCGGGGCGATCCGCTCGGCGGTGCGGGTCACCGCCCGCCGGGCGGCGGCGACGTCGCGGGCGCCACCGCCGCTGACCAGGTTGACCCGCACGCCCCGCACCCCGAGTCGGTGCCAGTGGGCGAGCTCGGCGGCGGTCTCGTGACCGCCCAGCACCGCCACGCCGCGGGCCCGGTCGCCGAGCTCGCGCAGCGCGTCGAGCAGGCACCGGTTGTCGCTGCCGTAGGGACTCGGCTGCACCAGCACCGCCCGGCCGACGCCGAGTGCGGCGTGGAACCGCCGCAGCTCGCCGAGCCGGGCCGCGCCGGGGGTGTAGGCGCGGTCGGGCGCCCACGGGTAGCGGCCGGGGTCGAAGACGTGGACGTGGCAGTCGCAGATGGTCATCGCCGGGCCGCGACCTCCCGCAACGCGCGCAGGTCGTCGTCGGCCAGGTCGATGCCCTCGCGCTGCCGGCGGTGCAGGTTCGCCAGCTCGCGTTCGCCGGGCACCTGCACCGGCCGCCGCGGATCCGCGGGCGGGGTGTCGTGCAGGACACCGGTGAAGTCGTCGACCCGGCCGGACAGCACGTCCGGCGGCATCAGGCGGGTGGTGTCCACGAGGATGAAGACGTGGCCGAGGTCCTGCGGCCGGTCCGGGTTTTCGTTCCACGAGCTCACCCTGGTCAGGTAGCCCGCCCCGGACAGCAGGCCGGCGAACATGTCCACCATCAACGCGAGCCCGTAACCCTTGTGCGCGCCCACCGGCTGCAGGAAACCCTCCAGCGCGGCGTGCGGGTCGGTGGTCGGCGCGCCGGTGCCGTCGGTCGCCCAAGTGTCCGGAATGGACTCCCCGGCCTTGGCGGCGGCCCGGATCTTGGCGCGCGCCACCACGCTCATCGCGACGTCGAGCAGCACCGGGTCGCCGCCGGGCCGTGGCATGCCCCAGCCGAGGGGGTTGTTGCCCAGCCTCGCGTCCCGGCCGCCCCACGGCGCGATCGTGGTGGTGGCGTTGCTGGCGATGACGGCGGCGAAACCCTGCCGCGCGGCCTGGTACAGGTACGGCATCACCGGACCGAAGTGGTTGCTGTGCCGGGCGAAGGCGGCCCCGATGCCGGTGTCCCGGGCGCAGGTGAGCGCGGCGTCCAGCGCGTGGCTGCCGACCAGGGGGCCCAGGCCGTTGGCACCGTCGACCCTGGCCAGCCCGGGCGCGACCCGCTCGGTGGTGACGGCCGCGTCGATGTCGATCCCGCCGACGAGCACGCGGTCGAGGTACTGCGGGATCCGGCTCACGCCGTGCGTGTGGATGCCGAACAGGTCCGCCAGCACCAGCACGTCGGCGACGCGGGCCGCGTCCGTTTCGGACAGCCCGGCGGCGTGCAGCGCGCCGGTGGCCAGCTCGGTCAGTTCCGCGGTGTCGATGCGGGTCATCGGTTCCCTTCCGGGTCGGTGAGGTCGAAGGAGGTGGTGGCCGACAGGTCGGTGGTGAACCACGCGCGGATCCCGGCCCGGCGCGTGCCCTCGTACCGCGGACGCCCGTCGACCCAGCGCATCGGCACGTCGTGGCCGGGGACCAGCACGGTCGACGGGTCTTCCCGCCACAGATCGCGGATGCGTTCGATCGAGGCGCGGCTGGCCGCCGGGTCGAGCGACATGTCGGCGGTGACGCTGAGCAGTTCCGCCCGGTTCTTCGCGGCGTCCCCGCTGAACAGGATCGGACCGCCCGTCCCGGCGGCGCGGTAGACCAGGCAGCCGGGGGTGTGCCCCGGCGTCGCGAACGCCTCGAGTCCCGGCAGGAACGCACCGTCGGCGGTGATGCGCCGGGTGCGGGGGTTGTGCGCCAGGTCTTGCGCGTACAGCTCGGGCAGCGGCATGAAGGTGGCGCCCGCCGCGCTCGCCCACTCGACCTCGGCGGCGCTGATCCACACCGCCGCGCGGGGGAACAGCGGGTAGTTGGCGGCGTGGTCGTAGTGCGCGTGGGTGAGCAGGACGTCGGTGATCGCGCCCGGTTCGATCCCGTGCTCGGCGAGCCGGGACCGCAGCAGCGAGCGCATCCCGAACCCACCGCTGTCGACGAGCACCAGCCGGTCGTGTCCGGACAGGACGGTCACGCTGCTCCAGCCGAGACCGCCGTGCTCGGTGCTCTTGCCGGGGTAGCCCTGTACGAGGGGCAGGAACTCGTAGCCGCTCACCGCTGCACCGCCGCGGCGGAGCCGGACTGCGCGGACTCGTCGTGGCGCACGTCGAACACCCTGCGCGCGCACGCAGCCACGACCGTGGTGACCAGCGCCAGCGCGGCGAGGTAGAAGGCGAGCCCGTACGGTCCGCCGGTCTGCTGGTCGAGCCAGACCCCGATGATCGGTCCGGTGCCGCCGAACACCGACTGCGCGACGTTGTAGGCCAGCGCACCGGCGGTCACCCGCACGGCGGTCGGGAAGATCTGGCTGATCGCGAGCAGCGCGGGCAACGCCAGCAGTCCCTTGCACAACCCGATCGCCGCCGCGCCCGCGAACGCGCCGCCGGTTCCGGTGGCCGCGAGCGCGAGAGCCGGCACCGTCAGCACGGCGGTCACCAGGCCGCCTGCCACGAACGTCCGGCGCAGGCCGAACCGGTCGCACACCACGCCCATGACGAGGGTGCCGACGAGGACGAACACGTTGCTGCCGATGGTCGCGGTGTAGGCGTCGTCCTTGGACAGGTGCGCGGTGCTGGTGAGGAACGTGGTGAGGTAGGAGGTGACCGTGGTGCTGATGAGCGCGTAACTCGCGGTGCAGACGACGAACACCAGCATGGCGCCCCAGTGCCTGCGCAGCGCGTCGCGCAGCGGGGTGGCGACGCGCGTGGCCTCGCTGCGCGCTCGTTGCAGCGCCTCGAACTCGGGGCTTTCCTCCACCCGGGAGCGCAGGTACACCCCGAACGCGGCGAACGGCAGCCCGAGCAGGAACAGGATCCGCCATCCGTAGGTGTCGTAGGCGGCCGGGGACATGACGCTGGACAGCAGCCGCGCGAGGACCGAACCGACCATGATGCCGATGAACGTGGTGGCCACGAGCGTGGCGACGTTGCGGGCACGTCGCCGCGGTGCGCTGTGTTCGAACACGAAGCTGATCGCGCTGGCGTACTCGCCGCCCGCGCCCATCGACTGGGCGAGCCTGCACACCAGCAGCAGCACCGGCGCGGCGACGCCGATCTGCGCGTAGGTGGGCAGCACGCCCATCAGTGCGGTGCCGAAGCAGGTGAACAGGATGGTCAGCGACAGCGCCCTGCGCCGGCCGAGCCGGTCGCCGATGCGCCCGAACACGATGCCGCCGAACGGGCGGGCCAGGTAGCCGAGCGCGAACACCGCGTAGGTGTTGAGCAGAGCGAGTGCCGCGTTGCCGCTGGGGAAGAACTTCTCGGCGATGATGGTGGCCACCACGCCGTAGACGCCCCAGTCGTACCACTCGGCGAAGTTGCCCGCCGACGCCGCGGTGATGATCCGCCGCCTGCGGCGGCCGGTGAAGTCGAGTTCGTCGCTCATCGGGACTCCTCGTCCAGCAGGGACACGAGCGCGTCGGCCACCGCGGCGGGGCCGCCCACCGCGGCGCCCTCGGCGGTGATCCGCACCCGGCCGCTCGCCAGCGCGGTGTCGAGCGCGCGGCGGATCCGCGCACCGTCGCGGTGGTGGCCGAGGTGGTCGAGCATCAGCGCCGCCGCGAGGATCTGGCCCACCGGGTTGGCCAGTCCGCGGCCCGCGAGGTCCGGCGCGCTGCCGTGGATCGGTTCGAAGTAGGCGACGCGCTCACCGAGATTGCCCGACGGGCACACCGAGATGCCGCCGACGGTCGCGCCGCCGAGGTCGCTGAGCACATCGCCGAGGAAGTTCTCCATCACCAGCACGTCGAACTCGTGCGGCCGCAGCACGAGCGCCTGCGCGGCCGCGTCGGCGTAGAGGAACTCGGTGCCGATGTCGGGGTAGTCCTGCGCGACCTCGCGGAAGACGTCGCGGAAGAGCGCGTGGCTGCGCAGGACGTTGCTCTTGTCCACACACGTGACGGTCCCACTCTTGCCGCTCTTGCCGCGCTCGCGGGCGAGCTCGAACGCGCGGCGGCACACGCGCAGCGTCCCCTCCCGGGTGGTCATCAGGGTGTCCGACACCGCCCACCGGTTGCCGACGCCCTTGCCCCGCGAGGCGTACAGCCCCTCGGTGTTCTCCCGGACGATGACGTAGTCGATGTCGCCGGCCGCGCGGCCCGCCAGCGCCGAGCTCACCCCGGGCAGCAGGGTGACGGGGCGGATGTTGGCGAACAGGTCGAGTCCCACGCGCAGCACCCCGCCGAGCAGCCCGGCCTCGGTCCCGTCGGGCAGCCGGACGTCGGGGAGGCCGACCGGGCCCTTCAGCGTGGCGTCGACACCGGTCCGCAGAAGTTCGAGGTTCTCCGCCGAGCACGCGGTGCCCGTGCGGCGGTAGGTGTCCGCCCCCGCGTCGACCTCGACGTAGTCGAGCCGGTAGTCCTGGCCCGTCACGGCGCCGAGAACGGCGACGGCGGCCTCGACCAGTTCCGGCCCGATGCCGTCGCCCCTGATCAAGGCGATCCTGTGGGTTCGCACCCGCGCCTCCATGTCTGAATCATCATTGATTTACATCAACATTGATGTTCCGCGCAGCGTAAGTGTGCGGTTTTATCCCTGTCAACAGGGGGTTCAGTCGGCCGGAGGAAATCAATGTTGATATTCGGACATAACGCTGCGGTGCGGAGGGGGCGTGCGCGATGATCGTCGTCGCTGCGCGACGTTCCGGGTCGGAGGAGAAGTGATGGGGTCGAGGTTCGGGGTGCTCCGGCGAGCGATCGCCGGGACCTGCGTCATGGCGGTGGCGCTCGGTGTGGCCGGGGCGGTGGCGCAGGCGGTGCACAGCCAGCTCGGTCTGGGCGGGGTCGGCAGGCAGGCCCTGGCCGCGGTGATCTGCCTCGCGGTGGCCGTGGCGTCGATCGTGCTGCTGCGCACGCGAGTGGACCGGCTGCCCCTGGCCGATCTCGGGTTCGGCGGGGGAGCGCGGGCGTGTGCGCTCGGCGCCGCGGTGACCGCGGGCTGCGCGGCGCTCGTCCTGGGCGCAGGAAGCTGGGCGGGCTGGCTGACCTGGGGCGAGGTGGAGCCCGCGAAACTGGTGCGGTTCCTCGTCGTCAACGCGGTGATCGCGTGCGCGCTGGAGGCGTTTCCCGAGGAGCTGGTGTTCCGCGGGTACGTGTTCACCTCGCTTGACGGGGTATGGCGGCGGTGGACGGCGTTCCTCGCCACGGTGGTGCTGTTCACCGTCGCCGGGGGCGCGTCGTCCGTCGTGTACGCGGGGGTGGGCACGCTGCTCGGCGAGGAGGTGCCCGCGCCGGGGTTCGCGCCCGCGGGTGAGGACCCGCTGGTCTACGCGGTGCTGTACCCGGTGTTCGGCGCGGTCCTGCTGATCGCCCGCATCACGACCGGTTCACTGTGGACATCGGTGGCCCTGCACCTGACCTATCTGAGTGTCGTGCGCATCACGATCGACGGCACCGCTCGCGACGCGGGCTGGTCGGCCGACCCGGCCACGCCGGACGCGCTGCTGCTGGTGCCGGTGTTCCTGCTGCTGTCCGGCGCGGTGTTCCTGGCGGTCGGCCGGGTGCGCGGGCGCCGCGTGGGGTGGCGGGACCGCACGCCCGGTCCCGTCACCGCCGGCAGGCGGTGAGCTTCCGCCTCAGACCGCCACCACGATCTTGCCCGGGCCGTCCTGCCCCTTGTCCAGGTAGCGGTGCGCCTCGACGACGTCGTCGAAGGCGAACACCCGGTCGATCGTGGGACGCAGGGCGCCGGTGCGCAGCCCTGCGCCGAGGAAGGCCGCGATGCGCCGTGACGCCGCGCTGTCGAGCACGTGCTCGAAGCTCATGTAGCGGTGCATGGTGATGGGCACTGCCGGGTAGGGGGCGGGCCGTGGGTCGAGCCACCCCACGGTCACCAGCGTGCCGCCGACGGGCCTGGCCGCGTGGGCTGTCTCGTCCATCCCGGGCCCCATGACCGAGTCGAGGACGATGTCGGCACCCGCACCACCGGTGAGCCTGCGTGTGGTCTCGACGAGGTCGTCCCGGTCGCCGGCGATGACGGCGGCCGCGCCCGCCTCCAGCAACGCCTCCTCCTTTGCGCTGTCGCGGGTCACCGCGAGGGGGATCGCGCCGATCTGGTTGGCGATCTGGATGGCCGCCAGGCCGACCGTGCCGGACGCGGCCGTGATCAGTACGTGGTCGGCGGGCCGCATCCCCGCCTTCTCGATGAGCGCGCCGTACGCGGTCGAGTAGGACACCCACAGCGCCGCCGCGGCGGTGGCCGTCAACCCGGCCGGCCGCGGGATGACCCGGGACGCCGGCGCGACGGTGTACTCGGCGTAGGTCCCACCGGTGGCCATGTCGGGGACCGCGGTGATCAGCACCGGGTCGCCGGCCTGGAGCCCCTCGACGTCGGGACCGACGGCGTCGATGACGCCGGTTCCCTCACACCCGATCCGGGCGTGTGGCAGGCGCGGCGGCAGCGGCGCGGTGCCCGCGCGGGTCATCGCATCGAGCGGGTTGACGCCGAAGGCCTCGATCCTGACCCGGACCTCGCCCGCGGCGGGGTCGGCGGTGGGCTCGTCGACGATCCGCAGGACGTCCGGACCGCCGGTCTCGTCGAACACGACGACTCGTGCCATGGTGTTGCTCCCCGTGTTGCCTGTTGTTGACGACCGACCTATTATTCAAACGTCTGTAATAGAAAGTCAAGGGAGGCTCCTGATGGCGGGAAGGCCGGTCGACCGCGAGCGGCGGGAGCGGTTGCTGGACGCGGTGGTCGACTACACGGTCGAGCACGGGTTCGCCGAGGTGTCCTGGCGCCCGGTCGCCACCGCGCTCGGTGTCTCGGCGGCGACGCTGGTGCACCACTTCGGCACCAAGGAACAGATGGTCGAATCGATCCTGGGGCGCCTGCGGGAACGCATCCTCGCCGACACCGCCGTCGCGCTCGGGCCGGAACCCGGGCTGGCCGCCGCCGCTCGCGCGGCCTGGAAACGCACGTCGGCACCGCGGCGGGCCGCGGAGTTCCGGCTCTTCTTCGCGGTCTACGGCCGCGCCCTGCAGGCGCCGGATGAGTTCGCGGGCTTTCTCCGGCACGTCGTCGCCGAGTGGAAGAGCGCGCTGGTCGACGCGCAGGGCACGGGCACCGACCCGGTGACGGCGCAGCGCCGGGCCACCCTGGTGATCGCGACGCTGCGCGGTCTGCTGCTCGACCTGCTGGCCACCGGCGAGCGCGACCGCGTGCAGGACGCGGCGGAGAGCTTCCTCGCCACGCTGTGACCGCTCGCCGCTAGACCGGCAGTCCCGGCACCACCTGGTCGCGCAGCCGCTGCTTGGCGAACTTCCCCGTCGCCGTCCTGGGGATCTCGTCGCGGAACACGATCCGGTCCGGCACCCACCAGGACGCGACCCGGCCCCGCAGGTGGTCGCGCACGGAGTCCGCGGTCAGCTCCGCCCCGGGCGCGGGCACCACGCACGCCAGCGGGCGCTCGCCCCACCGGTCGTCGGGCACGGCGATCACCGCGGCCTCCGCCACACCGGGGTGCGCCATGATCGCGTTCTCCAGCTCGACCGACGATATCCACTCCCCGCCGGACTTCACGAGGTCCTTGGTGCGGTCCACGATGCGCACGTAGCCGTGGCGATCGATCGTGGCGACGTCCCCGGTGCGCAGCCAGCCGTCGGCGGTGCAGGCCTGCGCGCCCGGTCGTGCCCCGAAGTACCGCGCCGCGATCGTCGGGCCGCTCACCTGCAGCTCGCCCGGGGTCGCGCCGTCCCACGGGGCCTCCCGGCCGTCCTCGCCGACGATGCGCACCTCGGTGATCGGCGCGGACGGGCCCGGGGTGGCCAGCAGCGCGCGCCGCTCGTCCCGCGTGAGTCCGTCGTGGATGGTCGCGACCCGCGACGTCGTCACCACCGGGCTGGTTTCCGTCATGCCCCACGCGTTGGTGAGCGGCACCCCGATCGCGTTCTCGTACGCGCGGGTCAGGGCCTCGTCCACGGCGCCGCCACCGGACACGATCTGCCGCACCGCGGAGAGGTCGTGCTCGCCCAGCAGCGGCAGCAACCCGCGCCACACGGTCGCGACCGCCGCGGCGAAGGTCACCCGGTGGCGGGAGAACAGGCCCGCCAGCTCCGCGGGCGCCGTCGTGGGACCGGGCAGCACCAGGTCGGCGCCGCACAGCATCGCCGCGTACGGCAGGCCCCACGCGTTGACGTGGAACATCGGCACGACCGGCATCACCACGTCGCGCTCGCTGAGGGCGAAGGTGTCCGCCATCAGCAGCAGTGCGGCGTGCAGCACCACCGACCGGTGGCTGTACAACACGCCCTTCGGGTCGCCGGTCGTGCCGGAGGTGTAGCAGAGGGCGGCCGCGGTGTCCTCGTCGTCGACCCGGAACTCGGCTTCGCGCGCGGGCGCGCGGGCGAGCAGCTCCTCGTAGTCGAGTACGCGGGGGTCGGCGGGGATGTCGGCGTCGCCGCCGTCGTCCATCACCACCACCGCCCGCACGGTCAGGAACGTCTCCACCAGCGGCCACACCACCGGCAGGATCGAGCGGTCGACGAACAGCACGTCGTCGGCGGCGTCGCCCACGATGTAGCTGATCTGCTCGCCGAAGAGCCGGTGGTTGACGGTGTGCAGCACGCGCCCGCTGCACGGCACCGCCAGGTACAGCTCCACGTGCCGCCGGCTGTTCCAGGCGAACGTGCCCACCCGCGCGCCCGCGGGGACACCGAGCTCGTCGAGCGCCGCGGCCAGCCGTCGCGCCCGCGCGCACACCTCACTCCAGGTGCGCACCGTCTCCCCGCCGACGTGGCCGGAGACGACGGTCTTGTGGCCGAACTGCCGCTCGACCCGCCGGAGCACGTGCGGCAGCGACAGCGGACGGTCTTGCATCAACCCGAGCATGAAAACCCTTCCTCGACGGAGAACGTCACCGGGTGCAGACGAAACTCGACGCGCGGTCCGGATCGCCCGCGCGGTATCGCGGCCAACCGGGGAACTCGCACAGCGGCCGGGTGCGGTCGTGCCGCAGATCGGTCACCACCTCGCGCCGCGGCGGCCGTCCCGTCTCGACCCAGCGTTCGAGCGCGGTGAGCGAGTCCCAGCCGGCGGCGAACGCGGGTGTGCCTGCGTTCGCGTGATCGGCGCCGGGAACGACGTAGTAGCGCAGGAACTCCCCGGTCCGCCGGGCACCGACGGTGGCCCGGACCCGGCGGTAGTAGTCGCTCGTGGACCGCTCGGACACCAGCTCGTCGGCCGCGCCGTGCAGCAGGAGCAGCTTGCCGCCCGCGTCGGCGAACGGCCGCAGATCGGCGTCGTTGCGGTCCTGCACCGTCGACAGCAGACTGATCCGGTCCAGCCACGGGCCCGGATCGAGCGGATCCACGTCGAACGGGCTGTGCGCGGGGTCGCGGGTCAGGAAGTGCTTGACCCACTGGTCCCAGTACTGCATGCCGTACCCGCTGGTCACCGGCATCGGATCGGCGGGCGGTGCGGTGCCGAACCCGAGGAACGGGGTGCGCATGTCCGCGCCGGACAGGAACGGCAAACCCGGATAGCCGGTCTCGCCGCTGGCCACCCGGTACGGCCAGCGCACCGGTGTCGACATGGTGACCACCGCGTCGATCTGCGCGTCCGACAGGCACGTGTCACCGGTGTCGGTGCCGTCGGGGCAGCGCAGCTCGCCCGGGTCGAAACGGCACCCCGCGGGGTCGCCGATCACCCCGTCGGCGAGGCCGTCGAGACCGTCGCACGCCGCGATCACCTTGTCGTGGAGCAGGGCCTGCTTCGCCGGGCCGGGGAACGCGCCGGGGCGGGACAGCACGTGCGTGAGGTGGCCCAGGTAGAGCACTTCGGCGAGGTTGTTCCACGCCGGATAGGCGGAGATCACGCCGTCGAAGGCCGCGGGCCACCGCTGCGCCACGACGAGGGCCTCGCGGCCACCGGTCGAGCCACCCGCGAAGTAGGTCCGCACGGGCGCGGCGCCGTAGGCGCGGCGGATGAGGAACAGGCTCGCGTCGCGGGTCTTGCGCAGCGCGTCGCCCGCGGCGAAGTTGCGCAGCGCCTCGTCGTTGCGCGCGAATGATCCGTCCAGTGAGGACGGGCGCGCGGGGTCCTGCCGGTGGCCGGAGTCGGACGCGAACACCGCGTACCGCCGGGCCAGCGGCACCGACGCCGCGGCGGGGCCGAAGGGCACGTCGCCCGCCACGTCCGGGACGGTGCCGTCGTAGCCGCCACCACCGAACATCAGCGCTTTGCTGTTCCAGTCCGCGGGCAGCACCGCGCGCATCGTGATCGCGGGTGCGGCCGGGTCGACGGGGTGGATCTCGGCGTCGACCCGGCAGTAGCCGATCGTCTCGCCGCCGATCGCCTCGCTCGTGAACGTCGCCGAGGTCACCCGGCCGCCGCTGGTCGGCAGGCTCATCACCGAGGCGGGGATTCCCACCCCGGCCAGTTCCGCGCACGCCGGATCCGCTCCGGCGGCGTGGGCCGGGCAAACTCCGGTCCCGGCCAGCATCAGGGCCGCGGGCACGACCGTCCACCGTGGTGCGCGCATCCCGCCACGCCTCACCGGTAGAGGTGCGCGCCGGGCACGGCGTGCGGGTCGTCGCGAACCCCGGGCGGGTTCGTCTCCGGCAGGAACCACGCGCTGGCGAAGGTGATCAGCCCCATCACCGCGATGTAGGCGGCGACCGGCAGGGTGCTCCCGGTGTTCGCGATCAGCGCGGTCATCAGGAACGGTGTGCCGCCGCTGACGATGATCGCGGAGAGCTGGTAGGACAGTGACGCACCGGAATAGCGCACGTTCGGTGCGAACAGCTCACCGAGGAAACTCGCGATCGGCCCGTAGGTCAGGCACTGGAACACGAACCCCACCAGCACCGCGACCAGGATCAGTGGCAGCGAGGCGCTGTCGACGAGCCAGAAGTACGGGAACGCCCACACCGCGACGCCCAGCCCGCCGATCAGGATCAGCGGACGGCGTCCGATCCGGTCGGAGAGGTGACCCGACCAGGGGATCGTCACCAGCATCGCCACGGAACTGAGCAGCACCACCGCGAGCAGCGGGTCCCGGTCCAGACCGAGCGAGCCCGTGCCGTAGCTCAGCAACCCGGAGATGCTCACGTAGAACAGGCTGTTGGTGGCGGACAGGATCCCGCAGCCGAGCAGGATGGTGCCCCACTTCGTGCGCAGCACCTGCCCCAGCGGCGCGCGCACCACCGCCGCGTCCGGCCGGGACGTCCGCTGCCGCAGCTCGCGGAACTCCGGGGTGTCCTCCACCGTGGACTGGATGTGCAACACCACCGCGAACATCACGGCGCTCACCAGGAACGGGATGCGCCAGCCCCAGCTGAGGAACGCGCTGTCCGGCATCCACCCGCCGGCCGCGACGAACACCAGGTTCGACAGGATCACCCCGACCGGGACGCTGGTCTGCCCGAAGGTGCCGGCGAAGCCGCGCTTCTTCGGACCGGTGGATTCGGTGAGCAGCAGGACGATGCCGCCCCACTGGCCGCCCGCCGCGAGGCCCTGGATGAACCGCAACGTGACCAGCAGCGCCGGGGCCAGCACACCGACGGCCGACGCGCTGGGCAGGCACCCGATCAGGAACGTCGCCGCGCCCATGAGCGCCAGGCAGGTCACGACCACCGGTTTGCGGCCGTACCGGTCACCGAGGTGCCCGGCGAGCACACCGCCGACCGGGCGCGCGACGAACCCGGCCCAGAACGTGCTGAACGCCAGCAGTGTCCCGGTCACGGCCGAGGAGCCCGGGAAGAACACCTTGGGGAACACCAGCGCGGCCGCGGTGCCGTAGAGGAAGAAGTCGTACCACTCGATGGAGCTTCCGATGAGCCCCATGGCCAGCAGCTTGCGGAAGGACCGGCTGCCTGCGGGGTTCCCGGCGCCGAGCCGTCCGGACCGACCTTCGGGTTGGGCGAGCGGGGTTGTCATACCTGCCACCTTCGTCGGGAGCACGGGGAGGGTGTCGGCGATCACAGTAGAGGCGCGAGCGCACCGCGGTGAGGGATGTACCATCCACACCTCGCGCGACCGGGGTGGATGTTTCGTCCACCTCCCAGTCGAGGAGGGAGGCACCGTGGCCGTCGATCCCGGGGACGAGGCGCACACGCTCATGCGCCGCCAGCGCGAGCTCACCTCGCTGTACGCCACCGCGAAGTCGCTGACCGCGCTGGGCGAGCTCGACGAGGTGCTGCACTCGATCGTGCGCCACGCCCACGACCTGATCGGTACCGACTTCACCTACCTGTCGCTGGTCACCGACGGCAGGCTGATCGCGCGGGCATCGGAGGGCACGATCTCCGCGTCGTTCCTCGCCGCGTCCATTCCGGCCGACGCCGGGCTCGGCGGGAGGGTCCTGGCCACCCGCAGCCCGCATTGGGTGCGTGACTACACCGCGGCGGCCGACATCGATCACGACGCCGGTTTCGACCGCGTCGTCGTTACCGAGGGACTCGTCGCGCTCCTCGGTGTACCGCTGGTCATCCGCGGAGAGGCGGTGGGCGCGCTGTTCGCCGCGGACCGCTCCGAGCGGACGTTCCAGGCCGAGGAGATCGCGCTGCTGAGCGCGTTCGCCGACCACGCCGCGGTCGCCCTCGACAACGCCCGGCTCTACGACGAGAGCCGCCGCGCCCTGCGCGAACTGCGGGCCGCCTACCGCAGGATTTCCGACCACGTGGCCGTCATGGAACGCGCACAGGCCAGCCACGAAGCGCTCACCGGGGTGGTGCTCGAGGGCGGGACACCCGGCGACGTCGTCCAGCTCCTCGCCGACCAGCTGGGCGGCGGTGTCGCGCTCGTCGACCACACCGGAGCCGCGCTCGCGCACGGGAGATCGGCGATCGAGCCGCCTCCCGCCCCGCGCCGCGCCCGCTTGCCGGTACGCGCCGGACGGCGGCCGGGCCGCGCCGCCACCTCGGTCGACCCGGACGGCACCGCGCACAGCGTCGCCGCGATCCAGGCGGGCGACAGCCTCCTCGGCGCACTGGTGTGGAGCCGCAAAGCCGACCCCGCGCACGACGACGTGGACGTGCGCACACTGGAGCGGGCCACCCACATCGTGGGGCTGCTCATCCTCAAGGAACGCGCCGTCGCCGAGGCGGGCGAACGGCTCAGCGGCGAACTGCTCACCGAGTTGATGGTCGGCGGAACGGGGGTGGGCCCGGCCCAGCGCGTCCGCGCCAGGGCCCGCGGCATCGACGTCGACACGCTCGACCTGGTCGTGGTCGCCACCGCGGACACCGCGCCCGCAGCCGAGCTGCTGCGGCACCTGCACGACATCGCCCGCGACCACGCCGCGCTCGCGGGCGAGCACCTCGGCCGGGCCACCATGATCCTGCCCAGCGGCGACGACGAGGAGACCGTCGCCGACGTCCACCGCAGGCTGCGCCGCGCGACGGGTGCCCCGGTGATCGTGGTGGGGGAACGGGCGGCGGGCCACGACTGGTCGCGCGCGTTCACGCTGGCGAGCCGGTGCGGCGCGGTGGTGCGCGCGCTCGGGCACACCGACGCCGGCGCCACCACGGGACGCTACGCGTTGTACGCCACCGTGTTCGACCCCGACCGGGCCGCCGACCTGGAGCGGTTCGTCGACGGCTCGATCGGTCCGCTGCTGGACTACGACCGCCGGCGTGGCACCGACCTCGTCGGCACCCTGGACGCCTACTTCACCCACCAGGGCAACGTCGCCGCCACCGCCCGCGCCCTGCACCTGCACGTCAACACGCTGCTCAAGCGGCTCGACCGCGCCGGTGAGGTGCTCGGTTTCGACTGGCGGCGCGGCAACGACCTGGAGCTGCGGCTGGGATTGCGGCTGCACCGGCTGGCCGCGGCCGGGCCCCCGTGAAGCGGGTCAGCGGCGGCGGTTGCGCCCCGACTGCCACACCACGCGAATCTCGTCGAGCAGCTCCAGCGGTTTCGCCGGCACCGTCTTCGGCAGGGAGCTCGCGAACCGCAGCGGGTCCTTGCGCAGGCGGCGCAACATGCGCCCCGGCTTGGTGATCAGCCGCTGCCGCAGGTCGGCCAGGTAGTCCGCACGCACGTCCCGGCCGTACGTGCGGCCGCAGACGGTGCAGGTGACCTCGGCGAGGAGACGGCCGGCGTAGACGACCTCGTGCACGGTGTCCGCGCCGCAGCGCGAACAGGTCAGTTCCGCGTGCCGGGCTGTGCCCATCGTCGCCTCACCTCCGGTAGTTCGCCGAGGCCAGGACCCGCTCGGCGATCACCAGGTCGTGTGCGTAGGTGACCTTGATGTTCTCCTGCTCCCCGGCCACCCAGTGGACGGGCAGACCGGAGAAGCGCTCCATCACCGACGAGGTGTCGGTGCCGTCGAACCCGCGTCGCGCGGCCTCCTCGTAGGCGTCCAGCAGCGGGCGGGCGGAGAAGGCCTGCGGGGTCTGCGCGCGGATCGCCGTGCCGCGCGGCAGGTGTTCCAGCGCGTCGCCGGTGACCGCCGCGATGTCGTCGGCCGCGAGCCCCGGCACCGCGCCGCCGTGCCTGCGCGCCGTTTGCAGCACCCCCGCGATCAGCGCCGGGCTGGCCAGCGGGCGGGCGCCGTCGTGCAGCAGCACCGTGTCGATCGCGCCGCTGTCGATGCGCTCGGCGAGGTGCCGCAACGCGCGCAGCTCGGACTCCTGCCTGCTGCGGCCGCCGTGCACCACCTCGACCTCGGCGCCGTCCACCTCGCGTTCCAGCACCCACTCGACGAGTTCGTGGTCCTGCGGCCGGGTGACCAGCACCAGCGTCCCGATGCCGGGCACCCGCGCGAACGCGGCGAGTGACCAGGACACCAGGCGCCGTCCGGCCAGCGGCAGGTAGACCTTGTTGACATCGGCGCCGACCCGCGTGCCGGACCCGCTGGCCAGCACGACCGCGGCGGCATGAGCACGGCGTTGCATCCCGCCGATCATAACGCCAGCAGCTCCTGCACCGAGGCGAGCAGACGGGCGGCGTCCGCGCCGTCGCCGACCCGGTGGTCGATCGTGAGACCGACCGTGCACCGCAGGGCCACCCCGATCCCGCCGGGCACCGGCACGACCTTCTCCTGCACCCGCCCGACCGCCAGCGCCGTCGCCTGTGGCGGGCTGAGCAGTGCGTGGAAGGCGTCAACGCCGAGCCCACCGAGGTTGGACACGGTGGTGGTGCCCCCGGACATCTCGGCGAGCGTGAGCCTGCCCGCTCGGGCGCGGCGGACCACGTCGCGCACGTGGCGGGCCAGTTCGTCGTCGAGGTCCGGATCGCGCAGCACGGGGGCGAGCAGCCCGCGGTCGGTGTCCACGGCGAGCGCGACACCGACGTGGTCGTGCCTGCGCACGTCGTCGTCGGCCCACTCCGCGTTGAGCTCGGGGTGGCGGCGCAGCGCACCGGCCAGCGCGCGCACGAACGCCGTCGTCCAGTCCGCGCCGTCCGCCGGGAGCTCGAGGTCGCGGTACACCACGAACTGCGGGATCCGTGCGCTGGCCGACATCCGCCGCGCGATCACCGCGCGCGGGCTGCGCCGCGGCCGGACCGGAAGCGGCGGCAGGTCGGTGAGCCGGATCGTGCCGGACGGCCCGGTGGGGGTGATCGTGGCCAGGTCGATGCCGCGTTCGGCCGCGGCCCGCCGGGCGGCGGGCACGGCGGCGATCCGCACCGGCGCGACCGGCGCCACCGGCGCCACCGGCTCCGGGGCGGGCACCGGCTCCGGTGTGGCTGGCTGCGGCGGGGCGGGGGCCTCGAACAGACCCGCCAGCAGGTCCTCGCTCGTGGTGGTCAGGTAGGCGATCGGCTCGCCGACCGCCACCACCTCGTCGGGCTGCGCGACGACCCGGGCGAGGGTGCCGTCGACGGGGGCCTCGACCTCCATGTCGACCTTGTCGGTGGCGACCTCGCACACGACCTCACCGGCGCGCACCGCCGCGCCCGCGGACTTGTGCCAGGTCACCAGCGTGCCCTCGGTCATGGTCATCGACATCTTCGGCATGACCAGCGGTGTCTCGCCCATCACCACCTCCGCACCAGGTCGGCGGCCTCCCGCGCGATGTCGGCGGTCTGCGGCACCGCCGCCCGTTCCAGCTGCGGCGCGTACGGGATCGGGACGTCGAGGCCGCACAACCTGCCGATCGGCGCGCGCAGGTGCCCGAACGCGGGGGACTCGCCGATCGTCGCGGCGATCTCGGCCATGAACCCGGCCGTTCTCGGTGCCTCCTGCACCAGCAACGCCCGCCCGGTGCGGATCACGTCGTCCACGATCGGCGTGGCGTCGAGCGGGGTGAGGGTGCGCGGGTCGATCACCGAGGCCTCGATGCCCTCCGCGGCGAGCTGCTGCGCGGCCTCCAGCGCGCGCGGCACCATCACGCCGGTCGCCACGATCGTCAGGTCGATGCCGGTGCGGCGCACGGCCGCCTCACCGAGCCGGGCAGGCGTGGCCGTCTCCGGCACCGGCCCGCTCTGCTTGTAGAGCAGCTTGTGCTCCAGCACGATCACCGGGTTCGGATCGTCGATGGCCGCCAGCAGCAGGGATTTCGCATCGGCCGGGGTGGCCGGCATGACCACCTTCAGGCCGGGCACGTGGGCGAACCACGCCTCCAGACTCTGCGAGTGCTGGGCCGCGGCGCCGGTGCCGGACCCGGTGGGCGCCCGCAGCACCATCGGCACGTTCGCCGCACCGCCGAGCATGAAGTGGATCTTCGCGGCCTGGTTGACGATCTGGTCCATCGCCTGCGCGGTGAAGTCGGAGAACTGGATTTCCACCACGGGCCGCATCCCGGCCAGCGCCGCCCCCACCGCGGCGCCGACGATGCCCAGTTCGCTGATCGGGGTGTCCCGGATCCGTTCCTCGCCGAAGCGGTGCACCAGATCGCCGGTGACGCCGAACGCGCCGCCGTAGGTGCCGACGTCCTCACCGAGCAGGAACACTCGGTCGTCGGCCGCCATCGCCTGGGCCAGCGCCTCGCGCACCGCCTCGGCGTAGGTGAGTGTCCGGGTCTGCTCCGCCACCGCCGTCATCGTGCGTACACCGCCTCGGTCAGCGACTCCGCCGACGCGTCCGGCGCCGCGTTGGCCACCCGGATCGCCTCCCGCACCCGGTCGCGCGCCTCGTCCCGGCACGCCTGGATCTCCTGTTCGCCCAGGGTGTGCGCGACCCGCTGCTCGAACCGCGCGATGGGGTCGCGTTCGCGCCACTGCTCGATCTCCTCGCGCGTGCGGTAGAGGTTCTTGTCGCTCTTGGAATGGCCCTTCCACCGGTAGGTGATCGCCTCCACCAGCGTCGGCCCCTCGCCCGCGCGGGCGCGGGCCGCCGCGTCACCGACTGCGTCGTGCACGGCCTGCGGGTCGTTGCCGTCGACGGTGACACCGGGGATGCCGTACGCGGCGGCCCGTTCGGACAGTTCCTCGACGCGGAACGCCCTGCGCACCGGCATCGACATGCCGTAGTGGTTGTTCTCGCACACGAACACGACCGGCAGGTCCCAGACCGCGGCCAGGTTGACGCCCTCGTGCCACGCGCCCTCGCCGACCGCGCCGTCGCCGAAGAAGCTGACCACCACCTGCCGGCCACCGCGCATCTTCACGGCGAGCCCGGCGCCCGCGGCGATCGGCACGCCACCGGCGACGATGCCGTTCGCGCCGAGGTTGCCGGTGGCCACGTCGGCGATGTGCATCGACCCGCCGCGGCCCCGGCAGTACCCGGTCTCCTTCGCCAGCAGCTCGGCCATCATCTCGTCCAGCCGCGCGCCCTTGGCGATGCAGTGCCCGTGGCCGCGATGCGTGGAGGTGATGTAGTCCTGTTCGGACAGTGCGAGGCAGGCGCCCACCGGCACCGCCTCCTGCCCGATCGACAGGTGCATGGTGCCGTGCATCAGCCCGCGTGCGAACAGGTCGTCCACCGCCTCCTCGAACCGGCGGATCGTCCACATGGTGACCAGCACCTCGCGGGCCGGTCCGGGATCGCCGATCAGGTCCATCCTCGCCTCCTTCACGCCGCGACCAGGTCCCGCACCGGCTCGCCGCGCAGGAGCCGGTCCTGCAGGCGTCGCAGGGACGCGATCGTGGTGGTCTCGTCGACGGCGACGTCCGCCGAGGTCAGTACCGTGCCGGCGGGCACGTCGCGCAGCACCCGCGCACCGGCGGCCAGCCCGAGCGGCACGTGCCCGCCGTCCTGGGCCTGCGATGCCGAGTCGGTGACGCCGTAGACGGTCTCGCCGCCGATGCCGTCGAGCAGCTCGCCCTTGGCCAGGTCCCGCTTCGCGACGGCCAGCACCTCCGCGTTCCACGCGACCGGCGCGAGGCTGGGGGTGCGGTCGAGTACCGCCTGCGCGACCGACAGCGGAGCCTCGACGCTGGCCAGGTGGTAGGGCCGGTAGAAGGTGTAGTACGGGCCCGGGCCCATGCCGAGGTAGGCCATCTCGTCGACCACCACCGGGTCGTCGCTGTGGCCGATCACGAACACACCGGGCGCGACCGGCCCGGTGCAGTAGTCGACCACACCGGGGGCGGGCAGCAGCCCGCCGTCGCGCTCGGGCCGGAACACCGCGCTCAGCTCGTCCACAGTGGAGTGCGGGCCGGTCATGCCCCGGCGGCTGACCGACAGGCCGGTGGCGTTGGCCAGGGCCGCCATTTCGATCATGGTCTTCGAACCGTCCACGAAGCTGGCCAGCATGTGCGGGTTCATGCCCTTCGCCGCGGCCTGCGCAGCCACCGACTCCGGTGTCGCGGCGGGGTCGAGCGGGTTGTTCTTGCCCTTGCCGGCGCACACGACGGTGAAGCCGATGTCGCGCGCGTGGTCGACGAGTGCCTTGCACTCCACGGGTTCGTCGCCGCGGCACACCGTGTAGACGCGGCCCAGCCGCTCGGCCATCCGCGCCAGCAGCAGCCCGACCGTGACGTCGCACTCCACGTTGAGCAGGGCGATGTCCTTGCCCGCCAACAGCGCGGCGAACGCGACCTGGGCGCCGACCTCGGGCACGCCGCTGGCGTCCACGATCACGTCGACCGGCAGGCGGGTCAGGGCGAGCCCGTCGTCCACCACCACCGCGTGACCCCGCTCGACCGCCGCGGCCAGGTCGCCGCCGGTGCGCACGTCCGTGCGGCCCGCGCGCTCGAAGGCCCGCACGCCGCGGTCCGGTGCGATGTCGGCGATCGCGGACACCTCCATGCCGTCGATGCGGGCGGCCTGCACGACGAACCCCAGTCCCATCTGGCCCGCGCCGACCAGTCCGATGCGGACCGGACGGCCCAGCTCGCGTTCCCGGGTCCGCAGCCGATCGACGTAGCTCATCGCGACACCTTCCCTATGTGCACATATGTGCATCTGGTTTGCACGCTAGTGATTTGTTGGTATCACGGCGGTGAATCTGAGCACAACCCTCCACGCCATCTGCACATTTGTGCACTTCCGCGAAAGGAAAAAGGGGCCGGCTCCCGTCGCCGGGAGCCGGCCCCGTGTGTGCCGTAGGGTCAGACGGCCGCGCGTTGTCCTGCCGTCAGGCGGGACACCATGGTCAGCGCGTCGGCCACCGCTTTCGCGATGGCCCGCGAAGGTGCGCGACCGGCGAGCCCGTCGAGCGGTCCGGTCAGCTCCGGTCGTTCCCGGAACCGGGCGAACACCGAGGCGCCCTCCATCGCGAGCGCGCGGGTGACCGCGTCCCGCCGCCGGTCGACGACGAGCAGCACCACCGCGCCGCGCAACGCGCCCTTCGCGCGGCCGGACACCAGGAGCACGCCGGACCGGTTCTCCTCCGTCGCCACCTGGTTGACCACGCGCGCGTACCGCGCGTGCTGGCGGTAGCTGAAGAACCCCGCCACCGCGAACCCGGCCACCAGGATCGTGGCGGCCTGCCACGTCACGTCGGGCTCCCGCTCAACGACAACTTCGTGCCCGCCGCGGGCAACGAGATCGTCCCCGTGCCGTGCACCGCGCCGGGCAGCAACGAGGTGCCCTCGTCCGGGTTGAGGTAGACGACGATGTGCCCGAGCGTGCTCAGGTTCTCGTGCGCGCGTTCACCCACCGCGGTCAGTTCGATCTCCGCGTCACCGAGCCGGAAAACGTCGCCGACACGCACCTCCCGTTCCGGCTTCGCGGCGGGGGAGTGCACGACGCTGACGCTTTCCAGCGCGTCCGGGATCGGATCGGCGTAGAGGATCACCACCCCGCCGTCCACCATGTCCTGCGCCTCCTCGCCCGCGCGCAGGATCGTGCTCTCGTAGTACACCGTCATCGTCGACACCTCACAGTCCGAAGCTCGCGCCCCAGGCGATGATGACCGCCAACGGCGCCGTAATCAACCGGCTGATCAACACCGCGGGCGTGCCGACCGCGACGGTCTCCGGTTTCGCCTCGCCGAGCGCGAGGCCCACCGGGATGAAGTCGCAGCCCACTTGCCCGTTGATGGCGAACAGCGTCGGCAGCGCGTACTGCACCGGCAGCGCGCCGATCGCGATCTGGCTGCCCATCAGCGTGCCGACGACCTGCGCGATCGCCGCGCCCGGCCCGAGGATGGGGGACAGGAACGGCAGCGACACCACCAGGGAGATCACGACCAGTCCGAGCGGGTTGCTCGCGATCGGCGACAGCACGTTGGCGATCCCGCGGGCGATCCCGGTGTAGTTCACCACGCCCAGCAGCAGGCTGACGTAGGCCATGAACGGCAGGATCGTCTTGAGCGTGAGGTCGACGGTCTGCCGCCCGGAGGCGAGCATCGTGTTCACGAAGGCCCCGACGCCCGAGCCGAACTTGACGAACACTCCGGAGACCGCGTCGAACGCGCGCCCGAACCCGGTCGACGAGCCGCCGGTGACCGTCGCCGCGACCTCCCGGCCGGACGGACGCTCCGCGCGCGGTGGCACCTTCGGTGGCGTGCTGTCCCCGGCGTCGCCGGTGTCCGCTGTGCCTGCGTCCGCGGGGGCGATCTCGTCCAGCCCGACGGCCGAGACGAACAGCTCCTCGGTGATGAACTTCGCCAGCGGACCGCCCGGCGCTCCGGGGTAGACGTCCACAGTGGGCAGACCCTTGCGCGGGTACACGCCGATCCGGGCGGTGCCACCGCAGTTGATCACCGCGGCCACCACCTCGTCGTCCGGCACGGACGTGTGGAACCCGTCGACCGCCTCCGCCCCGGTCAGTTCCGCGATCCGCGCCGCCACCGGGTGGACACCGCCGCCGGTCACCGACAGCACCTTGTCGCGCTTGCCGTCGACCCGCAGCACCAGGCCCTTGCCCCAGCCGCCGTCACCGGGCCGGACGAACACCGCGCGGGACACGTGGGTCTCGGTCATTTCGCACCCGCTTTCGAGGCCTCGAACTGCCGGTCGAAGTCCGCGAACACCTCGGTCCGCCCGGTCCGCCTGATCATGAACGCGGTGATCCGCTCGGTCACCACGCCGCGGATGAAGATCACCAGGATGCCGACCAGGAAGTAGCGCAACGCCAGCGGTACCGTCGACTCGCCGAGCTGCGCCACCCCGTTGGCCACGCCCAGCCACACGAACAGCTCGCCCGCGTTGGCGTACGGGAAGAACGTGGTGACCGGGTGGACGAACGACACGGCTGAGTCGTAGAACGCGGGCTTGTGCCGCTCGGGCAGAAACCGGCCGAACGAGTACGCCATCGGGTTGGTCAGCATCAGCACGGCCAGCATCGGCATGATCGTGTAGCGCGTGATCCACCACCGCGCCGACCATCGCACCGCTCTGGTCACCTGCTGCTCACCGATGAACGTGGTAATCGCGTACATCGCGGTCAGCAGCACCACCAGGGTGGGCAGGATTCCGGTCACCAGGCTCACGAACTGCTCACCGGAGGCGTTGAACAGCCCGATGAAGTGGCTGCCGAGCCACTCGAGGACACCGAGGGGACCGGAACTGGACTCGGTGTCCGCCTGCTGCGCCATTACAGCAAGCTCCTCCATGATTTCCTCCTTGTCGGCCCCCTGCGCCAACGCGTTTGCACATAAGTGCAAAGCTTCTTCACGTTTGACAGTGATGTGTGTAACATGCCGGTCCAGCGGGTCACAACCCCCAACGCAGAAGGAGCGACATGCCTGAGATCACGGTCCGGATCGCCTCGCCCGTCGGCCTGCACGCGCGTCCCGCGAGCAAGTTCGTCAAAGCCGCGGCGCGTCACGGCGGGCCGGTGTCGATCGCGCGTCCGGGCGCCGACCCGGTGGACGCGCGCAGTGTGCTTTCCGTGCTGGGACTGGCGATCGGGCACGGCGAGGAGGTCGTGATCAGTGCCGAAGGCGACAACGCCGAGGCCACGCTCGCCGAGCTGTCCCGCCTGGCGTCCACTGCGGACGTCTGATGCCGCCGCCCCGGGAACAGCAGCTGCTCGTCAAGGCGGCGCGGCTGTACTACGAGGAAGGCCGATCACAGCACCAGGTCGCCGACACGCTGGGGGTGAGCCGCTCCAGCGTGTCCCGGATGCTCACCGCGGCCAGGGAACGCGGCATCGTGCAGATCCGCATCAACGATCCCGCGGGCCGCGACCTGGATCTCGAGGGTGAGCTCACCGCGCGGTTCGGGTTGCGCGACTGCCGGGTGGCGGAGAACGCGGCGGGGGAGCGGCCGTTGCCGCGCGTCGGCGAACTGGGCGCGCGCTGGTTGCTGGAGAACCTCCACTCCGGACAGCGGGTCGGGGTGTCGTGGGGGCGCGGACTGCAGGCGCTCGTGCAGCACGTACCCGACGAGAGCCTGCTCGACGTCGAGGTGCTGCCGCTGGTCGGCGGTCTGTCCTCGGTGGAATCGGCGATCAGCGGTGAGGAACTGGTGCGCGACCTGGCAGCTCGCCTCGGCGGCCGGTTCCAGCTGCTGCACGCTCCCGCGTTGCTGACGTCGACCGCGGGCCGGGACGTCCTGCTCGCCGAACCGTCCATTCGCGACGCGCTGGAGCGGGCGCGCAGGGTGCACGTGGCCGTGGTCGGCATCGGCAGCGCCGGGGTCGGTTCGTCCGCGGCGCTGTTGAAGGCGATGAAGCTGACGCGAGCCGAACGCGCGGAGTTCGACCGCCGCCGCCCGGTGGGTGATTTCTGCGCGCGGTTCTTCGACGCCGAGGGCCAACCCGTGCCCGGGCCGGTGGACGACCGGGTGATCAGCACCTCGCTGGCGGACCTGAGCGGGATCCCGACGGTGGCGGGGATCGCGGCAGGCACGGAGAAGGCCCCCGGCACGCGTGGCGCGCTGCGCACCGGTGTGCTCGACGTGCTGATCTGCGACCAGTCACTGGCTCAGGCACTGCTCGACTGACGTCCGTGTGGACGCTTCTCGGATGGAAGGTGTTGTCATGTCGACGTTGTCCGGTGTGGCAGTGAGCCCGGGGCGGGCCCGCGGTCCGGTGGCGCGGGTGGCCGAGGCGGCGGGGGAGCCACCGCGTGCCCCCGCGCCGGCCGATCGCGATGCCGAGGCGGCCCGGATCGCGCCCGCCGCGGAGGCCGTCGCCGCACGGTTGGACGCGCTCGCCGCCGCGGCGCACGGCGAGGCGGCCGACATCCTGCTCACCACGGCCGCGATGGCGAAGGACCCCGCGCTGGCGGGCGAGGCGGAACGTCTGGTCACGGCGGAGGGCGTGCCCGCACCGCGTGCCGTGTTCGACGCCGCGGCGGGTTTCTCCCGGTCGCTGACCGCCGCGGGCGGGTACCTCGCCGAGCGCGTACGCGACATCCAGGACGTGCGCGACCTGATCGTCGCCGAACTGCTCGGCGTCGCACCGCCGGGGGTGCCGCAGCTGTCCACGCCGAGCGTGCTGGTCGCCCGTGACCTCGCGCCCGCCGACACCGCCGGGCTCGACCCGGCCACGGTGCTCGCGCTCGTCACCGAGCAGGGCGGGCCCACCAGCCACACCGCGATCCTCGCCCGCGCGCTCGGCATCCCGGCGGTCGTGGCGGTCCGCGGCCTGCTCGACCTCGGTGCCGAGGCGCTCCTCGTCGACGGTGACGCCGGTACCGTCGAGCCCGCCGACCCGCGGGCGCCGGTCGTGACCGCGAGCCGGCGCGCGGCCGAGTGGAACGGGACCGGCGCCACCGCGGACGGGCACCGCGTCGCGATCCTCGGCAACATCGGCTCGGTGGCCGACGCACGCGCGGCCGTGTCGGCGGGCGCGCACGGCGCGGGCTTGTTCCGCACCGAGTTCTGCTACCTCGATGCGCCTGCGGAGCCCTCGGTCGACGAGCAGCGCGCCGCCTACGCCGCGGTGCTGGAGCCGTTCGCGGGCACACCGGTGGTGGTCCGGACGCTCGACGCCGGTGCGGACACGCCGTTGCCGTTCCTCGCGCCGGAGCCGGAACCGAATCCGGCGCTCGGGGTGCGCGGGTTGCGCGTCGCGTACGACCGGCCGGAGGTGCTGGACCGTCAGCTGGACGCGATCGCCGCCGCCGCTGCCGACACGGGCGCGGTGGTGTCGGTGATGGCGCCGATGGTCGCCACCGCGGCGGAGGCGGCGTGGTTCGCCGAGCGGGCCAGGGCCGCGGGCATCGGGCGGGCGGGCGTGATGATCGAGGTGCCCGCCGCCGCGCTGGCGGCCCGGGAGATCCTGGAGGTGACCGACTTCGTCTCGGTCGGCACCAACGATCTCGCGCAGTACACCTTCGCCGCGGACCGCCAGCTCGGTGCCGTGGCCGCGCTGAACGACCCGGGGCAGCCCGCGTTGCTCCGGTTGATCGCCCTGGTCGGGGAGGCCGCGCGCGCGGCAGGCAAACCGGCGGGCGTGTGCGGCGAGGCGGCGGCCGACCCGAGGCTGGCCCGGGTGCTCGTCGGCCTGGGGATGACGAGCCTGTCCATGAACGCGGCCGCCATCGCACCGGTCGGGGCCGCCCTGACGGCCACCACGCTCGCCGAGTGTGAGGCCGCTGCGCGGCTCGCGCTCGCGGGTGGCTAGGCGGCGCTGCGCGCCGCGTTCCGTCCTGCACCGGTTCGCGCCGGTGCGGTGCTTGCGCGGCCCTCCCGCGCCCCCGGGGTGCTGTCGGCGACCAACCCCGAACACGCGCTCAGCGTCAGCTGCGGAACGCGCGCCGGTACGCGGTGGGCGTCGTGTCCAGCGTGCGGCGGAAGTGCAGCCTCAGGTTGGCCGCGGTGCCGAGACCGCACTGGCGGGCCACCACGTCCACCGGGTCGTCCGTGGTCTCGAGCAGTTCCCGCGCCCGGCCGAGCCGCGCGTCGAGCAGCCACCGCAGCGGCGTCGTGCCCGTTTCCTCGGCGAAGCGGCGGATGAGCGTGCGCTGCGAGACCCCCGCGTGACGCGCGAGCCCGCGCAACGTGATCGGCTCGCCGAGCCGCCGCAACGCCCAGTCGCGGGTGGCCGACAGTGACGTGTCGCCCACCTGCGCGACCGGCGCCGGGACGTACTGCGCCTGCCCGCCCTCCCGGTGCGGCGCGGCGACCAGGCCGCGCGCGATCCCGTTCGCGACACCAGCCCCCAGGTCCCGGCGCACGATGTGCAGGCACAGGTCGATCCCGCAACACACGCCCGCCGAGGTGAGCACGTCGCCCTCGTCGAGGTAGAGCACGTCGCGGTGGACGGACACCGCGGGGAATTCGCGTTCGAACTCGTCGATGTACCGCCAGTGGGTGGTGGCCCGCAGCCCGTCCAGCACACCCGCGGCGGCCAGGGTGAACGCGCCCGTGCAGATCGACACCATCCGCGTGCCCCGCTCGCGCGCCTGTGCCAGCGCCTCCAGCACCACGTCCGGAGACCGCCGCGGCGGTTCGGAACCCGGCACGATCACCGTGTCGGCCCGCCGCAGGTCGTCCAGCCCGCCGGCGGCGGTCACCGAGAAACCCCCGCTGGTGTCGGCGCGCTCGCCCACCGTGCACACGATCGCCGCATACGGCGTCTCCGGCCGCTGGGTGAAGATCTGCGTGGGAATGGCGAGATCGAGGGGCATGACGCCGTCCAGCGCCAGGATCGCGATGCGGTGCATGGCAATATCCTATCGAAGTAGGGCATTTTTGCCTATCGCCAGGTCAGCGGCCGAGAAGGCATGCTGGTGGCATGCCAGCACCGACCAATGAGAGCCCCTCCGCCACGTCGGAGGTGACCCGGCTGCCCGGCACCCCGTTGGCCGAGGCCGCACTGGAGCTGATCCGCCCGGTGGAAACGGAGCCGGTGTTCAACCACAGCGTCCGCAGTTACCTGTTCGCCCGGCTGCTCGCGGGCGATCTCGGCCTGTCCGCCGGTACCGACTACGACGACGACCTGCTGTTCACCGCGTGCGTCCTGCACGACTCCGGCGTCGCCGGCGACAGTCCGCGGCGCCAGCGGTTCGAAGTGGAGGGTGCCGACCGCGCAGCGGGGTTCCTGCTCGGACAGGGGCGGTCCACATCGGAGGCCGACGAAGTGTGGCAGGCCATCGCGTTGCACTCCTCGACCGGGATCGCGAACCGCCGGGGCACCCTCTGCATGCTCGTCCGCGAGGGTGTCGCACTCGATTTCGGCGGCGTGATGGGCGACCAGCACGCCGGCGTGGTCACCGACGCACAGGCGGCCGCCGTGCACGCCGTGTACCCGCGCCTGAACATGGTCGGCTCGCTCGTCGACGCGATCGTCGCGCACGGCGCGGCGAATCCGGCGAACGCGCCCCGCTACTCGGTCCCCGGTGAACTCCTCCGCGAACGCCAGGAATACGGCCGGACCCGGATGGAACACGCGTTCCGCGTGTCCCGCTGGGGCAACTGACTACTCACCCGAGAAAGGACACAGCCACCCATGAGCAAGCACATCGTCGAGGTCCCGGATGATTCCCCGGTGTTCGGCGACACCGTCAAGGCGTTCGCGAACTTCGGGTATTCGCCCGCGGTCCGTTCACACGGTCACCTGTTCATCGCGGGCACGATCGGCCGCAGGGTCGACGGGACCATTCCGGACGGTATCGAGGAGCAAACCGAGATCGCCATCGGGCGCATCGCGGAAATCCTGCGGCTGGAGGGGCTCGACCTGTCCGCACTCGTGGACGTCACCAGCTACCACGTCGACATCCACCAGCACCTGCCCGGGTTCTCCGCGGTCAAGGCGCGCCTGATCGAGCCCCCGTTCCCCACCTGGTCGCTGATCGGGGTGAGCGGACTGGCCAGCCCGGGGCTGCTCGTCGAGATCCGCGCCACCGCCGCCTACCCGGACTGACCGGGTGCGGCCACGCCGGTGAAGAACGCGATCGTGTCCGCCAGACCGTCCGGGCCGAACATGCTCTCCAGGCTGTCGGCGGATTCGCGCGCGATCTCCGCGCTGCGGGGGAACAGCGCCGCCTCGTAGGCGGCCAGCGCGGCCTCGGTGTCGCCCGGGTGCGCGGCGATCGCCAGGGCCAGCTCGGCGCCGTCGAACATCGCGAGGTTGGCGCCTTCCCCCGCGAACGGCGACATGACGTGGGCGGCGTCGCCGAGCAACGTGACCCCCGGTACGCGGTCCCATGCGTGCCCGACGGGCAGGGCGTGGATCCGGCGCGGGACGATCGTGTCGGCGTCGGCCACGAGGGCGCGCAGGTCGTCGCTGAAGGCTTCGAGGTGGGACAGCACCGCGGCCTTGGCGGCGGTGTGGTCGGCGAAGTCGATGGTGTCGAGCCAGCCCTCGTCGGCCTTGAGCGCGGTGTAGACGTGCAGGCTGCCGTCGGTCTCGCGGTGGGCGAGGATGCCGCGCTCGTGTCCGAGGCAGAGGAAGAAGCCGCTGCCGACCAGGGCGGCGCTGCGCGGGTGGCGGGTGTCGGCGCCGAACAGATCGGTCTCCGCGAACGAGATTCCCGTGTAGACCGGTGCGGCGTCCGACAGCAGGGGGCGCACCCGGGACCAGGCACCGTCGGCGCCGATGAGCAGGTCGGTGGTGATGGCCGAGCCGTCGGCGAAGCGCACCTCGTGCCGGCCCGTCCCGAGTGCACGGACGTCGACCACCTTGTGCCCCCACTGGACGGTGCCGTCCGGCAGCGAGCCGAGGAGCAGTTCGCGCAGATCGCCGCGGTCCACCTCCGGCCTGCCGCCACTGCCGTCGTCGTCCTCGGCGACGTGGACGGTGCCGTCCGGGCCGAGCAGGCGCATGGCCTGGCCGCCCACGTGGACGATCGCCCGGAACTCCTCGGTGAGCCCGGCCGCCTCGAGGGCCTTCTGGCCGTTCTCCTCGTGGATGTCCAGCATGCCGCCCTGCGTCCGGGCCGATGCGGAGGGCTCCCGTTCGAAGACGGGTGCGTCGATGCCCTGGACGTGCAGGACGCGAGCGGCGGTGAGGCCGCCCAGGCCGCCGCCGAGGATGGCGATGGGGTGGTGGTTGGTCACCCGGCCAGCCTAACGAACATGTTCGTTACGAACAAGTTCGCCACCGCGTGCGGTGTCCGGAGCTCCGGCGCGGGGCCGGTCACCGCTCCGGCAGCGGGGTGTGCACCACGCCGTTGATCAGTGCCGCGAAACCCCAGGCCAGGCGCCCCTTCGGGCCGGAGATCAGCTCGGGCAGGTGGGCCTTGATCGCCGGATGGGTGGCGTCGTCGGCGTCCTGCAGCGTCCGGCGCAGGGCGCTCATGTCGGCCTCGTGGGACGGGGAGCGCCGCTGGGTCCCGTGTTCGGCCGCCGCGGCCGTGGCGTACTGCAGGAGTGCGTCGACCCCCCACGCGACCTGCTCGCGCGGGGCGCCGCTGCGCGCGAGCAGGTCCAGGATGCGCTCCACCAGGTTCAGGTAGTTCCGCTCGCTGGGCCGGGCGACCAGCGCGGAGCGCGCGAGTTGCGGGTGCTCCATCAGCGTGAGCGTGTAGGAGGTGAGCACGCCGATCAGCTGCTCGCGCCAGCCCGGACCGGCGTCCTCGGCGGCGAGGTCGACCTCGCCGAGCAGCGCGTCGAGCACGGCGGCGTGCAGCTCGGCCGTGCTGGACACGTACACGTACAGCGACGCCGGGCCGGTGTCGAGCTCCTTCGCCAGGCGCCGCATGGTCACCTTGTCCAGCCCCTCGGAGCGCATGACGCGCACCGCGGTGTCGACGATCCACCGCCGGCTCAGGGCCGGTTTCGCGGGCCGCTCACGACGACTGACCGGACCAGAGGCGGAGACCATGCGCTGATGGTAAGTGACCGGTATGCCTGATCCGTCAGACCGCGACCGGTTCGCCGCGGGCCTCGGCCTCCAGCTCGCGCCGCAGCCGCACCGCCTCGGCGGAGTCGTCCACCTCGACGTCGTCCCACGTGACCGGCTGGTCGCGCGGCACGTCCCGGACCAGCTTCGCGCCGTGGGCGAGCCCGAGCGGGAGCCCCCGCCGCGCCAGCGACGCCGCGGCGGGGGCGAGCGCGCCGAACACGGTGTAGCCGCCCTCGCCGTCCAGGGTGTCGCCTGCCGACAGGTTCCGCTTGGCGGTGGTCACGACGTCGCCGTGGAACCCGGTGGGCGCGCCGGTGGCCTCACCGCGCAGTGCGACGGAGGCGACCGACACGCCGAGTTCCAGGCCGATCATGTGGTACGGGCGGTAGAGCGAGCCGTAGCGACCGGTGTCGTCGGTGCGGACGCCGTACTCGGCGAAGCACTGGACGGCGTAGTCGGTGGCGGCCTCGAACGTGACGTACACGCCCCAGCGCAGGTCGTCGGGCACCTCGCGGCCGTCGCGGAACAGGCTGGAGGCGATCTCGACCGTGCCGCGCCGGGTCAGGTTGCCGCCGACCCGCCGCTCCCGGAAGACGCCGGGCAGGTCGTCCTTGCCCGCGGGCGGGAACAGCAGTCCCTCCTCCTGCGGCAGCAGCCCGGTCGCGTTGGCGACTGCGGCCATCTCGATGGCCGATTTGGTGCCGTCGAGGAAGGAGTTGAACATCGTGGGGTTGTAGTCGCCGGACGCGAGCTGCTCGTCGGTGAACCCGTAGTGGTCCCACACGGTGTCCGGGGTGGAGTAGTGGTATCCCGGCAGGTACTTCGTGCCCTTGCCCGCGGCGACGACGTCGAAGCCGACGGTTCGGCACCAGTCGACCAGTTCGCAGATCAGCGCGGGCTGGTCGCCGTAGGCCATCGTGTACACCACGCCCGCGGCCCGCGCGCGGCGCTGCAGGACGGGCCCGACCAGGCAGTCGGCCTCGACGTTGACCATCACGACGTGCTTGCCGTGGTCGATCGCCCGCAGTGCGTGGCGGGTGCCGGCGAGCGGATTCCCGGTGATCTCGAGGACGACCTCCACCGCCGGGTGGCTGATAAGCGCGGCGGCGTCGTCGGTCACCGCGGTGCCGCCGGTGCGCGCCGCCTCGTCGAGGCTCCGCGCTGTGTAGCGCTCCGCGGGCCAGCCGGTGCGGGCCAGCGCGTCCCGGGCTTTCGGCACGTCGAGGTCCGCGACGCCGACGACGTGCAACCCGGAGGACCCGGCGGCCTGGGTGAGGAACATCGAGGCGAATTTGCCCGCGCCGACGACCGCCACCCGCACCGGTCCCCGATCGGCCGTGCGCTGCTGCAGCAGTGAGAACAGGTTCACGACCGGACGCTAGGCAACGGTTTGACCATCTGTCAATCGGTGGTGTGTGTCCGATGAGGACCTCAGCCGGTGCGGGTGTCGTACTCCGCGCGCGCCTGCAGCACGTCCGGGATGTGCCGCACCGACCAGTCGGTGAGCGCTTTCAGCGGCTCGCGCAGCGTCTGGCCCAGAGGCGTGAGACCGTACTCGACGCGGGGCGGCACCTCTGGGTGCACGGTCCGCCGGACCAGTCCGTCGCGTTCGAGGGTGCGCAGCGTCTGGGTGAGCATTTTCTCGCTCACCCCGTCCAGCCGCTGCCGCAGACCGGAGAAGCGGCACGGTCCGTGCTTGCCCAGCTCGCCGAGCACGAGCACCGCCCACTTGCTGCCGATCTGGTCGAGCAGCTCGCGCGACGGGCAGCCGCGCGCGTACGGGTCCCAGTCGCCCGTGGTGTCGATCACCGTTTTCGCCCTCGTCACCCGCGTCACCTCCATGCTTTCCCCGAGGTGGTCACCTTACCTCAAGGTGCCTACTTACCAAAGGAGAGCGTTCAGGTCAGAGTGGTGATCGAAGCCGCGGATGGGCCGCGGAGGAAGGGTTTCCGATGTCGACCGTCGTCACTGGAGCATCCGGGCAGCTGGGCCGTCTCACCGTCGAAGCGCTGCTGCGGCGCGGGGTTGCCGCCGCGGACATCATCGCGACCGGCCGGGACACCACCCGGCTCGCGCCGCTGGCCGAGCGCGGGGTGGTGGTGCGCGCTGCCGATTTCGCCGATCCGGACAGCCTCGCGAAGGCCTTCGCGGGTGCGGACAAGCTGCTGCTGGTCTCGACCACCACGGTGGACGAGCGGGTCGCCAACCACCGTCGGGCGATCGACGCCGCGGTGGACGCGGGTGTGTCGCTGGTGGCCTACACGAGCATGGTGCACGCGGACACGGCCGGGAACGTGCTCGCCTCGACGCACCGCGCCACCGAGGAGTACCTGCGGGAGCGCGCGGTGCCGAGCGTGCTGCTGCGCAACGGCTGGTACCTGGAGAACTACACCGACCAGCTGCCGCTGGTGCTGCGTCACGGAGCGGTCCTCGGCGCGGCGGGGGAGGGGCGGGTCAGTGCCGCGACCCGCGCCGACTACGCGGAGGCGGCCGCGGTCGTGCTCACCGCGGAGGGACACGCTGGTGCCGTGTACGAGCTGGGCGGCGACGAGGCGTTCACGCTCGCCGGGTTCGCCGCCGCGGTCTCCGCCGCGACCGGCACCCCGATCACCTACACCGATCTGTCGGAGGCCGGGCTCGTCGACGCGCTCGCCGGGGCGGGCGTGCCCGCGGAGCTGGCCCGCGTCCTCGCCGACGCCGACCGGGGCCTCGCCCGCGGCGAGCTGTACACCGGTTCGCGCGAGCTGAGCCGCCTGCTGGGACGCCCGACGACGCCCCTCACCGAGGCGATCACCGCCGCGCTGGCGTGATCCGTTCAGGGTGCCTCGTGGCGCCGGGGGTGTTGACCCGTGGGGGTGCATGACCAGCGGGGAGCGGCGCCGCTCGGGGTCTCGGGTGGCGCGGGGGTGTGGTGACCGCTGCGCTCGTGTGATCGGGGGGCGCCGGGTTGCGGTGCGGGCGGTGCGGTGTGGGGTTGGGCCTCGCGTTTGCGTGATCACCTGGCGTGTCG
>Ga0164243_10002028_pt1 | contig 33897 bp, 29 predicted proteins | sample OricompcompostOP_FD_108781 | JGI IMG/M metagenome (GOLD analysis project Ga0164243, IMG submission 108781) | Organic Plus compost microbial communities from Emeryville, California, USA - Original compost - Organic plus compost (OP) | ecosystem: Engineered > Solid waste > Mixed feedstock >... | reverse complement strand
TCCTCGTCGGCCACGCTGGGGTGCCAGAGGGGGCTGCCCGCCGCCATCAGGGGCAAAGCGGAGACGCCGGCCACCGTCGCCATGCTCATCAGGCCCAGATGGGCCGGCAGGGGCCGCGGGCCGGGCCGGGCCTCGCCCGCCGGCTCCGCCTGGTCTCCCGTCAGGGCCAAGACAGCCGGGGCAGCGGCTACCGGACCTGGCGCTGTCCCCTCCTGCGGCCGGGAAAGGCCCGGCAGGGCGGGCGGCACCATGGACGGTTCCGCCGCCCAGGCCTGCAGGTTGCGCTGCCACAGCGCGAGATAATGCTTTGCGGTATCGGCGGGTCGGGGCTCTGCCATGGCGGGATAGTTGCATCCCCCTTTCCCCAAGTCCATCCTCTTGCAACCGGCGCAGGCGATGGGCTTGCACCGGCTCGCGTCATGGTGACGCATGTGCTCACGCTGCACTGCATCAGGCCTTGCGCAATGCAGCATCTTCGCGCACAATATGCGGCATTCCGCCATGCAGCATTCAGGAGTGACCGTGGCCAAGAAATCCCACAACGCGGATGAGCCGATCACCATCAAGAAGTATGCGAATCGCCGCCTCTACAACACGGCGACGAGCAGCTACGTCACGCTGGAACAGCTCAGCCAGCTCGTGAAGGACGGCCAGAAATTCGTGGTCTACGACGCCAAGACCGGGGAGGACATCACCCGCTCGGTGCTCGCCCAGATCATCTTCGACGAGGAGAGCCGCGGTCAGAACATGCTGCCCACGGATTTCCTGCGCCAGCTCATCAGCTTTTACGGCGACACGCTGCAGTCGGCCCTGCCCGCCTATCTGGAAATGAGCATGAACGCCTTCGCGCGCAATCAGGAGAAAATGCGCGACTCCATGAGCAAGCTGGGGAGCAGCACCATGCAGCCTTTCGAGGAGCTGGCGCGGCAGAACCTGGCCATGTTCGAACAGGCGTTCAACATGTTCTCCCCCTTCGGCAAGACCGGCGAGGAAACCGCCGCCGACAAGGCCAAGCAGGCCTATACCGACGCCGCCAACGAACAGATCGACGCCCTGAAGCGCCAGATGGACCTGATGCAGCAGCAGCTCAACAAACTCGCCGGCGGCGAGAAGAACGGGGAATAAGGTCTGTCTCCCGCTCGCCCGTGATGGCTGCAGTCAAAACCTGGCAAACACGGCGGCCGTGTTACGCCGCCCGTAAGGCCTTCTGGACGGCTTCCGGCTCACGATCGATCACCAGCAGATAGGCCCTGGCCGCGCCCTCCGGCTGACGCAAGCCCTGTTCCCAATGGCGCAGCGTATTGACGCTGAACCCGAACCGGCCCGCGAATTCCTCCTGGGTCATGCCCAGCTTGGCGCGGATGGCCTTCACGTCGATGGCTTCGGGCACGTATATACCGTACCCCTTCGCACGCTCTTCGCCTTCCGCGTAGGCCACGGCGTCTTCCAGGCCACGCCGAATACTGTCCGCCACTTTGCTCATTTTCGTGTCCTTTGAAATATCTCGACCAGGCGAGATGTCAAAACCTTGAAGTCATTGCGGTCCTGCTGGGTGAGGTCTGCCCGTTGGTTCTTCGCGTAGGCGGTCAGCACGAACAGCGGCATGCCGGCGTCATGATAGAAATAGATCACGCGCGCACCACCCCGTTTGCCCCGCCCCTCCAGCTTCCATCGCAGCTTACGGACCCCGCCCGTGCCTGGGATCAGGTCACCGGCCGTCGGGTGCCAGGCCAGATAATCAGCCAGAGATGCCCGCTCGGCATCATCCATGAGTTTACGGGTCGCCGACAGGAACTCCGGCGTCTCGACCACGGTGATGGGAATGGCTCCAGCCATCAGAAATAGTAATCCATTGGACTACTTATGGCAATCCGTTCCCGGCCTGCTGTCGGGATTTTCCGCATTCACCAGCTGTTCCGCAATTCCCTCAGCCGGGTGAACACCTCTTCCTCGGAGGGCTCGGCGCTCATGTCGGGGAACTGCTCGCGCAGGTGCGATATGACCTCGGGGCTGGCCAGGCGGAAGAAGGTGTTGATGCCCTTCTCCTCTTCCATGGTGGTCACATAGGCGCGGGTGGGGTCCTGGCCCTTGACCCTGGCCATCATGTCCCGGGCGGCCTCGTTCTCGGGCTCCCGGTCGAGGGTGAAGCCCAGATTGTTCTCGATATAGTCATGCCCCGGATAGACGAGCGTATTGGCCGGCAGGCTGGCGAGCTGTTCGATGAAGGTGTGGAAGAGGTCCTGCGTGCGGCCGCTGTGGGTGTTGCCCGCTCCGGCGTTGAACAGCGTGTCGCCGCAAAAGAGCGCCGGCTGGTCGGTGTGGGAGCGCATGCAGATATGGCAGAAGGTATGGCCGGGCGTATCCATGACCTCCAGCTCCACGGTGCGGCCGACCTTCACCACGTCGCCCGCCTTCAATCCGCGGTCCACGCCGTCGATCTTGTCCCCGGCCTTCTCATGCGCCAGCAGCCTGGCGCCGGTGGCGGCGATCACCTCGGCATTGCCGCCGATATGGTCGAAATGCTCGTGCGTGTTGAGCACCTGGGTGATCTCCCAGCCCATCTCCCTGGCCTCGGCAAGGCATTTCTCGTGGTCCAGCGGGTCGATGGCCAGGGCCTCGCCCGTTTCCGGGCAGGCGATGAGATAATTGAAGTTGCGGAGCCGGTTGGCCGTCCAGATTTGTTTCACGATCATGGCGCTGCTTTCATTCGTGGGTTTTCTCCCCTACCCTCCATCTTCGCGGGGGCGGACGTCCAGCCGCCAGTTTAGACATCAGCATCGAACGATCAAGCCAGGGAGATATCGTGACGCGGGGTACCATCATCATCGGCGCGGGCCATGCCGGCGGCGAAGCCGCCATCCAGTTGCGCAAGGCAGGATACGAGGCCCCCATCACCATCATCGGCGAAGAGAGGCATGCACCCTATGAGCGCCCGCCCCTGTCCAAGGACCTGCTGGCCGGCGACATGGCCCCCGAGCGCGTCTTCCTGCGGCCGGGAGACTTCTGGACCGGCCACGACATCAACCTGAAGCTGGGGGTGAAGGTCACAGCCATCGACCGCGCGGCCGGGCAAGTGGCGCTGGCGGATGGCGAGACGGCCGGCTACGACGCCCTGATCCTGGCCACCGGCGCCCGGCCGAGGCGCCTGCCCATCGCGGGGGCGGAGCTCCCGGGCCTCCATGTCGTGCGCACCATCGAGGACACGGAGGGCCTGCAGGAGGACATGGCCTCCGCCCGGCGGCTGGCGCTGGTGGGCGGCGGCTATATCGGGCTGGAAGCGGCGGCCGTGGCCCGCAAGAAGGGGCTGGAGGTCAGCGTGTTCGAGGCCGGGGACCGGCTGCTGGCGCGCTCCGGCTCGCCCGAGATCGCCGCCTATTACAAGCACCTGCACGAGAGCCGGGGCGTTAGCGTGCATGTCAGCCAGTCCATCGCCGCCTTTGAGGGCGATGGCCGCATCTGCGCCATCAGGATGACGGACGGCACCCGCCACGAGACGGATATCGTGGTGGTGGGTGTGGGGGTCGTTCCCAATATCGAACTGGCGCAGGCGGCGGGGCTGGAGGTGGCAAACGGCATCGTGGTGGATGAATATTGCCGCACGGCGGATGCCGCCATCTACGCCATCGGCGACGTTGCCGCGCATCCGAGCGCCATTTACGGGCAGATGCTGCGCCTGGAATCGGTGCACAACGCCATGGCACAGGCGCGCATCGCCGCCCTGGCCATCGCCGGCCGGCCCGAGCCCTACAACGAGGTGCCCTGGTTCTGGTCCAACCAGTATGATGCGCGGCTCCAGATCGCCGGCGTTCGCCTGGAGGGGGATGAAACGGTGGTGCGGGGCGACATGGCGGGCGGCAGCTTTTCCGTGGCCCATCTGCGCGGCGGGCGGCTGACGGCGCTGGAAGCGGTGAACAACCCCCGCGACTTCATGGCCGCCAAGCGGCTCATAGCAGCGGGCACGGCCCTCGACCCCAAACGGCTGGCCGATGCGACCGTGCCCCTGAAGGACTTCCTCTGAGAGTCCGACCGAAACACCTGTGTCTCGCTTTTCGCGTGTCTCATCGTCATTGCGAGGCAATCTGCCCCTGCCGAGCGGGGCCATGCATATGGGTCCCTCCTCGTCATTCGCCGGCTCGACCGGCGAATCCAGGGACAGGCCAAAAGACCCCGCGGCCCACATCTCCATCGCGGCTCCTGGACTCGCCGGTTAAACCGGCGAGTGACGGCAAGAGAAGAGAAAACATCGTCATTCGCCGGCTCGACCGGCCAATCCAGGGACAGACCAAAAGACCCCGCGGCCCACATCTCCACCGCGGCTCCTGGACTCGCCGGTTAAACCGGCGAGTGACGGCAGGAGAAGAGAAAACATCGTCATTCGCCGGCTTGACCGGCGAATCCAGGGACGGGCCAAAAACCCCTGCGGCACACGGCTCCTGGACTCGCCGATCGCGCCTGTGCCCGCGAAGGCGGGTATCGGCGAGTGACGAATGGGGGATGAGTGGCAATCCAGTATACACCTGTCCGGCCGAAAATCCTGGATTGCCGCGCGCCCTTGGGGCTCGCAATGACGGTGGAACAACCGTCTCAGGCGGTTTACTTCTCCGCCGTCTCGTCCCTCTCGTTCAGCTTCTCGAACTTGCCGAGCCCGCAGGAGGCGAGGCGCTGCGGCGTCGCCGTGTCCAGCACGGTGATGATGTCGGTGTTGCAGAGCTGGCTGACGGAGGTCTTGTAGCTGAAGGCGTCCTGGAACTCGAGCTGCGGGCACTGATAGGGCAGCTCGTTGAGATAGTAGTCCCTGCCCTTCATCTTGAAGAGGATGGTCTTGTCGTCCAGGATGTCCGTGGAATCGATCTGCTGGAGCGGAACGCAGTTCTGCGTCTCCCCCGTGCGCTCAAACTTGGACAGCGCCTCTTCCTTGGAGACCTTCTTCGCATGGGCGGCCCCCGTGAAGGCCAGCGCAGTGATGGCAATCGCCAGAATGCTCGTCTTCATGATACTTCTCCCATCCGGCAGCAGAGCCGGTTTATTCCACCGAGTATGCTGCGGATTCTGCACGGTGCAAGCTGAATAAATGCTGAAGAAATCAAGAGGTTCCATGGCTTGCGGTTGAGGTCGCCTCATCCCAGCGCCAGGCGGGCTCCCCCGCCCGGATGGAAACCCCGCCCACCCAGCGCTCCGGCGGACCGCAGGTGAGCCAGTCCCGCTCGCCCGCCAGGATGGCCCTGCCCACCGGCGTGAGACGCAGCACCCAATGGGGCCAGTCGGCGGCTTGCGTGTCTGGGTCGACATCGAGCGGCGGTTCTTTTGCGCGCAGCATGGCCTGCACAATATCGCAATATCCGAGATCGCCGTAGGTCGGCAACGGATCGCGCGTCCGCAGGAGTTCACCGAAAATCTTGCCGAAAATACCCTGGCCGTCCCGGACGGTCTCCAGGGTGAGCCGCTCGGTCAGCGAGAGACCGTCCCGGACCCAGGGCAACTCCTGCAAATGGCGGCGCACGGCCCGGCGCATGTCCGGCAGATGCCCGTCGTCATGGCGGAGGATATCGGCCAGGCCCGTCGACTCCGGCCGGCGCAGCGCCGTCCAGACGCGCGTGGCCAGCGCCAGATCGCCGTCGGATGCCGCCATGCGCCCCCGCCACAGGAGGATCATGGCCTCCGGCGGCAACTGCCCGATGCCCAGGAACCGGGCGTTGCCTGGAAAGCTGTTGGCGCCGGCGATCTCCAGCACCTTGGGCCGGCCGCCGGCATCGAACTGCGCCAGGCAGCGGGCGAGGATGAGCTGGTCATGGCTGTCATGCTCCGTCCAGATAACCACGCGCTCATAGTCGCGGGCGGCCGCCTCCAGGCGGGCCTGAACACCCTTCAGGCCGGCGAGGGTGTCGCCGATGTCACGGTCGAACGCCTCATGAATGAAGCGCGCGCGGTGCTCCAGCCAGTCGTCGCCGGGAAGCACCGGCCCCTGCACGATGGGATCGGAGACCTCCAGGAAATCCCCCACGAACCCAGCCGTGCGCAGGGCGGGGTGGATATCGTAGCCGCAGCGGACATGCAGCGTGGTCATGCCGGCATCCGGCGGGCCGCCCCGGCCCATGCCGTCCAGCGCCGCGCGCATGGCGGCGATATGCGCCTTCAGCCTTGGCCAGCTCGGCAGGCCCAGCTCGCGGGCGATGACAAGCTGCGCGTCGGCCAGCCTGGGGCTTGGCGGCGTGCGCGGGTGGTGAGTCTCGAAGCGTCCCAGCGCATGGACGTCCCCGTCCAGGGCCGCGTTCAGCAGCTCCCTGGCACGCTTCTTCTGTTGTTCGAGGTTGAGGCGGAAGGGCGAATCCACACGCCCGGAGGGTTGACGGCTTGGCATCCCTTTTCTCCTGGTCCGCGTCCGCCGTCAGACAGAAAAGGGTGAATGATCTGTCGTCAGTCAATATAGCCGGTCGTGGGCGCTGCCCTTTCCGCGGACGAAGGAGGGTCCGACCTGATCCACGATCAAGATCGGACCTTCCTCCGGCGTCGTCAAGACGGTTGGATGTGGGGGGATCAGTGTCCTGACGCTGCCTCGCCGCTATGGGCGGCGTTCATTTCCGACAGGGTCGTATCAATCCCCGGCGTCTTCGATGGCCTCGCCGCCGGATTCGATATCCTTTCCGGCACCCTCGACCGTGTTGCACGCGGCCAGCGTGCCAATGGACAGCATCATCAGTGCAAGCAAGATACGGCGCTTCAGGATATTCATCTCTCGGCCCTTTCATGTCTCGTTGCCTCTCTATCCATCTTGGCGGCGAATGTGACGCCAATGGGGCGCTTCCGGGGAGATATGGAGGTTCTTGTGGGCGGCATGAAGGCGCACAAGTCGCCGCAGACACTGGGAGTTTTGAGCTGTTCTACCGCAGCGCCAAGGGCTTGGCGGCGGCCTTTCAGGCAAGGTGCGATGCCGCGCGCAAGACGGCTACGGCCTCTTAAGGCTTGGACATTTCAGCCCTATTCCGAACGGTGGCCCGGCTCTTGGGGGCGGTTCGTCTTCTCGCCAGGGCCTGCATGGTATATCCTGCCCGATGGAGCCAATGACATGGCAAGGTCTGATGCGACTTCAGGGGCGGTCCCGCCCGGCGCTCTTCGCGCCGGAAGTGTCTTCTGGTGCCGCTCTCTGGCGCTTTTCGTCCTCCTTTCGTCCCTTCTGCTGCTCACAGCCCCCCTCGCCCGCGGCCAGGACAGGAGCGCCATCGTGCTGCATATCGACGGCGCCATCGGCCCCGCCACCGCCAGCTATGTGGAAAAGGGGCTGAACCGCGCGCGGGAACAGGGGGCCGAGATTGTCATCCTGCGCATGGATACGCCGGGCGGTCTCGACACCGCGATGCGCAGCATCATCCGCAACATACTGGCCTCGCCCGTGCCGGTGATCGCCTATGTGGCGCCGAGCGGCGCCCGCGCCGCCAGCGCCGGGACGTACATCCTCTATGCCAGCCATGTGGCTGCCATGGCGCCGGGCACCAATCTTGGCGCGGCCACGCCGGTGCAGCTCGGCGGCGGCGGCCTGCCGCTCCCCGGCGGTGGCGGCGGCGAAGAACCTCAGGGGGGACAAGACTCCGGCAACAACGGCCAGGATGAAGGCAGCGGCGAGGCCGCGCCCCTCGGCGACGCCCACGAGGCCAAGGCGCTGAACGACGCCATCGCCTATATCCGCTCCCTCGCCGAACTGCGGGGGCGCAATGCCGATTGGGCGGAACAGGCGGTGCGCCGGGCTGCCAGCCTGCCGGCCCGCGAGGCCGTGGCGATGCAGGTGGCGGATTTCATGGCCGATGATTACAGCCAGCTTCTCGACAAGGCCGACGGCCGCACGGTGACGGTGGACGGCCGCCCGGTCACGCTGGACACCGCGGGACTGACCATCGAGCATGTCCGCCCCGACTGGCGCAGCGAGCTGCTGGCCACCATCACCGATCCCAATATCGCGCTCATTCTCATGATGATCGGCATATACGGGCTCATCTTCGAGTTCATGAATCCGGGAACCGTGGTGCCCGGCGCGGTGGGCGGCATATGCCTCATCCTCGGCCTTTATGCCCTCAATACGCTTCCCGTCAATTATGCCGGGCTGGCGCTCATCCTGCTGGGCGTCGCGTTGAGCATCGGCGAGGCATTCGCCCCCTCCTTCGGCGTTCTGGGACTGAGCGGCATGGCAGCCTTTGTCCTGGGCGCCATCATCCTCATGGACACCGACGTACCCGGCTATCAGATCGCCTGGCCCGCCATCGCCGGCGTGGCGGCCATGGTGCTTCTGTTCACGTTCCTGGTGGCGCCCATGGCCGTCAGGGCGCAGCGGCGCCGGGTGGTGAGCGGGCGGGAACAGATGATCGGCTCCACCGGCCGCGTCATTGACTGGGAAGGCGAGGCGGGCCATGTCCTCGCTCATGGGGAGCGCTGGCACGCCCGCGGCACGGCGCCCCTGCAACCGGGCCAGAGCGTGCGCGTTACCGGCCTCGAGGGCCTGACGCTCACCGTTCAACCCGTCGGACCGGACAATAGCTGAGGAGGATCATCATGCTGGGTCAGTACGCCTTCTACATCGCCGCCGCTTTCATCATTCTCATTTTCCTGCTGCAGGCGATCCGGATTCTCCGGGAATATGAGCGCGGCGTCATCTTCACCCTCGGCCGTTTCACCGGCGTGAAGGGCCCGGGGCTGATCCTCCTCATCCCCATCGTCCAGCAGATGGTGAAGGTAGACCTGCGCACCTTCGTCCTGGACGTGCCGGGCCAGGACGTCATCTCGCGGGACAATGTATCGGTCAGGGTGAATGCCGTCCTCTATTTCCGGGTGATCGACCCGGAGAACGCCACCATCCAGGTGGAGGACTATATGGAGGCGACCAGCCAGCTGGCGCAGACCACGCTCCGATCCGTCCTCGGCAAGCACGACCTGGACGAGATGCTCTCCGAGCGAGACAAGCTCAACAAGGACATCCAGGCCATCCTGGACGAGCAGACCGACGCCTGGGGCATCAAGGTCGCCAATGTGGAGATCAAGCATGTGGATATCGACGAGAGCATGGTCCGCGCCATCGCCCGCCAGGCGGAAGCCGAACGCGAACGCCGGGCCAAGGTCATCAACGCGGAAGGCGAGCAGCAGGCGGCCCAGAAGCTCTTCGAGGCGGCGGAAATCCTGGCCCGCGAGCCCGGCGCCATGCAGCTCCGCTACCTGAATTCACTGAACGCCATCGCCGCGGAGCACAATTCCACCATCGTCTTCCCCTTCCCCATGGAAGTGGCGCAGTGGCTGAGGAGCGTGGCGGACGGATCGTCGGGCGGCGGCCCGAAGACCTGAGCCCCACCACACCTTCTCAGGCGATGCGCACCGCTTCCTCGCACAGGGGAATCTCGGCATTCCATACCACGCCGTCCGGCAGGAAGCGCAGGTTCACGTCGCCACGCAGTTCCACGCCGATCCCCCGCTCCATCAGGGTCATGCCGAACCCTTTATTCTGCGGCGGTTCAACCGGGGGGCCGTCTACCTCCCGCCATTCAAAGGCGACGCACCGGCCCCGGGGGCCGTCCGCCGCCTTCCAGCTCAGGAAAACCCGGCCCGCCTCGACCGAGAGGGACCCGTATTTGCAGGCGTTGTTGGCCAGCTTATGGATGGAGAGCCCCAGAAGCATCACCCAGTCGGACGGCAGATCCATGTCGTCGCCGCTGAGCGCGATGCGGGGCTGCCCGCCCACGTCCTGGTCGTAGGGGTGCAGGATGCCGGTCAGCAGGGCCTTCAGGCTCACGCCGTCGAACCGGCGGCTGGCCAGCAGGCTGTTGGCATGGGCCAGGGACATCAGCCGGTGCTCCACCTTGTCCACCACCTCCCTGTCGACATTGGCGCGTTTCAGCGTCTGGCAGGCGATGGACTGGATGGAGGCGGCAATGTTCTTGGTGCGGTGGTTCAGCTCGTCCAGCAGGATGGCCTGCTGCCGATTGGCTTCCCGGAGCTTTTCCTGCTGCTGCACATGGTCGGTCACGTCCACGCCGCTGCCGACATAGCCGGCGAAGTCGCCGCCCTCGTCGGTATAGGGGACGCAATTGCCCCGAATCCAGCGGTAAACGCCGTCGTGCCGGAGCAGCCGGCAGTCCACGACAAAGGGCCGGCGCTCCTCGCCAGCCCGCGTCAGGACGGTCATGTAGCGGTCGCGGTCTTCGGGATGCAGGCTCTCGATCCAGCCCCGGCCAAGCTCCTGGGGCAGGATTCGACCGGTGAAATCCAGCCAGGCCCGATTGACCCAGTCGCAGCGCATGTCGGTGGCGCAGCGCCAGATCAGCACGGGCGCATTGATCGCCAGCATTCGGAACCGGTCATCCAGCTCAACAGGTGCAGTGCCCGGAGTGCGGTAGCGCAAGACATCCATGGTGGTGGCCTCATATGTATGACGACAGTTTATATTGTGCCCCAAACAGCAACGGACGCACGGAACTGACTCAAACATCAGGCGATAGACTCAAGCACCGCCCCTTAAGCCCCCACAATAGTAGTAGAAGACCGCAAAAACAGGCCGCCGTAAAGCCTTAAAAGAATTGACCTATTGTATGGATATACATTTGCTGTGAAGGGCCCGCGAACAATGAGAAATCCGTGTCCCGATATTGCGTGGACGCAAGGACTTGGCTGGAAGGGTCCGGCCCCCTCTATCCGCGGCTCCGCAACAGCTCGTAGGCGGCGGTGATACGGATGAACCGTTCCTCCGCCTGCTTGTCGCCGGGGTTCTGGTCGGGGTGGGATTCCTTGGCCATGCGGCGGAACCGGGCCTTGATCTCGTCCTGGGTGGCGGTCTCGTCGAGCCCCAGCACGGCGAAAGCGGCATCGCGCTCGCGGTCCTCCCGCGTGGAGCCGTCGAAGAAGGTCCAGGCGCCGCTCTGGCTGTAGCCCCGGGCTTCCCGCGCCTCCTCATGGGCGGCGCGGCGCGCTTCCTCCTCCGACATGCCGGAGAAGTAATTCCACGACTTGTTGTATTGGCCGGCATGCTCCTGGCAGAACATCCAGCGCTCCCGGCTGTGGCGGCTTTTGGGCGCCGGATGCTCGCCCTTGGCGTTGCAGCCCGGCCAGTCGCATATGCGAACGGTGACGGGCTCCGTCTCCCGTCCATAACCGCCCCAACGCGGGAATCCCCAGCTTTTGGATCGAGGCATGGTGACCCAATGACATCAGATGAAAGGTGAAATGCCGATTATAGCCTGATCGGCAGAACGCCGATAGCGGCCCTTCCCGCTACCGGCGTTCTTCATATCTGGTGGCGGGGACAGCCCCGCGCAAGGTCAGGCAGCGGCCATCAGGCAGCAGTCGGGGCCGCCGCCTTCACGTCGTCGTCGACATAGGCCTCGTACTTGGCGAAGTTCTTGATGAACCGGTCCACCAGGTCCTGCGCCCGCTTGTCATAGGCCCCCTTGTCGGCCCAGGTCTCGCGCGGGTCGAGGATGTTGGACGGCACCTCGGGGCAGGTCACCGGCACGTCGAAGCCGAAATTCGGGTCCTTGCGGAACTCCTGATTGCCCAGCGTGCCATCCAGGGCCGCATGCAGCAGGGCGCGCGTGTGCTTGATGGACATGCGCTTGCCCACGCCGTATTCGCCGCCGGACCAGCCGGTGTTCACCAGCCAGCAATGCACATTGTGCTCGGCGATGAGCTTGCGCAGCAGATTGCCGTAGACGGAGGGATGCCGCGACATGAAGGGCGCGCCGAAGCAGGTGGAGAAGGTGGCCTGCGGCTCGTTGCCCAGGCCCTTCTCCGTGCCGGCCACCTTGGCGGTGTAGCCGCTGAGGAAGTGGTACATGGCCTGCGACGGGGTGAGCCGCGCGATGGGCGGCAGCACGCCGAAGGCATCGGCGGTCAGCATGATGATGTTCTTGGGATGCCCGCCCTTGCCGGTCTCCGAGGCATTGGGAATGAAGGAGATGGGATAGGCGCCGCGCGTGTTCTCGGTCAGCGAGCCGTCGTCCAGGTCCAGCTTGCGGGTCACCGGGTCCATCACCACGTTCTCCAGCACGGTGCCGAAGCGCTTGGTGGTGGCATAGATCTCGGGCTCGGCCTCGGCCGAGAGCTTGATCATCTTGGCGTAGCAGCCGCCCTCGAAGTTGAAGACGCCATTGTCGCCCCAGCCATGCTCGTCGTCGCCGATCAGCGTACGGCTGGCGTCGGCCGAGAGCGTGGTCTTGCCGGTGCCGGAAAGGCCGAAGAAGATGGCCGTGTCGCCCTCGGGGCCGATATTGGCCGAGCAGTGCATGGGCATCACGCCTTCGGGCGGCAGCAGGTAATTGAGGATGGAGAAGACCGACTTCTTGATCTCGCCGGCATAGGACGTGCCGCAGATCAGCACGATCCTCTTGGTGAAATTGACCACGATGCCGGTGCGGCTGATGGTGCCGTCGACATCCGGGTCGGCGTCGAAGTCAGGCGCCTGGATGATGGTGAACTGCGGCTCGAAATTGGCGGCTTCCTCGGCCGTCGGCTCGATCAGCAGGTTGCGGGCGAAGAGCGAATGCCAGGCGTGCTCGGTGATGACGCGCACGGCAAGCCGGTGCTTGGGATCGGCGCCGCCGAACAGGTCCTGCACGAACACGTCGCGGTTCTGCAGGTAGGCCAGCATGCGGCGGTGCAGGTTCTCGAAGTTCTCCGGGGAAATCGCCTGGTTCACATTGCCCCAGTCGACGGTCTCGATGGTGTTCTCGTCGCGCACGATGAACTTGTCCTTGGCCGAGCGCCCGGTGTGCTCACCAGTCAGGACGACGAGGGGACCGCCCTCGGCAATGGCGCCTTCGCCACGCAGGATGGCTTCCTCATAGAGATCGGGCGCCGTCAGGTTCCAGTACGCACAGGCAACATTGTGCAGGCCGTGTTTATCCAGACCGACCTTGATTTCCTGCTGTCCAACAATTTCCACGTGTTAATCTCCGCAATATTCCGCAATTGGCTCTCGACCGGGTGCGTCCCGCACCGTCGAGCAGCTTCGTAGTATCCCTAATGATGTGGCCCAAATACGGCCACACTCCTCGCCCAGGAGTTTCGCCAACGAGATATGCCTTACCGGCGCGCAAGAGTCCACTTTTCTGCATAAAAAAATGCGAGGAGTTCTCAGCGCAATGCGCCGGATTGTCCGGAGTTCCGCGACATTGGCTTTGCAAGATGCGACAATACGCCATAAGTTTTCACCATATCCAGAACTTCAAGAGGTCCCATGCCGAAAATCGCCTTGGTTGATGACGACAGGAACATACTCACCTCCGTGGGGATGGCACTGGAGACGGAGGGATATACGGTCACCACGTTCACCGACGGACAGGACGCGCTGAACGCCATTGGCGCCGGCGGCGTCGATCTCGTGGTGCTGGACGTGAAGATGCCGCGCATGGACGGCATGGAGGTGCTGCGCCGGCTGCGCCAGGTCTCGGATATTCCGGTGATCTTCCTCACCTCCAAGGACGAGGAGATCGACGAGGTGCTGGGCCTCAAGCTCGGCGCCGACGACTATATCCGCAAGCCCTTCTCGCAGCGCCTGCTGATCGAGCGCATCAAGACCGTGCTGCGCCGGGCGGAGCCTCATGACGGGCAGGACGACACCGCGGAAAAGGTGATGATCCGCGGCGACATGGAGATCGATCCGCTGCGCCACAACTGCAAGTGGAAGGGCCAGGACGTGCGCCTTACGGTGACCGAGTTCCTCATCCTGGAGGCCCTGGCCCGCCGGCCGGGCATGGTGAAGAACCGCGACCAGTTGATGGACGTCGCCTACGACGACCAGATCTACGTGGACGACCGCACCATCGACAGCCATATCAAGCGGCTGCGCAAGAAATTCCGCGAGATCGATCCCGACTTCAACAGTATCGAAACGTTGTACGGAATTGGCTACCGATTCAGTGAACCTTCCTGAAGCGCCGACCCGCACGCCGGTGAAGGCCAGGACCATGCCGAAGCCGGAAGCGACAAAGGCGAAACCCAAGGCGCCGCGCCGCCCGATGGCGGCTGCGCGGCGGCGGCGGGGCGTGCGCCCGTTCTCGACCCTGACCCGGCGCATCCTCCTCCTCAATCTGGGTGCGCTGGCGCTGCTGCTCGCCGGCATCCTCTATCTCGACCAGGTGCGCACCGGACTGCTGGAATCGCGCCTGGCGTCTCTCTCGTCCAACGCGGAGATGGTGGCCGGCTCGTTGAGCGAGGCGGCCACCCGGGAAGCGGATTTCGGCATCAATATCGGACCCGCCAAGAGCATCCTCATCCGCCTGCTGCAGCCCACCAGCATTCGCGGCCGGCTGTTCGACGCCTCGGGCAAGCTGGTGGCCGACACGCGGCTCTTGCTGCCCGAAGTGCAGGTGGGCGAGGAAGACATGGAGCCGCCGGGAACCTGGGCCAAGTTCCTCCACGAAATCCAGCTCTTCCACGAATGGCTGATCGCCCTGCCCTCGGGCACCACCCATTTCCCACCCTATATCGAGAGATCCGAGCAGTCGGCCACCGACTATCCGGAAGTGGTGAGCGCCCTGCAGGGCGACGAGGGCGAGGCCATCCGCGAAGGGCCGGACGATTCCCTGATCCTCACGGTGGCGCGCCCCGTGCAGCGCTTCCGCCGCGTGGTGGGCGCCGTGATGCTGTCCATCGAGACGACGCAGATCGAGGAGGCGGCGCGGCAGGAGCGGCTGGCGCTCTTCGAGGTGTTCGCCATCGCCGTGGCGGCGACGGGCATTCTGTCCCTTCTCCTGGCCTCCACCATCGCCCGGCCCGTGCGCCAGCTCGCCCAGGCCGCCGACAAGGTGCGCGGCGGGCACCGCAGCGACCAGGTGACCATCCCCGACCTCTCCCACAGGCGGGACGAGATCGGCGACCTGTCCAGCGCCCTGAGCGAGATGACCAATTCCCTCTATGCCCGCATCGACGAGATCGAGGCGTTCGCCGCCGACGTGGCGCATGAGCTCAAGAACCCCCTCTCCTCGCTGAGAAGCGCCGTGGAGACCATGTCCCGCACCAGGGACCCGGCCAAGCAGCAGCAGCTCATTGACATCATCAATGACGATGTGGGCCGGCTGGACCGGCTGATTTCCGATATTTCCTATGCTTCGCGCATCGACGCCGCCATGTCCCGCGAGGCGATGGAGCCCGTCGATGTCGGCACGCTGCTCAAGACGCTGGTGCAGATGTACACCACGACGCACGCCCGCGAGGACGTGAAGTTCGATCTGCAGCTCAAGGGCGATGCCAAACAGCTCACCTGCCCGGCCATGGAGGCGCGGCTGGGCCAGGTGCTGCGCAACCTCATCGACAACGCGCTGAGCTTCAGCCCGCCGGATGGCACCATCACCATCAAAGCAGCCCGCCAGAGGGACCGGGTGGTCATCGAAGTGATGGACGAGGGCCCCGGCATCCCCGAGGACAAGCTGGAGGCCATCTTCGAGCGCTTCTATTCGGAACGTCCGAGCCTGGAGATGTTCGGCAAGCATTCGGGCCTCGGCCTCAGCATCTCGCGCAAGATCATCAGCGCCCACAAGGGCGATATCTATGCCGCCAACCGGCCGGAGGGCGGCGCCATGTTCACCATCTCCCTGCCCGCGCGCTGACCGCCCCGACCGTATATCGATTGTCAATACGGGGTGAGTTTGCAATTCTAGGCAAACTTTTATCCTGGAGCCTGTGATGGAGTCTGGTCGCAGATGAGTCTGCTGCATGCCACCTGTGTCAGCCTGAACAGCGGCGGCATCCTGTTGCGGGGCCCTTCGGGCGTCGGCAAGTCCGACATGGCGCTGCAGCTGATCGACCAGGGTGCGCGCCTGGTGGCCGACGACTATGTGGCCCTCTCCGCCGACAATGGCCGCCTCATCGGGGCGACGCCCCATACCATCCGCGGCCTCCTGGAGGTGCGGGGCGTGGGCGTCATGGAGGTGCCGTCCTCCACCAGCGTGCTCATCAGGCTTGTGGTGGACCTCACGACCGACGCCGAGATCCCCCGCCTGCCCGAACCGGCCTGGGCCGAGCTGGAAGGCGTGCGCGTGCCCCGCATCATGATCGCCGCGCGGGAAGCATCGGCAACCGCCAAGATTCGCCTGGCCCTCAACGCCGCACAGACCAGCATCCGCTTCGCATGACCCGTGGAACACTGACCATGAGCCCGCTCCGCCGACAGGACAGGACGAAACGCAGCCGCCACGTGCTCGTGGTCACCGGCATGTCCGGCGCCGGCAAGTCCAGCGCGCTCAAGGCGCTGGAGGATATCGGCTACGACGTGGTGGACAATATGCCGCCATGGCTGCTGCCGGCCCTTCTCAAACCGCCGGCCATGGCCGACAGCCAGAACATCCCCGACCGCCTGGCGCTCGGCCTCGACAGCCGGACGCGCGATTTCGATCCCGAGGAGCTGCTGGCCATGGTGGAGGGCCTGCGCGCCGCCGACGGCATGGAGATCGACCTTCTCTTTCTCGACTGCGGCACCGAGGCGCTGCTGCGCCGCTACACGGAAACCCGCCGCCGGCATCCCCTGGCCGCCGACCGCCCGGTGATGGACGGCATCGCCCGCGAGCGCGTCCTGTTGGCCCGGCTGTTGGACAAGGCGCGCTTCGTCATCGATACGGGGTCGATGACGGTGCACGATCTCAAGCGCCTGCTCACCGGCCAGTTCGGCACCCAGGAAGAAGGGCAGCTCACCATCACCGTGACCTCCTTCTCCTACGCCAAGGGCCTGCCCCGTGAGGCGGATATCGTTTTCGACGTGCGGTTCCTGAGGAACCCGCATTACGACGATGCCCTGAGGCCCAAGACCGGCAAGGACCCGGACGTCGGAGCCCATATCGAGGAAGACCCCGCTTTTTGGCCTTTCTTCGAAAGCCTGACCGCGCTTATGCTATCCCTCTTGCCGCGCTACCAGGGGGAGGGGAAATCTTATCTCACCATCGCCTTCGGTTGCACAGGTGGACGGCACCGTTCGGTCTTCCTCGCAGAAAAACTGGCGACAGTTCTGGAGGAAAAGGGCTACCATCCCGGCAAAATCCATCGCGACCTGCCCGATGAATAGAGGCATGGGCTTTTTTGGGGGATCAGTGAAATGCCGTTGCATCTATTTCGAGGAACAACAGTATGATCGGACTGGTTTTGGTGACCCATGGCCGCCTGGCCGAAGAGTTCGTGGCCGCGACCGAGCATGTGGTCGGGCCGCAGGAGGGCGTTCGGGCCATCTCCATCGGGGCGGATGACGACATGGAACAGCGCCGCAAGGACATCCTGAATGCCGTCGATGCCGTGGATGCCGGCGACGGCGTGATCCTGCTGACCGACATGTTCGGCGGCACGCCGTCCAACCTTGCCATCTCCATCATGGACAAGGCCAATGTGGAGGTCATCGCCGGCATCAACCTGCCCATGCTCATCAAGCTGGCCAGCGTTCGGAAATCCAGCAGCCTGAAGGAGGCGGCGGAAGCCGCCCAGGACTCCGGCCGCAAATACATCAACGTCGCGTCCAAGCTTCTCGCCGGAGACAATGGCTGACGCGGCCCGCCCATCCCACCATGCCTAAAACCGTCACAGAAGAATTGAAGATCATCAACCGGCGGGGCCTCCATGCCCGGGCCTCGGCCAAGTTCGTCAACCTGGCCGGCCAGTTCAACGCGGACATCACCGTTTCCAAGGACGGCACGGAAGTCTGCGGCACGTCCATCATGGGCCTGATGATGCTGGCCGCCGCCCCCGGCCAGTCGGTCACCGTCACCGCCACGGGCGACGACGCCGGAGAGGCGGTCAGCGCCCTGCGCGACCTGGTCGCCGCCAAGTTCGACGAGGATTAGCCTTCTTGCATGTGAATGAGGGCATGGCCCTCGGCCCCAGCCCACGGGGTTTCCGGCGGCGGGCCGTCCGCCCCGTTGCCAGTGCCTGTTTTCAAAGGGTATAAGGGGCCTGAGCTGTCTCATCAGCCTGGGGGCCCAGTTTCGTGTTTTTGCCGCTGCCACTCATCGTGCTTGTCCTGGCCGCGTTCGCGGCCCTTGCGGCCATGGCGATCGTCCTGTTCGTCAATCTGCGCCGGGTCGCCCGCATGGCCGCGGCGGCGCAGGAGGCCGCCGCCCGGACCGCCACGCTCACCGACAGTTTCGACACGGCCTGGCTGGTCCGCCCCTCGCAGGCCGAGGGCTGGCATCCCAGCCCCAGGCTGCAGGAATGGCTGGGGCAGAGCAGCGCCGATACGGTGGCCACCCTCATGACCCTGGCGCCGGAGATGCAGAAGCTGGCGACGGAGGGCGAGCCCTTCGAGAAGTCGGTGAATGTCGACGACCGCTGGCTGCGGCTCGACGGCCGCATGGTGACCCAGCCGCGCGGCGCCCTGCCCTTCGTGCGGGTGACCGACGCCACCGCCGATATCCGCGACCGGCAGAGGCTTCTCGATGATCGCCAGGCGCTCAGGACCACCGTCGAGGAAACCTCCCATATCCTGGCGCTCCTGCCCTTCCCCATCTGGCGGCGCGACGCCAACGGCTGCATGTCCTGGGCCAATCCCGCCTATCTCAATGCCGTGGGCGCCAAGTCCGTCACGGACGTGGTGGATGAACAGATCGAGCTGACGTCAGGCGCCATGGTGGAGACCCTGCGCAACGAAGCAGTGGAAGTGCTTTCCACCCGTCAGCCGCGCATGGAAAAGCATTTCGTGGTGATCGGCGACCAGCGGCGTGCCATGCAGATATGTACCCTGCCGCTGGTACGCACCAGCGGAACGTTGAGCTACGCCATCGACACGACGGAAAGCGAGGAGCTGAGCACGGAAATCAGCCGGCTGACCGAGGCCCACAAGGAAACCCTCAACACCATGGCCTCGGCCGTGGCCATCTTCGCCCCCGACAAGACGCTCTATTATTTCAACCAGGCCTTCGCCCAGCTCTGGCGCCTGCCGGAAGACTGGCTGGAGAGCCATCCCCATCACGGCGACCTGCTGGACGCCATGCGGGAGCACCGCCACCTGCCGGAACAGGTGAACTTCCGCGACTGGAAGGAAGACCGGCTGGGCCAGTACAAGAACATCATCGAACCGCAAGAGGAATACTGGCACCTGCCCGACGGGCGCACGCTGCGTGTGGTCACCCATCCGCATCCCCTCGGCGGCATATTGCAGCTCTTCGAGGATGTGACGGACCGCCTGGCCATGGAGCGCTCCTTCAACACGCTCATCGCCGTGCAGCGGGAAACGCTGAACAAGCTGCATGAAGGCGTGGCCGTGTTCTCCAGCGACGGCCTGCTGCGACTCTACAACCCCGCCTATGCCCAGCTCTGGAACCTGGACCCGCAGCAACTGGACAACGGCCCCCACGTCAGCCGCATCGCGGACCTGTGCGCTCCCCTCTTCGAGGACGAGGACGACATGCGCGAGCTGCAGGCCATCGTCATCGGCGGACATGAGCGCCGGGAACTGCGGCGCGGCCGCCTGCACCGCACCGACGACACGGTGGTGGACTATACGGCCGTGCCCCTGCCGGATGGCGACACGCTGCTCACCTATCTCGACGTCACCGACCGGCTGCAGATCGAACGCGCCCTGATCGAGCGCAACGAGGCGCTGGAAGCGGCGGACCGGCTGAAATCCGAATTCGTGGCCCATGTGTCCTACGAGCTCCGCACCCCCATCAACAGCATTCTCGGCTTCTCGGAAATCCTGGAGGCGGAGCATTTCGGCACGCTCAATGAAAAGCAGAAGGAATATGTGGCGGACATCGCCCGCTCGTCCAAGGGGCTCAGGGCACTCATCAACGACATCCTGGACCTCTCCATGATCGAGGCCGGGGCCATGACCATCCAGACGGAGCCGGTCTCCATCCGCGAGGTCCTGGAGGAAGTGGTGAACATCGCCGCCGCCGACCTGGAGGACAAGGAACTCACCTGCACCATCTCCTGCCCCAAGAACGTGGGCACGCTGGAGGCCGACCGCATGCGCCTGGTGCAGATCATCTACAATCTCGTCACCAACGCCGTGAAATACACGCCGAACGGCGGCAGGATCACCGTCGGCGCCAAGCGCATCAAGGACGTGGTGCAGATTTACGTCGAGGATACGGGCATCGGCATCAGCGAGGAGGAGCAGGAACAGGTCTTCACCAAGTTCCACACCGGGTCTCACGACATGCTCAAAGGGGCCGGGCTCGGCCTTTCGCTGGTGCGCCGCTTCGTCGAGATGCACAACGGCGAGGTGGTGCTGCAGTCGGAACTGGGCAAGGGCACCCGCGTCACCTGCAGCCTGCCGCGCAGGCAGGACGAGCCTGCGGCCACCAACCCGCAATGGACGAAAAAAGGTCAGAGTGAACAGGCTCCGGCATCTACCCTGCATTGATCTCGCCGGCCTGGAGGCGCTGGGCCGGGAGCTCGCGGGGCTGGCCCGGCCCGGCGACGTGATCCTGCTCATGGGCGACCTGGGCGCGGGCAAGACGGCCCTCGCCCGCAGCATCATCCAGGCCCTGGGCGTGACCGAGGACGTGCCCAGCCCCACCTTCACCCTGGTCCAGACCTATGACGGCGAGACCGAGGGCGGCCCCCTGCCCATCTACCATTTCGACCTCTACCGGCTGGAGGATGCCCAAGACATTCGCGAGCTGGACCTGGAAGACGCGCTGGACACCGGCCTCAGCCTCATCGAATGGCCGGAGATCGCCATGGACCTCCTGCCCGCCGAACGGCTGGAGGTGCGCCTGGCGGCAGGGCCTGACGAAACCAGCCGCAGCCTGACCCTCATGGGCGGCGCCGACTGGGCGAGGCGCCTGGGAGCGGAGAGATGATGCGTCACGGTCAACTCCGATCGTCACCCCCGCCTTATGCGGGGGTCTGGCGCGCCAAAGGCGCGCGTGCGGCCGAGGGCCGCACCGGATGCCCGCTCGGGGGCGGGCATGACGAATGGAGCTTGCGATGAAGCCCATGGAGCCAAGAGCGGAACTACGGCGCCGGTTCGTCGAAACCACGGAGTGGAAGGGCGGACCGATCGACACGCTGGCGGCCGATGCCTCCTTCCGCTCCTATTACCGGGTGGAGGGCAGCCCCTCCGCCGTGCTGATGGACGCGCCGCCCCCTCATGAGGACGTGCGCCCCTTCATGGCGCTGACCGGGTATCTGCGCGGCCTCGGCCTCTCGGCGCCCGAGATTTACGCGGCGGATATCGACGGCGGCTTCCTGCTTCTGGAGGACATGGGCGACGTCCGGGTAAGCCGGCGGCTCATCAGTCACGGAGACGAGGAATACCGCCTCTATGAACAGGCCATCGACATACTGGCGCATCTCCAGGCGGCGGGGCCGGTGACGCACCTGCCCGTCGCCGGGGCCGAGCCCTATGAGCTTTCCCCCTATGATATGGAACCGCTGGAGCGGGAAGTGGCGCTGCTGCCCGACTGGTTCGTGGCACGGGGCATCGGCACGCCGCTCGATGCCGCGGCCCGCGCCCAGTATATGGACCTCTGGCGGCCCCTCCTGGAAGAAGTGGCGGCGAGCCGGAGCTGTGTCGTCCTGCGTGATTATCATGTGGACAATCTGATGTGCCTGCCCGGCCGCCCGCATATCAAGGGCCTTGGGCTCCTTGATTACCAGGACGCCCTGCTGGGCGATCCGGCCTATGACCTGGTCTCGCTCCTCGAAGATGCGCGGCGGGACGTGCCGAAGCCGCTGCGCGCCGCCATGCTGGACCATTATCTGGCGGTCAGCGGAACCGCGGACCGGGCCATGCTGACGCGCCGCTTCGATATTCTGGGCGCCCAGCGCAATGCCAAGATCATCGGCATTTTCGCAAGGCTTTCGAGACGGGACGGCAAGCATGGCTACCTGGAGATGATCCCGCGCGTCTGGGCGCTGCTGGAAGAGGACCTTGACCGGCTCGGGGCCAGCGGTTTAATTGCGTGGCTCAACGACCATGCGCCTCCTGAATGGCGCCGCCGGCCCCTGCCCGTGCCGGCCACCGAGAAGGAACAGCTATGGCCCCCCGGGTGAAAAGCCGCGCCCCCGCCCAGCTCAGGCCCGTCATCGACGCCGAGATGCCCAGCACCGCGATGATCATGGCGGCCGGTTTCGGCACGCGCATGCGCCCCGTCACCGAGAAGACGCCCAAGCCCCTGGTGGAGGTGCTGGGCCGGCCGATGATCGACCATATTCTGGCCAAGATGCAGCGGGCCGGCATCGAGCGCGTGGTGGTCAACCTGCATTACAAGGCCGACAAGCTGCGCCGGCACCTCGAAAAGTCGCTGCCCCAGGGCATGGAGATCGCCTTTTCGGAGGAACCGGAGATCCTGGATACCGGCGGCGGCGTGGTGAACGCCCTGCCGCTCCTGGGCGATGACCCCTTTTTCGTGGTCAATGGCGACATGTTCTGGCGGGACGGCACCGCGAGCGTCTTCTCCATGCTGGCGGCCCGCTGGGACGAGACGGCCATGGATGCCCTTCTTCTCATGGTGCCCACGGTCGCGGCCGTCGGCTATTACGGCCTGGGTGATTTCACCATGCGCCCGGACGGCCGCCTGATGCGCCGCCGGGAAACGCATGTGGCGCCCTTCCTCTATGGCGGCATTCAGCTTGTCCATCCCCGCTTCTTCGAGGGAGCGCCGGAGGGCAAGTTCTCGACGAACCTCCTCTGGGACCGGGCGCAGGAGGCGGACCGGCTCTACGGCATCCGCCATGAAGGCGAATGGATGCAGATCGACACGCCGGACGCCATAGACCTCGCCAACGAGACCTTCGGGCAATAGGAATGACCGGGGGCGCGACATCGGGGGTCTGTGGCGCTGGCCGGTTTTCCATGCGTCACCCTGAACTTGATTCAGGGTCCATTCCTGAGCGTTCCCTTCATCACTGTTCCGTGAGACGAGGCTCAGGACTGGATGCTGAACCAAGTTCAGCATGACCGCGGAGCAGACGGAAAGGCACGGAAACCGGATGTCGATACAGCCCAGCGTCTACACCATCCCTGCGCACCTGCCCTTCGCCGACACGCTGGCCAGAGGCATCCTGGCCCGGCAGACGGGTGATCCGCTCTCCTTAAGCCGCACCCGCATCTTCGTGCCCCACCGGCGCGCCGCGCGGTCCCTGAGAGAAGCCTTCCTGCGCCAGGGCGGGGGCGAGGCCATCATCTTGCCGCGCATCACCGCCATTGGCGATGTGGACGAGGACGAGCTGACCCTGACCGATATCGCCGGCGACGGGCTCACGCTGCCGCCCGCCATCAGCCGCACCCGGAGGCAACTGCTGCTCATGCCGCTGGTCATGGCCTTTCTGGAGCGCAACCGGCTGGGCGGCGCGCACGGCCCCGCCATCGCCCCGGCGCTGGCCGCCGAATTCGCCCGGCTGATCGACCTTTTTCACACCGAGGAGCTGACCCTCAAGGACTTGCAGGACGCCAGCCCCGAAGAGCTGGCCCATCATTGGCAGCTCAGCCTCAAGTTCCTGCAGCTCGCCTACGACGCCTGGCCGGACATCCTGGCCGAGGAAGGCGCCCTCGACCCCTCCGACCGCCGCAACCGGCTTTTGGAAGCGCAGGCCCGGCGCTGGCAGGCCGAGCCGCCGGACCATCCGGTCATCGCCGCCGGCTCCACCGGCTCCATCAAAGCGACGGCCCGGCTTCTTTCCGTCATCGCCCGCCTGCCGCAAGGCAGCGTGGTGCTGCCGGGGCTGGACAGCGCCATGGAGGCCGAAAGCTGGGACGCGCTGGAGCAGAGCCACCCGCAATACGGCATGAAACTCCTGCTCGATACCATGCGCGTGGACCGGGCGGAGGTGGACCCCTGGCCCGGCGCAGGAGACGACCCGGCAGGTGCCGCCCGCAGCGCGCTCCTCTCCGAGATCATGCGCCCGGCGGCCACCACCCCCCTCTGGCGGCGCGCGCATATCGAACCGGCGGCGCTCCAGGGCCTCACCCGGCTCGAGCTGGAAGACACGGCGCAGGAGGCCGGGGTCATCGCCCTCATCATGCGCGGGGCGCTGGAGATGCCGGAGCGGACCGCCGCCCTGGTGACGCCCGACCGCGCGCTGGCCCGCCGCGTCATCGCCCAGTTGCAGCAATGGGATATCGCGGTCAACGATTCCTCCGGCACGCCGCTCACCCATACGGCCGTGGGCAGCTTTCTGACGCTGCTCATCGACCTCATGCTGGTGGACTGGACGCCGGCCCGGCTGCTCAGCCTGCTCAAGCACCCGCTCACCGCTCTCGGTTACGAAACGGCCGAATGCCGCCGCATCACCCGGGCCCTGGAACTGGCCTTGCTCCGGGGCTCCCGCCCAGCCCCCGGCATCGACGGCCTGCGCCGGCTTCTCGACCGCGAAACCCGCCATTTCACCCCCTTCCTCGACCGGCTGGAAGCGGCACTGAAGCCGCTGGCCGACCTTGCCCCCAACACCGACCTGGCGGAGATGGTGCGCGCCCATGTGGCCGCGGCGGAGGCCCTGGCCGCAAGCGACGAGCAGGACGGCGCGGAGCGTCTGTGGCGCGGGGACGCCGGAGAGCTGGCGGCGGCCACGCTGGAAGACCTGATCGATTCCGGCGCCGGGCTGCCCCTGGCCAGGGATATCTACCCCGCCCTCCTGCAGCAGTTTCTCGCCCAGGCGCAGGTGCGCCCGCGCTACGGGCTGCATCCGCGCCTCTTTGTCTGGAGCCCCATGGAAGCCCGCCTGCAGCGGGCGGACGTCATGATCCTGGGCGGGCTGAACGAGGGCTCCTGGCCCGCCGAGGCCGAGCCCAACGCCTGGTTGAGCCGCCCCATGCAGCGCCTGCTGGGCCTGCCCCTGCCCGAGCGCCAGATCGGCCAGTCGGCCCATGATTTCGTGGGCGCGGCCGCCGCGCCGACGGTCTATCTCACCCGCGCCCTCAAGGCCGACGGCGTGCCCACCGTGCCGTCGCGCTGGCTCCTGCGCCTCAAGGCCGTCACCCGCGGGGGCATGCCGGACCAGCCCCAATGGGCGCACTGGCGCCGGGCCATGCAGGACGCCGGCGGGCGCGACGAGGTGGCGCCGCCCGCGCCAAGACCGCCGGTGAGCGCCCGGCCGGATACGCTCTCCGTCACCGATGTCGAGCGCTGGATGCGCGACCCCTATGCGCTCTACGCCAGGAAGATCCTGCGCCTCTTCCCCCTCGATCCCATCGACGCCGAACTGGGCGCGGCGGAGCGCGGCACGCTCATCCACCAGGTGTTCGAGGATTTCCTCAAAGAGTCCATGGCCGGCGACTGGCGGGAAGAGCGCCTCATCGCCCTGGCCGAGCAGGCGCTGGCCGAGGCCAAGGCGCGGCCCCTGCTGCAGGTCCTGTGGCGGCCGCGCTTTAAGCATCTCGCCAAATGGTTCGTCGCGAAGCTGCACGCCGATGCGGCCGCCGGCCGCCGCCCGGCCCTGACCGAGGTGAAAACCAAATGGGCGCTGAACGTGGACGGCCGGGCCTTCACCCTCATCGCCAAGGCGGACCGCATCGACACGGCGCCCAATGGCGCCGTCATCGTGGACTACAAGACCGGCAGCGTGCCCCAGAAGAAGCAGATCGAGGCGGGCTACGCCCCCCAGCTTCCGCTTGAAGCCCTGATGGCCGAGGGCGGCGCCTTCGGCGAGGCGGCGCGGCGTGTGGCGGGCCTCGAATTCTGGCAGATGAAGGGCACCACCACCCCCGCCGAAGTGACCGAGGTGAAGGATTTCCAGGACCGTGTGGCCCAGGCCCGCGACGGGCTCATCACCATGGTCCGCACGTTCCGCGACGACAATACGCCCTACCTCTCCCAGCCGCAGCCGAAGGAAGCCAAGGGCGACGACTATGACCATCTGGCCCGCGTGAAGGAATGGCGCGGAGGCGGCTCATGAGCGACGCCCAGAAACGTGCCGCCGACCCCAAAGCCTCTGCCTGGGTGGCCGCCGCCGCCGGCACCGGCAAGACCCGCGTGCTGCGCGACCGCGTGCTGCGCCTCATGCTCTCGGGCACGCCGCCCAGCCGCATCCTCTGCCTCACCTACACCAAGGCCGCCGCCGCCGAGATGGCCAACCGCATCAACGACGCGCTGGCCGACTGGGTGACGACGGATGACGAGACGCTGCGCGCGGAGCTGGCGGGCCTTGGCCTCGCCGCGCCGGACATGGAGACGCTGGCCACCGCCCGCCGCCTGTTCGCCGACGTGCTGGACACGCCGGGCGGCATGAAGATCCAGACCATCCACGCCTTCTGCCAATCAGTGCTGGCGCGCTTCCCGCTGGAAGCCGAGATGGCGCCGCATTTCGCCCTGATGGAGGACAATACGGGAAGCGAGCTGCAGCGCGACGCCTTGGACGCCGTCCTGGCCGACGCCGCCGCCACGCCCCAGCCCGCCCTGCAGACGGCCATCGACCATCTGGCCTGGCGCTGCTCCGACCATGCGCTCTCCGAGCTCGTCACCCGCCTCTTCGCCGACCGGGCCCGGCTGCAGCAGCTCTGGGCGGCGAGCGACCGGCCGGGCAACATGGCGCTGGAGACCGCACTCGCCGTCCGCCTGGGGTTCGAGGCGCCGCCCAGCGCCGAAAGCATTCTCCGGGAGGCCTGCCGGGACGGCGTGTTCGACCATACGAGCCTGCGGCACGCCTGCCGCACGCTCCTCGACGGCGGCAAGACGGACCAGACCCGCGGCCAGTGCATCGCCGACTGGCTGGCCCTGGAGGAAACCGCCCGCATCACCGGCTTCGAGGACTATTGCCGCGCCTTCCTCAAGAAGACGGACGGCGAAATATTCGACAAGCTGGCGAGCAAGGCCATCGCCGAAGCATCGCCCCATGTGGTGGATGCGCTCATGCTGGAAGCCGACCGGCTGAAGGCCGTGTGCGACAAGCTCAATCTCGCCGAGGTCTGGTCTGCGTCCGCCTCCCTGCACCGGCTGGGCCGGCGGGTGGTGGAGCACTATGACGTGCTGAAGCTGCGCCAGGCGCTGATGGACTATACCGACCTGATATTGCGCACCCTCGCCCTCTTCATGCGGCCGGACATCGCCCCCTGGGTGCTCTACAAGCTGGATGGCGGCATCGACCATATCCTGGTGGACGAGGCGCAGGACACCAGCCCCGAGCAATGGCAGATCATCCGCGTGCTGGTGGAGGAATTCTTCACCGGCGACAGCGCGGGCGAGGAAAACCGCACCGTCTTCGCCGTGGGTGACGTGCAGCAATCCATCTACGGCTTCCAGGGGGCGGCACCCCGGGAGTTCGACCATTACCGCGGCCTCTTCGAGGGGCTGGCGCTCTCGACGGGCAGGGAGTTCCGCAAGGAACGACTGAACCTCACCTACCGCACCGCCCAGCCCGTCCTCGACGTGGTGAACCAGGTGTTCAACCAGGACAACCGCACGGTGCGCGAGGGCGCCCCCGGCGTCGTGGAGCTGTGGCCGGTGGACAGCGCCTTGAAGAGCGAGGACGACTGGGAGCCCTGGACCCTGCCCCTCACCCAGTTCGAAGTGGACGACCCCGCCGCCCGCTGCGCCCGGCGCATCGCCGAGACCATCGAGCAATGGCTCAATTCCGGCGAGCGGCTGAGCGACGAGAAAGCCGTCTCCCCCGGCGACATCATGATATTGGTACGCAGGCGTAACGAATTCGTGGGCCACATGATCCGGGAACTCGGCCTGCGGGGGATTCCGGTGGCCGGCGCCGACCGCATGGTGCTGATGGACGAGCTGGTGGTGATGGACCTGGTGGCGCTGGCCGCCTTCGCCCTCTTGCCGGACGACGACCTGACGCTCGCCTGCATCCTCAAAGGCCCGCTGTGCGGGCTGGACGAGGACCAGCTCTTCCACTTGGCCCACTCGCGCGAGGACACACTCTGGGAGGAGCTGCGCCGCCGCCGCGCGGAGGACCCGGCCTATCAGGCGGCCTACGCCCTGCTGACCGATCTTCTCTCCGTCGCCGACCGGACACCTCCCTTCGAATTCTTCTCCCACATCCTGAACGCCCATGACGGACGGCGCAAACTGGTCAGGCGCCTCGGCACCCAGGCCATCGACCCCATGGAGGAATTCCTCAACCTCGCCCTCCAGTTCGAGCAGACGCACACGCCGTCGCTGCAGGAATTCCTGCACTGGATGGAGAGCGGCAGCTTCGTGGTGAAGCGCGAGACGGACACGCAGCGCGACGAGGTGCGGGTGATGACGGTGCACGGCGCCAAGGGGCTGGAGGCCCCCATCGTCTTCCTGCCCGATACCTGCGGCCTGCCGCAGAGCCGGGGCGAATTGCTGTGGATGGAAGAGGACGGGCTGGAGCCCATGATGATCTGGCCGCCCCGCAAGGACCTGCTTTCCGGCCCGGCGCTGGAGGCGGGGGAGGCCCGCAAGCGCGAGGAAATGGCGGAATATGACCGCCTGCTCTATGTGGCCATGACGCGGGCGCGCGACCGGCTCTATATTTCGGGCTTCGAGAAACGCCGGAAGCCCGATGACTGCTGGTACAACCGGGTGCGCAATGCGCTGGAGGCCATGGGCGGCACGGTCACGCGCCTGCCCCAGGAGGACGGGACGGAAATCTGGCGCTATGGCAGCGCGGGCGAATTTGCCGCCCGGTCGAGCACTCCCTTGGTAAGGGAGAGCTCTTTCCCTCTTCCGGACTGGATCAATCGCCCGCCGCCGGCCGAGCCGACACCGCCCCGGCCACTCACCCCCTCCCGGCCGGAGGACGACGACCCGCCGGTGATGAGCCCCGCCAGGATCGGTCCATGGGGCGACCGGGATGCCCGTTTCCGCCGAGGCCGGGTGATGCACCGGCTCCTGGAGCTGCTGCCCGAGCTGCCGCCCGATGACCGGCGCCAGGCCGGCGCCCGGTTTCTGGCGCAGCAACGGCCGGCGCTCGCCCCCGAGACCCAGGCCGAATATCTGGAAGAGGTGCTGGCCATCATCGACCATCCGGACTATGCGGTGTTCTTCGGCCCGCAGTCGGCGGCGGAAATCCCCATTGTGGGCATCGCAGACGGCCGTCCCGTCGCCGGCCAGGTGGACCGGCTGGCGGTGACGGACGACGCCATATACATCATCGACTACAAGACCAACCGGCCGGCCCCCATGACGGTCGAGACCGTGCCCGCCGTCTACCGGCGGCAGATGGAGAGCTACCGCACCATCCTGCAAAAAGTCTATCCGGAACGGACAATCGTCTGCGCGCTCTTGTGGACGGAAGGCCCCAGATTGCTGCGCCTCGACCATACATAAGTACCGCGTGCAAGATGCTCGTCTTGACGCGGTCAGGGGCACACCCTACTTTCTGGAGGGATTGAGACCTGTCTGGCCAATTCGAGGTCAACGCTGAGGGAGAGAATTATGTCAAGTACCGCAGTCACGGATGCGAGCTTTGAAGAAGATGTGCTGGGCTCCAAGCGTCCGGTTCTTGTGGATTTCTGGGCGGAATGGTGCGGCCCGTGTAAGCAGGTCGGCCCCGCTCTCGAGGAAATCGCCGCCGAAATGGGCGAGACCCTCACCGTCGCCAAGATCAATATCGACGAGAATCCGTCCACGCCCACCAAGTACGGCGTGCGCGGCATTCCGACCCTGATGCTCTTCAAGGACGGCGAAGTGGCCGCCACCAAGGTGGGCGCCCTGCCCAAGAGCAAGATCGTCGAGTGGATCAATGCTTCGATGGAAGACGTGGAAGGAGAAAGCGGGCTCGGCTGAGCCGGCTGACGATCCGTCACGCATATGCATATAATGAGAAGGGATGCTTCGGCATCCCTTTTTTATCGCTGTCATTGCGAGCCCCGCCAGGGGCGCGGCAATCCATAATCTCTCCGTTGGACAGATATCTGCTGGATCGCCGCGTCGCTGCACTCCTCGCGATGACGGTTGTTATCAGTCCGGATACTGCCCCAGCGCAGCGAGCGCTTCGCCGGTCAGGTAGAGCGATCCCCCGATCAGCACACGGCCATTGAAGGGCGTGGTGCGCAATTCATCCAGTGCCGCATTGATATCCGGCGCCGTCCGCGCCTGAATACCCAGGCGTTCAGCCGCTTCGGCGATGGCCGCCGGCGCATGACAATCGTGCCCGCCCATGGGTACGGCGATGATCTCCTCGATGCGGCCCTTCAAGGGCGCCAGGAAATCATTGGGGCTGCGGTTGGCGAGAAGGCCCATGATCATGCGCGTCGGCCGCTGCGGCATGGCGTCGATGGCGGCGGCGAGCGCCCTGGCGGCGGCCGGGTTGTGTCCACCGTCGATCAGCACTTCCTCGGCCAGCCCGGTGCCCTTGATGCGCTGCAGGCGGGCGGGCCAGGTGGCTGTGGAGATGCCCTTGGCGATGGCCTCGGCGCCGATATCCAGCTTCGCCGCGCGCACGGCGGCGATGGCCAACGCCGCATTGTCGATCTGATGCGGCCCCTGGAGGGAGGGCATCGGCAGGTCGATCCGCTCATCCCCCTGGATGAAGGTCCAGCCGCCGGCCCGCTGCTCCACCTGCCAGTCCCGATCCACCATGACGAGGGGAGCGCCTTCTTCCCCGGCGCGGGTTTCCATGACGGCCAGCGCCTCGGGCTCCTGGCGGCCGATCACCGCCGGCGCGCCCGGCTTGATGATGCCCGCCTTCTCGAAGGCGATCCTGGCGATATCGTCGCCCAGGAACTCCTGGTGGTCCATGCTCACCGGCGTGATGACGCAGGCCAGCGGTCTGGTGATCACATTGGTGGCGTCCAGCCGCCCGCCGAGCCCCACCTCAAGGAGCAGCAGGTCCGCTGGTCTGCGGGCGAAGGCCAGGATGGCGGCAACGGTGGTGATCTCGAAGAAGGTGATGGGCGCGCCGCCGTTGGCCTCTTCGCATTCGCTCAGGAGCGCCTGCAGCGCGTCGTCGGAGATGAGCCGGCCATTGAGGCGAATGCGCTCGTTGAAGCGCACCAGATGCGGCGAGGTGTAGACATGGGTGCTGATCCCCGCCGCTTCCGCCATGGCGCGCATGAAGGCGAGGACCGAACCCTTGCCGTTGGTGCCCGCCACATGGATGACCGGGGGAAGCCGCCGTTCGGGATTGCCGAGGATATCGAGCAGGCGGTGCACCCGATCGAGCACGAGATCGATCTTCTTGGGGTGCAGGGCCAGCAGACGCTCGAGAATGATATCAACCGTCATGAGGGGGACCAAAGCGCATTGCGTTTGATGATGTAGGGCACTTTATCAGCTTCGTCACTCGCCGGCTTGACCGGCGAGTCCAGCTTGAACGGCGAGGCAGGTACTGGATTCGCCGGTCAAGCCGGCGAATGACGATATGTGGTGAATGATTCCATACGGTGAAGCAAACGGTGGCATTCTGTTACTTGGTTACTTGGCGGCGGCCGCGACCGCCGCCTTGGGGAGGGCCTTGCGGTCCTTGGGCTTCTTGGTATTGACCAGCAGGTCGACGGTGCGGATGAGCGTTTCGCGCAAATGCGAGCGCTCGACCACCATGTCGATGATGCCGTGCTCCAGGAGATATTCCGACCGCTGGAAGCCCTGGGGCAGTTTCTCGCGGATCGTATCCTCGATCACGCGGGGACCGGCGAACCCGATGAGCGCCCCCGGCTCGGCCATGGCGATATCGCCGAGCATGGCGTAGGAGGCGGTCACACCCCCCGTCGTCGGGTCCGTGAGGACCACGATATAGGGCAGGCCCGCCTCGCGCAGCATCTGCGCGCCGATGGTGGTGCGCGGCATCTGCATGAGGGACAGGATGCCCTCCTGCATGCGCGCACCGCCGGCGGCGGTGAACATGATGAAGGGGGTCTTCAGCTCGATGGCCTTGCGGGCGGCGGTGAGGAACGCCTCGCCGGCGCCCTGGCCCAGCGAGCCGCCCATGAAGAAGAAGTTCTGCACGGCGATGGTGACATCAATGCCCCCCAGGCGGCCATAGGCGGCCTCGATGGCGTCCACCGTGCCCACCTTGTTGCGGGCATCCTTCAGCCGCTCGGCATATTTCTTCTGGTCCCTGAATTTCAAGGGATCGTCGGCGACCTGCGGCATGTCGATGCGCGTATAGGTCTCCTCGTCGAACAGCATGCCGAAGCGCTGGGTGGGGTTGAGGCGGTGGTGATGGCCGCAATGGGTGCAGACCCTCAGACTCGCCTCGAATTCCTTCACATAGACCATCTGGCCGCAATTGACGCACTTCTCCCAGAGGTTTTCGGGCGTTTCCTTGCGGGTCTTGAGGACGGCCCGAATACGGGGCCGCACGTAGTTCGTCAGCCAGTTCATGACAGTTCCTTTGAGCGCACTGCGTCTTTCAGGTCGCGCACGAATTGAAGCACGGATGGCACCAGGGTCTCAAGAGGCCGCCCATTGTCGTCCAGATGGGTTGCCACCTGATTGACGATGGCGGTGCCGACCACCGCCGCGTCCGCCACTTCGGCGATGGCAGCGGCATCGGCCGGCGTCTTGATGCCGAAGCCGACCGCGATGGGCAGCTCCGTTGCCGCCCTCAGGCGCGTCAGCGCCGCCGCCACATCGGCCGTCCGTGCACTCCCCGCCCCCGTGATGCCGGTGATGGATACATAGTAGAGAAAGCCGCTGCTGTTCCTGACCAGCGTCGGCAGCCGCTTCTCATCGGTCGTCGGCGTGGCGAGCCGGATGAAATGGATGCCGGCCTTCCGCGCCGGAAGGCACAGCTCGTCATCCTCCTCCGGCGGCAGGTCGACAATGATGAGCCCGTCCACGCCCGCGTCCTTGGCATCCTTCAGGAACCGCTCGTTGCCATAGATGTAGATCGGGTTGTAATAGCCCATCAGCACGATGGGCGTCTCGCCGTCCTGCTCCCGGAAGCGGCGCACCATCTCCAGCGTCTTCACCATGGTCTGCCCGGCCTTGAGGGCGCGCAGGCCCGCCGCCTGGATGGAGGGGCCGTCGGCCATGGGGTCCGAGAAGGACATGCCCAGCTCGATGATGTCCGCCCCCGCTCCGGGCAGGCCGGCGAGGATCTCAGAACTCGTCTCCAGGTCCGGGTCTCCGGCGGTGATGAAGGCCACCAGCGCCGCCTCTCCCCTGGCCTTCAGGGCGGCAAACCGGGCGGCAATGCGATCGGTCCCGCTCATATCTCGGCTCCGATCGCCTTGGCCACGGTGAAGATGTCCTTGTCGCCCCGGCCCGAGAGGTTCAGCACCATCAGATGGTCCTTCGGCAGCTTCGGCGCCGCGCGGATGACATGGGCGAGAGCATGGGAGGATTCAAGGGCCGGGATGATGCCCTCCACCTGGCTGAGCACCTGGAAGGCGTTCAGGGCCTCGTCGTCGGTGGCGGAGACGTAAGTCACGCGGCCCGTTTCATGCAGCCAGGCATGTTCCGGCCCGATGCCCGGATAGTCGAGCCCCGCCGAGATGGAGGCCCCTTCCTTGATCTGCCCGTCCTCATCCTGCAAGAGGTAGGTGCGGTTGCCGTGCAGCACGCCGGGCGAGCCGCCGGCGATGGAAGCGGCGTTCTCTTGCGTCTCCAGCCCCTTGCCGGCCGCCTCCACGGCATAGATGTCCACCGGATCGTCGAGGAAGGGGTGAAAGAGGCCGATGGCGTTGGACCCGCCGCCCACGCAAGCCACCAGACTGTCGGGCAGGCGGCCTTCCATCTCCTGCATCTGCGTCTTCACCTCGTCGCCGATCACCGCCTGGAAATCGCGCACCATGACGGGATAGGGATGCGGCCCGGCCGCCGTGCCGATAAGGTAATAGGTGTCGCTCACGTTGGTGACCCAGTCGCGCAGGGCCTCGTTCATGGCGTCCTTCAGGGTGCCCGCACCAGCCTGCACCGGCTTCACTTCGGCCCCAAGCAGGCGCATGCGGAAGACGTTGGGCATCTGCCGCTCCACGTCCTTGGCCCCCATATAGACCACGCATTTGAGGCCGAAGCGCGCCGCCACCGTGGCCGTGGCCACGCCGTGCTGGCCGGCCCCGGTCTCGGCGATGATGCGGGTCTTGCCCATGCGCCGGGCCAGCAGGATTTGCCCGATGCAGTTGTTGATCTTGTGCGAGCC
>Ga0164243_10002027_pt1 | contig 33901 bp, 34 predicted proteins | sample OricompcompostOP_FD_108781 | JGI IMG/M metagenome (GOLD analysis project Ga0164243, IMG submission 108781) | Organic Plus compost microbial communities from Emeryville, California, USA - Original compost - Organic plus compost (OP) | ecosystem: Engineered > Solid waste > Mixed feedstock >... | reverse complement strand
GAAGCCGGCGTCCCTCTGCTGCTCCTGGTGGTACTTGCGGACCTCGTCCAGCACAAGCGCCCTGTGGTCGCTCATCTCCGATTCCTTCCTGGCGTACTGATGGGTGGTGATACGGCCGCGAGGAGGTCCCGCAGCGATTGGTCCAACGAGCGGCGCGGTTCCCAGCCGAGCACGTTGGCGGCGCGCGCGACGTCCAGCTGGAGCCACTCCGTGTCGGAGCGGGTGTGGCCGCCGGACGGTGTCTCCTCGACGATCCGGACGGGAAGTTCGCTGAGGGCGACCAGTCGGTGCACCAGCTCCCGGGTGTGGACCGCCGTACCGCTGCCGATGTTGATCACTTCACCGACCACGTCGCCGGCGTCCGCCCGCACCGCCCGCACCACGGCGTCCGCGACGTCCCGTACGTCCACGAAGTCGCGCCAGGCGCGCAGCGCCGGAAGCCGCAGCTCGGCCGGGCCTGAGGAGAGGGGGCGGTCGCGGACCGGGCCGGCCAGCCGGGCCGCCACCGAGCCCAGCAGGCTGCCCGGATGGGTACCGGGACCGCAGACGTTGGCGATCCGCAGCACCACCGCGGGCGGCCCGCCGGCCCGGGAGGCGTCCAGTACGGCCAGCGTGCCGAGCAGTTTGGTCCGGCCGTACGGGGTGACCGGCTGGGGCTCGCTGCTCTCGTGGGTGGACGCGCCGGCGGTCCCGGCGCCGTACTCGTGCACGCTGCCGAGCTGGACCGTACGGGGCGGCCGAGGCGTCAGGGCGAGGGCATGTGCCACCACGGCGGGCAGCTCCGCGTTGCCGGCATGCATCTCGCGCTCGTCGGCATTCCAGGCCCGGCCGGCGGCGTTGACGACGGCGTCGGCGCCTGCCTCGGTGACCAGTGCCGCGATCCGTTCCGATCCTGCGGTGAGCAGGTCGAGGCCGCCGGGACCGCGGCCGGGGACGGCCACGACCTGTTCGCCGGCCTCCCGCAGGGCGTGGCAGACGTGCCGGCCGAGGAAGCCGCTCGCGCCGAGGACGACGACGTTCACGCGTCGCCGCCCTGCCGGTGCTTGGCGGCCTTCCACCAGTCGGGGTTGTCGCGGTACCAGGCGACGGTGTCCGCGAGCCCCTGTTCGAAGGAGATCCCCGGCTCGTAGCCCAGCTCCTGGCGGATCTTGGTGTCGGTGATGGAGTAGCGCAGGTCGTGACCCTTGCGGTCGGCGACGTGGCGGATCAGGGAGGCATCGGCGCCGCACAGGTCGAGCAGGCGCTGGGTGATGGAGATGTTGGTCTGCTCGTTGCCGCCGCCGACGTTGTAGACCTCGCCGGAGCGGCCCCGGGTGAGGACCAGCTGGACCGCCCGGCAGTGGTCGTCGACGTGCAGCCACTCGCGGATGTTGCGGCCGTCGCCGTAGAGCGGAACGTGCCGGCCCTCGAGCAGGTTGGTGACGAAGAGCGGGATGAGCTTCTCCGGGTGCTGGTAGGGGCCGTAGTTGTTGGAACAGCGGGTGACGGACAGGTTCAGCCCGTGGGTCCGCCAGTAGGAGCGGGCGATCATCTCCGCGGCCGCCTTGGAGGCGGCGTAGGGCGTGTTGGGCAGCAGCGGCCAGTCCTCGGTCCACGAACCCTCGGCGATGGAGCCGTACACCTCGTCGGTGGAGATGTGGACCACCCGCTCCACCCCGGTGCGCAGGCAGGCCTCCAGGACGGTCTGCGCACCGACGACGTTCGTCCGTACGAAGTCGGCCGCGGCCTCCAGCGAGCGGTCGACGTGCGACTCCGCGGCGAAGTTGAGCACGGCGTCGTGCCCTGGGAGCAGATCGAGCAGCAGGGGCAGGTTGCAGATGTCGCCGCGAACGAAGTCGAGCCGCGGGTGCCGGTCCGGGAGGTTGGCGCGGTTGCCCGCGTAGGTCAGCTTGTCGAGGACGGTGACCTCGGCGTCCTCGTAGCCCGCGTATCCGCCCTCGAGGACGGTCCGGACGTAGTGCGAGCCGATGAACCCGGCTCCGCCGGTGACCAGGATTCTCATGCCGCCACCTCGACCCTCGTGTGGTCGCCGACGACGAGACGGTGCTGGCCGGCCCCGGCGGCCGGTCCGACGGAGGCGGACCGGCCGATGAGCGAGCCGTGCAGTCCGCGGACCTCGGTGACGGTGGCGCCGTCCAGGGTGATGGAGTACTCCAAGCGTGTGCTGCGCAGGACGCAGTCGCGGCCGATGCTCGTGTGCGGACCGATATGGCTGTCCTCCACGAGACTGCCGACGCCGATCACGGCCGGGCCCTCGATCCGGGAGCCGACCACACGCGCGCCCGCCTCGACCACCACGGCCCCCACGAGCTCGCTCGCGGAGTCCACTTCTCCCTCGACGCGGCGGGTGAGCCCGTCGAGGAGCTTGCGGTTGCACTCCAGTACGTCGTCCACGCGGCCGGTGTCTGCCCAGTAGCCGTGGTACTGGCTGGCCTTGACGGTCGCGCCCTGCTCCACCAGCAGCTGGATGGCGTCGGTGATCTCCAGCTCGCCGCGGGCGCTGGGTTCGATGGCGGCCACGGCGGCATGGATGGCCGGGGTGAAGAAGTAGACGCCGATCAGGGCCAGATCGCTGCGGGGCTCCTGCGGCTTCTCCACCAGCCGCACCACCGAGCCGTCGGCGGCCAGCTCGGCCACGCCGAACTGGCGGGGGTCGGGCACCGGGTGCACCACGATCTGCGCTGCCGGCCGCCCGACGGCGAACTCCTCGGCGATCGCGGTGATCCCGTCGTGGAGCATGTTGTCGCCCAGGTACATCACGAAGTCGTCGTCGCCCAGGAAGTCCCGGGCGATGGCCACCGTGTGGGCCAGGCCGCGCGGGGCGTCCTGGGGGATGTAGGTGACACGCACGCCGAGTCGGGAGCCGTCGCCGATGACGGCCGCGATCTGCGCTGCCCGGTCACCGACGATGACGCCGATCTCCTTGACGCCGAGGTCCCGGATGTTGTCCAGGACGTGTTCGAGCACGGGCTTGTTGACGATCGGAATAAGCTGTTTGGGCATCGAGTAGCTGAACGGCCGCAGGCGGGTACCCGCCCCGCCCGACAACACCAGAGCCTTCATCGAAGGTCCTCTCTGCTGGGATGGCATCCGCTTCGTCCGGCTCACCTGGCGAGCGTCGGCGAAGCGGCTGGAGTCGTCCTCGAGCCCCGCTTCACACCAGCCGTTCCAAGTCGCCGACCACCTGTGCGGGGGTGGGCATCCGTTCCGTCTCGGCACGCAGCTCCCGGGCCGCAACCGTGTGGCCAGGCTCGTCGAGCACGGTGACGAGTGCCTTGTGCAACTCCTCGGGGTCGTCCTGCCGGGCAGCCTCGGGGACGGTGACGGCCGCCCCTCGGGCGGCGAGCCGCTCGCCGGTGGCGAACATGTCGGCGAGCTGCGGCAGGACCAGCTGCGGCAGGCCGAAGGCGATCGAGGTCATGGTGGTTCCCGCGCCGCCGTGGTGGACGACCGCGTCGCAGCCGCCGAACAGCAGGTGCAGGGGGATCGGGTCGATCATCCGCACGTTGGCCGGCAGCGGTCCGACGGCCTCGTGGAACTCCGGCTCGACGGTGGCGACCGCCTCGGTGTCCGCCAGTCCCTCGAAGGCCCGCAGGATGCGGCGGACGTGCGGCACCCCGTTGAGCTGGAGCGTGCGCAGGCCCAGGGACACGGCCACCCGGCGTACCGGCCGCTCGGCCCCCCACTCCTGCCGCCGCCACTCGGGCAGCTGCCCGTTGCCGTTGAACGGCACGGCCCGGATCGGGGTGCCCGGTTCGGCGTCCGGCAGTTGCAGGGTCGGCGGGCACGGGTCCAGTACGAGCGTGGGGTCGGGCAGCGCGTCCAGCCCGAGTTCCCGGCAGGTGTCATGCAGCGCGGTGCGGGCCTGGGGCCGTACGAAGCCGGTGAGGAAGTCCACGCTCCAGCGGTGCCGGACCACGGGCACGCCCAGCAGGGCGCCGATGACCGGCGCGCTGTACTCGAGCAGGTCGCAGACGAGCAGGTGGGGCCGGAAGGCGCGGGCGAAGTCGAGGTACTGCGGCAGCATCGTGCGCTGGTGTCCGAACCAGAGGTCGAAGTAGTTGTCCATCACCTCCGGTTCGGGTTCGGTGTGTGACTCGACGAGGCGTTCGCCGTCCTTGAGGTTCTCCTTGAGCACCTCCTCGACCTGGAACCGCTCCCCCACTCTGACGGCGTTGAGCCCGGCGGAGGCGGCCATGCCCATCACGTCCGGCTGGCCGATCACGAGGACGTCGTGGCCGGCCGCCCGCAGCGCCCAGGCCAGCGGAACCATGGGGGACAGATGGCTGGAGACCGGGGTGCTGATGATCAGGACGCGCATGGACACTCCTGCGGTGTGCGGTCGGGGGTACGGTGCGTGCGGCTCAGGAGACCGGCTGCCAGGTGGCGAGCAGTCCGGCGGCGGCCGCGGCGGCCGCGGTGGGCGCGGCGGCGTCCTTCGGCGACAGCAGGGGCGGTTCGGTGAAGCCCCAGGGCAGCGCCAGGTCCGGGTCGAGCGGGTTGATGTCGATCTGGGTGCCGGGGACGTGGCTGGTCGACAGGATGTAGCAGATGGTGGCGTCGTCGGTGAGGGCGAGGAAGCCGTGGCCGACGCCCTCGGGGACGTACACGCATCGCCCCGACTCTGCGGTGAGGTGGTTGACGGCGTACGTCCCGTAGTGCGGGGAGCCGACGCGCAGGTCGACGACGATGTCACGCAGCGCGCCGCGCACGCAGGTGACGTACTTGGCCTGACCCGGCGGGACGGTCACGCTGTGGATGCCGCGCAGGGTGTTGCGGCGGGAGACCGAGAAGTTGACCTGACGGGGCTCGAAGGGACCGCCCGTCACCCGCGACAGTTCCTCGGTGCGCAGCAGTTCGAAGAAGCTGCCGCGCTCGTCGGGGATCTGCCGCGGTGTGGCGACGTACGCGCCGGGCACCGCGAGTTCGGTGAACCGCATGGGCCGATGTCACCCCCTCCGGCGGCGGTGCAGTGCGGTCAGTTCCTCCAGCGCCGGGACGACGTCGTTGGGGCTGGGCGTGGCCAACGCGTCCGCGTACAGGGCGTCGGCACCGGCCCGGAACGAGGGTTCCTGCAGCAGCCGGGTGAGCAGTTTCTGCAGTTCCTGGGCGGTGAACTCGCCGGTTTCCGTGGCCAGTCCGGCTCCGCGTTCCTCCAGGTACCGGGCGACGACCACCCCGTCGCCGCCCTCGACCGGGGTGATGAGCTGCGGCACCCGGTGGGCGGCGGCGACGCCGAACGTGCCGACACTGCCGTGGTGGACGATCGCGGAGGTGGTCGGCAGCAGCAGGTCCAGAGGGAGGTAGTCGATGGTGCGGACGTTGTCGGGGATGCGGCGCACGGAGGCCAGCTGATCCCGGTCCAGGGTGGCGACCAGTTCGAGGTCCTGCCCGTCGGCCATCTCCAGCAGCTCCGACAGGGGGAACCCCGCTTCCTCCGCGAACATCTTGCGGGTGCTGACGCCCAGGGTGAGGCAGACACGGGGGCGCTCGGCGGGACCGTACAGCCAGTCGGGCACGGGCGCCGCCCCGGTGTAGGGGACCCGACGCACCGGCAGGTAGCGGACTTCGTCGGTCAGCCGCATCCGGGCGGGCATCAGGTCGATGCTCCACTGGCCGAGCAGCGCTTCCTCGGTGACGTCCTGCCCGTGGCGCTCCAGTGTCGGCTGCGCCGCCTCGGCCAGCGGGTCGGAACCGGGCTGCCACAGCCGCCGGTTGGCGGAGGAGCGCATCCAGCCGAAGTAGTCGAGTCCCCACAGCACCCGGGCGTGCGCGGCCCCGGCGGCCCGGGCGGCGATCGGTGCGGCGAAGCTCAGCGGGTCCCACAGCACCAGGTCGGGCTGCCAGGCTCGGGCGAAGTCGACGAGGTCGTCGGTCGCCGTCCGCTCGCCGGCCGGAACCTGGGCCGGGTGGTAGAGGGAGAAGCCGGCCAGCATGTAGTAGCGGATGACGTTGCGGCGGTTGCCGGGATCGCCCGGGGCTATGTCGAGCATGTCCGCGACCCGGTCGAGGCGGGCGTCGGCGGCCGAGGCCTGCACCAGCGTGGGTACGTCCACAGGTGCTCCGACCACGACGGCCATCAGGCCGGCGGCGGTGATCGCGTCGGTCATCTCGGGGTGGCTGGCGACCCGCACCTCGTGGCCGGCGCCCAGCAGGGCCCTGGCAAGCGGGACGACGGGGTACAGGTGCGCCGCGCCCGGAAAGATCGAGAACAGGACCCGCATGGGCCCCTCCTTTCACACAGGCTTCAGTGGGTACGCTTCTTGACGTCGACGCGGCCCGTCCGGCCGGCCGACGCGTGGCCGAGCTGGTGGCAGTGGTGGACGAACCGGCCGTCGCACCGGCCCCAGGTCATCGCGATCCGCGCCGTCTCCCCCGGCGCCGGCCACGGTGTCCTTGAGCCCGGCCTCTCCGGCCCGACCGGCCTGCCGTTGCGCTCGAGCACCCCGAACCGCACCAGGTGGATGCGGACGTCGGGCGGTGGTGTCGGTGCGTCGCCGTTGGTGACGGTCCAGATCTCGTGGCTGCCCGCGGTGGGGTCGGTCCGGGGAAGTCGCCGTCGTAGGTGCGCACCGGGTCCTGAGCCCGCGGACGATCTCGACCTCCGTCTCGCGCATCCGCATGGTGCAGAGGTCTGACCGCCGGGTGACGGCCGCGGCGGGGGCGCCGTGCGCGTGATGGCCGGCCCGCGCGACGGCCGGATGCGCCTCGGCCTCACCGCCGGGCCGTCCCGCCAGGGCGCGCCCCGCCGGGACGAGGGCGACCGCGCCGCCGACGACTGGCGGCCTTCGGGAGTTTTCTGCGGTTCGGCTTCACAGCCGGGAAGCTAGGCGGCTCGGCTCAACTGCCGCTCGACAGACGCTCGGGCCGGTTCGGAGGTCCGGGAGGACCGCCGGGAGCGGTCGGTTGTGGTGTGAAATCCAGCCATGAGTGGGCTTGGGGCAGGTGATCGAAGGACGCCGTGCAGCTTCTGGCCCACCACGACCGCACAAACTTTCTATGCTTTCAGGCACAGGAAGGGGGATGCATTGATCCGTGTACTCCTCGCAGAGGACATGCACATGGTTCGAGGCGCACTGGTGGCGCTGTTAGGCCTGGAGCCCGACATACGCGTCGTGTCGCAGGTGGAGCGGGGTGACGACATACTCACCGAGGCTGCGAAGCACCGGCCGGACGTCGCCATCATCGACGTCGATCTGCCGGGCACGGACGGAATCACGGCGGCGGGAGAGCTGCGCGCGCGGCTGCCGGACTGCCGGATTCTGATCCTCACCAGCCTCGACCAGCCGGGAGCCCTGCGCCGGGCGATGGCGGCCCAGGTCGGTGGCTACTTGCTCAAGGACGCACCACCGCACGAACTCGCTGCGGCCATCAGGAAAGTGGCTGCGGGCCACCTGGTCGTGGCACCGCAACTGGCGGTCTCGGCCTGGCAGAACGAACGCGAACAGCCCTTGACGCCACGTGAGCTGACGGTGCTCCGGCTCGCCGCCGAAGGATCCGAGATCACCCAGATCGCGAAGCAACTGCACCTGTCCGCCGGCACTGTCCGCAACTACCTCACGAGCATCGTCACCAAGCTCAACGCGCGTAACCGGCTGGACGCGGTACGGATAGCGCGAACGGCCGGCTGGCTCTGACCGGTACGGTGCCCGCGCCGGCCCACGCGGCCGGGCACCGTCTCAGCTGCCGCACCGGACGATGGACGGACTGTGTTCCGGAACCGGGTGGGGCACATCGCGGGTGGAATCCGGATCGGCCGTCGGGCACTCGACCATGAGACGGAACCAGCCGTCGCTGTCGAACAGCGTGGTGAGCGTGCCGCCCGCCCGCGACACCCGTTCCGACAGGTTGTCCAGCCCGCTGCCGTGACGGCGGGCTCCGGCCTTCTCCGGCCGCACGCCGTCGTTGTCCACGGCGAGTTGGACGGTGGCGCCGTAGCGCCTGAGGCGGATGGTGCACCGCTTGGCGCTGGTGTGACGGAGCAGGTTGGTCACCGCCTCGCGCAGCACGGTGGCCAGGACGGTGTTGATCTGCCGGCCCAAGGTGCCGACCGCGGCCTCCTCCACGACGCACTCGACGTCTGCCGCGGCCAGCACCTTGCGCACGGAGACGAGTTCGTCGGCGAAAAGCACCTCGCGATAGCCGCGGGCCACGGCCCGCACGTCCGCCAGTGCCTCGCGTGATATCTCCAGGACCTCGCCGAGTTCGGTGCGGGCCCGGTCGTCGTGCAGCCCGATCAGCCGGTGGACCAGCTCGCTCTTGAGCGTGATGGCGGACAGGCTGTAGCCGAGCAGGTCGTGCAGGTCACGGGCGATCCGCAGGCGTTCCTCCGTGACGGCGACCCAGGCGCTCTCCGCCCGTCGGCGTTCGAGTTCCGTGATCAGGTCGACCAGGCGGGTGGTGGCGAAAACGACAAGTCCGGTGAGCGCGGTGGACAGCACCACGTAGGCGATGTCCACCGCGCCGAGTCCGGACAGCGCCGCACTGGCCCCGTTCGCCGCCACCACCAGCAGGAACAGCACTCCGGAGAGCCTGCCCCGCACGACGAGCAGGACGGAACCGGCCAGGAATCCGGCCATGCCGCCCCACAGCATGCCCAGCAGGCACATCGGGGTGAAGGTCAACAGAGCCTGCAGGCCCAGCGTCAGCCGGCCGTAGCGGTCCCGGAAGGCCCGGGTGCGCTGGGCGGAGTGCAGGACTTGGATGAGGAAGACCCCGCAGAACAGCAGGAGCGAGACGGCCATGACCGCCAGACCGCCGTGCGTGCTCACCAGGTTGAGGACGGTCATGACCCCGAAGCCGCTCAGCACCGCGGTCAACAGGCCCATGGCCAGGCGGGGCGGTAGGTCCAGCCATCTGGAAACGGGGGCCGAGAACTGCATTGTCACATCCGGCTGCCTGGACTCCTCGACCATGTCTCCCCCTCATGTCGAAGCACAATGCCTCAAGCCAGCCGCAATACTAAGTCATGCCTCCCTCGGGTAAGTTACGGACTTTTTTATTCCGGCTGGTTTTCCTGCGCAACGGCCATGATCAGACGAACAGTGGAATCGGGTTGAGGTCCTGGTAATCGGTGGGTTGCGGCGTACGTCCCAGAAGTACCGGGACGTCGAAGAGCCGGCCGGGTGCGAACCGCGCCCAGAAGTGGCGCAGTCCGGGAACGAGGACCTTCACGACGGGCATTCCGATGTCCGGACGGGTCTGGTCCAGCACGAGGAGGTCCAGTCCACGCGAGCGCACCAGTTCCTCCACCGCCGTCAGATCGTCGCGCAGGTCGCTCGTCGGGCGGTGCGGGTACGCCCCTGGGCCGACCCCTTCGGCCACCGGATCAGGGAGCAGATAGGGCTGGTTGGCCACCGTCGCCCCCTGCCACCAGCTCAGCAGCTCGGGATCGTCGACCGCGTAGCCGTTCCCGGAGCCGGTACCGAGCACGGCCGGCACAAGCTGGTTCATCTCGGTGAGTGCCCGGCGCAGGGCGATGTGCGGGTCGAAGTGGGCGCCGAAACCGAACATGATGTCCTCGGCGGGCTGGTCGATGCGGCGTGACAACGCCGCGAAGACCGGAATGCCGAGGTCGGAGGTGAGGTCCAGGGCCCAGACCTCGCGCCGCAGCCCACGGTAGGCGTCGATCAGCTCCAACGCCCAACGGTCGCCGAAGGCAGCGATGTCGACGCCCCGCACGACCGAGCGGTTGTACCACCACAGTGCCACGGCGTCCCGCTCGACGAGTTCCATGAAACCCTGCAGGACGGCATCCTCCAGACTGCTGCCCGCAGCGCTGCCGTTGGAGTCCGCACGGACGAACCGCCTTCCGGCGACGGGCTTGACGCCCGCGTCGGAACGCGGATCGAAGTAGAGGAGACCGGTCGGCAGCAGCCGGTGGCGTTTCTCGGTGAGCGACCAGACGGGTGTCCAGTCCACCTGCGCGGTGTCGTCGAACGGTTCGGGGATCTGCTGGAAGGCGCCGTTGCGAGCGTTCCAGCGGTGCCGGTCGGCGTACTGCCGTGGGTCGAAGAGCAGGCAGCGGTCAGGAGTGATCACCTCCTCCCCCAGGGCGCGTGCGCTGTCCCGGACGCGGGGTTCGTCGCCCTGGAGGGTGCCCGAGTACCGTTCCAGGGCCTCGCAGAGTGCGCTGACCTCGGCGTCGAGCGCGGTCACTCCCTTGCCGCCGCTGATGCCGCGCAGGCCGGCCCGCAGCTCGGTGAGGCTGGAGCCGCCGAGGGCGAGATTGCGGCCCGAGGTGTAGCAGTTGAGGAAGGCCGGGCCCCGCGCGTCGCGGCGGATCCCGCTGACCACACCGGTGACGGGGCCCACGAGGTGGCGGTAGCGCTCCAGGACCTGCTGCGGGGCGAGCGCGCGGTGACCGCCTCCGGCGAACGCGGCTTTGGGCCGGGAACGCAGCTGCACCGGGGCCTTCACCTGCCGGGCGACCAGCCCGGGGTCCCCGCAGGCCGGGCACTGCGGTCGCCGTCGCACGTCATGGGCGGTCAGCTCGAGGTCGAGTGCGGCGAGCAGACGCAGCGAGGACTGTGCAGGATACCGGTGACCGGCAAGCCACTTGGCCGCCTCGAGAGCAGCCAGATGGGCAGCCGCGGCGCGGGCGGCAGGATGCGCGGTCCTGGGCCGCGGCACGGGGCCGGCGAGCCCCAGGGCACGCCGTACCGGCTGCTCCGAGACCCGGTGGGCACGCAGCCTGTGGGCCAGGCAGTGCCAGCAGGCGTTCGTACCGGGCTGGAAGACGGGCCCGAGCCAGGCCGTCGCGCCGTCCGGTCTGACCAGCATCCATGGAGCTTCGATCCGCCGCTGGCGTGCGTCCACCTCGGCGAGTTCCGGCATGAGGTAGTCGTCGGTGACCACCACCGTCAGCCCGGCTCCGGTGCGGGCACCGGACGTGCCGGACGTGGTGGGTGCGCCGTCCGTTTCCCGCACCGTGAGGCCCGCGGACTGCAGGGCCTCACGCACGGCGGTGGCATCGGCGTCTCCCACCGTTTCCACCCGCACCTCCGTGGCCGCGGGCTCGTCGGCCGGCACGCCGGCCAGGTCCCAGTAGGCGGCCAGTGCCGGGTCCCCGGTGCCCGGGGCGCGGGACCGGCGGGTGTGGAGAAGACCCGCCCGTCCCAACGCGCCGACGAGGGAGGCGACGTCGGACGCCGACATCGTCGGCGCCAACTCCCGTTGCAGTTCGCTCAGATCACGTGTGCCGTCGAGCAACGGAGCCAGCTGTTCCAGGCCTCTGGCACGCAGCGCCGTGACCTCGTACTCGGACAGCAGGTAGGTGGCATCACCGGCCACCACCTCGGCCCGCAGGTGCCGTTTGAATCCCACCAGCCGACGGCCGGCGGGATTCCCGTCGAGAACCGTCACACCCGGGCGGGCGAGTCGTCGTGACCAGGAACCGGCGACCAGGTGTAGGTCAGCAGGGCGACACCGTCCTCCGGCGTCCGGTCGAGGTGCTCGATCTGAAGCTGCGCCGGCTCCGGAAGCACGGCCGCGGAAACAGCGCCGTTGAGTCCGTTGAACGTGGTGTCCATGGAATACTCTCCCCGATTCGGTGGGACGGGTTCCGCCCCGCTGCGGAGGATTCTGCTAGGCGCCGATCAGCACAGACCAGTGACTCAGTCACGTTCCACGCATGAATATCTCACAGGCGGACTTCGCCATATGACGTTTTCATGTCCCGGACCGTGAAGCAGGCACTGGGCCCGGCGATTTCCCTCATGCAATGCTCCGGCTACACCAATTCCCTTGCGGAGGAGCGTGCATGGATATCGCAGTGCTGGGACCCCTGGCCGTACGGCAGGCCGACGTGTCGATCGTTCCGAGTGCAGGAAAGCCCCGTCAAGTCCTCGCGCTCCTTGCGCTGCGGGCAGGTTCCGTCGTGCCCGTACCCACCTTGATGGACGAGGTCTGGGGGGATGCCATCCCGCGCAGCGCGAACACCACGTTGCAGACGTACATCCTCCAGGTGAGACGTCGCATATCCGAGGCGCTCGGGCCGTCGGCCGAGGTGTCCGCCAAGGATCTGCTCACCACCTGCTTCGGCGGCTACCAGCTGACCGCGCAGGCAGTGCGGTCTGACCTGGCCGAGTTCAATGCCCTGGTCACCCGCGGCGACGCGCTGCTGGCCGAGGGCAACGCCCGCGCGGCCTCCGCCACGCTCGAGCGGGCCCTGTCCCTGTGGCGCGGACCCGCCCTGGTCGACGTGCCGCTGGGCCGGGTGCTCGCCACCGAGGTGCTCGGCATGGACGAGGCCCGAATCCGGGCGAAGGAGATGCGGATCGAGGCGGACCTGCGGCTGGGACGGCACGCGGCGCTCCTCGGGGAGCTGCGGATGCTGGTCTCCGAGCATCCGTTGCACGAGAAGCTCCGCGCCCAGCTCATGCTGGCTCTCTACCGCTCCGGCCACGCGTGGCGCGCCTTGGAGGCGTATCAGCAGTTGCGCAGGACCCTGGTGGAGGAGCTGGGCGTGGACCCCTCACCGCGGTTGCAGCGCCTGCACCAGGCTGTGCTGGCCGGGGACCCCCGTCTGGAGGCTCCGTCCACCGGCGAGTCCCTGACGCTGGCGGGATGACGGGCGGGCGTGGATCCCCGGATCCACCGACGCTCCGAGCCGCACCCGTCCCGTCACCCGTCCCGCCCGGGGCCGGCAGCCCGTCCGCGGGGCGGCTCCTCCGCCCGAGGCCGACCTTCCCGGCCCGGGGCGGCGCGCCCGTGCGGGGGGATTGCTCTCCCGGGGCAACAGCCCTTTGCAGGGGGCAGCCTTCCGACCGAGGCGGCACTCCGACCGGAGGCGGCACTCCCAGCCGGGGCCGTTCAGCCCTCCCTTACGAGGGCGGTCTTCCCGCCGGGGGCACCACTGCTCCGGGGCAGTCTTCCGGACGGAGGCGGCTCCTCGACCGGAAGCAGCAGCCCTGCGGGACCAGTCAGCCCTACCCGGTCCGGCGGACAGCCCTTCCGTCCGAGGGCAGTCCCTCCGCCCGGGGTGGAGGCGAGCCGTCCGGTTGCGGAAGGCAGCCCCGGCCTACGGTCGCGGCTCGTCTTCCTGCGGCTGCAGCCTTCGGTCCGACTCAGCCCCTGCGGTGCCGGAGTCGGCACTTCCCGGGCCGTCCCGGCCGGGGGCGAGCCTGCCTGGGCAGGCGGTCGACCCGCGCCGTCCCGGGTCACCGCCCGCCCAGGGGCCGGCCTTCCCGGACGGGTTCGCCGGGCCGGCCTGGCTCAGCTCTCCCGGCGTATCTGCGTCGAGCGGACCTTGATCTCTGCGCCCTGGCCCCAGAGCCGGCTCTCGGGCCTGCTCTCCTCGTCCACGAAGGTCTGGGGCGTCGGGGATCCGACCCGGGGCGCGTAGTAGAAGTCCGGCGTCGAGTCCAGCCGTACCAGGCCCTTGCCCCGCGGGCCGGCCGCCGCGTCCAGGACGGTGAACAGGCCGAAGCCACACGTGAGTTGCTTCAGCTTGAGACGCTCCTCGGTGCCCCCGTGGTCGAGGATCATGTACGTGCGGTCGAAGGCACGGGTGCCGATGCGGTCCGTGGACAGGACCGTGCGCCCGTTCACCTTCCAGGTCACCCGCGTGCCGCCCTGGTCCAGGCGGACCTGCAGGGTGGCCCACTCGCCGGGCGTGCGGTCGGCGACCGGGATCGCGTACGAGTACGCGGCGTACGTGGCACCGTGCTCCGGGAGCCGCTCGTAGATGGCGTAGATCTTCCCGTTGACCACCGAGAAGTCGAAGATCGCCTTGGAGTCGAAGTCCGCGGTGACCATCGCGGCCGACGCCAGTCGCACGTCCGTCCTCGGATCGGCGACGGCACTGCCGAAGGGATGCCGCTCGGTGCCGAAGGTGCGGCCGCTGATCTTGCTGGTGCAGCTCAGTGAGCCGGTCTTCGGGATGTCGTAGCCGGGCATGCCGGAGGTGGCGGTGGCCCGGGGGAACGCCAGCCACTTCCCGTGGTCGCCGCTGCCGTTGCCGCCGTCGTCCTGCTGGGCCGTGGTGACCCGGAAGGCAGGCTCGCCGGTGGTGCTGTCACGGCCGGCCGGGGTGACCTTGAGGCCTTCGGACGACGTCGTCGGAACGCCGTCACCCTGCGGGAAGTCCCCGTCGCCCAGCACCTGCCAGGTGTTCGTGGTGTCGAAACCTGCGGAGAAGGAGTCCGCGAGCAGAGTCTGACCGCCCTGCTCCTCGGCCTGTGCCGCCGGGGTGAGCACCAGCGCGACGAGGGTCGCCGCGACGGCCGCGACCGCGGCCCTGGTTCTGAGTCCTCGTGCCATGTCGTCTCCCGTGAAGTGACGTACCAGGTGCGGCACATCCTGGGATCGACGGCCTGAATTTCACTCGAGCGCGCATTCAACGTCCGCTCCACCGGGGTTCGAGGACACGGTCGGAGCCTGGGGCTCCATCAACCCGGACAACCGCGGAGAGGAGACCCGGCATGGATCCCCTGCTCGAGGTCAGCGAAGAGGTCGCCACCGCCCTGGCGGAGCGGCGCCCGGTGGTCGCCCTGGAGTCTTCACTGATCACCACCGATCCCTCGGCGGAGACCGCCTCGCTCATCGAGAAGGCGGTCCGTGACGCCGGTGCGGTGCCCGCGACGGTCTGCGTCGCCGGCGGGCGGCTGGTGGTCGGCATGAGTGACGCCGTCATCGAACGGTTCACCACCGCCAAGGGCATCCCCAAGATCAGCGCCCGGGACATCGGCAGCGCGCTGGCCGGCGGCGGCCTCGGCGCGACTACGGTGGCCGGCACCATCGTGATCGCCGAGCGGGCGGGCATCGAGGTGTTCACCACCGCGGGCATCGGCGGTGTGCACCGCCGGGCTCAGGAGTCCTTCGACATCTCCGCCGACCTGCTGCAGTTCACCCGCACCCGGATCACCGTGGTCTCGGGTGGCGCCAAGTCGATCCTCGACCCGAAGCTGACCGCCGAGTACCTGGAGACGGCCGGCGTGCCCGTCTACGGCTACCGCACCGACAAGCTGCCGGCGTTCGTCGTCCGCGAGGCCGACGTGCCGGTGACCCGGGTCGACGACCTGGACGTCGCGGCGCGCGCGGTGGACTTCCACTGGGAGGTCAACGGTGGCTCCACGGTCCTGCTCACCGCGCCGATCGCGGCACAGGACGCGCTGGACGGCGACGAGCTCGAGCAGGTCATCGCGCGGGCGCTGGAGGAGGCCGACCGGGCGGGGATCGTCGGCAACGCGATCAGCCCGTACCTGATGAAGGCGGTGGCGAAGTCGACCGGCGGCGGCATCGCCAAGGCAGGCCGCTCGCTGCTGCTGAGCACCGCACGGGTCGCCGGCGAGTTCGCGGTGAGCCTGAGCGCCGTACGGGCGGGCCGCTGATGGCCGGCGCGGTGCGCGCCGTCCTGTTCGACCTGGACGGCACCCTCGCCGACACCCCGGCGGCCATCACGGAGATCACCCTCAAGGTGCTGGCCCAGTACGGTCACACGCCCGATACGGCGGCCGTACGTGCCACCGTGGGCCGTCCGCTGGAGCAGAACCTCGCGCGGCTGACGGGTCTGGCGCCCGAACACCCGGACGTGCGGGCGGCGACGGCCGAGTACGGCCGCCTCTTCGGCGCGCATGTACGGTCCGCCGGGCCCGGCCTGCTCTACCCGGGCGTGCCCGCGATGCTGGAGCAACTGCGGCAGGAGGGGCTCGTGCTGACCGTGGCCACCTCGAAGGTGTACGCGGCGGCCGCGGCGATCGTGAAGCTGACCGGCATCGATCAGCACTTCGCCGCGCTCGCGGGCGACGACACCGCCGCACGCGGCAAGCCGCACCCGAGCATGGCCCTGCACCTCGCCGAAGTGCTCGGCCTCGACCCGTCCGAGTGTGTGGTGGTCGGCGACGGCGTGCCGGACGTGGAGATGGGCCTGGCCGCCGGCATGCGCGTGGTCGGCGTGTCGTACGGGGTGAGTACCGCCGCCGAGCTCGAAGAGGCAGGCGCCCGAACGGTGGTGGACACACCGGCCGAGGTCGTGCCCGCAGTCCTCGCCAGCCGTCCGTGAATTCAGACAGAACCTCAGAGAAGGGCCAGCCATGGCGCGCAAGCGCATCCTCAGCACACTCCTCCTCACCGCGGCGCTCGGCGCCACCGCTCTGCCGTCGGCGTCCGCCTCGGCCCCGGCCGGCGCGTCCGCCGGGTCCGCCCCCTCCGCCGACCGGCCCTACAAGGTGGTCTGGGACGACTTCCGGCACGGCCTGCGCACCTCGGGACCGGGCGCGCCCTGGTTCCAGATCGAGGGCGGCGGCTACCGCGCGGACGACGGCATCGTCAGCACCTCGCGGCACGGGCTGCACGTGAAGTCGAGCGGGGTCAACCCGCGGACCGGCGAGCCCGCGTTCGTGCAGACGATCCCGCAGCACACCCCGAGCGGCGCGCCCGGCTCCGGTGACCACGCCAAGTGGCTGGTATACACCAGCCACACCTCCTCGCACGGCTATCCGGGCTTCGACGCGGTCCCGGGTCTGGTGCTCTCCTGCGAGACCACGATGTCGGGCCGCACCTACGGAACGGCCGGCCACCCCTTCGGCAAGGCGGTGAAGGACCCCGAGGACGATCTGCGGCTCGCGTCGGTCATGCTCAACACCATCGACAACGAGACCTCGACGGCCTTCGACTTCGTGATCACCAACAAGCGGATCTACGCGTTCTACGGCCGTCCCACGTTCGGCCGGGCGACGCTCGGCAACTACGCGTCCTTCGCCAACACGGTGCCGCTGATGTGGCGCAAGCCCGGTGACACCCACCGACTGAAGATTTCCTACGATCGTTCGGCGGGCGTGGTGCGCTGGTTGATCGACGGTCGCGAGGTGCTGAAGGTGGACCGCATCGGCCACCGGCTGGGCCGTGACACCCTCACCCTCGACGAGGGCGGGGTGGAGGGCCGGGTCGCACCGCGCCAGCTCAACTGCGGCATGGGGCTGCTGAACCTGCTCGACGGTTCCTACCCCACCGGCAAGGGCCTGGCCCGGCTGTCGGTGCAGACGAACTACTACGAGCCGCGGCTCGGGGAGCCCCACGAGGAGACGTTCGTCGACGAGCAGAGCACCGAGTCCAGCCGGCTCTTCGGCCAGGGCGGCGAGTTCCGGATGAAGAACCTGATCGTGTCGAGCACGAGGGCACGCCGATGACGCCGCTGTGGGAAGACGACTTCCGGGATCCGGAGCTGACCCTGCGCCGCTGGGCCCCGATGACCCTGGGCTCCTTCGTCCCGGACGACGCGGACGTCCATGTGACGCCCGAGGCGGGGTTGCGGGTAGCCGCCGGAGGCACCCATCCGCTCACCGGGGAGCCCGCGTTCACCCGGACGCTGGGACAGGAGAACGGTGATCCGAGCGCCCTTCCGGGTGCTCTGGACGCGGTCAAGTGGCTGGTGTACGCCGACCACTCGGCCTCGGGCGGGCTGCCGGGCTTCGACGCGGCCGAGGGTGAGGAGCTGCTCTTCGAGGCCTGGCTGTCGGCGCGGACGTACGGCACCGCCGGGCATCCCTTCGGGTCCGCGGTCGCCGATCCCGGGACGGACTGGCGGCTGGCCTGTGCCGCGATGAACGTCGCGGACGTGGAGACGGGCCTGGCGTTCGACTTCTTCCTCACCGACCAGGGGATACACGCCGTCCACGAGCGGCTTCCGATGCTGCGGCCGCATCTGGGCGACTACGCCTCCTTCACCGCGGTGGTCCCGGTGGCCCGGCGGGAACCGGAACAGGAACACCGGCTGGGCATCGGCTACGACCGGTCGGCCGGCAGGGTCCGCTGGCTGGTCGACGGCGTGGAGGTGCACCGTGCCGAACACGTCGGCCGTGTTCCCGGCCGGGAGCATGTGGTGCTCGACCACGGCGGCGACGACGCCGAGGTGGAACCCCGTCAGCTCAACTGCGGACTCGGGCTGTTCACGGCGCTGGACTGTTCCTTCGGGAGCGGCCCGGGGCTGGTGCGGCTGACCGGAGCGCCGGACTTCTACTTCCGTGCCGTCGACGGCCGGCGCGAGCCGCAGGTGTTCCTGGACGACAAGAGCCTCCGGGACCACCGGCTGTTCGGGCAGGGCGCCTCCCTGAGTGTGCGCCGCTGCACCGTCTCCGCCTCCCGGGTGACATGGTGAGCGTCGTCGGGGCGTGGACACTGGTGTCCTACCTGGACGTGGACGAGTCCGGTCGGACCCGTGGCGGGCCGCTCGGGGAGGACCCGTACGGCCTGCTGATCTACAGCCCCACCGGCCATGTGTCCGTCAGCATGATGAGCTCGCGGGACGGGCCGGAGGCCGAGCGGTACATGGGCTATGCCGGCCGGTGGCGGCTCGACGGCGGCTGCGTGATCCACGACGTGCTGGTCAGCTCGCACCCGCATCTCGCGGGTACGCGGCAGGTCCGTGACGTCGTCCTCGACGACGACCGGTTGACGCTCGCCGGCGTCTCCCTGCTCGGGGGCCGTCCCCAGCGGCGCGTCCTCACCTGGCGACGCGTCTGAAACCCCTCCGCAGCGGCCGTACGGCGATGGCCCCCTCTCCGTACGGCCGCTGCACGACTTCCCGTACGACCCGAATCCCCAAGGAGAAACGTCATGCCTACGTACCGGGACGCCCCCGAAGGCTGGTGGCGGGAGTTCATCATGGCGGACCCGCCGCGGACCGCGAAGGCCGCGGTCGTCCGCAAGGACGGCAGCCCGCACGTCGTGCCCGTGGGCGTCATCCTCGACGGCGACGAGATCGTGTACACGATGCAGAAGGACAGCATCAAGGGCAAGGCGCTGCAGCGCGACGACCGGATCGCGCTGCTGTGGGACGACGAGCGGCCGCCGTTCTCCTTCGTGCTGGTCCGGGGCCGGGCGACGCTCAGCGAGGACGTAGAGGAGCTGCGGCACTGGACGGCGAGGATCGGCGGCCGTTACCACGGCAAGGAGCGCGAGCAGGAGTTCTCGGACCGCTTCACCATCCCCAACGGCGTGGTGGTGCGCGTAAAGATCGAGAAGGTCGTGGCACGAGTGGACTTGTCGGACACGGTGAACGTCGAGCAGTGAGGTCGACGCCGAAGGGCCGGCCCCACCGTGTGGTGGGGCCGGCCCTTCGGCGTCGCGCCCGGCGGACGTGCGGTCAGCCGGCGAACATGTCGTCGGCGACGGTCCTGCGTACCGTCGTGCGGCGGTCGTCGGTCTCCCTCCAGCGGTCTCCGTAGATGGCATCGGTCATCGCCGGGAAGCGCAGGAAGTCGTGCGGGAAGCCGACGGGGATGCGGCTGGCCTCCTCGAGCCGGGCCAGGTGTGCGGCGTCGAGGGTGACGTCCGCCGAGGCCAGGTTGTCGGCCAGTTGGCCCTCCTTGGTGGCGCCGACGAGCGGGATCACGGTGCCCGGCCGTGACCGCAGCCAGGCGAGCGCCACCTGGGCCGGGCTGACGCCGGTCTCCTTGGCCACGGCCACGACCTCCGCGACGATCTCGTCGCCGGGGCCCGTCCCCTCGCCCCAGGGCACGTGGTCGAGGCGGCCGGGTTCGCCCGCGAGGTACTTGCCGGTGAGCCGGCCGTCGGCGAGCGGCCCCCAGGCGAACACCGGAAGGTCGAAGGCGTGGGCCATGGGGAGCAGTTCGCGCTCCGGCGTGCGCTCGAGGAGGTTGTAGCGGATCTGCAGGCCCGCGAAGGCCGACCAGCCTCGCAGTTCGGCGAGGGTGTTGGCCTGTGCGACCTCCCAGGCCGGCCAGTCGGAGACACCGACGTAGAGGACCTTGCCGGCCCGGACCTGGTCGTCGAGGGCGCGCATGACCTCGGGCACCGGGGTGAGGGTGTCGCGGGCGTGCACCCACAGCAGGTCGAGGCGGTCGGTACCCAGTCGGCGCAGGCTCGCCTCCAGCGAGGCGACCAGGTTCTTGCGGTGGTTGCCCGCCGAATTGGGGTCACCGGCCCGGGTCTGCATCGTGTACTTGGTCGTCAGGACGAACTCGTCCCGTCGTCCGGCGAGCAGTTCGCCCAGGTTGCGCTCGGCGGAGCCGTCGCCGTACTCGTCCGCCGTGTCCAGGACGTTGCCGCCCGCCTCCGCGTACCGGTCGAGGAGTGCGGCCAGGGTCTGTGGGGGCAGGTGCCATTCGTCGCCGAACGTCAGAGTGCCGAGAGCGATCTCGGAGACGCGGACGCCCGTCTTCCCGAGCAGCGTGTACCGCATCAGTCCGCCAGACGGCGCACGGCGACGACGGGGATCCTGCGCTCGGTCTTGGCCTGGTAGTCGGCGAGCGCGGGCACCTTCGCGGCGGACTCGGCGTACAGCCGGTCGCGCTCCTCGCCCGGGACGGGCTCGGCGGTGGCCCGGTAGGTCTCGGCGCCGGTCTCGATGATCACCTCGGAGTTGGCCAGGACGTTGTAGTACCAGGCGGGGTTCCTGGGACCGCCCGCGTTGGTGGCGAAGACGAGGGTGCGGTCACCGTCGTCGACGAACATCACCGGGCAGACCCGCGGACGGCCGCTCTTCGCGCCTCTGTGGGTGAGCAGCAGGAGGGGGACGCCCTCGAACATGCCGCCGACCTTGCCGCCGTTGCTGCGGAACTCCTGGATGACAGGGATGTTGTAGTCACCGGGCTCGCCGGCGACCGGGGTGATCAGCTCTGTGTCCGCCATGTTCGGTCCTTTCGGGGCTTGCTGGCTCTCGGAGGTTGTCCCACAGGCGACTTGAAGGCGGCTCAAGCGCGAGCGTGCCTTCGGCGCACCCTCATGCGGAGAGGTGCGAACCGTTGCCGGTGGAGTCGGTGGAAGGGCTGTCGGTGGTGGGGGCGGCGTCCGCGGCCGGAGCGGGCTGGGGGGACTCGGTGCCGGTTTCGGGGGTGGCGGGGGCGCGTACGGCGAAGGCCACGGCCGCGATCACTCCGGCCACCAGGAGGGCGCCGGCCCCGGAGCCGGTGCGGAAGGCGGTCACGCCGTCGTCGGAGGCCGCCCACACCAGGGCACCGAGCGCGGAGCCGAAGGCGACGCCGAGCTGGCGTACGAGGTTGGTGGTGCCAGCCGTCATGCCGAGCCGGTCGGGCGGGGTGTTGCCCATGGCGAGCACCTGGTTCTGCCCGTTGAACAGTCCGAAGCCGGCGCCGATGACGGCGAGCCGCCAGGCGATGTCCCAGGTGGCCCAGGCGCCGTCCGCCATGAGCAGCAGGACGACGCCCGCGGTCATCAGCGCCGCGCCGCCCAGCGCGACGGGCCGCGCGCCGAGCTTGTCGGCGGCCCGGCCGCCCAGCACTCCTGCCGCGGCGGTCGCGACCGCCAGGGCGACGAGGGCGAAGCCGGAGGCGCCGGGCGCGACGCCGAGCGTGTCCTGGAGGAAGAACGGCACCATGAACATGATCATGAAGACGCCGAGGTAGGCCAGGGCCAGCGCGAGGTGCGGACCGGCCACCCCAGGCGTGGTGACGAGGCGGCGGACGGCCACGGCCTCCTCCTGCCGGCCCCAGGCGAGGCAGAGCGGCATCGCGGCCAGCGCCACCAGCCCCCAGGCCGCCCCCGCGTCGACCGCGAAGGTCAGTCCGAGCAGGACGGCGACGGCCGCGCCGCCGAGGGTGATGGCCTCCACCAGCCAGCGGCGCTCGGGCCACGGCAGCCGCTCGCCGCGTGGCAGTTCACGGGCGGCAAGGGCGACGACGGCCGCGGCGGCCGGGACGCTGAGGTAGAAGATCCACGGCCAGTCCACGCTCTCCACGATCTGGCCGCCCACGACGGGACCGGCGAGTCCGCCCAGCGTGCCGAAGAGCATGACGAAGCCGAAGGCCCGGCCGCGCGCCTCGGGCGGCACCGCGACCGTCGCCAGGACCGGGGTCAGCGACATCATGATCACCGCGAAGCAGCCCTGGAGAACCCGGGCCGCGATGAGCCACTCGATGCCGGGGGCCAGCCCGCACGCCACGCTGAACAGGGCGAAACCCGTGCAGGCCAGGGTGAGGGCACGCCGCGGATCGGCCCGGTCGACCCAGCGTCCGGCGCACAGGCTCAGCCCGATCAGCGGTACCGCGTAGGCGAGGGTCACCCACTGGACCACCTCGGTGGTGGTGTCGAGGTCCGATCTGATGGTGGGGGAGGCCACGCCGACCACCGACGCGTCCAGCTGAGCGATGAACACGGCGAGGCCGGCGGCCGCCACCAGCCACCAGCGGTTCTTTCCGGGGGTATCCACGCGGCCTCCTCGGACCTGGGACGAGTGAGGGGAGGCGGCGCCTCGTCCACTGACCCGGCATCCCGGCCCCAAGAAGCGGAGCCACCTCCGTTTTCGGCAGCGTATCCGGACTATCCTCCGCTTCACAAGCCGGAACCGGAGACTTCTCCGCTATGCTCGGAACCATGACCGAGCCGCCCACCGAGCGCGCCGACGCCGCCCGCAACCGCCGCAAGATCCTGGACGCCGCCGCCCGGCTGGTGGCGGCCGAGGGCGCCGCGGGACTCTCGCTCGATCTGGTGGCCAAGGCGGCCGATGTCGGCGTCGGCACCGTCTACCGGCGGTTCGGGGACCGGGCGGGACTGGTCTTCGCCCTCCTGGAGGACCGCGAGCGCCGGTTCCGCGAGAAGCTCGACGGTCCGCCCCCGCTGGGCCCCGGGGCCCCGCCCGGACTACGCGTCCGCGCGTTCCTGCACGCCCTCGTCGACCTCGTCGAGGAACAGCGCGAACTGCTGCTGCTGGCCGAGGCCAGCTCCCCCGGCGCCCGTTACGGCAGCCCGCCCTACGCCGCCCAGCACACCCACCTGGCCGCGCTGCTCGAAGAGGCGGCTCCCGGTCTGGACGCCGCCTACCTCGCCGACGCGCTGCTCGCGCCGTTCACCCCGAGCCTGATCTCGTACCAGCTGTGCGAGCGGCGTTTCGACACCGCGCGGATCAAGGCGGGGCTGGACGACCTGGTCGGCGTCGTGCTGTCCAACACGACTGCCTGAGTCCCCACGGGCCCCCGGCCGCACGGCGGCCCCGCTGCCCGCTCCGCGGTCCTGCCCTCCCGCCCGGCACCACCGGTCCGTTGCCGCTCAAGTCTTGCGCGACCGTGTGCGGCGACCGTGGACGGACGTGTGTCAGGCCGACAAGGAGGCATCGAGGATGCTCGACAATCCGCCACTGAGCCCACAGGTCCGGGAAGACACCGCGGTCGGGGAGGCCGCCGCGCTCGCGTCGGGTGCCCAGGGCGTGACCGGTGCCGGAGTCGCCGAGCACGCCCACCGGGTCGCCGAGGTCGCCGCCCGCCACGCCCACGAGGCGGAGGACCGGCGCCGACCGCACCCGGAGGTGGTGGAGGCCCTGCTGTCCGCGGGCTTCGCCCGCCACTTCGTCCCCGCCGAACACGGCGGCCGCGTCGGCACGTTCGCCGAGCTGACCCGTGCCGTCACCACCGTCGGCGCGGCCTGCACGGCCACCGCGTGGTGCGCCTCTCTCGCCGCGAACCTGGCCCGGATGGCCGCCTACCTGCCCGCCGAGGGCCGCGCAGAGGTCTGGGCCAACGGTCCGGACGCGCTGGTCGTGGGTTCCCTGTCCCCGTTCGGCAACGCGGAGCGCGTCGACGGCGGCTACCGGCTGTCCGGCCGCTGGCCCTACATCAGCGGGGTCGACTTCTCCTCCTGGGCGCTGCTGTGCGGGACAGTCCCCGGCTCCGGCGGGCCCGTTCCCACCGTCTTCGCCGTACCCCGCTCCGCGTACTCCGTCGTGGACACCTGGGACAGTGTGGGCATGCGGGGAACCGGCAGCAACACCGTCGCCGTCGACGGTGCCCTCGTCCCAGCCTCCCGGACGTTCCTCCGTGCCGGCCTGCTGGCCGGCCGCCCCGTCGACGCCACCGCCGCCTGCCACACCGTGCCTCTGGAGGCAGCGAACGGTCTGTCCTTCGTGACGCCGCTGCTCGGTGCGGCGCGCGGGACCCAGGAAGCCTGGTCGGCGTACGTGGCGGAGAAGGCGGCGGCGACGGCCGGGCGGAGCGGCGCACCGGGGCCGAGCCGCGAGACGTACGCCGAGACGCTGGCCCGTTCCGTGGCCGAGATCGACAGCGCCCAGCTGCTGCTGGAGCGGTGCGCCGGTATCGCCGACCGTGGGGCGGACGTCGACCCGTTGGACCGCACCCAGAACCTGCGTGACTGCTCCTTCGCGGCGGAGCTGCTGGTCTCGGCCGTCGACCGGCTCTTCCGTACCTCCGGAACCGGCGGCCAGCTCACCACCCGCCCCATCCAGCGCTTCTGGCGGGACGTCAACTCGGCGTCCACGCACGTCGCCCTGCAGTTCGGGGCCGCGGCGACCGCCTATGCGGAGCGGCGGCTGTGGACGACGACCACGAGCAGCCCCGCCTCGGCGGCGTAACGTCCCTCCAGCACCGGCAGCCCCACCGGGGCCGACTCCGTGGGCCGGACCGTGAGCGTGTCACGGTCCGGCTCCGGCACGACGTGGGCCGTGTGGAACCCCAGGGGCTCTTCGACCCATGGGTACCACGCCTTGTACGCCGCCTCCTTGGCGCAGAACATAAGCGTGCCCCAGGGCAGCCCGGGTCGCGTGGGCAGGGCGGCGAGCCGCTCCCGTTCCCCCGGCGAGGTGATCCTGGGCAGCAGTGCGGGGCGCAGGGGAACGGCGCGTTCCGCGTCGATCCCGAGCGACCCGGCGTCGCGGCGGGGAGCAGCGACCGCGGCGCAGTAGTCCCGGCAGTGGGTGATGCTTCCGACGATCCCCGACGGCCACCGCGGCGCCCCGTGCGGGCCGCGCAGCAGAGGGCCGGCGCCGGCGCCGACAGCCGCGAGCGCCCTGCGGGCGCACATGCGGGCCCTGGCGAACTCCTGCCACCGCTTGGGCACCGCGTCCTCGCCGAGCTGCTCGTCCTCCTCCTCGTACAGCCAGGGCTGGGGACCGGCGCCGCCCCGCAGCTCGGCGCCCGCCGCCCAGGCGGGCAGCAGGGTGCCGAGCAACCGCGGGGCGGCCGTCCCGGGTGCGGACGCCGTCATGCGTAACAGGCGGGCAGCTTCCCGCCGTTGAACTCGACCAGCTCACCGAAGACGCCCACCACGTCCAGCGGGCTGCCCAGCGGCTCCCCGGCCAGCTCGGCGTAAGCCCGGTGCAGGTTCCCCACGAGCCGCTCCGCGTCCAGCCAGTGGCCGTACGGCCCCGGCGCGGCCTCCCAGGCCGTCTGCAGCGGCGTCAGCCCGGCCTCCCTGCCGCGCGCCGCGGCCTCCCGCACCCATCGCAGATACGCGGCGGTCTCCTCGATGACCTCGGGTCCGGCGACCGGGCCGTGTCCGCCCACGACGGTGCGCGGGGCGAGGTCACGTAGCCGGTCCAGAGTGCGCAGGCTGCCCTCGATCGACCCCATCAGCACGAAAGGTGTGCAGCCGGGCATGAGGATGTCCCCCGCGAACAGCACACGCTCCCGGGGCAGCCACACCAGTGTGTCGTTGGTGGTGTGGGCGGGGCCGGGGTGGATCAGTTCGAAGGACCGCTCCCCCAGGTGCAGCGTGAGGCCGTCCCGGTAGGTGAGGTGGGGCAGGGTGACCGTCACGTCGCCCCAGTCCACCGCCGGCCACAGGCCGGTCAGACCGAGACCGGCCGCGGCGGCCTCGTCCCGCAGCCGCTCGTGGGCGACGACCACCGCACGACCGTTGCCCACGATGGCGTTGCCGAAGGTGTGGTCCCCGTGGAAGTGGGTGTTGACGACGAGGCCGACCGGGGCCACGGAGACGGTCCCGATCGCGGTGCTCAGCGCACGGGCGCGGGACTCGGTCGCCGTGGTGTCGATCACGGCGGTCAGGTCCTTGCCGACGAGCACGCCGGCGTTGCTCACGCACCAGCCGCCCTCCGGCTGGACATAGGCGAAGACGCCGTCGGCGATCTCCTCCAGACGAACCGGTGCGGGCGCCGCCCCCAGCTCGTCGTGGGCGGCGGCGCCCGGCAGAGCGCCGGTCACCGTACGGCCGCCCGCCCGGCGGCCTCGACGTGCCGGCGGGCCTGCTCCAGGGTGCGGCGGCTGTTGCCGCCGAGCGCCTCCCGCACCCGGGTGCGGGCAAGCGCGAGGTCGGTGCCCGTACCGAGGACCTCGCCGATCGCGTCCGGGTCCAGGGCCACGCTGTGCCGCGCCGTCACCAGGGTGCCCCTGGGTGTCTCGTTCAGCAGCCATTCGCCGCTGTGTCCGAGCAAGCCCCGCGGGACGCTCGTCTGCTTGTAGACGATCTGCCGGTCGCGGAAGCAGAGCCGCACCGACTGCGTGGGGTGGACCGAGCCGTCGGGGGCCCGCGTCTCCATGTCCATCGTCTGTATCTCGGCGCCCGCGGCGGCGGCCGACTCCGGTTCGGTCTGCAGATCGAGCGCGGTGACGTGCGGCAGCCGCTCGGGCCAGAGGTCGGCGCGGTACAGGAAGTCGTACACCTTGTCCAGCGGTCCGTCGACCAGGACCTCGTCACTGAAGGAGAAGATCAGCTCGTCGGTGCTCTGGGGCCGCTCCGCCCAGTTCTTGACCGCCGCGATCTCCCGCTCACTGTTGCTGTCCAGGGCGGCCTCGATACGGTCGCCCGCCGTGGGGTCGGGACCGGCGGTGGCCCATGCGTGACCGAGGAGCAGCCGGGCGTGGGATCCGGCGGTCACCGGTTCCTCGAACTGCCAGTGGCCGCGCATCTCCGTGATCGGCGGGGACGGCTGCTGCTGGCGGAAGTCGATCCGCAGCGCGTCCGCGTCCAGCGTGCGGCGGGACACCCAGCTGCGGACGTCGCTGCCGACCACGGCCCACAGCCGGATCCGCTCCGAGGTGACGGTCGAGCCGCCGGGGGGACGGGCGGGCGGCACCGGGCGGGCGGCGGCCACCGGGGCCGCCGGTTCGACCGTCCCGGTCTCCAGTACCTGCGACCAGACGCACGGTGAGAACAGCAGCGGCCAGTGCAGCACGTCGGCGATCAGCCGGTACGCCTCACGGGGCTCGGCGGCTATGTCCGCCGTGTGCACGGCGGACCGGCGGTCGGGCTCGCTCATCGGATCTCCCATCAGTAGTTCCCCAGTCCGCCGCAGACGTTGAGGGCCTGCGCGGTGACCGCGGCCGCGGCGTCCGAGACCAGGTAGCCGACGAGCGCGGCGACCTCCTCCGGTTCGGTGTAGCGGCCGAGCGGGATCTTCGCCTCGAAGCGGCTCAGCACTTCCTGCTCGGTGACGCCCCAGATCTGCGCGTAGTGCTTGCGCACGTTGCCCGCCATCGGCGTCTCCACGTAGCCGGGGCAGACGGCGTTGACGGTAATGCCGGCCCTGGCGAGTTCCAGGCCCAGGGCCTTGCTGAAACCGACGACTCCGTGCTTCGAGGCGGAGTAAGGGGCGCCGAACACCACGCCCTGCTTGCCCCCGGTGGAGGCGATGTTGATGATCCGCCCGGTGGGCAGTTCCCGCATCCGGCCGGTGGTCAGCACCTGCTTGGTCACCAGGAAGACGCTGTTGAGGTTGGTGTTGATGACGTCGAACCACAGCTCGTCGGGGATCTCGGCGGTGACGCCGCCGCCGCTGCGGCCGGCGTTGTTCACCAGCACCTCGACGGGACCGAACCGCTCGACCGCCGCGCTCACCCAGGCGCCCACGCTCTCGGCCGAGGTGACGTCGCAGGCGGCGCCGTCCACGGTGTGGCCGCGGCCCCGCAGGTCCTTGACGGTCTCGGCGACGGCCGTCTCGTCGCGTGCGCAGATGAACACCGGATGGCCTCGCTCGGCGAGCGTCGAGGCGACGGCCAGGCCGATGCCCCGGGTGGCTCCGGTCACGACAGCGGTTCCGCGTCCGCCGTTCGCTGATGTGGTCATGGCTGCTCCTCGTACAGAGAGACCGGGACGTGGGAAGGAAGGGGATCGCTGGAGAAGGGGTGGCGCGGCGGGGGTTCACCGAAGTGAGAAGGGGGGCTCACCCAAGTGAGGAAGGGGAATCTCGGAAGTGACAAGGAACTGCCGTCGCGGCCCGTCCGACACGAGCCGGACCGCGACGACAGCCCTCGGGCGTCACGCGGCTCGGGGGATGGCCACGTTGACGCGGTCCAGGAACTCGCGCGGGGTGCCGATCGAGGCGACCTCGTCGTCGCTCAGCTCGGCACCGAAGCGCTGGGCGATCAGCGCGGCGCTCTCCATCAGGGCGAGCGAGTCGTAACCGAGATCGCTGAACGGCGTGTCCAGCGCCTGCGGACCGAGCCCAGTGGACTCGTCCTCCCCGGCGCACTCGGCGAGGATCTGCTTCAGGTCGTCGAAGGTCATCAAACTCATCTCGTGCCTCTCTCTGCTCTGCGGTGGCGATGGCTGTGGGCGGGCCGACCGAGGCGGCCGGCCGCGCGGGGATCCTGCTGACGAGGCGGCTCCGGGCCGGCAGGCCGTCGCGTCGTCTTTCGGTGTCCTTGGCCGACCGCCGTCCCCAACCGCCGCGCCGGAGGACGGCTGCCGGGACGGCTCGGTTCGGCGGGCAGGCGTCCGTGCGGGTGTCCCACGGATCGGGGCGGCCCCCGTCGCCGGTCCATTCGCGTCACTTGTGGGTGACGGCCGCCCGGGGCGACCGCACCCGGACGCACCGGGTCGCACGACTCGGCCGGCGGCCGGCGGGTCAGGCCGGGTGCGGTGCGCGGACGACGACTGCCGCGTTGAAGCCGCCGTATCCACGGGCCAGCACCAGGGCCGTACGGACGGACGTTCTGCGGGGCTCTCCGCGCACCAGGTCGAGCCGGTGCGTGGCGACCAGCCGCTCCACGTGGCCGGTCGGCGGCAGCACGCCGTCCCTGATCGAGAGCAGTGCCGCCGCCACGTCCAGGGGCGGGCCACCCCCGGCCAGTCGGCCGGTGAGGGTCTTGGGCACGGTGACCGGCACCCCGTACGGGCCGAACAGTTCCTCGATCACGGTGGCCTCGATGTCGTCGAGCGCCGGCAGTGCCGCCGCGTCGGCGAAGACCACGTCCACGTCCTCGGCGGTGACCGAGGCGTCGGCGAGGGCGAGCCGGGCGGCGCGGCCCAGACCGGGTGGCCGGCCCGACCCGGGCGGGGGGTCGAAGGTGGCCGCGTAGCCGGCGATCTCGCCGTAGATCCGCTCGGCCCCGCGCCGGGCCGCGGCCTCCGCGTCCTCCAGTACGAGGATGGCGCCGCCCTCGCCCGGCACATGACCGCAGGCCCGTGTGTCGAAGGGCAGGTAGGCCCGCTCCGGTTCGCGGGCGCGCGAGAGCCTTCCGCTGGAGAGGTGCGAGACGAGCCCCCACGGGTCGAACGCGGACTCCACACCGCCCGTCAGCGACAGCACACCGCCGCGGCGCAGGGTGCGGCGGGCGTGTCCGATCGCGTCGAGTCCGCCGGCCTGTTCCGCGACGAGGACGCCGCTGGGGCCTCGCAGCCCGTTGCGGATCGAGATCTGGCCGGTGTTGACGGCGTAGAACCAGGCGAAGGACTCGTAGACACTCACCCGTTCCGGGCCTTCGGTCCACAGCTTGCGGATCTCGCGGTGGGTGAACTCGAAGCCGCCGGTCGCGTTGGAGGTGACGACGCCGATGCCGTACTCGGGCAGGGCCGGCAGGTCGGCGCCGGAGTCGGCGAGCGCCCAGTCGGCCGCCGTGAGGGCGAGCCGGGTGACCCGGTCCGTCTGTGGCAGCAGCCGGCCCGGGAGGTGGTCGGCGGCCTCGAAGCCGGTGACGCGGCCGATGAGGGAGACGGGATAGCCGGAGGTGTCGTAGTCGGCGACGGGCCTGATCCCGTGCTCCCCGGCCAGCGTCGCCCGCCACCATTCCTCCGTGCCGAGGCCGTTGGGTGCGACGACCCCGATGCCGGTCACGACCGGGGCGGCCTTCACGGTCGCGGTGTCCTGGGTGGTCGCGGTGTTCCGGTTGTTCCGGGTGGTCGCGGCGGTCATCGGCGCACCTCCTCACGTGTCAGGACCATGGCGGACTGGAAGCCGCCGAACCCACTGCCCACGCTCAGCACGGCGTCGACCTGCTTCTCCCGGGCCTCGTTGGGCACATAGTCCAGGTCGCACTCGGGGTCGGCTTCGTGCAGGTTGGCCGTGGGCGGCACCACGCCGTACTCCATGGCCAAGGCGCATGCGGCGATCTCGATGGAGCCGATCGCGCCCAGCGAGTGCCCGATCATCGACTTGATGGAGCTGATCGGGACGTCGTAGGCATGGGAACCGAGGGTCTCCTTGAACGCGCCGGTCTCGTGGCGGTCGTTCTGCTTGGTGCCCGAGCCGTGGGCGTTGACGTAGTCGACGTCCTGCGGCGCCAGGTGCGCCTCGGTCATCGCGTGCCGGATCGCCTCGGCCATCTCGCGGCCGTCGGGCTTGAGTCCGGTCATGTGGTAGGCGTTGCAGCGGGTGGCGTAGCCGCCGATCACCCCGTAGATGTGGGCGCCGCGGGCCCTGGCGTGCTCGACCTCCTCCAGGACGAACATGGCGGCGCCCTCGGCCAGGACGAACCCGTTGCGGGTGCGGTCGAAGGGCCGGGAGGCGTGCTCCGGGTCGTCGTTGCGCGGTGTGGTCGCCTTGATCGCGTCGAAGCAGGCCACCGCGATGGGTGAGATCGGGGTGTCGGCCGCGCCGGCGATCATCACGTCGGCGCTCCCCTCGGCGATCAGGTCGCGGGCGTAGCCGACGGAGTCCAGGCCGGAGGTGCAGCCGGTGGAGACCACCGCCGCGGGGCCCTCGGCTCCGGCGGCCCAGGCCACCTCGGCGGCGAGTGAACTGGGCACGAAGGCGTCGTAGAGGTGCGGGGAGACGTAGTCGCCGTCCACCTCCCACTTGCGCCCGTTGTCGCTGAGCACGAGGTACTCGCGCTCCAGGCTGGTGGTGCCGCCGACCGCGCTGCCCACGCTCACCCCGACGCGATGCGGATCGAGCTCCGCGAAGGTCAGTCCACTGTCGGCGAGGCACTCGCGGGCGCTGACCACGGCGAACTGTGCCGCCCGGTCCATGCGCCGCACCTCGCGCGGGGTGAGCCCGTGGCGCTGCGCGTCGAAGTGCACCTCCGCCGCGACCTGGGAACGGAAGCGGGAGGGGTCGAAGAACGAGATGGTCCGGGTGGCCGTACGTCCGGAAACCATCAGCTCCCAGAAGGCCTTCTTGCCCACACCTCCCGGCGCGACAACCCCGATCCCGGTGATGGCCACACTTCGGTTCACTGGTCGAGCCCCCTCCTCGTGGACGTGCTCCGACTGGCTGCCGTGTCGCCGTCGAACTGCGAACGACTGTGTGCGCGGCTCCTCGATCAGCGCTCGAGAAACGCTGGCGCGGTCTGCGGGCGCGGCTGCTCCAGCGGAGTTCCAGCCCTGGTCGAGCCCTGGGTGCGAGCCTCGGTCCGGTCGTCGAACGCACCGGAGCACCGGACATCGCGAGAGGACCTTCAGTGGACGCACGACTCACTGCCCTACTGCTGCCGGGCCAGGGAGCACAGCGGGAGCGCATGGCGGGCGCCCTGTACGGCGAGGTGCCCGAGTTCACCGCGCCGATGGACAGCTTCTTCCGGGCTCTGGGCGCGGAGGGGGCCCGGCTGCGTGACGAGTGGCTGCGTCCGGCGCCCAATCCGGCGCTGGACGACGCGCTGGTGGCCCAGCCGCTGCTGTTCGCGGTGGGCCATGCGCTGGGCCGGTGGGTGGCCGCGACGGCCGGCGGCCCGCAGGTGCTGCTCGGACACAGCGCCGGGGAGTTGGCGGCGGCCTGTCTGGCCGGTGTGTTCTCGCCGGAGGACGGCGCCCGGCTGATGGCCGGCCGGTCGGCGGCACTCACCGGCGGGGAAGCGGGCGGCATGCTCGCCGTGGCCGGGGCGCCCGAGGGGCTGCGGCCGCTGTTGCGGGACGACGTTGCCGTCGCGGCTTTCAACGGCCCACGGCAGACGGTCCTCGCGGGACCCGCGCAGCCCCTCGCAGAGACCGCCCGGCGGCTGGGCGACGCGGGGTTCACCGTACGGCCGCTGCGGTCGCGGCATGCCTTCCACTCGCCGGTGCTGGCCTCGGCGGCGGACCGCTTCGCCCGTTCCCTGAGCTCGATCGGGTTGTGCGCGCCCCGCACGGACCTGTGGTCCGGGCGCACGGCGCGGCGGGTCGGCGCGACCGAGGCCGTCGATCCCCGCTTCTGGGCCGACCAGTTGGCGCTTCCCGTGCTGTACTGGCCGGCGTTGCGGGCTCTGCTGGACGCCGAGGGCACGGCGCCGGGACTGATCCTGCTGGACGCCAGCGCGGACCACAGCCTGACCGCCCCGGCCCGCCGCCATCCAGCCGTCCGGTCCGGGGCCAGCGTCGTGGTGCCCTTGCTGGCCCGCCCGAGCGGGGACGGCGACGACCTGAGTGCGCTGGCCCGGGCCCGCGAGATCCTGTCGGAGCGGGCCCGGGAGGCTCAGGCCGCGGCGAGCTGCGCGTCCACGTAGGCGATGAGCGCGCCGGGCGTCGTCAGCTCGTCGAGCTGCTCGTCGGGCACGCGCACCGAGAACTCGTCCTGAATACGGACGACGATCTCGTACACGGTCAGCGAGTCGTAGCCGAGGTCGGCGAACTCGGAGTCCAGCACGGACTCCTCCAGCGCCGCGGCCTCCGCTCCGTCGAAGCAGGCGTCCACGACGGCTTTGAACTCGGACAGGGTGAAGCTGGCCACGGAGGGTCCTCCTGATCGTCGGGGCGGTCGGTCGGCCCTGACACGTTCGACCGCAAGCCTCGAGCCGGGCTCGAAACGAACTGGACCTGACCACGACACCCCCTGCCACCGGCGGCCCGCTCACCGCCCCGCCCCGCCACCCCGGCCGCGCCCGGCGGCCCTGCTCAACTGCGCCTCGATCGCCCCTCTAGCGCGGCTGCCGAGGCTGGGCCCCCAGCCGTCGCACCCGAGGGAGCACCGCAGATGACGCAGACAGCACACGGGCCGCAGCCGACCGCGGCGGGCAACGGTCCGACGCCGGTGCCCGCCGACGTCTACGTGGAGGTCCAGCAGTTCTACGCGGCGCAGATGCGTCTGCTCGACAGCAACGACTTCGAGGGATTCGGAGCCACCTTCACCGAGGACGGGGCCTTCCGGCCGGCCGGCGGAGGCCTCCTGGAGGGGCCCGCCGCCATCGCCAGGGCCGCCGCGGCCGCCGCAGGCCGCTTCCAGGGTGGCCAGCCCCGGCACTGGTTCGACATGCTCACGGTGGACCGGACGGAGGACGGCTCGCTGCACACCTCGTACTACGCAGTCGTCAGCGTCACCGCCGCCGACGGGCGCAACGTCCACGAACCGAGCGTCGTCGTACGGGACGTGCTCACCTGGACCGACGGCGGCCTGCGCAACGCCTCGCGCACGATCCGCCGCGACGACCACCTGGCGGCCGAGTCCGCACGGGACTGAGCCGGCCGAACCATCCCTGAGACGAGAGGAAGCCGTTGTCCCCCTCCCCCACTCCCACCCCCCAGTCCATGCGCCGCGCACTGAAGCGGGCCCGTGACGGTGTGGCGCTCGACCGGGCCGAGGCCACCGTGCTGCTCCAGGCCCGCGGCGAGGACCTGACGGACCTCTCGGCGTCGGCGGCGCGGGTGCGGGACGCGGGGCTGGCCGAGGCGGGCCGGCCGGGTGTCATCACGTACTCGCGGAAGGTGTTCCTCCCGCTGACCCGGCTCTGCCGGGACCGGTGCCATTACTGCACCTTCGCGACAGTGCCGGGCCGGCTGCGGCGAGCCGGGCACGGCATGTTCCTCCCGCCCGGCGAGGTCCTTGACATCGCCCGGCGGGGCGCGGCCCTCGGCTGCAAGGAGGCCCTGTTCACCCTGGGCGACCGTCCCGAGGAGCGCTGGCCGGAGGCACGGGAGTGGCTGGCGGCCGAAGGCTACGACAGCACCCTGGCGTACGTACGAGCCATGGCCATCCGGGTACTGGAGGAGACCGGCCTGCTGCCGCACCTCAACCCCGGGGTCATGTCGTGGACGGAGTTGCAGCAGCTGAAGCCGGTGGCGCCGTCGATGGGCATGATGCTGGAGACCACCGCGACCCGCCTGTGGTCGG
>Ga0164243_10002026_pt1 | contig 33943 bp, 15 predicted proteins | sample OricompcompostOP_FD_108781 | JGI IMG/M metagenome (GOLD analysis project Ga0164243, IMG submission 108781) | Organic Plus compost microbial communities from Emeryville, California, USA - Original compost - Organic plus compost (OP) | ecosystem: Engineered > Solid waste > Mixed feedstock >... | reverse complement strand
CCTTGGAAGGGAAACGTCCGTAAAGCAGGTCGTACACCGGATGGCTAATTGCTGGCGCGTTTGGGGCGAAAAATACGGGTACTTTGCATCTCCCCGGGATGCCCAGATATTTTATGATGAGCTGGTGTATTGTATGCTGAACCAGGGTTGTGTGCCTAACTCGCCCCAGTGGTTCAACACCGGTTTGTATGAGAGCTACGGTATTAAGGGCAAGCCCCAGGGCCACTATTACGTGGAGCAAAACACGGGGAAACTTGAAAAGTCCACTTCTGCATACGAACGTCCGCAGCCCCATGCCTGCTTTATTCTCAGCGTATCGGACGACCTGGTAAATGACGGCGGCATTATGGACCTCTGGATGCGGGAAGCGCGGATATTCAAATATGGTTCCGGCGTAGGAACGAATTTTTCACAGATCCGCGGGGAGGGTGAAAAGCTCAGTGGCGGCGGTACCAGCAGCGGTTTAATGAGTTTCCTCAAAATCGGGGACCGTGCTGCGGGCGCAATTAAATCCGGCGGAACCACCCGCCGGGCGGCCAAGATGGTTTGCCTGGACCTGGATCATCCGGAGATCATGGATTTCATCAACTGGAAGGTGGAAGAGGAAAAGAAAGTAGGCGCATTGATTGCTGCCGGCTATTCTTCTGATTATGAGGGAGAGGCTTACAGGACGGTATCCGGGCAAAATTCCAATAACTCCGTTCGAATTCCTAATGAGTTTTTCAGGCGTTTGCAGGCAGATACCGACTGGGACCTGATTGCGCGTACTACGGGCAAGCCGGTGAAGTCCGTAAAGGCCCGGGAGCTTTGGGACCAGATTGCCTATGCGGCCTGGCGCTGCGCCGATCCCGGCACGCAGTACGATACTACGATCAACGAGTGGCATACCTGTCCGAAAGGCGGGCGTATCAATGCGTCCAACCCCTGTTCGGAATATATGTTCCTGGATAATACGGCCTGCAACCTGGCCTCTGTAAACCTGCGCCGCTTTTACGATGAAAGCAGCAATTTATTTGATGTGGAGGGTTTTGAATACACCGTGCGGTTATGGACGGTGGTACTGGAAATATCCGTATTGATGGCGCAGTTCCCGTCGAAGGAAGTGGCGCAGCTGAGTTACGATTACCGTACGCTGGGCCTGGGATTTGCGAACCTGGGGTCCATGCTGATGGTGAGCGGCATTGCGTATGACAGCGAGGAGGCCCGGGGGATTGCCGGGGCTATTACGGCCATCATGACGGGCATCGCCTACAAGACCTCCGCGGAGATGGCGGCCCACCTGGGCGCGTTTGCGCGGTACCAGGAAAACAAGGAGGATATGCTGCGGGTGATGCGCAACCACCGTGCGGCGGCCTACGATGCCGTGGATGCCTATGAAGGGCTGGAAATCAAGCCCCAGGGCATCAATGCCATGCATTGCCCGGATTACCTGCTGAAGGCAGCCACCAAGGCATGGGATGAAGCGGTTAAGTTAGGGGAGATCTATGGGTACCGGAATGCACAGGCTACCGTCATCGCTCCAACCGGCACCATCGGGTTGGTCATGGATTGTGATACTACCGGGGTGGAACCTGATTTTGCCCTCGTGAAGTTCAAAAAGCTGTCCGGCGGCGGGTATTTCAAGATTATCAACCAGTCGATTCCTTCGGCGCTGGAGCATTTGGGCTACTCCCCTGCTGAAATCAAAGCAATTGTGGATTACGCCAGGGGTACGGGTTCCTTTGCAGGCGCGCCTTATATCAACCACCAGACGCTGTCCGAGAAAGGTTTTATAGCCGAGGAGCTGAAGAAGCTGGATAATGCCGTTGCTTCCTCTTTTGATATCTCTTTTGTGTTCAATGTGCATACCCTTGGAGAAGAGTGTTTGCAGCGTTTGGGCTATAAGCCGGAAGAATATTTTAACCTGGAGTTCAGCTTACTGCATGCGCTGAGCTTTACCGACGAGGAGATAGAAGCTGCCAACGATTATGTATGCGGCACGATGACCGTGGAAGGGGCGCCGTATCTGAAAACGGAGCATTTGCCGGTATTTGACTGCGCCAATAAATGCGGCAAGACCGGGAAGCGGTATATACATCCGCACGGGCATATCCGCATGATGGCGGCCACCCAACCGTTTATTTCAGGGGCAATTTCCAAAACCATCAATTTACCGCATGAGGCGGAGGTAGCGGAGATTGCGGATGCCTATATGCTCAGTTGGGAGATGGGGCTGAAAGCCTGCGCGTTGTACCGGGATGGCAGTAAGTTGAGCCAGCCGCTGAGCAATAAGAGCGACAAAAAGAAGAAAGCCGAGGCGGCGCCGGCGGAAGCTTCGCAGATGATCAACCTGGATGAGCTGAGCATTGACGAGCTGCTGGAGGAGGTGAACAAGCGGATGATTGCCAGTAAGGATACCACCCTAAAACGCCAGTTATCCCGGATTGTGGAGCGTAAGACACTGCCGGTTAAGCGGAGCGGGTTTACCCAGAAGGCGAATGTGGGCGGGCAGACCATCTTTGTGCGTACGGGCGAGTATAACGACGGTACGCTGGGCGAGATCTTCGTGGACCTGGCCAAGGAGGGCTCTACCCTGCGCAGTTTGATGAACTGCTTTGCCATAGCGGTTTCTATTGGGCTGCAGTATGGGGTGCCGCTGGAGGAGTTTGTGGATAAGTTTGTGTTTACCCGGTTTGAGCCGGCGGGTATGGTAGACCATCCGAACATCAAATCAGCCACATCTTTAATAGATTATATATTCCGGGTTTTGGGATATGAGTATTTAGGCCGCACTGACCTGGTGCACGTCCTGGATGGACCGGGGAATACGGGGGAAGAGGAGGAGGACCTCCTTCCTGCCGGGCCGCAATTGTCGAGCATACGGGTGACCGCTGCAGCGCCGCAGCCGGCATCTCCGCATAAGCCTGCGAAGCAGCCAGTTACAGCGGCTCAAAAGGGTGAAAATAGTACGCAAGATTACCTGCGGAGCATGCAGAGCGATGCGCCGGCCTGTAATACCTGCGGGCATATTACCGTAAGGTCGGGAACTTGTTATAAATGCCTGAATTGCGGCAACAGCATGGGTTGTAGCTGATTCAGTGTTGTAACTCTTGTTAATGATATGTTATTGTGCCTCTAAAATTTCAAAGAAAAATAACATGCACTTACCTTTGTATTCAAATAGGGTTTTCATAGGATAGTAACAAATTGAGGGCGCTTTTCTAGGCGCCCTTTTATTTTTTTAGAGAACACCTGTTTTTTGGGGATTACCCCACTTCTGCTTCCCATCTTTTTGCAGTGTTTATCCGAACCGGAAGACTGCCAATTTCATTTTTATTCTAAAAAGTCGCCTTTTTTTCGCTAAATCGAAAAAACAGCCTTTATTTTTTCTTTTTCGTCAATATTTGGCGCGTTCGCGCCATCATGATATAATTTTTATATATTTGTTATTGTATTAATTTTTATTATGGTTACTGTCCTATGAAAAACCAAATATTCCTACACCGCGTGAATCTTCACGCACTGTAAATGACTCTCGAAAGCAATGGTTCGCCCATTGCTTTTGTTTTTTCATGAAAATGCCCGTTTTTTTGAGTTTTTGCCCAATTTTCCCGAAAAAATTTTAACATAACTTAATCCCAAAATAAATTGTATTTTTAAGTCCGTAAATTTTGCGCCTTATGAAGAAGCTGTTGTTTATGCTGTTGGTGATTTTGGCCGCAGCCGCATCAGCAAATGCCAACACTGGGTTTAAAGACGGAGGTAACAATGGAGATAAAAACGGTGGTGATAACAACGATAACCGCAATAACTCTAAAACCGTCAACAATAACAAACCACTCCGCGTAGAAGAATTTGTTTTATTGTTTCCCAGGGCTGATGCTCCGGAGCGGGTAGATGAAGCCGAGTTGGAAAAAGCGATTGTGGACCTGTACAAATGGTACCTGCAGAATGAAAGTAAAGTAAATGCCGGCGACTTCCTGAAGTCGAGCGGTAAAGAGCTGCTGTTTCCATTCAAGGTGGATCCAAAGGTGCTGCAACAGTATTTTCTCTTCGTAAAAAAGAATTTTCCCGGCTTCAGCGAGGACGACCTCAGCAACGTGAAACGTCCGCGTAAGAAAGAAGCAGTTACTGTACGTGACGATATGGATAACCCACTATCTATTTCAGTTAACAGATAAACCTGGTGGCATTCGGTAATGCATGTAGAATTTAATTACAATAAAGGCGAGGTGTTGAGTGCATTACGGTACCATTTTATGCATCGTGGCGAAATCAAGGTTTTTCGCAACACCATTATCATCTTCCTGCTGGCTACTTTCGCCGGATATTTCTTCAATCTTGTAACTATCGGGGCCTTAACAGGCATAACCGTCATGATCCTGGTGCTTACCTGGATTTTCTGGTTTTTACTCCCCCTCTCCATTTATAGTCGTGCCGCTACCTTCAAGGACGATATCCGTCTGAAGTTCGAAGACGACGGGATGTTGATTTCCACTGGGTCTTCCTATCATGAACGCGCTATCAGCTGGAACAAGTTTTCCAGGGTGGTGGACACCAAGAAGTTTATTTACCTCTATCGCGACAAGAAGACTTTCTTTTTGATTCCTGCCAGCGCTTTTAACTCCGAAGAGCAGTATGAGGGGTGCGTGCGGTTGCTGAGGGAGAAGATTGAGTAGAACGGGTTATTGCCCGCAGGGAGGGATTTGTTCGGCAGCGTACATTTATGGTTTTCCCAGGCAGCATTTAGATTTCAGGCGTTTTACCCCGAAGCCGGCCCTAAGGAGGCACGGTCAGTCATGGCATATGCAGCCGGACGAAAGCCGGAGGTTCCTATGGAGATACCCGGCGCGGCCTTAGATCTCTCCATAGGATATAAAAAAATTTACAATTTAAAATTGTGGAAAACGCTGAAGTGCAGGATGTGGTTCATGGTTTCAGCGCCGGAATTGACCTGTACCAGCTGGTTCATATAGCCGACGTCTACCCGCAGATCGGGCTTGAACTGGTAGCCGATGGCCACCAGGAAGCGGTTTTGATCAAATAGAATATTGTTTATCTCGTTACCCCAGAGATTCAGAAAGATTTCCTCCTGCAAGGCTACATAGGGTGTGGCGGCCTTTTTTTGGAAAGGCAGTACGGTGCGGTTGAAATACCGGGCCCTGTTTCCGTATTTCCAGTCCTCCACGGGCTTAAAGGGAGCGGCGGCATTCGGCTGCCCTACCCAGCGCTGTTCCAGGCGGAAACGGTGCGTCATATCTACCCGGGAAGCCTTGTAGATGTACTGCTGGAAAATGCGGTGTTCCGGCAGCCAGGCGTCCGCGGTGCCGTTGTACGTGGGCACGTAGGCGTATCCCAGGAGGATGTGGTGTTGTTTGTTAAGCGAGTACTGCAGGCCCCCGCGGACCAGGAGCTGCCCTTTGTCGCTGAAGCCGTCCCGCAGGCGGAGCTGCACATCGAAAGGAATTGCGAATTTGCCGTTGAGCTTAGCCGTACCAAAGTACGTGTACCAGTGTTGATAAACGTGCGTCATATCCTGTGCGGTGGCGGTTTGACATAAGAATGCCACCATCAGCAGGCACGAGATTTTTCTAATCATGCTACTAATGAATATAGGTTGCGTTAAAGATATAACATAGGCGCGTATCAGAAAAGCGGGAGCAGATAAACGGAAGCGTGGCCTTTAAATGGGAAACGCCCGGAGCAGCGAGAATGCTGCGTCCAGGCGCTGTTGATTGTAGTTGTGTTAGTTATGCGTTGACTAGTATTTATTATACCAGAGTGGTGTTCCTTTTTTATCCCCACCGATTGCTTCGGCGGCTTTGGTGTAATTGGCCGCGTTTTGCGTGGCTTCAGATACCAGGTAAGTGAGGCGGTAGGGCACCATGGTTACGCTGGGGTCCACGGAGCCGGATACCGGTTTGATGAACAGCGCCTGGCCGCCGGGTTTGGCGAAATGCAGGCGGGTGCGCTCAAACCAGGCCTGGAAGCCTTGCGGATATAACGAGAGCCATTTTTGGGTGCCGATGACGTTGCGCCAGTCGGCCGCATTGTATGGCACGCGGGTGAGATATGCGTTGATGGCCGCATCGGGGATATCCGTTTTGGCAAGCGTGCGCCAGTAGTCGATAGAGGCCCGTACGCCGTTTTCGTAATGGGTTTTGGCATCGCCTACGTTCCAGCCTCTGGCGGCTGCTTCCGCGAGGATGAATTCCACTTCGGAATACGTCATCAGGATACCTGGCATGGTAGCGCTATAGATCTGCGTGCCGGGGAATGAGTATTCGTTGGGCGTTAAGCGGCTGGGATCGGAGCTGGAAGTACCGTAAGGCATGCCTTTGATGGTATCGGAGTTCCTGGCGGGGCGCGCGTAGATATTCAGCCGCGGATCGCTGACGCTCTTCATGTAATCCGTCAGCGTGGATGTTACAAAGAATTCACTGAGTTCCCTTTCTGATTCGTTGTAAGGGAATTTGTTTGGCGCCACGCTTTGATAGGCGAACTGGGCATTATCGGCGTTGCTGGTAAAGGCATCCTTATAATGCTTTTCGATGAGTTGCTGCGCCAGCTGCGGATTTGCGTCCGCCATGCGGATGCCTATACGCAGCAGCAGGGAGTGGGCCAGTTTTTTCCAGGAACCTACTTTCCCGTTGTAGATGATATCGCCGGAGTTGAAGCTGATCTGGGATTCGTCGAGCAGGGTGATTTGTTGCTCGAGGGAATCTACCAGGGATTTGTAGATAGCCTGCGCATCGTCGTATGCCGGCGTGATATCGGTGGTAACGTTAAATGCCGCGGAATAGGGCACGTTACCGTAGGTATCCGCCAGGATCTGGAAGATCCATGCTTTCATGATCATGGCGATGGCGTTCTGGTTAGGCACGCCGGTTTTATCGGTTTTGGAATTGTTTTGTTTGATCAGGTCATCCAGGTTGTGGAGGGACTGACTGTACAGGTTATTCCATAGCGCGGCGTTGTTACCTTCATCCAGCTGGAACTGCGCATCGTTGGTGCGGGAGTTGCCGGTCCAGAACTGCGCGTACTGCATGGCGATGTAACCATTTTGGAGACCGCTGTAAAGCATGTCCATAGCGGTTTTCTGCGCGCCGGTAAGCAGGTATTGCGGCTGGGTAGTGGTGGGTTTAGTTGGGTCACGGTTCATTTCGTCCAGCTTTTTACAACCGGAAAAAATCATCGCGCTTACTAACAAGGCTACGCTGCTATATTTAAAAAGTTTGTTTTTCATCTTCACAAAATATTTAGAATGAAACATTCAGGTTAACACCGAGCGATCTGAGGGAAGGCAATGCGCCGCCTTCAATACCCTGCACATTGGAAGCGGAATTGAGGATGTTGGAAGGATCCACATTTGGCGCGTTTGACTTGATCAGCCAGAGGTTACGGCCGTAGAAAGACAGCCGGGCAGCCTGTGCCTTGATCTTTTTGTACCATGCTTCCGGCAGGTTATAACCGATTTTCACTTCGCGGAGGTAGATGTAGCTGGCGTCGTAGAGGTTAGCTTTACTGATCACGTTACCGCCGTTGAAGTTGAAATGATCCTTGGCGGTGATCACTTTCTCATTAGGTTTGCCATCCTCGGTAACGCCGGGCACTACGATACCGGTTTCGCGGATATTATTGGCTACGGTGCTTTCCAGCAGACCTGACTTTTCCCCGTAGAGGTTGGTGTAGGAGAAGAAGTTGCCGCCTTTCTGGAAATCTACCAGGGCAGAGAGGTAGATGCCTTTATAGCTGAAGCTGTTGGTGATACCGCCTACATAGTCCGGATAGGCGTTACCGATAGGTTTGATTTCACTTACCTTATAGTAGCCGGTAGCAGCGTCTACGATGCGGTTACCGTTGGCATCGTACACATAATCCGTACCCATGAGCGTACCCAGGGGCTCTCCTACTTTGGCGACTACGGATACTTTCTGCGTGCGTCTGTCCGTACCGATGGTGAGCATTGGGAGGGACAGGTCGTACTGCGCTACATTCATGTTGAGCAGTTTATTACGGTTGCGGGCCAGGTTGGCGTTGATATCCCAGCGGAATCCGTTTTTGAGGCGGATCGGGTTGAGGTTCACGCCTATTTCCACTCCCTTGTTCTGCACGCTGCCACCGTTTACGAAAGTGCTGGTATAGCCGGTTGCAGCAGGGATTTGCAATGGCAGCAGCTGGTCTTTGGTGGTTTTATCGTAGTAGGTAAAGTCAACGCCTATACGATTATCGAGGAATTTGAGTTCGATACCGGTTTCAAATTCTGAAGTACGTTCAGGTTTGAGGTCCAGGTTATTTTTAGTAGGGTTGAAAGTATTGATCGGGTTGTTACCGAAAGGCTGTACGAACTGGTAGGTATCATACAGGCGGTAAGGATCGGCGTCGTTACCTACGGCTGCCACGCTTCCCCTGATTTTACCGAAGCTGAGCCAGGTCCAGTCTTTCAGCAGGTCGGAGAACACGAAAGACAGGGATGCTGACGGGTAAAAATACTGGTTATTTCCTTTCAGCAGGGTGGAGCTCCAGTCGCTGCGGCCGGTCAGGTCCAGGAACAGTAAGTTTTTGTATCCCAGATTGGCGGTAGCAAAAACGGAGTTGATTTGTTTTTCGAAGTAGTCATCGATCGGCGTAGCCGGGGACACGCTGTTGGCGAGGTTGTACACGCCCGGGGTGATCAGTCCGCCGTTGGTAGAACCGCCGGTGGTAGTCCATTTGCGGTGCATGATATTACCCCCTACGGTAGCGTTGAGGAGGAAGTCCTTCCCGAATTCTTTATGCGCGTTGGCGGTCAGTTCGTAGTTGAGTTCGCGGGAGGTGCGGATACGTTTGATGTAGCCGCCTACGAGGTAGTCTTTCGCCGTTCTTTCTTCTTCGAGTTGGTTATAATCATCCATGTACACGCGGCCGCGGAGGGTGAGCCATTTGGTAGCGTCGAGGTCGAGGCCGGCGTAACCGAACATACGGTTACGGCTATCCGTTTCGTAGTCCATATAGCGGTTCCAGTAAGGGCCGTTGCTGGAGGACATGGTATCGTTGTTCCATGCGCGGCGGTTCCAGGTCATCTGGGAGCCGTCAGGATACTGGTAGATTTTTTCCTTATCCAGTTCCAGCTGGCGTTGGCCGTACATGGTGAACTGGAGGGTGGGGTTAGGGCCGGTGAAGCCGGTACCCGGGCGGCCTTTGGCGCTGAGCGAGCTATAGTTCAACGCTGCGGTGGCGGTGAGGCCTTTGGTTAATTTATAGTTTCCGTTGAAGGAAAGGTTGTTGCGTTTGAGCGTGGAGTTAGGCAGTACGAATTTCTGGTCCATGTTGCCATAGGAGAGGCGGAAAGCGCCTTTATCGTTTGCACCGCTCATGGCGATATTGTTGGTGATGGTTACACCGGTTTTATAGAAATTCTTTACGTTGTTTGGCTGGGCCACCCATGCGGTGGTTTGGCCGAAGAAGGGATTGTTTTTGTTTTTACCCCATGACCAGTAAGGGCGGATGATCTGGCCTTCCAGCTTAGGGCCCCAGGATTGGTCTTCGTAGTACTGGGGCATGAGGTCGTAGCGTCCTTTACCGTTGTTATCGTCGTAGGTAGCGCTTTGTTCGTTCAGGAATCCTTCCGGGTGTTGGTTATAGTAGAGCGTATCGAAGAGGCCGTTGCCGCCGCCGCCGTACATGTTCTGGTATTTGGGCAGAACGTACACCTGGTCCATTTGTGCGTTGAGGGAGTAGGTTACGCCGATACCGCCTTCTGCATCCGGGCGTTTTTTGGTGGAGAGCAGGAGCACGCCGTTTGCGCCGCGGCTGCCGTAGAGGGCAGTTGCAGCAGCGCCTTTGAGCACGGAGATGTTATCGATGTCTTCCGGGTTGATGTCCTGCAGGGGGCTACCGTAGTCGTAACCGCCGCCGCCGTTGAGCTGTCCGCCCTGGTTGGTATTGGTGTTCATGATAGGCACACCATCTACCACGAAGAAGGCGTTGTTATCCCCGAGGATGGATTTAACGCCGCGGATAGTGATTTTAGAGGAGCCGCCCATGGAGCCGGTGTTGGTATTTACCTGGAGGCCGGGTACTTTACCGCTGAGGGCATTGACGAAGTTGACTTCTTTGGCTTCCTGTACGGAGTTGCCGGTAACTTCGGACATGGCGTATCCGACGCTGCGCGGGTTCTTTTTAATACCGAGTGCGGTTACTACTACTTCGTTGAGCACTTTTTTTCCTGCGCTTACGGGCGAGAGCTGTACGTTGATTTCGCCGCGTTTTGTAACAGGAATTGTTTGTTCGGCAAAGGTAGGAGCGCTAACCAGTATGGTATCGTTGATAGCGGCTTTGATGGTGTAGGTGCCGGCGGGTGTAGATTGTGCTACGGCGCCGGTTTTTTTATTTTTGATCATGGCGCCTGGAATGGCAGTGCCTGCATCATCTTTGATGGTGCCGATCAGGTTAAATTTATTTACTTCTTCCTTAGCGGTTTTTTCGTCGGGAGGAAGGATAAGGCCGGTGTCCTGTTTGGGCTGTGTGGCGGCAGGAGTTTTGGGTTTGGTGGTATCCTGCTGCGATGTGGCAGTGTCCTTTACAGGAGTGGGTTTGGTGGTGTCGGCTTCCTTTACAGGAGCGGGTTTCGTTGTGTCCTTTGCGGTTTTTACAGGAGTAGTATCAGCGGCTGGTTTTACTACTACCGGGGTAGTGGTATCCTTTTGCTGCCGGATATGCAGGTACCCATGCGGGATTGTGTATGCGCTGCTGGAGGTATAGCAGAAAAGGGCATAGCACAGCCCCAACCAGGCTAGTACTTGGCTTCTCATTTTATAATGCACGATTTGGTTACAAAATTTTTAGACGCTAAAAACGGTCTTAGTCGCCTACAGTTATATTGGCATTTGATCTATCAATATAACTATACAATCAAGTGGCCCTCTACAATGGGTTTGAGGGCAAAAAAAATTTTAATTCAGGTTTTTCCGCATTTCAAAGTGAGGTATGCCTACTTCTGTGAATTCGTTTCCAGTGATGGCGTAGCCGAGTTTTTGGTAGAAGCCTGCGGCTTCTTTCCGCGCATGCATCATCAATACTTTAAAACCATCGTTGCGTGCGAGGTCTTCGGCGTAGGAGATGATATCCGAGCCGATACCTTTTCTTTGAACATTGGAGGCTACAGCCATCTGGCGGAGTTGCACCACATTTTCTTCCGTGGAGGAAGGCGTGAGGATACAACAGCCGACTATGGATGTTGAATTGTTTTCAGTGTAGAATGCGCCAATCAGTACATCATTGATTTCCTTTTGCAGATAATCTTCCGAGAATGTTAATCCCAGTGGTTTCCGTAATATTTCATCACGTAAGGCTACCATGTCGTGGTAGTCGCAGCTACCGTATTCGATTATACGAAAATTCAGCATGAGCAATAGTCAGGATGATTAAATGCAGGGATAACCTGTGCAATACGATTCAGTTATGCATGATTCCCTCTGCAAACGATTGTTTACAAATAGCCTGCCAACCGAATTACATGCCAAACTTATTGCTTTCGAAGAAGTTTAGGATGAGATGGTCTACGGAGCGTACTTCGAGCATTTCGTCCTGTATGGTGAGGGCGTTGGGGTGGGTATCGGTGCAGATAATTTTTTTAATGAGGCCGGAGTCTTTAATGCGCTGAAACCCGTTGCCGGCGAAGATGCCGTGGGTGGTGATGACGAATATTTCGCGGGCGCCGGCATCGCGGTAGGCTTCGGCGGCGTGGATGAGGGAGCCGCCGGTGCGGATCATATCATCGTAGATGATTACGGTTTTATCTTTTACATCGGCGCTGATGGCGGTGATGGTGGTTTCTTCGCCGGAGATGCGGCGTTTGAAAACGAAAGCGGCGGGCACGTGGAGGTCGTTGGCGAGGGATTCCACCCATTTGGCGCGGCCGGCGTCTGTGCTGGCGAGGACGAAGGGGGTACCATCTGCCAGTTCCATGGCGGCATCTTTAACAAAATCTTTAGCGTAGAGGTGGGTGGGGCGTACGTTGCTTTCGAAATAGTGTGTAATACCGTCCACATGTAGGTCAATCATGACCACCTGCGTACCCTGTGAGGTGAGGGGCAGGGAGGAAAAGAGTACGGCCCTGGTTTTGGCTTTTACGATTTCCCCGTATTTAACGGCTCTTTCCATGGTGGAGTAGCCGAAATAAGGGATAACGATGGTGATGGCGCAGGCGCCGAGCTGGATGCAACCGCTGGCGAGGTCGTATAATTCCAGGGTTTCCTTATCGTCGATTGTGCCGCCCAACAGGATAACTTCGCGGTTTCGTACATTGGTGAGGATGCGGTGGTAGTGTTCACCATCGGGGAAGTCGCGTATATCGAGTTCGCCGTTTTCCCACTGTGGAACGGAGATAGCGAGGAGCCTGTCTTTTAAGTACTGATAGTGTTGGGTTGCAAAAATGACTTTCTGGGACATAGATAAATTCACTGGATTGAGGTAAAAATAACTAATAATATATTTATCCGGTTGAGAATTAATAATTTTGTTGCGGGGCACTCACGTATTTAGAAAATTTTAAGATTTGGCGGCAGTCATTTTAACGTTTCTTTTGCGGGTGGAAGTTTAATTTTGGTTGATAACGCAGTTCATGATTCGTTTTTACGCATATATCGGAGCATTATTTCTTTTCTTTTTCATCAACCTGCAGGATACTGTCGCACAAGTTAGATTATCTGGTATGGTGGCGGATCAGGATACTAAAGTGGGGATTCCCTTTGTTTCCATTTTAAATAAGCGGGCAATGACCGGTACGCTCAGTGCCGAGAACGGCCGTTTTTATATTGAGGCCATGCCGGGGGATACGTTGGAATTCTCGATGGTAAGTTATGCTACAAAAGTAATTGTGACTCCGGGTATGAATGCGACGTTTGACGTGCTGATGGCAAAGCGGTTGTATGAGCTGGGGGGCGTGAATGTGCAGGGGAAGAGTCACTATAAGGATTCCCTGGCGATGCGGGCTGAATATGAGCGTTATTTCAACTACAAGAAGCCTGGGGCGATGGATGTGTTAAAGACACTGCCGGCTAACCCTATTACCGCACTTACTTACCTGGTACCCAGCAAAGCGCGGCAGCGTAAGGAGCAGTTTAAAGAGCAGCTGCAGTACTGGGAAAAAGAAAAATTTATCGATTACCGTTATTCCCCTGAAGTGGTGGGCCGGATGACCAAATTGCAAAGTCCGGAGCTGGATTCGTTTATGTATAAGTACCGTCCCTCCTACCAGTTTTTGAACGATGCTTCGGAGTATGATCTGCTGCTGTATATCAAGAATAGTTTTGAGCAGTGGAAAAAGGACAAAGGGGTTTCGGATACGGCGGGCAGCGCGCCTGGGCGTTAGTAGATATACTCCACTAAGAAGGGCACTTTCGCCAGTTTAAGGATGCTGCCATTTTGCAGCTGTACGAGTGATTTACATTCTTTCTCTTCTCCGTCTGATTCTACAAAGGTGCCGAAGGTGGAGCCTACATCAATAACCCAATAATCATTTTTTACGAGTTTGATCATGCAGTGATTCCGGCTGATGCTGGTGTCAGTGAAGATGCTTTGTCCCATTTTTTCGCGGCCGAAGTTGGCGACGCTAAAGAATTTGAGTTCAAAGAACCGGTTGGTGAGTTGATTGGTGAGTCGTAGTCCGATGGGTGCTGTTGATTTTTCCATGATGAGATAGTTGATGGGTAAATATCAGGGAGGGGACTGAATGGAGGTAGCAGTGGGGGGAGTGGCCCTTAAACAAAACAGCGTTCCGTTGCAATAAATCAATAATTAGTTGGAATTAATATGGCCAAAACCTCTACAGGATAAGTTGGGTTATATTGGTACAATAAATTGATATACAATGAAATGTTAGTTGTATTTTATTAAGAAATAAGATTTATAATTTTGCCTATGAAACCAGATCAGTTGTTAGGTGAAGCGTTATCCTGTGTACCCACTGATTGTAACCAGTTAATACAATTTCCTATACCGTCGGTGAAAGGCCATACATAGTTTACTGAGATTGTTTTTGGTTTGTTGTTAAGTGCAATGCTACAATAAAGGGCGATCGCTGCATGTGCAGCAGTGGATGCCTTTATGAATGTTATTGCTATGCGCAAATTGTGATGTCGGGTTTGCGCTTGTTTGTTGATCAAAATTGAGATTTTATACCTATGAGTTTAGCTATGGATATGCTACGACTTATACCCTAATAGTTGTAGTTGCATGAAGCACTGTCTCATAATTATGAAAGCTCCACTTGTAACGTGGATTTTTATTTTTTGCGGGTTATTGGCCCAGGCGCAGGACTTCCGATTGTCAGGAAGGACTTCGGCTGACTCTGGATTTCTGCTTGTACCTGGCGGGTGCAAAATGCAGATTCCAGTCAAGGTAATGTTGTATGGTTCCATGCAACAGGTAGATCTTGTTGCCTACAGGCCAAGGATTAAGCCTGTATATGTCCCCCCTGCCCGGCCAGTGCTGTTGGATATAAAGGGGAATGTTTCTTATGATTTCTTTTATCAATCCAATATTGATACACCTTTTACGGAAAGGGATATCCACCAGCATACTGTACAGACCAATCTGACGGTTACTATCAGGAATCAATATCCACTAAGGATTTCATTTAGTACGCAGCAGGGAAATTCTTCCTTGTTCCGGAATCTTACCGGCGCCAAATTGTTTTATAACAGTGCTGATTTCAAAAACAAAATATTGGAAAATGCCCGCAACTGGGCAAACGTGAAACTCAGGCAGTTTTCAGAGGCGCAAAAGTATAAGCTTCAGCTGGATAGTCTGCGTAACCAGGTTTCTGCGCTGCATGGATATTATAACAGCGAGGTATATACGCAGCAGGTGATAGAAGCAAGAGAGTTTTTATACAGGTGGAGGCGGGATTCAGCCCTGGGAATAATAAATACTATAGGCGTAAATGATTCTGCTTATTTAAAGTTGATAAATGGTGGACAGGAGTATAGGAGGCAGGTTGACTCATTACAGCATCTATATAGTACTGTAAAGGGTAAATATGACAAGTTAAATGTCAAAATAGGGAGCGAGAAGGTGCATTTACAGAATATCCTGCAGCATCATAAAAATAATAAAGAATTAATTGATGCGCTTGATGCAATGAATCTGCCAGATTCGGTTCTGCCCAAAGGGTATAGAACGTTGCTGGCTATACGCAGTGTAGGAATTGGGAGAACGTTGGTAGACTATTCAGAATTGACAGCGAAGAACGTAAGTATTACAGGCGTACAGCTGGAGCTGAATCCAAATTGGTACCTGGCAGTAGCGAGTGGTTCGGTGGATTATACTTTCAGAAACTTTATTGTAAAGGAACATCGATCTTTTCAATATTTAAACCTTATCAGGGGAGGTATAGGCCAGAAAGAGTCAGATCACTTATATCTGACTTATTATATGGGTAAGAAGGAGTTGTATGGTAGAAATGCTATACCGTTAGACTCCTCTGCGGCAGTAGATAATCATTTGATGGGCTTGTCGCTGGAGGGGCAATGGAAATTGGGACCTCAGACCTTTTTGACAGCTGAAATTGCAAAATCATCTTTGCCATTCAATGTAAGAAGGGCACATGGGCAAGGCAAGGCGGAGAGTATGTTTAATTTTTCCGGCCATAGTAATGAAGCCTGGATGGTTGGTGCGGAGACAGTGCTCCAATATACCTCTACCAAAGTAACAGGTATGTATAAACGAATGGGGAGTGATTTTCAGTCCTATAGTTTTTTTACGACCGGATCCAACCAATCAGCATGGACATTGCAGGCTGAACAGCCATTGTTTAGGCGTCAATTGATGATTACAGGTGCGATTCGAAAGAATAGCTATGCCACATTTTATGAACCGGCTAGGTTTGAGAGCAATACTATTTTCAAAAGCCTACAGGCAACTCTACGTGTGGCAAGTCTGCCGGTAATTACCCTTGCTTATCAGCCAACCTCTCAGCTGGTTAAGACGGGGGAAGGCTTATATACAGAACAGATTTTTAATTCATTATCTGCTACGGCTGTCTATAACTATAAATACCGGGGAATTGCTATGAATAGCATGTTTTCCTATTCCCGTTTCTTTAATAAGGAAACAGACAGTTCATTTGTGTACTTCAACAGCCGCAATATTACTTTAAGCCAAACTGCTTTTCTGGGCAGTTTGACATTGAATGGACAGGTAAACACTTCACTCACAAGGGAATATAATCTATACAGCGCAGTTGGAGATATCGATTGGAAGCTGCGTAACTGGTTGACGGCTGGGGCATCTCTCCAATACAATTTTCAATCAGTATATGATGTTACACAGCTGGGATATGGTGGCAATTTGAGTTTCATCATCCCATATATAGGAGAATTGAGCGGTAGGGCTGAAAAGCGTTACATACCGGGTAGCGGAAAGAAGCTGGTTGCTAACATGACCGGCCGGATCACGTACACAAAGACTTTTTAGAAATATTATGAGCAACCTTAAAATCCTATTTATTGCAGTATTGTTTTGTATAACAGGAGCGCTGCATACGAATGCACAGGTAGCCTTGGCAGCACAGGTACCTCCTGCTGGTATTATGCAGCGGTCGCAACTTTGGAACATTGTATTAACCAATACTGGCAGGGCAGCTGTGATAATAAAAGTGGCCGTTCGAATTTCGGATGCAGCTACCGGTCAGGGAGTAATGACAGGACTGAGTCGAAGCTTACAGTTGCCGACTGGCACCTCTCTGCTTCATCTGTCCGACTTTCAGCCAATATCAGCAGAATTCCTTTCTCCTGCAATGGATCAACGGGATGAAGGGTTTATGACGCCGGGTAGTTACATTATTTGTTATAGTGTTATTGTGGAAGGAGATAAGAGCGGTAAACCTGCTTCTGAGGATTGCATTCGGTTTATTGTAGAACCTGTTAGTCCTCCTATACTTAATTTGCCAGTTGACAAAGATACGCTGAAGACATCATTGCCTGCATTCAGTTGGTTACCTCCTGCCCCATTGCATTTGTTCAGTGACTTGAATTATGACCTGGTACTTGTAGCTTTAATGCCTGGCCAGGCCCCGGCAGAAGCGATCCAGCAAAATATGCCGGTGTACAGGTCTTCGGCACTACGACAACCATTTCTTAATTACCCTGCCGGCGCTCCTACCCTTGACACAGGTATAAACTACGCCTGGATGGTGACAGCGCGGAATGGCCGCCAGTATTCGTCACAAACGGAGATTCATACTTTTCGTATCACTGGCGCAGCTCCTGTCACTGAAGAAGATCTTAGCTCATTTGTAGAACTGTCCCGCGAAGGTACCGGCGGTAAACCATTGCAGGCTGGTACTATACTGAAAGGAGCATATTTGAATGATTCCGGAGATTCGGTTGTAGTCTATGAAATCATTTCATTGGGACAGCATAATAAAGTGGTGGCCCACGGTAATTTGACGTTACAACCAGGTCCCAATATGATTAGTATTCCACTGGAGAAGGTTGGTCGACTTACTGCTGGGAATCTGTATGCTTTTCGTTTCAGGAATACCAGGAATGAGAGCTGGGAATTGAAGTTTATGTATCAATCTGCCCGCTAAAATAGTGAGCCCTTACCTATAAATGTATTCTAAATGATTTTGGCGAGAATTGCTAGCGTCAGAAAGGTTATTGCTAGCGTATTAACTGTTATAATGTATGTGGAGGCGATCTTGCCGTTAAGATTGTCTGCACTTAGTTTGAATGTGCCCTTTAAAATAATGCACAGGAGCGCGGAGAAAGCCAATAAATTACTGACAGGTCCAGTTATTCCGCTGGAAATGTTACCAGCATCCCCTGCTCCCACAACCGCAACCGGATATACTACTGTAAATGACGGGGGGCCAACGCAGCCGGAAATGACCAGTTTCCAGTCTGCCTCTAATGATAATCTTGTAGATCTGTTTACAGGAGATTTCAATTACTCAATTCCATTAATAGATGTGGGTGGATATCCATTAACGCTTGGATACAGCAGCGGGATTTCCATGGATCAGGAGGCCAGCTGGGTTGGGCTTGGCTGGACTTTAAATCCGGGAGCAATCACACGTAATATGCGCGGTTTGCCGGACGATTTCAATGGATTGGACTCGATCACCAAGGAAGTTAAAGTGGAAGAGAATAAGACCGTTGGGGTAACGGCTGGTGCTGATCTGGAGTTGGTAGGCTTTCCTAAGGATATAGGAGGAGCTAGTATAGGGATGAGCCTGGGGCTTTTCAAAAATAGTATCCGTGGCTGGGGAATGGAAACCGGTGTGAACGCGGGAGTGCGCCTGGGGAGTAAAGCCTCCGGGGCACTGACCGGGGGGCTGGCGCTGTCAAACAACTCACAGAATGGTATAACATTGACTCCTTCGCTTGGCTTTGAATTTCCGGGGAAAGAAATGGGAGAAAATGGATCATTAAATGGTAGTTTTTCACTAAGTACTCCCTATAATAGCCGATCCGGTATGAAGGGAATGCAGTTTTCCGGTGGAATCCGTCAGTCGGCGGCAAGTGAAAAGGGTAGTAAAAGTAAAGGTTACAATGGAGTAAGCTCCATTGGCTCTTCCTCTATCAGCTTCGTTTCTCCGAGTTATACTCCGGGGACCGCTTTGCCCTTTACAAGTGAGAATGTAGCGGTAACATTGAAGGTCGGCGGAGCAATAACCATAGCACACCCCAGCGTATTTATCAGTGGTTATCAAAACAGACAATATGTTGCAAAGTCGGATCAGCGATCGACATATGCTGCCTATGGTTATATGAATTATCAGAATGGATTTACAAATCAGAGTGCATTACTGGATTTTAACCGTGAGCGCGATATCGCTTATAGGGAAAAGCCGGCTGTACCAAATATTGCTGTGCCATCTTATACCTATGATGTATTTGCAATCAGTGGAGAAGGAACAGGAGGAACGTTTCGCGCTTACCGGAATGATATAGGATACGTCTTTGATCCGGAGGTAACTTCAAGGGATAATACCACCAATGCAAGTGTTGACCTGGGGTTTGGAACGATTGTACACGCGGGCGCCGACCTTGGACTTTCAAGGTCTTATACCAGAACGGCTTTGTGGGAAAATGATAATCCCATGAAAGATGCGATTCCTTTTCGCAAAACGGACAAAAATTTTGAGGCGGTATATTTCAGGAATCCAGGAGAGAAAACTATTAACGCCAAAAATTTTTATGATGGTATTGGAGGCGACCTGCTGGTTACTGCCAAACTAAATCAAGGGAGTTGGCTATCCCCTTTCATTTCATCTGAAGCCAGGTTGACACCATATAAGAATGCTTCTCCGCAACCAGAAGTAGCATTAACTGCTGCAAGTACAATCAAACCTGCGAGAGAGAAGCGCACTCAGGTGATTTCCTATCTTACAGCCAGCGAGGCCGCTGAAGCTGGGCTATCCCGCTATATTGAGAATTATGCGCTGAATACCTATCCGGATGTGACTGTTCATACAAAAGACAGTAAGATAGACTTTGTGGGTAAAGGAAATGGCCTGTTGGCAACTTATTACCACGACGGAGGCTACACATTCAGGGATTCAATGTTTACCCGTGTAGAGGAAAATCTGTTTTTTGAGGACAAGGCTGCATTTAACAGGAATCAGACGGGAACGCAGCAGAAATTGGATGAATACTTTAGGGCGAAATACGAAGGGCGGTTGAAGGTACCGCAATCGGGCAGATATATTTTCAAAACTATTTCAGACGATGGCTGGTCATTTTTCCTGAATGATGAGGAGATTTTTACAGACATGAGTATTCATTCGGGGTATGAACACTTTGATACGCTGTATCTGGAAGGAGGAAAACTATACAAATTTAAATTCCTTTACCTGAACGGACCAACCCTTGCTCAGTTAAAGCTGTATTGGCGTTCTGAGGCTATGGGACCTAACCCTGAATTCCAGCCGATTGCTCCGGAATACTTCTTTTTACCGGATACCAGCGATGTGGTCAGCTCATCTCCTATTGTTACAATGGAGAAGCGTGTTACTTCTTATCGCAAGGCCAATCATATTTCGGAAGTAAGTGTTTTGAATGCAGATGGAAGAAGGTATGTATATGGTATTCCGGTTTATAACTTCGGGCAAAAGGAGGCAACTTTTGCTGTCAGACAAGGGAATGCAAACACCAGTTCATCTATGGTGAAATATAATCATGGTGTGGATGATGCAATTGGTGGTGAAGATAAGTACTATAGTGGAGAGATCATTCCGGCATATGCACATTCTTTTCTGCTTACAGGTATTCTGTCTCCAGATTATGTAGATGTGACTGGTAATGGCATTAGCGATGATGATCTTGGAAATGCAATCCGATTTAACTATTCAAAGACAGCCGGCATCTCCAATCCCTATAATTGGAGAGTACCCTTTAGCGACAGTGCCACCTACAACCAGGGGTTGCGTTCTGATTACCGAGATGATAAAGGCAGTTATGTAAGTGGATCCAAGGAATTATGGTATTTAAATTCAGTTGAGTCGAAAAACATGATTGCAGTATTTAAGGTGGGCGAGCGTAAAGATCAACTACAAATAAGCGCAAATGGAGTAAAATCAGTAAATGGAGCAAAACGGCTGGAACAAATTGATGTTTATACCAAAGCTGATTACAGGAAGAATGGCATTAAGGCAACTCCTGTTAAAACCGTGCATTTTGAGTATAGCTACGAACTGTGTCCAGGAATTAATGGACCTGGTTTTCCGGCTGACAGCGGAAAGCTCACCCTTAAACGAGTATGGTTCAGCTATAATGGAAATACGAAAGGCAGGAGTAATTCTTATGTTTTTAATTATAATAAACTAAATCCCAGCTATAATACACAGAACTATGACCGTTGGGGTAATTATAAAGATGCCAGTAATAATCCAACTTCTGTTCCAGGTAATATTGTCAGGAATCAGGATTTCCCCTATGCTATTCAGGATAGTACTATTGCTGCAAGGAACGCTGCTGCATGGACACTTGATTCAATAATTCTGCCATCCGGAGGTCGTTTGAAGATTAATTATGAGAGTGATGATTATGCATTTGTACAGAATCGTCGTGCAATGCAGATGTTCCAGGTGGCCGGATTAAGTGCTCAGGCGCCGGATGATCAAAACAAAGGCAGTAACACTCTCTATAGTTTCCCTCAGGGAATAGATTATAAGTATATAAGTATCAATGTATCTGACCCTGCTGTTACAAAGGAGGAAGTTTACAGTAAATACCTGGAGGGTATCACTAAGCTATATTTTAAAATGGCGATACAAGTGCCTTCAGATACTTATGGAGGCGGTTTTGAGAGTATTCCTTGCTACGCGCGTTTGGATCTGGACGGTGGCTATGGCTCCTATAACTCGGGGAAAACCATTTGGGTAAAAATAAAGGGTATTGATAAACTCGGGAACTCTAATGGCCCCCTTAGCCCGCTGGTCGTAACGGCCTTTAATTTTATCAAGAATAATCTCCCTTCCAAAGCTTATCCCGGATCAGAGAATGGAGATAATCTGGGTGCTGTGGAAGCAGTCCGTTTATTATTTAACCAGGCGTCTAATATCAGCCAAATGCTGATAGGGTTTGAAGCCTTTGCCAAAATGAGGGCACTTGCGCAAAGGTTTGATCCTGTACGTTCATTTGTACGGTTGAATAATCCTAATTATAAAAAGCTGGGTGGCGGTCTTCGCGTTAAAAGCCTGATCACTTATGACCATTGGAATAAGATGACAGGCCAGCGTGAATCTACTTATGGCAAGGAATATGAATATACTACCACAAAGGTAGTTGGTGGGAAAACAATCGAGATAAGTAGTGGCGTTGCTGCGTATGAGCCACTAGCTGGTGGAGAAGAGAATCCATTCCGCTTGCCAATTGAGTATCAGGAAGAGGTAACGCCACTGGCGCCGGTGGTGATGGGTTATACAGAAGAGCCATTAGGAGAGTCTTTTTTTCCATCGCCTACCGTCGGCTATTCCAAAGTGAGGGTTAAGCCGCTAAACAAGGAAAATGCCCGATCTGCGAATGGTTTTGAGGAAACATGTTTCTACACTGCAAAAGATTTTCCTGTAATAACGGAACGAACTACTATCAATAATGATACTAAAAAGCGCTTTAAGAATAACCTGTCAGATCTTTTGAAGATTAATTCTATGCACTTCTTGACGATTTCCCAGGGATTCAAGGTGGAATTAAATGATATGCATGGTCAGTTTAGATCGAAGGCGGTTTATTCAGAGTCGGATCCAAACAATTATATCAGTTACACGGAGTACTTCTATCATGTGGATGACCAGCATGCATCGGAAAAACATCTTAATAATGATATTGCTACCATGATGCCCACTGGCCGGATAGAAACAAGTGTCATAGGAAAAGACGTTGAGTTAATGGTGGATTTCCGGGAACAGCATACCATCAGCAATAGTGCGACGTTTAGTGTTAACAGTGAGGTGTTTGTGGTGGGTATCTTTCCTTGCGTAATTCCTTCGCTCATCCCTATGCCTCAGCGCGAGGAGAACCGTTTCAGGTCAGTCGCCACTACTAAGGTGATTAGTCGCCACGGTATTATAGATAGCGTAATTACCATTGATAAGGGTAGTAAGGTTACTGCCCAGAATTTGATATACGATCAGGAAAGTGGTAATGTGGTGTTGTCGAGTATGCAGAATGAATACAACGATAAGGTGTACAATTTTACGTATCCTGCTGCATGGATTTATGAGGGTATGGCAGGCGCCTATAAAAATATAGGCAGTGTTTTTAATGGTATAGATGTTACAAATGGTAAAATAACTGCCGGGCTTGCCGGGAATATTAATAATTACTTTTTTAATGGGGATGAGATCCTCGTGTTTTCAAAACGGAAGGTATTTGGAACAGACTGTGATTATAAACTGGCCCGCTGGCCTGCTGCATACAGGACCTGGGCAGTGGATGCCAATATGTTAAATGGAGGCACGCCTGATATTTATTTTATTAACCAGGATGGTACCCCACTAACAGGCAACGATATGTCTATGAAGATTGTCCGTTCCGGTCGGAGGAATATTTCAGGGACTGGCGGGGTGATAACTTTGAAACGCAATCCAGTTGTCAACGGACAGTTGCAACTTGATAACAGTTCGGAAGTGATTAATGCTTCCATGATGACTTATAGTCAATTCTGGAAGGTTCCTGATCGTAATGTAGCGGGTGTTATCATTGATACTTTCAGGAATAAGCAGAAGGATACAATTATTAATGTGGTATGTGGAAATACCACGACTCCTGTTACAGTTACAGTTGCAGCTAATATGTTCTCATCAGTGGTGAGTCAGGAGGTTGCGGATGATCTAGCGGCGGTGTATCTGCGGTATAACGGACCGTATCTCGCGGGATTGCAGTCGCCGTGTCAAGCATATTGGAATGATTTGCAGAAAGCTTCTTTTCGAAAGGATAATTGCGGAGGGGGTGCAGTTGGAGGTTACGTTGAAGTTATCATAGATCCGAATACTATTAGTTCTACGATCAGTAAAGAGGATGCAAACCAGAAAGCAATCGCATACCTCAATTCAATCGGACAATCAAGGGCAAATGAAACTGGTAAATGTTGGTATTATAGTGAAGCACAAACCGGAACCTTCAGCAGGATGAATTGTCCTAATAATCTTACCCCTATTCCAGTACAATACACTTTGCCTGCAGGGTATGATTCATCAGATGTTAGCCAGCAGGATGCGAATAATAAAGCAATTGCACATTTGTCAGCCAAAGGACAGGAATATGCGAATACCTATGGTAAGTGCCGTTTTTTTGCAAGACTGTTATTTGAGGACCTTCCTAGTGAAACTTTTTACGAAAGTGATATCCATGGCACGAAGAGGTACACCAAATTAAGTATTGGATTCTACTCCGATTATGCATGTTCTATTCCATATACACCAAGTGAAGTAACAATCCAACTTCGAAGAGACCAGACAATGGAACCATATAATTCTTCTGTAAGGTTACCTGACGAGGACATAGAAGTAATTACTGACTTTACTATTTACAATTCAAGTACTTACTTATTGGCAGAAAAGGCTTTGCTTGGTTTAAGTGTGACGGAAAATGATTTAAATAATTCAAGTGTTGTTGTTACCTATACCTGGGTATTAGAGCAAAGCGATGATTTTATTCTGGGATCAAATTGATTATGCTTTATGAAAAATAATATATTTATCACAGTAGCTGTAATGTTGACAACTGAGGTAAGTGCAAGCAATATCCGCTCTGAATTCAAGGCGGATACCAGCGGAACATGTTACAGCGCAATCACTGCTGCGCCAGTGAATCCCTTCAGTAATGGAATTGCAGGTAACTGGCGTCCTAAGACAACCTACATATATTATGGCAACCGGGTAGAGCAAGATGCTACACAAAACATTAATATCAGAACAGCTGGTAATATTGCTGATTTTGTCCCATTTTGGAAGCAGGAGAACAATAATTGGAAGGCCACTGATGATAGTATTAGGTGGGTGTGGAATCAACAGTCAACACTTATTAATGCCAAAGGATTTGAATTGGAGAATAAAGATCCGTTGGGGCGCTATAATGCCGGTATATACGGTTATGATGACGAGCTGCCTGTAGCAGTTATTCAAAATTCTCGTTACAGGGAAGTCGTCTCAGAAGGATTTGAGGATTATGATTATGGTGTCAGGGCCTACCTGACATCGTGCCCGGTGGGTAGGAGTTTTGATTTTACAGGGAGGAAGTCCTGGCTTGATAGCACTGTATCCCATACAGGCAAATTTTCCCTGCTGTTACCGCCAGGAGAAAATTTTTCCATTGGTGCGCTTGTGTCTGCGGAAGAAATTACTGACTTCAATTTTTCCATCAATACCAAAGGTGTCGCTTGCAGGGCAGATATTGTAGGGCTTGATGCTATACGCATGGATAAAAAGGTAATAATACCATCATTTACTCCATTTCCAGGTAGGAAGATGTTGTTAAGTGCATGGGTAAAAGAGCAGGCGGATTGTAAATGTGATAATTATGCACATGCCGAAATTATGGTACGTGCTGGTAGTAACACAGTGAGTTGCAAGCCTTCAGGAAATATCATTGACGGATGGCAACGTATTGAGCAGGTGATTGATGTGCCGGCGGATGCTACTCAATTTAGTGTGGAGTTTATAGCAGTAGGTACGGGTGTTTATTTTGATGATCTAAGGATTCATCCGTATTCAGCCAATATGAAATCTTATGCCTACGACCCGGTAACTCTTCGATTGATGGCAGAGCTAGATGAGAATAACTTTGCTTCCTTTTATGAATATGATGATGAAGGTACTTTGGTGAGGGTGAAGAAGGAAACTGAAAGAGGAATTAAAACCATTAAAGAATCGAGAAGCGCTTTAATTAAAGATGGAATTTTTTAACAAGATGAAGTTTATTCTACTTAAATGTAGTCTGATACTCCTATGTGTATTCCTTGCCAAAAAAGGTTGGGCGCAAACTGAGCTGGAGAGGGCTACTGCTATGCTTGTCCGTGTCAAAAATGCCTATGATTCTGGTAGTATGTCGTTTCGATTAAGATATACTTACGCTTCTGCTGATCAACCGGCGATGGTCACCGATTCTTTATTGGGTGAAGCGAGATTTTGTGGCACTAACTCTTACATGTCTCTGGGTAATATTATTTTCTTTAGAAATAAGTCATTCAATATTTCTGTTTTTAGAGATGATAAATTGATTATGCTCAGTAAGCCATCGATCAGAGAAAATGAGATGCAAATGCCAACAGACTATTTGACGACTGTCCTGAAGAATACAGGTGTAACCAAATGTTCCATTAAGCGGGCTAAACAGTTGGCGGTAATTACGCTAGAGTTTGCTGAAGCTGCAACCTGTAAGTTTATGGAGGTGGTGATCGACGAACCTCACTCGCTGATTACTTCTATGATGGTCAAAGTTAAGAAACCCGGTAATCCTGGCGCCAATGAGCCGTTATCCGGAGAGGCACAATATGCCATCGTGAGGACGGAATTTTCCGGTTTTAAAGTAGAACCATGCGACCCCGCTGGTTTCGACGAGAATATTTTTTTTACAAGAAAAGGAGATGTGTTTAAGCCAGCGCCTAAATACGCTGACTACCAGGTATTCCTTGCTAGCCCTAATATTTAAACGAACATTTTGATGCGCACTATACCTAGAATATTAGCCATCGTCAGTTTTGTGTTATTGCACTTGCTGTCAGGATTTGTAGCAAAGTCGCAATCCTTTACAACTATTAAAAAAATCCTGAACGGTGGTTCGAATGAACTTTTGCCGGGTGCATCCATAACCGTTCAGGACAGTGTTTTTTTTAACACAGCCCTTACCGGAAAGCTTGATGGAGATTATCCTTTGACGAACGCTATTGCCTTAAAGATAAATGAATATAGCCCTGTTTTTCTCGCAACCCCTTTTACGGTAACGGCGGATTTGGAAGTGACTTATGTTGGTTCCGATAAAGTACAGCGGATTTTTCAGAAGCAGCTGACTATGCAGTATGATACAGGGAAAGCCTATACAAACCGCTCTAGCTTTATCTTCAGTAAGGCTCACCTGGTAACCGTAAAAATTCTAAATATTTCCTCTACAAATCCCGGAGCGCTGGCTGCTGTGATGTTGGAGAATGAGATGATGGTGCGTCCTACCTATAAGCTCGACCGCATAGCTGATGTGCCGGGTAATATTGGAATTGGTGCATTGGAAGGTCCGGACAGTGACGAGGCAACGGTAACTTGGAACTATGTACTTGGCGCGGATCAGTATGACCTTGAATGGGCTTATATTGATTCATCTGTAATTGCCAGTGGAAGATACGGTAACCCGATTGACTACGACAATCTCTTCAGGAATAATTGCACTCGTGTAAGTATTAACAGTAATAGTTATAGAATACCGTTATTGTATGATAACGGAGGGTTGCTTTATGTTCGCGTAAGGGCTGTATCAGTCAAAGGAAGCAATAAACGATTTGAAACGCTTTGGAGTACTAATGGCGGGACTATTGCTACCCTTAGTTATCCAGGACACCATCGGAATTTGAACTGGCAGTCCTCAATATCATTTGCTGAAGAGGGTAAACGAAAAGCAGTTGTAAATTATTTTGACGGTAGTATGATGAGCCGTCAGGTAGTTACAAAAGATAATACCACCAACACCACAGTAGTATCAGAAACGCTTTACGATAAGCAGGGCAGGCCGGCTATCCAAATTCTTCCTACTCCTACCCTTAATAATATTATAAAATATACTTCCAGGTTAAATACAGGTATTAATGGTCAGGAGTATGATAAATCTGTATATGACACAGTTATAACCCCCCGGGATATTATTGATGCGGCGGCCCCTCCTTTGGGTACAAATAGCGGGGCAGCGCAATATTATTCTCCACAAAATCCTAAAGTGAATGAAGGTTTAAATGCTTTTCTGCCTGATGCAGCTGGATTCCCCTTTTCTGAAACGGTTTATACAGCAGACAATACTGGTCGTATCAGTAAGCAGGGAGGCGTAGGTGAACACTTTAGAGTAAACGGGGCACATGCAACCAGATATTATTACGGTAACCCAAGTCAGCAGGAGCTAGACCGGCTTTTTGGGACTGAAGCCGGAGATGCATCTCATTACTTCAAAAGCATGGTACAGGATGCCAACGGGCAAATGTCGGTAACTTATACAGATTTGCACGGCCGCACGGTAGCAACAGCACTGGCTGGTATCGATGTCGGGAGTCAGTTGAAAAGCCTGCCAACCAACATGCCAAGAATGCTGGTGGATACACTGAGCGGAGTGAAGAATACGCAGGTTAAGGACCTTGTGTTAACTACCAGGAAGTCACTTTTAGTGGAATCGGATGGGGTTTACTTTTTTAAGTATAGCATCACTCCGCCTGTTTTAACTCTTCAGGATTGCAATCATAATAACATTAGCTACTCCAGTAAATACGATTTGGAGATTAAAATTACAGATGATGTACAGAACTTGCTTTTGGGGGGCAGTCCTTTTTTGATAAAACGTGCCATTGACGGACCTTATACTGATACTTTTACCCTGTATTTGAGGCGGGGTAATTACGAAATCTCGAAGAATCTGCAGGTGAGTGAAGCAGAAATGAATAACTATCGGGATAATATATTCCTCAGTGGAAGCGTATGTATCAGTAAGGAAGCGATTATTCAACAGCAGCGCACTCTAATCAATAATAATTCCTGTGCACCTACCTGTGCCGGCTGTTTGGCAGAATTAGGCTCTTTGACTGTATTTAATACAGTTTATATGAATCGTGCTGGATTAGAACCAGCTGATTCCGTTAACTATCGGGCAGAAATCCTGACAGCTTATAACAAGCAGCTTGATTTTTGTAAATCTTTATGCAACAATGTTCCTTATCAGGATGTGTTACGAAAAGCGATGCTTCAAGATTTGACGCCTCCTGGTGGTCAGTATGCGAACTTTTCTGACAGCGTTAAAGATAAATATTCCATCTTTTACGCGCCAGAAACTACCAATACCAATCCAATTTACAAGTTTCCTTCCATTATCTATCTAAATGAGGATGGTAAGCCTGATTTGGTTTTTGATGAATACACGCAAAAAATGGTGAAACCGCAGGAGTTGACACCGCGGCAGTTCATTGCGAAGTTTAAGCCATCCTGGGCGGAACAGCTCCTGCCATACCATCCTGAATACTGCAGGTGGCAGTATTATGCTAAATTTAATTCCAGCAGGGAATGGGCAGATAAGATAAGGCTGGTCGATACTTATCAGGAAGCGCTGTTCAAAGGTTATCTGAATCCAACAGATAATGTAAACAGGAGAGCCTATTATGGAAGTCCTTCAGTGGAATACAAAGACCCGTATGCGTCACTGAATACGGGTAACCTGGACGGCGCGCTTGCTAATTATAAGGGGTCTGGATATAATATCTGGACGATGGCTGCAAGTTCTGTAATGTGTCCTTCAGGAGCTGGATGTGCAAATACATATAACGTAAACAATGTTTTTGCACAGGTAAACGGCGCTTGCGCCGGAGATCAAAATGCGATTTGGACTGCATTCAGGGAAATGTACCTGGCTAGCCGGGATGCATTAATTGATGCCGATATACAGTCGTTTTCCTGTATTGCTCCAACTATTACAGAGCTTATTGCAGCTGGTAAGCAGTCGCATTTTATCTCCGCAAATGATGGGCTGAAGTCCGGCAACCTGGATGGCGTCCTGAATATTAAAACAGAAGCAGAAGCAAATGCCTATAAAAATTCCCAAAGTACTACTGTTACGAATAGTATTTGCGATGGCTATGTGGATACATGGAGGCAAAAATTATCACCTTGTAAATATTCGGATGCTGACTGGGCTGTTTTGAAAGCGCAACTTTTGGCCATTTGCAAAGCCGGGACAGACGCAAACCACCCCACTGGTGCAAGCTCTGTTCCTGCATCCAGCGGTCTGACTGATACATCCTTTGAAGCGGTAATAAGGAAATTTAATGCCCAGCATTATGATGCAACGCGTCCGGAAGGCTGCCCGGTAATGATTACGACGCCCGCGCCATATTATGCTCAGAATGCGGCTATCACTAAAGCCACGAACACGAAACCTGAACCATGTGAATGTGAAAAGATCACTGCTATAAAATTAGAATATGAGATTGCGCGCTATTCAGGAGAGTCGTTTTCACAATATTTATCAAGAACCAGGAATACCAATATTACACAGACTCAGCTAGATGCGTTGATAAATGCTTGTTCCGGCGCAAGTAGCTGTATGTACACAGAGCAGCCTTTGCAAATACCTGCGGTATTCCAGTGTTATAATGCCCCGCCATGTACAAACTGTATTGTGGTCAAGAGCTTGTATGATAATTTCAAACTTACCTATCCGGGTATTGTACCTGAAGCTACTGCTGAGGACAGTTTGAAGCTTTCCATGAATGAGCTGTTTGCCAATTATATGAATAGTCGGACCGGATTAGGGCTTCAGGCTGTTGATTACTTGCGTTTTGTTGACAATTGTAATACAACCTCCTACGAGGATAGCGTATATTCTAAGGGTGGTTTTTCCAGCGCAACTGTGAGTTATAATTATACGACTACGGTCAGGGATGCCCGTCCTACTAAGGATGGGGGATTTGTTTTCGTAGGTAGTATGATGGTATTCAATAAAGACATACCATTTATTCTCAAAACAGATAGGAACGGGAATCCATCCTGGCAAGAGTTATTGGATGCCGATGGGGCCACAAGCGGAGGTTTTTTCTGGCGGGTAATGGTGACATCGGACAGTAATATTGTGGCATATGGTGTTCAGCGTGGCAGCGGTGTCGAAATTGACGGAGCCTTCACCAATGGTGCTGGCATGGTAGTGAAGTATAGCCCAACTGGCACCCGGATTTGGGATCGTGCAATGAATGGAGGGAGCGATGGAACAGTAAATGCGGAGCTGATAAGAGAAATGGTAGAGTTAAGCAATGGTAATTATGGCTTCATAGGAGATTATAATCACCTGGGTAGACAACAGTGGATGGCTGGGGTAATGCAAAAGGACGGTACCCTGGTATGGCGTAAGACTGTTATAGGGTGGAACAATGCCTGCCTAACAATCAAAATGCTGGAGGATAACGATACATTGGTGGTGGCTGGTGTATTTATTGATACTAACCAGTTGTTTACTCCACATATACTTAGATGGAATAAGCTCACAGGGGTATTGCTTGGCGGTAGTTTTAAACTGCGCTCAAGCAATTATAAATCAGATCCGGTTAGTTTGACAAGGTTGGGTCCAGGTAATTACCGGATAGGTGTGATTCAATCGCAAAGCAATGGTACAACTGATGGTCCATTGGCATTTGTCGACTTTACTTCTGCTGGCGTAATTCAGCGGGAAAGCATCTTGTCCACATTAGACGAGAGGACATTTGGATGGGTACAGGGGTACGATGGTTCCACCTATTCAGCGAACAATGTTCCTTCCAGTATTTCGCCCTCTTCCGCATACATTTTCAGTTTCACCAATGCCGGCACAATGGCATGGGCAAAAAAATATTCGGGTCAGAATGCATATTTACGTTGGGCGGGTATTGTAGGTAATAAAGCGATTGCGCTGGGAGAGAATTCTGCCAAACCGACTATTTACTGGTACAACGCCGGCACGGCGGTGAACTGTGAAACTGCTCTGACGTTTACGCCGACCTCCGGCAGCCGGTTTTCTACTTTACCAATTACAGTAACGGATCGCTCATTATTGGGAGTAGGTCTGTACGGCTCCATGCATTTGAGGCCTGCTACGATAACTTCAACTTATAGTAATGTGCCTTGTGGAACGGAAGGTAGTACCGAAGATATTCATATTTATACCGGCCCTATCTTATGCGGACGTTCCCAGCCAACTTTTGAACTTGAAAAGAAGGACACAATAAATAATTGCTCTGACAGTAGTTTCTTCATCAGCAATACTGCTACAGAAATTTATACTGCCAAAGTGGATTCTGTTAAAAATGACTTTGTATCCCGTTATCTTAATAATAGTTTAAAAGCAGCTGCAAATGAGGAGTTTACAGTGGCGCATCAGCAAAGTGAATATCACTATACACTGTATTACTATGATCAGGCTGGGAATTTAACCATGACAGTCCCACCCGCGGGTGTTGATCTGGATACGACAACTGATTGGTTAAACCGTGTAAGCGCTGCGCGTCTGGCCGGAGGTGGCCTTGTTCCGGCTCACCGCCAGGTAACGCGATACCGTTATAATTCATTGAACCAGGTAGTAGATCAAATATCTCCCGATGGGGGCAGGAGTCACTTCTGGTATGACAGGTTAGGACGGCTGGTAGCTTCACAGAATGCTAAGCAGCGAGAAGGCAGTGCCTATAGTTATACACGGTATGATTACCTTGGACGTATTACGGAAGTGGGTGAAATTACTTCATCTGTAGCCATGACCAATGAAATTAGCCGAAATGAAGCAGATCTCGCACAATGGATGGCTAATGCGGGAGGTACAAGAACTGCCATTACCAAAACCTCCTATGACCAGGCCTATCCGGGAACGGCTGGCAGTCCTCAGCTTATTACGCAAAGGAACCTTCGGAACCGTGTTTCAATGGTTACTTATCTTGATAATGCTGCCGATATGGATATTTACCAGTACGGCACCATCTATAGCTATGATATTCATGGTAATGTGGATACATTATTGCAGGATTTCAGAGGCTCAAATTTTGGCGCGACGTTTAACCGTTTTAAGAAGATCGCATATGATTATGATCTTATTTCAGGTAAAGTAAACAAGGTTGCCTATCAGCCAGGCAAAGTAGATGCATTTTATCATCGGTACATTTATGATGCAGAGAACCGTATTACTGATGTTGAAACGAGTAAAGATGACTTTCATTGGGAAAAAGATGCCAGTTATCAGTATTATAAGCATGGTCCTCTATCCAGGATGGAACTTGGTCAACAAAAGGTGCAGGGGGTGGATTACGCTTATACTTTACAAGGGTGGTTAAAAGGCGTGAATGGAAGCAGTGGAAATGCTTCCGGCGATATGGGGGCAGATGGTAAAACGGGTGCTATTTCAGCAAAAGATGCCTTCTCTTACTCACTCCACTATTTCGGGGATAATGATTATAACGCTATCGGCCAAGCAGACAAGTTTGCCAAGGGTACAGGCGGTGTGGCATCACTGTATAAGCCTCTTTATAATGGGAACATTTCTGCAATGGGTGTTAACATCCCATCATTGGGAGAGCCATTGCTTTATAATTATGGCTATGATGTATTAAACAGAATCAGTTCAATGACTGCGGCTAAGGGTTTAAATACTTCACTTAACCTATGGCAGCCAACAGCAATCAATGATTTCAGAGAAGAGGTATCTTATGATGCAAATGGTAACATACAAACCTATCATCGAGACGGTAACACTATGGTACCTGGAAACCAACTCCAGATGGATGAGCTTACCTACTTTTATAAGAATGATGGTAGCAACAAACTTGATTATATTGGAGATGCTGTCCCTGATGCCAATTACGTTTCTGATATTGATAGTCAGCAACCTTCGAATTATCAATACGACGCTATTGGCAACCTTATTAAAGATGTTGCAGGTGGTATTGAAAACATTGAATGGACCGTTTATGGCAAAATCAAAACTATTACCAAGTCAGATGGTACTCTTATAACTTATAATTATGACCCTTCCGGCAATCGCATCAGTAAGCTGGTGAAAAAGCCAGGATCTAATGTGGCAATCGGTACCTACTACGTGAGAGATGCCTCCGGCAATGTTATGTCTGTGTATTCCAACGGCGATGCAGCTATAAATAATGGGGATATGACTCAGATTGAGTCGCATTTGTACGGTAGTAATCGTTTAGGACTTGTCCGCCAGCGTATCAACGTTCAAAGCCGTTTAGAGCCGGATACAACCTTTTTAGAGGGTGCAGGTCCGGGAATAATTGATATATTTACAAGAGGAAATAAGGTCTTTGAATTAAATAATCATCTGGGCAACGTCCTTGCCACTGTATCTGACCGTAAACGCCCGATCAGTACAGATGGGTCAACTGTTGAACACTACGAGCCAATCGTATTGACTGCCAATGACTACTATCCTTTCGGCATGCTAATGCCTGGCCGTGGTGGTGGTCTTGATGATGGCGGAAATTGGCATGTAGATCGCGGAGGTGCTGTACCTGCTGATTTATCAGTGAATAGCCGTACGAATAACCAGCCGGCAGTCTATAACGCTACTAACTCAATTACATTTGAACCGGGGTTTGCAACAGGGGAAAATGATGCTTTTGAAGCATTTTTGGTAGCGGCTGGAGGTAATGACGGCGGTAATGGTACTGGAGGTGCTGGAAGTAGCTTGAGCGGAGGATATAGGTATGGGTTTAATGGTAAGGAGAATGATAATGAGGTGAAGGGAGAAGGGAATCAGCAGGATTATGG
>Ga0164243_10002025_pt1 | contig 33959 bp, 45 predicted proteins | sample OricompcompostOP_FD_108781 | JGI IMG/M metagenome (GOLD analysis project Ga0164243, IMG submission 108781) | Organic Plus compost microbial communities from Emeryville, California, USA - Original compost - Organic plus compost (OP) | ecosystem: Engineered > Solid waste > Mixed feedstock >... | reverse complement strand
TCGCCCCAAAGCTGCGGCTAAAGGGAGCGCCCTCGGGCGAGGGGCTGTAGCTCAGATGGGAGAGCGCTGCAATCGCACTGCAGAGGTCAGGGGTTCGATTCCCCTCAGCTCCACCAGCCCGATCATCCTGAAAATCAAGCGTTTTTGATCCGGGCTTCCGCGCGAGCGGAGGCCATGGAGACGACTTTGGGACCGCATTGGGACCGCAAATGCACCGTCGTGAAGCGGGTCATCTCGCGCCAGTATTCCTCGATCGCAGCGATCAACTCGGCGAGATAATCGGGCCGCAGGTGGCGATAATTGCGCTTGTTCGTGCCTTCTCCAAGGTGGCCGGCCGCCGTCTCGATCTGGCTTTCGGCCACGCCGCGCCGGTGCATTTCCGTGATGATAGTGTGCCGCAGCGTGTTGGGCGTCCCCTTCCCTTTCAGCTTGGGTCTCGGCTCCGTCTCGCCCAGCTTGGAGCGGGGTGGAAGCATGACAGGATGGCCAGCCGAATCGATCACCGTGCGGGACAGGCCCGCCTCGATCAGGCAAGCGTCGAAGGCGTTGCCCAGGTCATAGCAATCCCGCTCGAAATATTCCGGCTCGTCGGCCTTCTTCCATTTCTTCTGCGCCAATAGCGCGCGATATCGAATCACCTTGCCCTCGATCCCCTCAAGCCATGGCGCAAGCGTAGGGCAGACCGGCACGATCGACCGCCGCTTGGACGTCTGATCACGGTCAGGGTCGAGGAAGTATATCAGGCCGTTTTCGATCTGGCGGGCGTGCAGGTCGAGGATGGCTTCCGACCGGCCGCACGTGCTCAGTTGGATCAGCGTGTATAGGAAGACGTGCCGGCGCTCTTCCAGCCGGTAGGCCGCTTCCAGCAGGCCAGCCACCTGCTCGATCGTGAAGACGAGATCGCGAGGCTTCGCCTTGTCGCGCGGATCGACGTCGCGGACGAACGGAACCGATGTGATCAGTTCCGAGCGCCAAGCGTGATTGAGTGCTCCGCGCAATGCAGCCAGGTCGCGGCTGATCGTGTGCCCGCCGACGCCCTCGCCTTTGCGGAAGTCTATGAACCGCTTTACGAAGGCGTTATTCACGTCGGCGACTGACACGCCACCGATGATCCGCCCGAATTTTTTCTCGTGGTCGAAGAACCGTAGCAGGTGCTGGACGCTATAGCCGTAGCGGGCCGCGTCAGCCTTTGATGCCGCATGATCTTCGAGATAGAACGTCAGCAACTCTGCGACCGGGGCCTCTGCTGGCTTCTGCGGCTCAGCGGGCTTGCTGGCTTCGAGATAGTGCGTCGCTAGCGCTTCGCGCGCCGCTTCCGGTGGGTCGCCCTGCTCGCCGCCGCCAATGCCCGTGCTTCTGCGGCGGCGTGAACGGATGGCGGGGTCATACCAGCAGATGGTCCAGTCGTCCCGCTCGGCCCGATATTCGAGCCAGAAATCTCCGATCTGGACGCGCTGGTCGTTTGCGGCTGCGGGCCTCCTTCTTCTGCCCATCGCTCTGCGAACTCCTTTTGCTTGAGGGTCGTCAGAGTCGTATAAGCTGCGGACCCTGCCAATGCCCGGACAAGGTTAACGGGCAGATGTAATTTCGTCCCGTTTCGGGCCGCCTTGTCGATCTTATCCACGATGTCGGCAAAGATCATGATGATCCGCCCTCCGGATGAAACGCCAGAGTGCCAGGCAGCATTGCCTCCACGGGCGCCATTGGATGCGGCGAAAGGACGCGCCACGCGGCTTCGAGTTTGCGCAGGGCCTCAAGTTCCGTTTCGGCCTGCACCGTGCCGAAATAGAACGACTCCCTGCCGGGGTAGCGGAGAATCCCGCACCAATGCCGATAGGCCCGCGTCATCGGCGTTTCCCCGCCAGATCGCACAAATCCTCAAGCGCCTTGGCGATGCGCTTGTTGGACGTATCGATCCCATACAAGGGCAACCCGATCCAGATTATGGTAAAGATTGCAATGCCAGAGATTGCCTCGGTCATGACGCGCCCCTTTCGACCGGCGCGAGCGGCAGCAGCCCGGCGCGCGCGATGACGCTCATGATGAGCTGGTCCCGCGTGACGGTGCCTGATGCGCACAGGATCGAATCCACGACGTTGGTCGCGAATGCCCGGATGGCGCGGGCGCGCTCCACCTCCGAGGGTGGCGATATGCGGGCGATTTCCGATCCGAACAGCATGGACGCACGCTGGCGGAGCAATCTCAGCTGCTCAAAGCGCGACAGCACAAGGTGCAAATCTATCACCCGGACCGAAAATTCGGCCGTCAGGATATCGTCGCTGACCGTTTGCATCTCGTCGGCTGACGGCAGACGCTCAAGCCACGTCTTGATGATCAGGTCGACCACGGAATGATCCATCATGCCGATACCTTTCGAATAAGCGCCTGCATCTCGGGCGAGACGCCGCCGCCGGCCGGCAGCTCGCCGTGGGCGAGTTCGGCAGGAAATGCCCGCACCAGCTGCGCCATGGCGTATAGGAGGCGGGACTTTCCCTCGGCAGGCGGGCGCCCATCGGATCGCTTGCGGTCGCGCAGCGCGGCCTCGTGCTCAAGAAAGGCGGCGATCCGATCGCGCATTTGCGCACTGGCCAATAGTTCGCGGGCGTGGGTCATGATGCCACCCTCGCGATCAGGTTTTTCGTGTAGCAGCCATCGCCAGTTGCGAAAGCCAGGGCGGCTAGATCACTCATCGAGACGGTTCTCCCGCTCGGCTTCCGGCGCGTCCGCGTAAGCCATCAGAATTGCCTCGCGCATCGCGCGGCGGCGGTCGTCACCGCCCTTGCACCCGTTCAGGAACGTGCCCCATCCCTGCATGTCGTAGGCGCGGAGCGCGGCGCGCAGCCGCGCCTCGTCCAGCGCATCATCTGGTGGGGCGATGCGCAGCATGCATAGCGCCGTGAACACCGACGATCCGTTGCTAAGAACCTGACCCTTGAACTCCTCAGCGATGAGCCGGAGCGACCAGGACACGACACCCTCACCATGTCGGCGCAGCACGCGCGCTATGGCTGCGGTGAAAGTAACCTCGCCGGGAATCCATGATGTCTTTCCGGTCTTTCGTGAAACCCGCAAGCCGGCGCCGACGACGAGATTGTTGATCTCGATCGCGTCGTCATTGTTGGCGACAATGGCGGCATGGAAATCGTCGAGATGGTTTACCGCCCGCCGCGATCGATTGGCCGCAACGAACATCCGCGCCTCGTCGGCAGGACCGTCATAGGTTGAGATGCAGCATGGGAGAAACGGGATATCGCCACGCATGTTAGCCGCCGCCAGCCGATGCTGGCCGTCGATCACGTAGAGACCATCTTCCCGGCGGGAGACCATCAGCGGCACACAGAGTCGCCAGTCCCAATCGCGAGCCATGCCGGCGATCAACTTGCGGCTGGGGCCGGTGTCTATCGACCGCTGATAACTGTCATCCACACGCAATTCGGAGGGGTGACGCATCTCGATGGATGGCGGCAGCCCGACAGCCTGGTTGAAGCCGCTACGCAGTCGGGGCTTTGGGATGGTGCTCCCCCTCGGCGCGGCGATGGCCGCCGTATTCTCCCTCCTATTGCTTACCTCCTTGCGGATCGTTTCCGCGTTCTCGCTCGCCTTCGACCGCATCCGCGCAGAGAACTCGTCGGCCGCTTCCGACAGCCGCACAGGGATCACGGGAGAGGGCCGGACACCGCCACGGGATATCATGCTGCGGGCCTCCCGAACGGAACGACGGTTTCACCATCGCCGCCGCCGTTGCCACCGGCCTGCCACTCTCCGCAGAAGCGGCCCTGCGGCATCTCGGGCAGCACGCCGTAAGCCACACCCGCACGGACGACGATCTCCGGCGGATAGAGGTTACACGTGCCGATGTCCTTGGCGCCGTCAGCCCGACGCCAGGCGGCGGAGACGGCGGCGCCACCGCGCTCCCAAAAGCGGCAGGTTTCGCAACGCTGGGCGCGGCTCACTTTGTGCCTCCCACGGCATATGCCTTGCGGACGAAGTCCTTCCGGCCGTGAACCATCGTCTGGCTGACCCAGGTGAGACGGCCCTCACCCAAGCGTCGGATATGGCCGCGTCTCAGGTGCGTCCTTGGACCGGCCCCCTCGCCGGTCCCGAGAGAATTGCTGGCGCAGGCATCGCCGCCGACCTTCAGGATATGGAAATCCTTGAACGGAGGTTTGCCGGACCGCGCGCGGCTGATGTTCAGCGTGGCGGATGCGCTGATCCGTTCGGTTGAGACGTTCTTGCAGGCGAGCGCGTAGCAAAGATCGGTATATGCAACCGCCTCATCATTGATATCGGCGCGGGCCGTGTCGACGGCTCCGGCCATGCTCGCCTCGCTGGCCCGGTATGCCATCAAATATTCCGGGCAGAGTGGCAGGAAGGTCGATTCCATCCCACGGCCCTTCATGATGTCCTTTGCCAGACGGCCGTTTGCCAGCATCGTCGACATGAACCTCGACCTTGGAAGGTGTTCGGCGACGTCCAGCCAGGCTCCGTCGTAGGCCATGTGGACCGCGCCAGCGGCGCAACCCCATAGTTTAGCGGAGTCGAGATAGAAAATGCTGGTGACGCACACGCCCGGCGGCAGCGCCAAGATGCCCGGAACCCGCTTCAGGTGCGCCGGGAGATCATCAGGGTTCCAATCCCACGCCAGCGCGATCCGGCGGCTGCTGCTCGCGACAGTGTAGTAATGGTCGATCCTGTGCGGGCGCGCGACTGGATATTCGCAAGCGATCACCGGGAAGGGTGGCCGGAACATAAGGCCGGGGACTTCGGGCGGCGTCTTCTCGCGGTCCAGCAGCTGGCCCCCATCGGGCAACTGGAAAACCTCAGCCGATTTCAGCTTGTCGGCAAGATATCGCATCGCGCTCCGTGTCAGTGGCGCGCCGGGCGCCGGCGCGCTGATCAGGTCGGCGCTGGCCTTGACCGAATAGTTCAGGGGCTGGGTCATTGCGAAGCCCCCTGTCCCCACTTGCCGAAGCGGCGAGCTTCCACCGTATCTATCAGCTCGTTCACAATATCGGAGAAGCTGCCGCCGGCTCTGGCCGTGGCAGCACAAATCCCGGCGGCGTCGAGCTTTATAATGCAGTCTTCGATATGGCGTGCCGGCAAGGCCAATAGTCCCGCCGCAGCCGCTTCGCGCTCGGCATCGGTCGAAGCATCGCCGTAGGCTTCGATCAATTGGCTCCAGACGCCGTCGAGCGGATGCTTAACCTTCGCCGGACTGACGGCTTCTGCCGTCTTGCGCCTTGCCTCTATCTCCCGTTCGGCTATGGCGTGAGCGCGGGCAATGACCGCGTCGCGATCGATCGCCGTGATCCATCCGTCTTCGAACCTCTCGCTCAGATATGACAGCTGCAGGAGTGCCTGAGCCGCATTCTCTGGCTCGACCTCGGCAAATCGGATTTCCGCCCGCGAGCAGAGATCGAGGAGTTCCTTGCCGGCGAAATCATCCTCGAAATCGCCCGGAAAGTGTTGGCAAAGATCCTTCAACGTGCGGACATCGCGCAGGGCTTCGTCGAACGTGGGGTTGCTATTAGACATGGGATTTCTCCCCTGCGCGGGGCCGATGCTCGCCGCACCAGTCTGTGCAGTAGAGGACAGGCCAGAGGCAGGATTGCTGGACGGCGGACGGGACGGCGATGTCCTCCGGGTCGATCTCGTTTCCGCCGAAACCGGGCCGTTGGATCGCGATGCTCGCCATATGATCGCTGATCACGGGCGGGTTGCGACGACACTGCCCGTAGGCGGCAACGTCCACTGTGTTGCCATCGATCTCGATGGCGACGACGTCAGCATCGCGGTCTCCGGGCCGGCTGCCGTCGTGCGGCCACCAGAAGCGGCATGCGTGGCATGCAAGGTTATCCACATCGTGATCGCCCGATCGTGGATGCTCCTTGCGTCGATCGGCTGCGCGGGGCTTGATGGCAGGTCGAGCCCTGCAATGGACCTTATCTCGATATCGTCAGACAGGTGGCCGATCGCGTTGGCGATGGTGCGGATGTGACCGCAGTCCTTGTGGATTTCGTCCATCAGGTTCATTGTTCGCCCTCCTGATTTTCGGAGGCTCGGAACGTGTCGCGATGGGGGATCGCCACGACTTCGCCGATGCACGTCAGGAGACGAGGAAGATCGTCAATGATGCCGATCCACATTGTATCCTTGAGATAATTCGTGCCGCTTCTCCGGCGCACCTCGGCCTGGAAGGGACGCAGCCCCAAATGTTCTCCGTGCTGGTCGAGTGAGAGAACAAGGACCTTGATGGCGAGATCGGCCAGCGTCTCGCTTGGCGTGACCGCAATGCGGTCGATGGCGTTGCATTCGTCTTCGCTGGCCGCGTCGCCGACTTCATCCGGACACGGATTGACGTAGTGCGATATGAGAGTGGCGCGCTTCCAGTTGTCGAACGCTACCTGCATGGCCGGGGAAAGCGCCGTCATCGTCCGCCTCCCCGCACAAGGCCCAGATACTCGGCGATGGGGAGCAACTCGCCGGCGCCGTTTTCGAAGTGCCAGCGCAGAAGGCCCTCTAGCGACTCCATGACTTTACGAAGGCAATCAACCTCTTCTCTGTCCAGATCGAGCTGGCCGCCGATTGAATAGTGACCGCCGATGAGCCACTGCATCTCTTCGATGTTCACGAGCAGCGCGGCTGCCTGACTGCAGTGATCGCTCGCCATAACCGCTTGGACGCGGTCCCTAGAACCGGAGTAGAGGGCAAAGGCCCGCTGGGCCTCGAGCGTGTCAGCGTCGAGATCGGCGTGCTTCCGCTCCTCGATAAAGCCCTCAAGATAGACGGCTGCGGTCGGAGGAAGCTGATGCTTCGGATAGGTTGCATTGGAGAATAGCATCGTGGCTCTCCTATGCTTCGTGATCGGCGAGGGCGGACTGAGCACGGTCGAACGCCATGTCCAGAAACCGCTGCGAATCCGCGTCAAAGGATGAAGATACGCAGGCGCCGTAGGCGGCGATAAAATCGCGCAGCGCCTCGGCCATCTGCTCGGCCGGATCGGTTGCAGCGCATGCCGCCAGGCTGCCGGGTAGTGGGGGGAAACGTGGCGCTTTGTGCGCCGAAATCGGCTCTTCGATAGCCATGAGGGCTCTCCTGCTGGTCCTGTGCAGGAGGTTCGGCGGAGGCTGCCTTGGCGAGCGCGCTTTACTGGTCCTGCGTCACCGGGGTCTGCGGACCTGCGAACAGGTGGCGTCGTCCGATGGCGCAGAATATTTAGTAATCTATTAACTACGTCAAGAGTTTTCTAATAGGTGCTATTAGGTCCTTCGCCCGATCCAAACGATTCGGCCAACGACGTTGATTTCGTCGGCGGCCGCTTCGATCGGGGGGATCGCTTGGTTGTCGGACATGAGAAGAAATTGACCACTCGGTTGGCGCCTGACTCTCTTGACCATTCCCAACTCGCCGTAGGTCAACGCCCAGATTCGGTCCTGCTGGGTAATTTTGCGTTGACCCCGGTCAACAAGCAGCGTGTCGTTATCGAGAAGAGTGGGCATCATCGAATCGCCTATCCCTCTGGCGACAAATAGAAGCTCGGGCGGTGATCTCGTTATTGCCCTTATCCACGCTGGATCGAACACTCGGCTTTGATGTTCCATATGCTCATCAATGAATGTTCCGCCTCCCATGCCGTAGCCCACATCAAGTTCCGTCAGTTGAACGAAATCGACGTCGACGACATTTCCCCGAATGCCGGACGGAACATCCTCGCCATTGAGCCAGTCCAGCGAAACGCCGAGCGCGCGGGCAATTTCGGGTGCATACTTACTCTTCGCGGTGCGGCCACTCAGGATTTGCGCAATGGCACCTTGGGTGATGCCAAGCCGCCGGGCCAGTTCGCTCTGCGAGATTTCTCGCTTGTACAAGGCTTCCATAAGGCGATTTCGGTCCATCCCTGCACTCCTACCTACGGCACTATAACTTTACTATTTGATAAATCTCTAAGAGATTACTAATATGCCGCCTCATGCTAGACCCTGATCAAATTGCCGCTGCCGCCTTGCGGGCGGCCCTCGCCGCCGCAGGTAACAATCAGTCTGAACTGGCCCGTATCTGCGAATGCACTCAAGGCGCGGTCTGGCAGATGCTGAACAAGCCGAAGCCGCGATTATCGGTGGCCTACGTTCTGAAGGTCGAATCGGCGCTCGGCATTCCAAGGCATCGTTTGAGGCCAGACATATATCCTGAGCCAAGTTCCTCTTTCGGCACCGCGGCTTGAGCGCCATGGCGACAGATCCTTTGGCTGAGCAGCCGGCACCACTGACGCCGCCTGAATGCGATCTCCGCGATTTCCATTTCATGCCGATCGACATTATCCGTCTTTTCGGCTCGCGCTTTCATGCCATAGCCAATGATGCGGAATGGCGTGCGGGTGTCACGCTATGGCTTAAGTCCTTCCACCAAGTTCCCGCAGCATCCATCCCAGCCGACGATATCGAGCTGACACGTCTGGCGGAACTCGGCCGAGACATTCGCGCATGGGAGGATGTTCGGGAAGTCGCGCTCCACGGTTGGGTAAAATGCGCTGACGGGCGCCTCTATCACCCTATCGTCGCCGAGAAGGCTTTGGAGGCCTGGGAGAAAAAGGAAAAGTATCGTGAGCGCAGCAAAAAGGCGAATGCGAAGCGCTGGGGACGAAATCCTGATGAAAATCAACCTCCAACACGCGACGGAGGTGATACGGAACAACAAGATCATACTGGAATTGATCGTCGAGGACGCCTTGAAGCATCCAAGAAGGAAACCAACAAGGAATCCAAAGGCCGTCCTTCAGCCTCCCAAGTAACAGTAACAGGGACAGGGACAGTAAACCCAACAGATAAATCTGTTGGGGAGGGCGCCGCTAAGCGCGGCACCCGCCTCCCCCCCGATTTTGCCATGCCGGAAGACTGGATCGCCTGGGCGGTCGGTGAAGGAGTGGCGCGGGCCACGGCCGACTTCGAGGCGGCAAAGTTTGTCGATTACTGGTCGGCGAAATCGGGGAGGGAGGCGACGAAGGTCGACTGGCTGGCGACGTGGCGTAACTGGATCAGGCGGGACCATCCCCCTGCTCAGTCGACCTCGGCCCGACGGCCGACGGAGATCGTCCACATACCGGGGGGCGGAACGCCGCTGTCGTCGCCATGCTGACGGCGGCCGAACTGCTTGCCGAGTTCCGGATCGAACTGCGGAACGTGGGGCGGGGAAACCGCAAGACGCTGTGTCCCGAGTGCTCGCACACCCGGAAGCACAAGCGGGACCCATGCCTGTCGGTGCTGATCGACGACGAGGGCATCCAATTCAACTGTTTCAATTGCGGCTGGAAGGGCGGCAAACGCTATGCAGGATACGATCCATCCCAAGCACCTCGAATGGATCGAGGCTCGCGGCATCAGCGCCGAACTGGCGGTGGACCTGGGGCTGTTCACGAAGACCGAAGGCGGAAAGCGCTGGATCAGCGTCCCGTTCATCGAACACGGCAAGGTCCTGAACCACAAATACCGTCTGGCCAGCGAGAAGCGGCACATGATGGACAGCGGAGCCCCGCTGACGTTCTGGAACCACGACGTGTTGCTGCTGGATGCGGTCCGCTCCGGTCAGCAGACGGTGGTCATCACGGAGGGCGAGTGGGACGGGATGGTGGCGATCCAGTGCGGATTTCCCTGCACCATGTCGGTTCCGAACGGCGCGCCGGAGAAGGAAACGGGGGCGGTTTCGAGCGAGGATGACGACGCGGAGCGCTATCGCTTCGTCTGGCGCGCGAAGCCTCAACTCGACAACGTGAAGTCGTTCATTCTCGCCGTGGATGCCGATGCGAACGGCAATGCCCTTCGCGCCGATCTGGCGCGTCGTCTTGGTCCGGAGCGGTGTCTGTTCGTCAAATATCCGGAGGGGTGCAAGGATCTCAACGAGGTTCTGTTGAAGCACGGGGAGGCCGAGGTTGTTCGGGTGCTGGGCGGCGCCAAGCCATATCCGATCAAGGGCATTTATCGCTTCTCGGACTTCCCGGAACCGCCGCCGATGACGGCGATCTCGCTTGCGCTTCCAGCCTGTGACGACTGTTTCCGCCTGGTGCCCAGCACCCTGACGATATGGACGGGCTTTGCCGGCGCGGGAAAAACGTCACTGCTGATGTTCCTGATCGCCAATGCGTTGCGCGCAGGCGTCAACATCGCGATGGGCAGCTTCGAGACCGCGATCCGGCCGATCCTGCACACAAAGCTGATGGAGGCGCTATGCCGGTCGTGGATCAACAATATCCCGCCGTCGCAGCGCATGTGGGCGGAAGACCTGCTCGACAAGCGGTTCCAGATCATCGCGCAGGACAGTGACGATCCCGACCATGAACTCACGCTGGAAGAGACGATCGAGCTGGCGCGGGTTAGCGTCATCCGCGACGGCATCCAGTTGTTCATCGTCGATCCGTGGAACGAGCTGGAGCACAAGCGCCGGCCGGACGAGAACGAGGGGGAATATACCAGTCGAGCTATCCGGGCGTGGAAGGCGTTCGCCAAGACCTATCGCTGCGCCGTGTGGATCGTGGCGCACCCGCGCAAGCCAGCCGAGTTCGGGAAGAGTGCGGCTGCTCCCGGCCTCTATGACGTTTCCGGGTCGGCACATTGGGCGAACAAGGCCGATTACGGCGTCATCGTTCATCGGCCGGACAAGTCTTCGACCATCGTTGAGATGACGATTTCGAAGGTGAGGATGGGGTATCCCGGCCGCGAACGCACGATCAAGCTGGACTGGCACTGGACGACCGCGAGTTACGTCGACGGGGGCAACGATGTCGAAGCCGCATGATCTCGATTACGCCGAGATCGACGAACGGGACGAAATATCCGGAGATCAGCAACTCGTCCTGATCTGGTGCCACACGCACCGGGAATGGGAGTGGCATTGGGTCGAGCGAGCGAAGCTCACAGAGGGCAGGAGGGCAATTTGAAGCACCACGTCACGGCGTATCATGTTGATGACGGCATCAGCGAGCGGGCACTGGCTGACCTTACGGCCGCGCAGAGGCGCGTCGTCGTTAAGCTCCTTGCCCGTGTCAGCGAGCGCAGTTACCGCCGTGGCGCGCAGCAGGGCATCACGTTCCAGCGCAACCGGCCTCATACCTTGCCTGACGACATTGGCCTCCATGATTGGCGGTATGGCAATTCCACGGACGAGGCACCCTGGTTGGACAGCCGGAATACAGAGCGCTCCGTCGAGCGGCTTTTCACGGAAAACCCCGGCCTCCGCCGCCTAGGATTGCAGGAGAAAGATCAATGACGGGCGAGCAGATGCCCGACACGGAGCGCTATTGGTGCATCCTGCGAACGCGCGCCGCAAACACGTTGTCGCTGGTGGATACGCTGACCCGTGACGGCTTCACGGCATGGACGCCCGTTGAAACTATCTCGCGGCAGATACCGAGGAAGAAGGTGCGCGTCGAGCGGCGCGTGCCCTTCGTGCCGACATACGTCTTCGCCGATGCCCGACAGCTTTCGGATCTTCGCCTACTCGCGGCGCTGCCGGTGAAGGATCACGTCGATTTCGTGGTCTATCGCTATACGGGCAAGTTCGTCTTCATTGCCGATCGGCAACTGGACGCGCTTCGCGCTGTTGAGGACAGGGCGACACGACGGGCCATGGTTCATCGCAAGGCGGCGCCGATCCCTGCGGGTGCGATGGTGCGCGCCACATCGGGCATCATGACCGGCCTGCCCGGCGTCGTGGAAAGCAGTGGCGAAAAGATCACCATCGTCTGCTTCCTGGGGAGCAATCTCAGTTGGGAAGTTACTACTTCCACATTGAAAATTATTGATGTAAAGCTGGGCGAAGCCCGAGAGGGCGCCGCCGCATGAAGCGGCCGGCGAGCATGGTGCCAGTTGGTCCAAGGACTTCACTGCCCTCGCCTATCACGCGGTGGAAGCGTGCTTCCCGCGAATGGCCGCTGCATGGTTCAAACAAGTTTGGGGCAATCCATCGCGATCCCCGTCTCTCCCGCTCTACCCGGATGAACGCCGATCGCGACGGCGCCGGGCATCGGGCTTGAAACCCGTTCAGCGTCGCTGGCGCTGCGGTCGCTTCAAAGCCGGGCTTCCGGCGACGATAAGCGGGATAAGGATTGGGGACACCCGGTCGAGCGCCCGTATGGTTTGCGATACGAGGGAATCTCGTTCCTGGCCCCCGCCATTGGACAGGCAGGAGCGACCCTCGTCGGGATCGGCCGGCCTGCCGAACGGTCGATCCCACCCTTTGCGCGGCGGCATGCCGGATAGAAGCGGAAGCTGGGAAGCCAGTGACCGGCATGCGACGCCCAGCCCGCGCATCTATCGCCGGGCAGAGACCCCACGCTCTGCCCGGCGGCCCTTCAGGGTCGAAGTTCGACCCTGGGCAGCTCGTGCAGCGCCATGCGGTATCGCAACGCCAGATCAAGGTGCGCCCTTCTCGCGCAGTCATCAGTGGCGGCTACCGCTGCCTTCCGCTCCGCAGCCTCACGTGCTGTGTAGTAATCGCGTGTATCGTCGTAGTGGTGTTGCTGGCCGGCCATCATAGCCTCCTGCTATCGAGCAGCTGTTTCAGATCGTGGCAGCAATGCTTGCAGATCATCTCGACGCTAGACGGGAACCTATCACCGCAGACCAGCGGGCCGTGAATCACTTCGTCGCCAATTAGCGTCGGCTGATCACAAGTGTCGCCGTTTGGTTGCGTCCCGCCGGACCACAGGGGGTGTGGACGCATCCGGCGGGACGCGGTGGCCAGATGCTACGCCATGACCACGATCACGAAACGCGGGCGGGCCTTGAACGATCCGCGCCGATGGCTTCCGGATTAGAGCTCGATCATGGGCAGATCGAGTTGTGCTCGCCGGTATCGCAATGCCAGATCGAGATGCACCCTTCTGGCGCATTCATCCTTGGCGATGCGGGCGGCTTCACGTTCAGCCTTTTCGCGGATGGCGAAGTATTCCTGCGCGCCATGATGCGCACCGTGCTCGGATCGGGCCATGGCAGCCTCCGTATCTGAAGCGGCAGCTTTCCAGTTGCTGTCGGGCAACGCGTGCTTGGATCGACTCGGCGCTGATGCCGCAGCATAGCATTGTGCCGCAGCGCGTGCATTGATCCGGCTCAAGGCGTGGAAAGGATCGATATGCCTCTGTTGCGCGTCACCAATGATCTGATCATCAACCCGGCCGCCGTGTCCTACATGGAGTGGGACCGGCGCTCCTATGCGAACTGCGCGGGCGATAGCGTGCTGGTGATCACCATGACGGACGGGCGCGAACATCGCATTGCCCACCGGCCGCAGTATCTCGATGGCAACGACTGCTGCCGCATCGAGGCCAAGATCATGGAGGCAACGAACGGCGCATGCTGACCTTGCTCCCCATGTCCATGTGGAAGGCCCATCGTCACGGCCTCGGGATCTGCATCAGCCTGTGGCACGATGAGGCAGGCTGCCGGTATTGGAAGCGGATCGGGTTCGACTGATGCTCAGCCCATTGCGCGTCGCCGCCGTGCAACGCCTATGCTATGCGCACGGCATGACCAAGACCGTTCAGCTTGATGCGGTGGGCCAGTTGGTGGCTCCCACGCACTATTCCTCAGCTCAGGTAGAGGCCTATCGGGCAGGCTGGGCTGCTGGCAGCGCGTGCGCAGAGCCGGGTGATGATCGGTTCATGGTCAATCCCTATGACGGGGACGCCGAGCCTGATCTGTATGATGCTTGGGACGCTGGCCTAGATCTCGCCTTGTCATGAGGTGACGCATGACAGTCGAGCGCCTGCGTGGCCGTGCCGGCGTCGCCCAGCGTCGCCGTCGCCTCGATCGCACCGATGGACTATGCGAGCACTGCAGGGCCAAGGGGATCGTCAGGCTGGCCACGGTGGTCAACCACATCAAGCCGCTCGCCCATGGCGGGAGCGACGACGACGACAACACCGAGAACCTTTGCGACGAATGCGACCGTGAGGTGACGGCTCGGCAATTCGGGTATCGCGAACCGATCAAAGGCAAGGGCATCGGCCGCTCTGGCCGGCCTACCAGCCCCGATCATCCATGGAACAGGAACGAGTGATGGCGACAGGCGTGCCATTTGACGAGGCCAACACGATCTTGCGCGCCCCGACGCCAGAGGACGCCGCGGCTGGCACGGTCTATGACCTGCACGTCCATCGCTATCGCGATCTCGATGGCCAGCCCAACGTGATCAGCAAGTGGCAACTATCGCCCGAGGAACTGGCCGAGGTGATCGCCACCGGCGGCGTCATCTGGTTCAACTGCTGGGGGTCAACCCATCCGCCCATGTGGATCAGCGGCACCGATCCGTTCGATCGGTCGACGCCTACCCCCGGGTCGAAAGTCTGAGGGTCCGGAGGGCGGACACCGACACCGCCCTCCATACGCGCCGAAATGTGTTTTCAGGGTAAAAAGTTGGGGGTCACCCCAAAGGGGTGAAGGTGCATGAACGAGATCGAGGGCACCGGATCCATCGTCGCCGAGCCTGATTGGGCGCTGCTGCTGACGGACGAGCTGGAGCAGCGAGCCGCAGCAGAGCATTGGCGGATCGTCACGACCGAGATGCGCGAGCGCGAGATCCTCGCGCCGACCAACGCGCATTCGATCCAGCGGCTGGTGATCGCCTACATCGTCTACGACCGCGCCGCCCGCACGGTCGCCGAGCAGGGCGCCGTCCTGAAGCCGAAGCGCGGCAACCCGAAGGCCATCGCGCGGCTGAGCCCGTATTTTACGGCGATGCGCGAAGCCGGTGCCGATGCTGCGGCGCTGGAAACGGAACTTGGCCTGTCGCCCCGGCGTCGCGCCGCCGCCACGAAGGTGGTGAAGAATGCCCGCAAAAAGACCGCCGCGTCGAACTACCTCAAGTCGGTCAAGGGCTGACGATCCGACCACCGCCTGGGCCAAGGATGCGCTGGCGGACAAGTTGCCGTGGAAGGCCGGCGATCTCGTCAAGCACGCCGCCGAGCGGCACTTGCGGGATATGCGCGACGGGCCGGCGCGGGGATTGCATTGGCGGCCGGAGTTGGCGGCGCACACGCTGAACTACTTCCCGGCCGTGTTCTCGGTCGCCGACGGGCCGAGGGCGGGCCAGCCGTTCCATCTGCTCGGGTGGCACACGTTCGTCGTCGGCAGCCTGTTCGGCTGGCATAATTCCAACGGATTGCGCCGCTTTCGCAAGGGCTGGCTGGAGACCGGCAAGGGGCAGGCGAAGTCGCCGCTGATGGGCGCGATCGGCGTCTATCTTATGGGCTGGGACGGCATTCCGCACGCGCAGTGCTACGCGATCGGGCAGGACAAGGCCACAGCGAACGTGATGTTCAGAGACGCGGTGTCGATGTGCCGCGGCCAGGTGCCGGACGAGGATGAGGGCACGTCGCTCGAATCGCTCGGCGAAGTAATCATCCGCGGCGAGCTGGATAACGCGTGGAAGATCGAGCATCCCGACAGCGGCTCGTTCTTCCGCACGCTGGCTGGCGGCGACAGCCAGTCGGGGCCGCGTCCGACCTTCGTCGGCGGCGACGAGATCCACGAGTTCAAGTCGGATCATGCCATCGAGACGTGGCAGCGCGCGATCGACAAGGTGGCTGGCAACGCCCTGTTCCTGAAGGGCACGAACACGCCGGCGACGACACAGCTGGTCGGCACCAGCTATTCGGACATGTATCAGCAGATCGTCCGGGGCGAGGCCCGCGACGATACGGCGTTCGCCTTCATCGCCCGCGTCGACAAGGATGATCGCGAAACCGTCTTCGAGAACGAATCCTGCTGGGGGAAGGCGCTGCCTGCGCTCGGCGAGACCTTCCCGATCGAGAACCTTCGGTCGGTCGTGGCGGCCGCCAATCTGCGACCCTCGACCAAATCGAGCGTGAAGCGGCTCTATTTCGGGATAGACATCGGCGCCGTCGATTTCTGGATCAGGGAAGAGAGCTGGGCGGCGGTGCAGGGCGCCGTCGAGGCCAAGGCGATGGTCGGCAACAAGTGCTGGCTGTCCCTCGATCTCTCGGCGAAGAACGACCTTACTGCGCTGACCGGCACATGGAAGCTGGCCAACGACCTGCTGACGTCGAAGACGTGGTATTGGACGGCGAGAGATGGGCTTGAGGATCGCGCCGAAGCCGATCACGCCCCCTATGTCGAATGGGTAGAGGACGGTTATCTGACCGCCACGCCCGGCCCGACGATCGATTACACCTTCGTCGCGGAGCAGGTCGCGCAGCTGCATGCGGAGCATGATATCGAGGCGCTGGTTGTCGATCCGGCGTTCCTGACCGCTTTCACCGATGCGCTGACGGAGGTCGGCGTCGTGTGGTGGCTGTGGGAAGGGCCGGGCAAGCCCGAGGGCCGGGGCCTCAAGATCGTGAAGCATGCCCAGGGCAAGCGGATCATGTTCGAGGATCGGCAGCTGTGCATGCCGCATTCGATCACGCGCACCGAGGATCGGATCCTAGAGCAGCGGATCATCATCGACGCCTCGCCGGTGACGTATAGCTGCGCGGCCAATGTCGCGCTCGACACTGACGGCCAGGGCAACAGGGCTTTCGACAAGAAGCGCTCGCGAGGACGGATCGACGGCATGGTGACGATCGCGATGGGCGTTGGCGCTGCCACCGCCAACGAAAAGCCGAAGAAGAAATCCGTTTACGCCTCTCGCGGCGTGATCCGGTTGCGCTGAGGGAGGACGAATGGCTGTATTGTCCCCCGATGATTATCGGCGCTCGGCCGGCTACCGGCGGTCGGACGCTCCGCGCCAGGCCGGCTCGGCGCAGCTGAGCGGGCCGATCGTCGCCTATGACGCCTATGATCTCGGCGACCCCGCGCTGCTGGAAATGATGCGAGGCGGCCGCACCGGCGTCGCAGGCGTTCCGGTCAGCGACCGGATGGCGCTTCGGAACAGCACCTTCTTTCGCGCGATGTGGCTCCAGTCCGCATCGATGGGGATGCTCCCGCTCCATCTGCGTCGCCGCAAGGGCGAGATGGTGGAGAAGGCCACCGATCATCCGCTGTTCAATGTCCTGCACCGCAAGCCGAACGCTTTCCAGACCGCGAGCCGCTTCAAGAGCTACATGCAGATGTGCGCCCTGCTCGATGGGGGTGCTTATGCGCTAAAGATCCAGTCTCGCGGCTCCGTCCGCCAGTTGATCCCGCTGGAGCGGCGATCCTGCAAGCCGCGGCTGACCGACAATTACGATCTCGTTTTCGACTATCAGCCGAAGAAGGGCGGCGCCCGCGTGCTGCAGGCGGGCGATGTGTTTCATTTCGGTTCGCCGCTGACGCTGGACGGCATCAACGGCATTCCGCTCCTCGACGTCGCCGCCGACACCTTGGGACTGGCGGTCCGTGCGCAGCAGGCGGCGTCCCGGCTGCTCGTCAACGGCACGATGGCGCGCGGGGCGCTGGAGACCGACCAATCGCTCGGCGACGAGGCGATCGAGAACCTCAAGGCCAGCTTGCGCGAGGACTATGCGGGCAGCGGCGCCGTCAACGACTGGCTGATCCTCGAAGAGGGGTTGAAGGCCAAGCTGTTCGCCTCAACCGCGCGTGACGCCGATCTCGTCAACATCATGAAGCGGGAGGCGGAGGAGGTTTCCCGCTTTACCGGCGTGCCGCGCCCCCTGCTCATGTTCGATGAGACGAGCTGGGGCAGCGGCATCGAGCAGCTGGGCCTGTTCTTTGTCACCTACTGCCTGATGCCATGGTTCGTCATATGGGAGGAAGCGGTCTGGACATGGCTTCTGACGCCGGTCGAGCAGCAGACCTATTACGCCAAATATAACGAGGGCGCGTTGCTACGCGGCTCTCTCAAGGATCAGGCGGAGTTCCTGAAAGCCGCCCTCGGGCCGAACGTCGGCTACATGACGCAGAACGAGGCCCGGGAGACCCAGGACCGCAATCCGATCGCCGGCGGCGACGATCTGCCGCGCGCCGGCACCACAGCGAATGCGATCATGCAAGAGGAGCTTGCCGATGCTGCATAGGGGCCTCCGCGCCGTGCGCGCTGCCCGCCCGCCCGAAATCGCCGGCATCGGCGACGGCGATGGCTGGAAATTCGAGACGGTCGCGCTCGCGGACGATTTCCGTCGGTTCGAGGTCAAGGCGGCCGATAGCGGTCGGGCAACCCTCTCGATCTTCGACTATATCGGTGACGATGGCGAAGGCGGTGGCGTCACCGCGAAGAAGGTAGGCGCGATCCTGCGCACAGTCGCCGGAAAGCCCCTTACGGTCGAGATGAACTCGCCCGGTGGCAACTATTTCGAGGGCGTGGCGATCTATAATCTGCTGCGCCGTCACGATGCTCCCGTCGACGTCGAAGTGCTGGGCATTGCCGCCTCAGCCGCTTCGGTCGTGGCGATGGCTGGGGACAGCATCGCCGTCGCGCACAACGCTGAGATCATGATCCATGAGGCGCGCGGCCTGTTCTTCGGCACGAAGACAGACATGACCGATGCTATCGCGGTGCTGGGGCATCTCGACCAGGCCATGGCGGAGACCTATGCCGCGCGATCGGGCCGCACGGCCGACGAGTTCGCGGCGATGATTGCCGGGAAGGACGTCTATTTCCGGGGCCAGGAGGCGATCGACGCTGGCCTCGCTGACATGCTGATGGACCGTGAGGCGCAGATGCCCGTCTATCAGGCTTCAGCAGATTTCCCGAGTGACAAGGCGTCGCTCGACCGCTTTCTCGCGAAGCATGACATGCCGCGCTCAGCGCGTCGTGACCTGTATCGCGCGATAGGCACGCAAAACGCTGCCGACCCTGCCACGCCGCGCGCTGGCGAAGAACCCGAACCGTGGTTTTCCGGGCTCACCGCCCTCATCCCGTAGAGGAAACGCAAACATGAACATGATGACGAACCTGCGCGGCCGGGCCGCGACGGGCCGGGGCCTTCTTGCCGTTCGCGCCGAAGCCCAGCCCAAGAAGATCGCTTCGATCGAGGATCTGAACGTCGCTTTCGAGGCGTTCAAGGCGAAGCACACCGAGCAGCTGGAAGAGATCAAGGCCGGCAAGACGGACGTGGTCACGACCGAGACGCTGGAGAAGATCAACGAGGCAATCGGCGAGCTTCAGGCGGCGGTCGACGATCAGGCCAAGATCATCGCCCTGGGCAAGCTCGGCGAGCATGGCGACGCCATCATTGGCGATCTGAAGGCGGACCCGGAATATACGGCCGCCTTCAAGGCGCACATGCGTAAGGGCGACCGCGCGCCTGCCGACATTCAGGCGGCCATGTCCAAGGGCACCGATGCCGATGGCGGCTACCTCGCGCCCGTCGAATGGGATCGCACGATCACCAACAAGCTGAAGCAGATCAGTCCGATCCGCGCTCATGCCAGGGTGGTCACGATTTCCACCGCGGGCTTCAAGAAGCTGTTCAACGACCGCGCGGTCGGTTCCGGCTGGGTTGGCGAGACCGCCAGCCGTCCGGCCACCACCACCCCGCAGATCGGAGCGCTGGAGTTCAATACCGGCGAGATCTACGCCAACCCCGCGATCAGCCAGCAGCTTCTGGATGACGCGGCCGTCGATCTGGAAAGCTGGCTCGGCGATGAGGTCGATACCGAGTTCGCCCGGCAGGAGGGCATCGCGTTCCTGTCTGGCGACGGCACCAACAAGCCGCACGGTATCCTGACCTATGTCACCGGCGCCGCGAACGACGATCGGCATCCGTTCGGCGCGATCCCGGTGGTCAACAGCGGTGCCGCCGCCGCCGTCACCGCCGACGGCATTCTCGATCTGGTCTACTCGCTTCCGAGCGAGTTCACGGCCAACGCCAAGCTGTTCATCAACCGGCAGTCGATGCTGGCGGTGCGCAAGCTCAAGGATGGCAACGGCGTATATCTCTGGCAGCCGAGCTACGCTTCGGGTCAGCCGCAGACGCTGGCCGGCGAAACCGTCGTCGAGGTTCCGGGCATGCCCGCCATCGCGGCCGACGCAATCGCAGCGCTCTATGGCGACATGGATGCCACCTATCTGGTGATCGATCGCGTGGGCATCCGCGTGCTGCGCGATCCCTACACCAACAAGCCGTTCGTCCACTTCTACACGACCAAGCGGGTCGGCGGCGGCGTCCACAATCCCGAGCCGATGCGCGCTCTGAAGATCGGGACCGGCGCCTGATCTCGGGCTCCGGGGCGGTTTCGGCTGCCCCGGTTGCTCGAAGCGGCGCTGGATGCGCCGTTTCGGTCAACTGCAGGAGACCCACCATGACCACCAAGAAAGCGGAAACGGTTCCGCCCGCGACCGAGGTCGACACCTCCGGCGCGCCCCAGCAGATCGTGCCCGACGTCGACATGGCCCATCCCGCCGTCGACAACGATCCGCGCGCCGGCACCACCGCCGATCAGAACCGCATCGACTTCAACGATCCGACGATCAGCGGACAGGAAGCGGTCGAGCGCAACCTGAAGGGCAAGGCCGACTGATCCCATGGCGGGCCGGTTCGCCGGCCTGCCATCCTTCATCTTGAGGTAAACCGATGAGCGCAACCACCACGCCGCTACCGACGGGCACCGACATTGCCGAGACGATCGGCGGCAAGGTCTACAATCGGGCGATCCTCTTCGACCAGGCCGGCAGCCCCGCGCAGATGTATCCGGACACGCAGCCGGTCAGCGCCGAATCCCTTCCCCTGCCGGAGGGCGCCGCGAGCGAAGAGACGCTCGCTGCCGTCAGCGCCAAGTTCCCGGCGAGCCTCGGCGCCAAGGCCGCCAACGCGTCGTTCTCGATTGTCCCGGCAACCGGAGCGAGTTTCGCTATCACCGCCGAGGCGCTGCCGGCCACCCTGGGCGCGAAGGCCGCCGCGGCGTCGCTGTCGATCGTGCCCGCGACGGATGCGTCCTTTTCCATATCTGCGGACGCATTGCCCCTGCCCACCGGAGCGGCGACGGCTGCCAAGCAAGACGAGGCGACAGCGGCGATCGAGGCCCTGCGCACCTCCGGCGCGCCCTTCCCGATCACTCCGCATGCCAGCGACCCGCTCGAGCGCGAGACCGCCGCCATATCGGTGGTGACGGGCGGCACGATCGTCTTTCGCTTTCCCGGCGCGGGATCGGATGAAACCATCGAAGTGCCCGCGGGCTTTTTCCCGCTGGTGGCGTCGCACATCCGCGATACCAGCACCGCGAGCGGCCTGACAGGCTGGTAAGCTATGCTTACGCTTCTGCTGGCCGCCGGCGTCATCCCCGAGCAGAGTGGAGTGGAAACCGGCGTGTTCGACGTTCCCGATGAGCGCGTCGCGGTGGCCGCGAAGCTGCAGGCAGCGGCGGCCATGGGCACCGGCATCCCGTTCGGCGCCGCCCGCTGGCAGCAGCCGTTCGATCCCGCCGACCATCTTCCCTACGGCTTCTCGTTCGACGCCGTGCTTGAGGAAGGCGAGACCATCTCCGAGGTCGAGCTGATCGCGCTGTCGTCGGCCGGCGCCGCGCTCGGCGTGATCATCGATCAGGAGGCGGGCTTTGCGCCCGTCGTCGACGATGATGGCGGCCGGCGCATACAGATATGGTTTGCCGTCGATCCGGCGATGCAAGACACGGCCCCGTTCGACGCGGCCGGCGCGCAGGTGCCGGTGACGTTCCGCATCCTCACCAGCAAGCAGCATCGCCTTGAGCGGACGGCGGTCCTGACCGTGAGGCAGCTATGATCGTCGACAACGGCACCCGTCAGCCGCTCATCATCGCCGGCGTCTTCGAGGGCATGGCGGGCGTCGCCGGCGGTTTCGTGTCGTTCATCCCGAACCGGGCCGGCAAGGCCCCGGGCAAGGCTGGCGCCGGCATCCTCAATGGGGTGCCGGTGCTGCTGAAGCCGACGAAGGACGCCGACGGCCCGTTCTGGACTTCGCGCTTCGAGGTGATCGAATGACGATCGCGGAAATGCGGGCGCTGCTCGACCTTGGCGACGAATATACCGACGCCCAGGTTGTCGAGCGCTATGCCATCTATCTCGGCGCCACCTCGGCAACGCCGTCGGCCACGGTGCCGCCGATCACGGTCCAGATGGCGAAGGAACAGCTGAAGCTCGACAGCGATGGCGACGAAGATGCGCTGATCGAGCGCTACATTGCCGCGGCCGTCGATATGGTCGAGGGCATCACCGGCTATGTCCTGTCGCGGCGCCAGCTTGTGGAAAGCGCCGACCGCTTCGGCCAATTCGGCATGTCGATCCAATTGCGCGCCTGGCCGATCGTCAGCGTCGACGCGATCTCCTACCGGAATGCTGCCGGTGAGGCCGCGCTTGCCACCGGGGCGTTCTTCGCGATGGCGGGTGCCCGGCCGGCGCGGGTCTATCCGACCACCCGCTGGCCAAGTGACGCCCTGTCCGGACCGGGACTCATCGCGATCACCGTCACGGCCGGGTTCGACGGCCCCGAGGACGTCCCCGCTGCCGTCATTCAGGCGCTGCTGGTCATGGTGGCGGAGTTCTATCGCAACCGCGAGGCCGGCAAGCTGTCCGCCGATGCCGAACGCTCGGTGCGCCGGCTGCTGCGCCGCCATATCCGCAAGGTGCTCTGATGTATCCGTGGGAAGATGCCGGCTATTATGACCGGCGCATCCGGATCGAGCGGCCGGTTCCGGATGACAGCTTCGACGGCGCCGGGTCGGGCAGCTGGGAGCCTTTCAAGACCGTTTGGGCCAACGTGCAGGACATGCTGCCGAGCAAGAGCGAGCGCGTGTCCGACGGGCTCAATGCCCTGACACGGCCGGCGCGGGTCCGCATCCGATACCGCACCGACGTCACCACCGACATGCGCTTCGTCATGGGCGACCGCATCATGCAGATCGTCTCCGAGCCCGCCCAGCTCGGCTTCCGCGTCGCGCTGGAGTTCATGGTCGAGGATTACAAGCCGGCAGGGAACACCGCCTGATGCCGAAGGTGCGGGGGCGAAGCGAGGTCAAGGCTTTCATCGGCAAATTGCCCGGCGAGATCGAACGGAAATTGCTTCGCGGTGCAGCGCGCGCGGCCGCCAAGGTGGTCGCGGAAGAGGCGCAGGCTCGCTCGATCTCCGACGAGGTGTCGGCGGCCGTGAAGGTCGGCAGGACGAAGGTCGAGCCGGGCCGCGTCGTCGTGAAGGTGCAGGTGAAAGGTCCGGGATCCTACATCGCGCCCTGGCTGGAATATGGCACCGCGCCGCACTTCATCAGTGTCGATGATCGCCAGCGCGCGGGCATGAGCGTCCGCAGGATCAACCAGAAGGTGCGCGAAGCCGGCGGAGACGGGTCGCTGGTCATCAACGGCAAGTTCGTCGGCGCCACCGTGTTTCACCCGGGCGCGCGTCCGCATCCTTTTCTTCGGCCTGCGCTCGACGTGAAGCAGGGCGAGGCCATCGCCGCAGCACAGACCTACATCAATTCGCGCGTGAGCAGGAGGGGCATCAAGCCTGCCGAGCCGGAAAGCGAGGACGTATGACCGGCGCTGACATCGTGGGCGCGCTTCTCCGGTCCCATGCGGCGCTGATCGCGCGGGTGCCGGTCGCCAACATCAAGGGCGGCGTCCTCTCCGAGACCGCGCCGCTCCCGTCGCTGCTGGTCCGTGTCGTCAGCCTCGTCGACCGGCAGCCGCTGAGGCGCACCGGCTGGGTTCGATCGGTGGCGCGGGTGAGCGTCACGGTGCGGGCAGCCAGCTACCGGGATCAGGGCGAGATCATCCGCCTCGTGCGCGATTGCTGCGCTGGCCGTGTCGGCGATCTCGGGGGAGCGGAGCGGGTCTCGATCCTCACAGCCGGCCTCGGTCCCGACCTGATCGGCCCCGGCAACAGCTTCGAACAGGCACAGGATTTCCGCGTCAGTTTCGACGCGATGATGTGAGGAGGACGACGATGAGCAAGCCTTTCTATGCGACGCGCGATTTCAAGGACAGCGGCTCCGGCAAGCGGTTCGCCAAGGACGATCCGGTCAATGTGACGGCCGGCGAGCTGGGCAACTACAAGGCCGCCGGCCTTGTGACCGACGAGACGCCGAAGTCCACCACGAAAACCGCCACGGCGAGCATCGTCGCCACGGCCTGACCAGATCGCCCGCCAGCAGCGGGCGGTATCCCGCCGGCATAGTCCGGCTCGCCCATCAGGAGAAAAGACATGGGTTCCACGACTGCGGCGGGCACGGCGCTCGCCATTTCGGCCGCTGCTCCGGCGACGGAGGACGAAACCGGCTATGCCGCGCTGACCTATACCGAGGTCGGCCAGATCGAGAGCATCGGCGCCATCGGTGCCGTCTTCAACAAGGTCGAGTTTCAGCCCCTCAAGGGACCGAAGCAGAAGCACAAGGGTTCGGTGGACTATGGTTCGCTGCAGCCCTCGCTGGCGCACGACGACGAGGATGCCGGGCAGACCTTGCTCCGGACCGCGGCCGACAGCAACGACCGCTATTCGTTCGAGGTGACCTATCCGGACGGTGCCAAGCGCTACTTCCAGGGCCGCGTGTTCGGCTATCCGGAGAACACCGATGGTGCCGACAGCATCATCATGGCGAATCCCACGGTCGAGATCGACACGATCGTCGTGAAGGTCGCCGCTTCCTGATCACCAGCATTCCGGCTTCGGGCCGGATCACAGGCATCGGCCGTCCCGCGCATCGCGGGTGTCGGGGCGGTCGGTGCAACCTTCCCGCGAAAGGATAATCCATGTTCGACATTACGTCTCAGGCCGTCGCCGACACGGCGCCCATCCACCTCAAGGGGGCGGACGGCGAGTATCTCTATTCCGACGGCAAGCCGGTTCGCATCGTCATCTATGGCCCCGGCTCCAAGCAGTTCTCTGCGGTCGAGGCGCGCCAGACGAACCGCGCCGTCAAGCGCATGCAGGACAATGACGGCAAGATGGCCGTCGCCCCGCCCGAACAGCGCGCAGCCGAGCAGGCCGAGGATCTGGCTGCGATCACGGTCGCATTCGAGAATTTCACCTATCCGCCCGCTGCCGACAAGCAGGGCGCCGAACTGTTCGCGGCCTTCTACGCCGATCCCAAGCTGGGCTACATGGCGCAGCAGGTGCTGAAGGCGGTGCGCGACTGGGGAAACTTCAAGCCCGGCTCGGCCGGGAACTGACGCTCTATGTCCGACATCTGGCGTGGCTCAATGCCACGCCCAGGCCGGATGAGCGGACCAAGCGGGCGAAGGCGGGGAACGCCCCGACGGTGAGCCGGATGGAAGCGATGAAGCGGCGCAAGATCGTGCCGCCGATGCCGCCGAACCCGGCCCCGCATATTACCGAGCGCCTCATAGAGATCGGTCTGACCGAGGCGGCCGGCATGGGCGCGGCGCCGCTCAGCTGGCAGGCGATCATGGCCTGGCAGTCGCTCAGCGGCATCCATCTTCCACCCTGGGAAGCCCGTCTCATCCGCAAGTTGTCGGTGGAATATCTGGCCGAAGGCCGGCGCGCGGAGAGCGAGAATTGCCCGCCGCCATGGCGAGCGGAGGTCACGGGACAGGAGCGCGACACCGAAGTCGACCGGCTCAAGATGGTGTTGGGATGACCTTTAGTGTATCGATCCCTGTCGCAGGGGGTTCGATATGCGTGCTTTTCTTCTCGTCCTGAGCCTGCTGGCAACGCCAGCGATGGCGGCCGATCAGTTCGATCTGGTGTGCAAGGGGCAGCAGAGGACGTCGGCGGCCGGAAAATGGAAGCCCTACGAGGTGCGATACCGCGTGGATCTCTCCGAGATGGTCTATTGTCGTTTCAATTGTAAGACACTGGAAACCGTCGAGTCAGCTGATGCTGCGCGAATCGTTTTCCAGTCTGTCCAAGGGCGCCCCGGATCGACCACAGCTTTGCACTACGTGGACCGTTCTGATGGCAATTGGCGATACTTTCTATCTGGCCCCGTTGGTCTGATCGGAGACGCTGAGGGTCATTGCGAGGCCGCTCCGTTCAGCGGATTTCCCGCCGCCAAGTTCTAGTTCGCGCTCGCCGCGCTAAGTCATAGGCCGCCCGGCACGATCCGGGCGGCCCTTTTCATGTTGGAGGTCGCCCATGGATGACGGCAGCCCGGCACTTGAGGTCGGCTTCGCTATCGATACCGGCGGATCCTTCGATCAGCTCGTCCAACTGCAGAATGCCATGGATACGGCGGAGGCGAAGATCGTCGCCGACGCCGCCAGGATCGAGCGCGCGACCACGGGCATGCTGGACCTTGGCGGTGCGACCGCGAGCATCAGCAGTTTCGGCAATGCTGTCACGAAGGAAGCGCAGGCGGCCGCGCGCGAACTGGCCCGCGTCGAGAAGGCCGGCGAGGCGCTGTCCCGACAGCTTGAGCGGCAGACGTCCACCTTCGGGAAGAGCCGGGAAGAGATCCGTGGCATGAAGGTCGAGGCCGCCGCGCTGGCGGCCGAGCAGCAGGGCCTGACCGAACTGGCCCAGCGCCTGCGCGCGCAGGAAGCCGCCCTGTACGATCAGGAGTTCGCCGCAGCCCGCCGCGCGGCACAGGAGGCCCAGGCGATGGCCGAGGAAAAGGCCATCGCCGCCCAGCGCGCCGAAGCTGCCGCCGCGCAGGAGGCCGCCTCGATCCGGCTCGCTGCCGATGCTGCCGCGAAGGCGGCGCGGGAACATGCGCAGCTGGCAGCGATGGTCCGCGGCTCCCATGCCGCGCAGATGGCGGACGCCGAGGCGGCCGAGCGGCTGCGCATGTCCACCGATCCGCTCTATGCCGCCACCAAGCGGCTCAACGAAGAGATCGCCGAAAGCACGCGCCTCTATTACGCCGGCGTGACCGGGCAGGCGGAATATGCCCGCCAGCAGGAAGTGCTGACCGGGCGTCTGCGTCAGCTTGATTCCGCCCTCGACGGCACCGGACGCGTTGCCGCGAAGTCCGGTTACATCATGACGCAATTCTCGTTCCAGCTAAACGACGTGGCGACCATGGCGGCGATGGGCGCGCCGCCGATGCAGATATTCGCCAGCCAGGCGGGCCAGATTTTCCAGCTCGCGCAGATGGCCGAAGGCGGTGTGAAGGGCTTCGCGGCGCAGTTGGGCAGCCTCGCGCTGGCTTTCGCGCCGTTCATCGCCGTCGCTGGCGTTGCAGTCGGCGCGTTCGCCCTGTTCAGCCGGTCGGTTTCCAGCGGCATCGACACCAAGGCGATGGTCGACGGTCTCGGGCTGACGCGCGAGGAGATCAAGAAGCTGAAGGATACCTCAGTCGACACCGGCGACGTCATCACCGCGACATTTCAGGTCATCGCGGAGCGCGTCGGCATCAGCCTGAAGGGCATGAACAAGTTCTTCGGCGAGGCCATGGACTGGATGACGACGGCGGGCCGCAACTATCTGGCGGCGCTCTACTCCAGTTACGTCGGCACGTTCCGCGCGATCGGCGAGGTGGTGAAGGGTGTGTTCTCCGGCAAGGGCGTCGATGAAATCCTGTCGGACGTCGGCGATGCCTACAAGGGCGCTTTCGATGAGGCCAACGAGTCCATGAAGCGGTTCGGCGACGACGTGCGCAAGCAGATCGCCGACAACAAGCTGGCGGACCTGAAGAAGCAGGCGGACGAGATCAGGAAGGATCGCACGCCGAAAAACGACCGCGCGGCGGAACGGGCGGCGCGGGAAGCGGCTGCCGTCGAGGCGCAGATCCGAGGCCTCTACAAGCTGGCCGACGCCTATCGCGTCTCCGGTGCCGAAGCCCTGATCGCGGAGGCGCGCGTCAAGGCGGAAACCGATGCGATCAAGAAGCGGATCGACCTTGATGCTGCCGTCGACCGGCAGATCAGGCTGGCCATGGCGCAGCGCGTGTCCGATGCCGCCAAGGATATTGCCGCCACCCGCGATCAGGCGGCGGCACAGGAGGCGGTCAACGGCATGGTCGCGGCCGGCCTCGTTCCCGCCGCTCGCGCCAACGAGCTTGTGCAGGAGCGCATCGCCGACCTGCCGTTGCTCGCCGCGATCGAGGCCGCGCAGCAGCGCGGGCTGAAAACCGAGGCCGAGAAGGCGACGGCCGCACTTGCCGATCAGCGCGTGGAGCGGGAGCGTGCCCGCAAGGCCGCGACCGATGCGCAGTTCAACAGTGACATGGCCGCGGCGAACGACCAGCTGGAGATGCTGCGGGCGGAACTGTCGCTGATCGGCGCGACCAACAGCGAACGCGCGATCGAACTCGCGACGCTGAAGGCCATTCAGGAGGCCCGGGCGCGGACGTATGATCCGGAGCAGGCTGCCGCCTATGTGGCCGCCCAGCGGGAAATCGCTGTTCAGACGGAGCGAAACGCGCAGGCCCAGCGCAACTATAACGACGCCCTTTCCTATGCCGCCGACCGATGGGATCTGATTGCGCGGAACGTCGAGAACGCAGCGCAAGGCATGGCGGATGCGTTCGGAAGCGTCGGCCAGGCGATCGGGGATATGGCGGCCATCTATGCCAACTTTGAGGCGAACCGGACACGGCTTGATCGGCAACGTCTCGATGCAATCAAGGCTGCCGGGGCAGATGAGGCGGCGATCAACCGAGCTAACGCCAAATTCGCCATCGCGCAGGCAACGTCACAGATTGGCCTCTATGGCGACATGACCGTTGCCGCAAAAGGCTTCTTCAAGACCGGATCGGACGGTTACAAGGCGCTGGAAACGGCTGAAAAGGCGTTCCGCGCGGTCGAGTTCGCCCTGTCGGTGCGTGCCATCGCCCAGGATGCCGTCGAGACGGCATCGTCGATCGCCAAGAGCGGCGCGCGCACGGCGAGCAAGGCGGTCGAGGCCGTCGTTACCGCCATTTCCTCTTTGCCGTTCCCTGCGAACCTCGCGGCCGGCGCCGCCACCATCGCGGCCCTGGCGTCGATCGGCGTGTCGCTCGCCGGATCCTTCGGCGGGGGCAAGAACAACCTGCCCAAGGCGAACGAAGGCACGGGCACGGTGCTGGGCGACGCGGACGCCAAGTCCGAAAGCATCCGCCGGGGTATCGACGCCCTGAAGGAAGTCGACACGCTGATGCTGTCGACGTCGCGCGAGATGGCCGCGTCGCTGAAGTCGATCGAAAGCCAGATCGGCGATTTCGCGCGGCTCATCGTGCGCAACGGCAACGTCAACGCCTCCGGCGGCATCGATACCGGGTTCAGCCAGGATACCACCGGCAAGCTGCTGGAAGGCATCATCACCGGCGGCGGGCTCGTCTCCAAGATCCCGATCATCGGCGGTATCATCGGCGGCATCGGCAGCGTCATCGGTTCGCTGTTCGGCACCAAGACCAGCGTCGTCGGCAGCGGTCTCTACGGCGGCGCGCAGTCGCTGGAAGACATCCTCGCCGGCGGGTTCGATGCGTCCTATTATTCGGACATCAAGAAAAAGAAGAAGTTCCTCGGCGTCACCACGTCGACCAAATATTCCACGCAATATGCCAATGCCGATCCGGAGCTGGAAAACCAGTTCACGCTGATCCTGCGCCAGTTCAACGACGCCATCGCGGCGGCGGCCGGTCCGCTCGGAGCTGCCACCGAAGACGTGCAGCAGCGCCTCAACGATTTCGTCGTCAACATCGGCAAGATCGACCTGCAGGGTCTGACCGGCGACGAGATCGAGGAAAAGCTGACGGCGGTGTTCGGCGCAGCGGCCGACAAGATGGCCAATGCCGCCTTCCCCGGCATCGAGCGGTTCCAGCAGGTCGGCGAGGGCGCCTTCGAGACGCTGGTGCGCGTCGCCTCGGTGGTCGAGGCGGTCAACGCGTCGTTCGACCAGCTCGGCATCGCCGCGACCGGCATGTCGATCGACGTCAAGATGGCCGTGGCCGATCAGTTCGAGAGCGTGAGCGCGATGACCAGCGCCGTGCAGTCCTATTTCGAGGCGTTCTACACGCCGGCGGAACAGGCGGCGGCGAAGACGGCGCAGTTCGCCAAGGTGTTCGACAGCCTCGGCCTCGCCATGCCCGACACGCTCGACGATTTCCGGGCGCTGGTCGAGGCGCAGAACCTGACGACGGATGCGGGCCGCGCGACCTATGCGACGCTGATCCAGCTGGCGCCGGCGTTCGCCGACCTGAAGACGTCCATGGAGGGCGCGAAGACGGCGGCCGACATTCTGGCCGAGCGTCAGGATCTGGAGCGCAAGCTGCTCGAGCTGCAGGGCGACACCGCCGCGCTGCGGGCGCTCGATCTGGCGAAGCTCGATCCGAGCAACCGCGCGCTGCAGGAACAGATCTATGCCATTCAGGACGCGCAGGAAGCCGCCCAGGCGGCCGAGCAGCTGCGGCAGGCCTGGCAGTCGGTCGGCGACAGCATCATGGACGAGGTGGAGCGCATCCGTGGCCTGACCGGCGGGAGTGACGGCGGCAGCTTCGCGTCGCTCATGGGCCAGTTCAATGCCGCGACCGCCGCGGCGCGTGGCGGCGATCAGGACATGGCGAAGGCGCTGCCCGGCTTGTCGCAGGCGCTGATCCGGGCCGCGACCGAGCAGGCGACCAGCCGGCAGGAGCTTGACCGGGTGCAGGCGCAGATTGCGGCCAGCCTTGAGGCGACGAACTCGGTCATCCAGCAGATCGCGGGCACCGGCACGGCTTCCACCACCGACACGCTCGCCGCCGCCGCGACCGCAGCGCAGGCGTCGGGCGCCACGCCTTCGGCCGCCAATGACGACATGCTGGCCGAACTGAAGGCGCTCCGGGCCGAGGTCGCCCAGCTGCGCGAGGAGAACAACAGCGGCCATGCGGCGACGGCGGGCAATACCGGAGCCATCAAGCGCAAGTTCGAGGACGTGACGGCCGACAGCGGCGGCAATGCGGTCTCGACGGTGGCGGCGGCATGAAGGTCATCCGCCCGATCGCGGTCACCGACGCGATCCTGACCGCCAGCAGCGTCGCCGAGGCCGACTATCCCGAATGGTCGGCCGGCACCACCTATGTGCAGGGCGCGCGGGTCATCCGCTCGTCGGTTCACCGCGTCTATGAAAGTGCCGCCGACGGCAATGCCGGCAACGATCCGACGGCGGGCACCGGGCAATGGATCGACGTCGGCCCGACCAATCGCTGGGCGATGTTCGCGACTGGCGTCGGGCCGCGCACGGTCGATGAGGATGCGATCGAGATCACGATTGCACCGCCGACGGCGATCGACGCGCTCGGTCTTGTCGATGTCGCGGCCGACAGCGTGCGGGTCCGCGTCTCCGATGGCGTCACCGACCAGTATGACCGCACCGTCGCAGTTGCCGGCGCCACGGTCGCCACCTTCATCGATCTGCCGGCCTTCGCGGGGCAGACGGTCATGGTCACCGCGTCGCTCGACGGCGGCGAGGTCGCGATCGGCAAGCTGGTGTGCGGGACCGCGATCGACCTTGGCGACACCGCTACCGGGCCGACCATCGCCATCAACGACTATAGCCGCCGCGAGACCGACGATTTCGGGGTGACGACGGTGGTCGAGCGCTCATGGGCGAAGCGGATCTCCGCGCGCTCGCGCATCGAATCGGCCGTCGTCGATCAGGTGCAGCGCGCTCTGGCCGACCTGCGCGCGCAGGCGACGCTGTGGATCGGCGAGGACGGCTTCGACGCGCTGACCGCCTATGGCAGCTTCAAGGATTTCTCGATCGACCTGCAGATCGGCACCGCCTCCTTCTGCACGCTGACGATCGAGGGGCTGCCCAGCGTCGCCGGCGAACTGCTCACCGATGATCCTGCGGCCGACGGCGCGAGCGACCTGTTCGTGCTTCGTCCCATGGCGATCGATGACGCGATGCTGGTGGCGAGCAGCGTTGCCGAGGCCGATCATCCGCAATGGGACGCCGGCACCACCTATGCGAAGACGGCGCTGGTCATCCGGCAGCACCGCATATGGGAGAGCCTCGTCGACGATAATGTCGGGGCCGATCCCACGGCGGACAGCGCCAAATGGCTGGATATCGGCCCGACGAACCGATGGGCGATGTTCGACCAGGCGCTCGGCACGCTCACCACCGCGACCGGCGAACTTTCCGTCACCATCCAGACCGACGGGCCTATCTCGGGTCTGGCGCTGCTCGATGTGACCGGCGCGACCGTGCGCGTCGAGGCGACCGGCTATGACGTGACGCGGCCGATCGCGAACGGCAGCCAGTCGACGATCGCGCTGCTCGATATCGACATTCCCACCGTCACCTTCGTCACGGTGACGATCGCGGGCGCATCGCCTTCCGATCCGGTGGGCGTCGGCACGCTTCTGCTGGGGCCGCTGGAGCCGCTGGGGGTAGCGGAGACCACGCCCAGCGTCGGGATCAACGACTATAGCCGGAAGAATACCGACGATTTCGGCAACACCACCTTCGTCGAGCGGGCATGGGCCAAGCGCATGGGACTGCGCTCGCTGATCGCGTCCGAGGCCGTCGACATGCAGGTGCGGCGGATGGCGTCGCTGCGCGCCACGCCGGCGCTGTGGATCGGCAATGCCGATTTCGACAGCCTCATGATCTACGGCTTCTTCCGTGATTTCTCGGTCGAGATCGGCGAGACCGTCAGCCTCTGCTCGCTGACGATCGAGGGATTGTCCACCGCGGCGCCGCTTCAGCCGCCCGGCCAGGGCACGGTGATCAGCTGGACCGATATCGTCGATGACGATCCCGAGCATCCCAAGCCCGACGATGGCGCGACGGTCGGCGCCCCCGAGGGAACGCCCGTCGGCGACCGGCCCGTCGAGGACGTGCTGTTCGATATCGACAGCATCCTTGTCGACGTCGGGACCATCTTCGACGATATCGGCGACCTGAACACGCAGTGGACGTCGGTCGCCACCCGCACGTCGGCGCTGGAAGCGCTGTCGGCGAATGCGCCGAACCTGCTGATGAACTCGGATTTTCGGGACGGTCTCAACCACTGGAACGGCAACACGACGCAGTTCTATCCCGACTTCGAGCCGCTGGTCGGGAGCGTCGCCCGGATCGACCCCAACGGCAATAACTACACGATCTGGCAGGAAGTGCCGGTCCAGGCCGGATTGACCTACGTTCTCAGCTATGAGGGCCTGATCGACGGCGGCGTCATCAACAACAATTCGCGTGTTTACGTCCAGCACATGGACGACGCAGGTGTTGCCCTTTCGCAAGTCTGGCTGACCTTCCCGACCGCGCGCGACGAGCGCAAATCCGTCGCGCTGGTGGCTCCGGCGGGCACGACCAAGACGCGCATATCGATCCGCAAATGGAACCCGGACGGCCTGTATGCCACGCGGCTCATGTTCCAGGAGGGGAGCGAGGCGACCGCCTACAACGATCGGTCCGACGGCTATCCGACCTTCGCTGCGATCCGGACCGAGGAAGCCGCCCGCGTCGCCGAAACAGCGGCGCTGGCCACGCGCGCGAGCGCGCTGGAGGCGACGGTCAACACCGGCGCCACCGCCAACGAGACGCTGCGCTCAAGGATCGCGACCGAAGAGACCGCCCGCGCGAACGGCGACACGGCGCTCGCGAACAGGGCGACGGCGCTCGAAGCCACGGTCAACAGCGAGACGGACGGCAATGCGGCGCTGAAAGCGCGCATCGCCGATGAGGAAGCGGCGCGGGCGACGGCCATTGCGGCCGAGGCGGCATCGCGCGAAACCATCACGGCGGCGCTCCGGACGGAGGCCGCCAACTCTCTGGCGACCGCCGTCAAGAACCCGAATTTCTCGGCCTATTCGAACGCGACCGGCGGCGCCGACGACTGGCGCTCCAATGCCTCCGGAACCATCACGCGCACTGCGGGCACGACCAGCCCCTATGCGATGTGGATATATTCGGAGGCCGGGGTCAGCGGTTATACCTCGCAGATCGTCGGGTCGACGTCGGACCGCCGCATCAAGCAAGGCCAGTGGTGGGTGCTGGAAGCGGATGTGAGACTGGAGAGTGGCACCTTTGCCGGTGCCGGTGTGCTCTTCCGCGTTTTCAACACATCGAGCGGCTATACAGATGCATTGCGCATATCGTTCGCCGATGATCCAGATTCCACGGGCGCGGTCGTCGGCAACGGCACGGCAGGTAATCGCTACAGCTTCTCGAAACTCGTCCAGGCCAACTATGCGAACGCCGCCTATTTCATCATTTACGCAATGGGCCATTGGAACGGTTTCGG
>Ga0164243_10002024_pt1 | contig 33968 bp, 34 predicted proteins | sample OricompcompostOP_FD_108781 | JGI IMG/M metagenome (GOLD analysis project Ga0164243, IMG submission 108781) | Organic Plus compost microbial communities from Emeryville, California, USA - Original compost - Organic plus compost (OP) | ecosystem: Engineered > Solid waste > Mixed feedstock >... | reverse complement strand
CGCGCCGACAAGTTCGGGCTGGCGCAGCTGCACCAGTTGCGCGGGCGCGTCGGCCGCAGCCACCACCAGGCGTACGCCTACCTGATGGTCCCCGACATCGAGGGCCTGACCAAGCAGGCCGCGCAGCGGCTGGACGCGATCCAGCAGATGGAGGAGCTGGGCAGCGGCTTCTACCTCGCCATGCACGACCTGGAGATCCGCGGCGCCGGCGAGGTGCTGGGCGAGAACCAGAGCGGCAACATGATGGAGATCGGCTTCCAACTCTACAACGAGATGCTGGCCGAGGCGGTGAAGTCGCTCAAGGAAGGCAAGGAGCCGGACCTGCTCTCGCCGCTGAACGTGACCACCGAGATCAACCTGCACGCCCCTGCCCTGCTGCCCGACGACTACTGCGGCGACGTGCACCTGCGCCTGTCCTTCTACAAGAAGCTCGCCACCGCGAAGACCTCCGACCAGATCGATGCGTTGCTGGAGGAGATCGTCGACCGCTTCGGCAAACTCCCCGCCCAGGCGCAGACGCTGATCGACGTGCACCGCCTGCGCGTGCTGGCGCGGCCCTACGGCGTGGTCAAGGTCGACGCGGCGCCGGGCGTCATCCACATCACCTTCAAGCCCAACCCACCGGTCGACCCGATGGCGATCATCGGCCTGATCCAGAAGAACCGGCACATCAAGCTGGCCGGCAACGAGAAGCTGCGCATCGAGCGCGAGCTGAAGGAGCCGAAGGACCGGGCGCAGATGGTGCGCGACGTGCTGCGCTCGCTGGGGCAGCCGAAGGTGGAAGCGCAGGCGGTGCCCGCCTGAGCCGCCGCACCCGCGCCATGCTCGCCGAAGCCGTCCTCCTTCTCGTCGCCCTGGCGGCGGCGCTCGCGCTGCGGCCGTGGCGCCTGATGCCACACGGGGAGCGGCTCGGCCCGCTGCTGGCCGTGCTGGTGCTGCTGCCGTGGGTGTGGGCACTGCCGGCACTGCATCCGGTGGCCTCGCAACTGCGCTGGTCGGGCGCCTGCCTGGCGGTGCTGCTGCTGGGCTGGCCGGTGGCCGTGCCGGTGCTGCTGGCCGCCGCCGCGCTGGCCGGGCTGATCGCCTCGCTCGGCCCGGCCGAGACGATCGGCATCGCCTTCTGGCAGGGCGTGCTGCCGGCCACGCTGGCGCTGGGCCTCGGCGCGCTGCTGCGGCGCTGGCTGGGCGAGCATCCCTTCGTCTATCTGCTGGGCCGCGCCTTCCTGGGCACCGTGGCCTGCGTCTTCGTGGCCGGCGCGCTGCAGGTGTGGGCGGGCGAACGCCTGCCCGGCACCGAACCCGGCCTCGCGCTGGTCGCCCACTGGCTGATGGCCTGGGGCGACGGCATCGTCACCGGCATGCTGGCCAGCATCTTCGTGGCCTTCGCGCCGCAGTGGCTGGCCACCTGGTCCGATACGCTCTACCTGCGCCGGCCCTGACGGCCGCACTCCTTCCCGACTTTCCGCCTCCGCCGATGTCCTCCGCCCCGCTTCCCGCTCCCGTCGAATTCGCGCCCGGCCTCGTGCTGCGCGGCGTCCAGCCGCCGCTGGCGCTGTCGGACTTCCGCCTGATCGCCTTCGACATGGATTCGACGCTGATCACCATCGAGTGCATCGACGAGATCGCCGACGTGGTGGGCAAGAAGGCGGAGGTCGCCGCCATCACCGAAGCCACCATGCGCGGCGAGATCAAGGACTTCAAGGAAAGCCTGCGGCGGCGCGTGGCCCTGCTGCGCGGCGTGCCGGCCGGCGCCCTGCAGGAGGTGTACGACCAGCGGCTGCGCCTCACGCCCGGTGCGCCCGAGCTGGTGGCCGCCTGCCGGGCGGCGGGGCTGAAGGTGCTGCTGGTCTCCGGCGGCTTCACCTTCTTCGCCGACCGCGTGCGCGAACGGCTGGGCATCGACTTCGTGCGCTCCAACCTGCTGGAGCAGGACGGCGGCATGCTCACCGGCCGCGTGGTGCCGCAGAGCTGGGGCGACATCTGCGACGGCGCCGAGAAGCGCCGCACGCTGCTGGAGGTGGCCTCGCTGCTGCGCATCGACCCGGCGCAGGCGATCGCGGTGGGGGACGGTGCGAACGACCTGCCGATGATGGGCGAAGCGGGCCTGTCGGTGGCCTACCGCGCCAAGCCCCGGGTGCGCGAGCAGGCGATGGTCGCCATCGACGAGGGCGGGCTGGACCGGCTGCTGACGCTGTTCGAGGGCTGAGCGTCCTCGCCGCCGGCCTGCTTCAGCGCGGGTCGCGGAACCAGTTGCCGGCCTCGACGCGGATCAGCACCTTGTCGGGGTCGAAATTCACACCGGCCGGGTCCCTGCCCTCCTGCACCGCCTTGATCTGCTGGCGCAGCGCGCGCCGCAGCATGCCCACGCCCTTGTCGCTGGTGGCCAGGTGCTCCTCGTTGTGGAAGGTGATGGGCCCCTGGCCCACCTGCGCCTCCCAGTCTCCGGGGTAGCGCTGCCGCTCCTCCTCGGTCATCTTCGACCACGGGCGCAGGTTGGGGCTGCGCGGCAGCGCGTTCTGGTCCTCGGGGATCTTCATCGCGAAGCACAAGCGGAAGTGGGTGTCGTCCACCGGCACCACGAAGCCGATGCCGCCGGCGGCGCCGTGGCGCAACTGCACGTTGGGCACCATGCGCACGTAGGGGAAGCTCGCCGCCGTGATGCGGTCCATCTCGCGCCCGTCGTCGAGCTTGCGGTAGGCGGTGTAGCGGATGCCGTCGTCGGTGTACTCCCATTCCACCTCGGGCATCACGCCCATCTCCAGCACGAACTGCACGCCGCTGAAGGTGGTGTGCAGCACGGGGATGTGGAAGGGGTCCATCACGTTCTCCCACTCCTGCAGCCAGTTGCAGGGCACGATCTCCACGTCGTCGTCGCCGCCGGCGTAGAGGCTGGAGTGCGAGACGTGCAGCTTCATGCCGGGCTCGATGGTCTCGAGGATGTCCCAGCGCGGCAGCAGCGGCATGCGATCGGGCGGGCCCATGTAGGCCCAGAGGATGCCGTAGCGCTCCTGCACCGGGTACCACGGCTGGCGGATGCGCTCGCGGTTCGCGCCGCCGCCCTTCTCGCAGGGCTGGTCCAGGCAGCGGCCTTCCACGCTGAACAGCCAGCCGTGGTAGCAGCAGCGGATGCCCTCGGGCTCCACGCGGCCGTAGAACAGGTCGGTGCCGCGGTGCGCGCAGCGGTTGTGCAGCAGGCCGGCGCGGCCGCTGCGGTCGCGGAAGACGATCAGGTCCTCGCCCAGGATGCGGATGCGCGCCGGCGTGGTGGTCACGCGCTCCGACAGGGTGACGGGGTGCCAGTAGCGGCGCATGAATTCGCCGCAGGGCGTGCCGGGCCCCACCTCGGTGAGCAGGGCGTCGTGCTGGCCGGCCGGGCGGCCGTAGGCCACGCCGGTCAGGTCGGGTTTCTCGTAGGCGCTCAAGTTCTTTTCTCCAGGTGCCCGCCGATCGGCGTCGTGGGTCCGCATCTGAATTTGTCCAAACGGTCAAATCAGATCATACGAACACGCCATGCCACGGCGCAATGCCTGAGACAAGCCCGGATCTCGGGGAAAGCGATCATTTGACCGAATGGTCAAACCTCACCAGAATCGCGACCCGCCTCCCCACAACTCTCTGGGCGCTCGTCCATGACGCCCGACAAGGAATGCCCACGATGAATCTGCCGCGCCTCTCCCGCAGCGTCCGGTCGTTCGCCGCCTGCGCGCTGGTCCTCGGCAGCGCGACCGCGGCGCTGGCACAGGACAAGGTGACCTTCGCCACCAACTGGCGCGCGCAGGCCACCCACGGCGGTTTCTTCCAGGCCGTGGCCGACGGCACCTACAAGAAGTACGGCCTGGAGGTGGAGATCCAGCAGGGTGGCCCGCAGGTGAACAACCGCGCCATGCTGCCGGCCGGGCGCATCGACTTCCTGATGACCGGCGGCCTGCTGACGGCGCTGGAGAACACGCGCAACAAGGTGCCCACGGTGATCGTGGCGGCCTACTTCCAGAAGGACCCCACCGCGCTGATCGCCCACAAGGGCGAGTACAAGAACTTTGCCGAGCTGAAGAACGCCAAGAGCGTCTTCATCGCCAAGAGCAACCAGTTCGGCTTCTGGCAGTGGCTCAAGGCCGAGCACGGCTTCAGCGACGAGCAGTTCAAGCCCTACACCTTCAACATCGGCCCCTTCATGGTCGACAAGAAGTCCGTGCAGCAGGCCTTCGCCACCTCCGAGGTGCTCTATGCGCGCGACCAGGGCACCGAGGTGGACGTGTTCCTCCTGGCCGACCAGGGCTACAACACCTACGGCAACCTGATCGAGACGCGTACCGAGCTGGTGAAGAACAAGCCCGACCTGGTGCAGCGCTTCGTGGACGCCTCCACCATCGGCTGGAACAATTTCCTCTACGGCGATCCGAAGCCCGGCCTCGATCTCATCAAGAAGTTCAACCCCGACGTCAACGACGCCAAGCTGGCCGCCGAACGCGAGCAGATGATCCGGCTGGACCTCGTCGACTCGGGCGACGCCAAGACCAAGGGCATCGGCGCGATCGACATGCCCCGCGTGCGCGACTTCGCGGCGCGCATGGTCAAGGCCGGCATCTACAAGCCCGGCGAGGTCGACGCCGACCTGGCGGTGACCGACCGCTTCGTCAACAAGGGCGTGGGCGTCAAGGCCGCCAAGTGATGCGCGGCGCGGCGGCCGTGCTCGCCCTCGCTTGGGGGCTCCTGCCGATCGGCGCTGCGGCCGTTTCGCCGGCACCCCAGGCGCCCATCGTCCGCACGGCGCTGGGCCCGGTGCAGGGCAACTGGATGGACGAAGGCCGCGTGGCGGCCTACCTGGGCATTCCTTTCGCGCAGCCGCCCGTCGCAGACCTGCGCTTCGAAAAGGCGCGCCCGGCCAGCCCCTGGGGGCCGCAGCCCCTGCAGGCCACGCGCTTCAAGCCCGCCTGCATGCAGCAAGGCCAGGTGCCGGCGGACGTCGGCATGTCCGAGGACTGCCTGTACCTGAACGTCTATGCGCCGCAGGCCGCATCCGATGCGGGCCCGCGGCCGGTGATGGTCTTCCTCCACGGCGGGCGCTACTGGACCGGCCGCGCCTCCGAGAACAAGGTCGAGAAGCTGGCGGCGCGCAGCGGCGCCGTCGTCGTGACGGTGGCCTACCGCCTCAACGCCTTCGGCTTCCTGGCGTCGCCGGCCCGCGCCCGCGCCGGCGACGCCAACCTCGGCCTGCAGGACCAGCAGCTCGCGCTGCGCTGGCTGGCGCGCCATGTGCATGCGTTCGGCGGCGACCCGCGGCGCGTGATGCTCTTCGGCGAGAGCGCCGGCGCCGGCAGCGTACTGGCCCAGTTGCTGGACCCTGCTGCCGCGGGCCTGTTCCAGCGCGCGGTGCTGCAATCCACCTGGCAGTGGCGGCTGCCCACGCTGGCGCAGGCCACCGCCGGCACCCACGCGCTGGCCCGACGGCTGAACTGCGCGACGGACGACACCGCCGCGATGGTCGCGTGCCTGAAGCGCGTACCAGCGGAGAAGCTGCTTCCGCCCCTGGCCGACAGCCATGCCTTCCAGCCCACCGTCGACGGCGTGCGGCTGAAGGCGCAGCCGCTGGCCCTGCTGGAGGAAGGCCGCTTCCAGCGGCAGGTGCCCGTCCTCATCGGCCTGAATGCCGAGGAAGGCCACTTCATGGCCATGTCCCGCACGGGCTGGAAGCGGCCCGACCAGCCGGTGGACGACGCCGCCTACCTGAAGACCGCACGCGATGCGCTCTCGCCCTTCTACCCGGCCGGCCAGGTGGAGGACATCCTCTCGTGGTACGCCCCGCAGCGCGCAGCGCAGGGCAACTGGCACGCGCTGAGCCGACTGCTGGGCGACTTCTACCTGAACTGCGGCAGCTACGCGGCCGCCGCCGCGCTGGCTCGGCACGGCCGGCGCCCGGCCTACGCCTACTGGTTCGCGCACGTGAGCCGGAACCATCCCAAGGCCTACCTGGGCGCGACGCACGGCGACGAACTGGACCTGCTCTTCGCCGCGCCGGTCTACCCGCCCGGCTATCCGCTGGACCCGGACGACCGCGCACTCTCGCATCGCATGATGCAGGCCTGGGGCGCCTTCGCCCGCAGCGGCGTGCCCGTCCAGGGCGAAGGCCGCGGCCCGTGGCCGCCGCTTGCCCCGTCGTCCCGCCTCGCACCCGTCTGGTCCGAGCCCGCCGCGGCGGCGCCGCACCGCTTCGAGGACGCATCGGGGCAGTGCGCGAGATGGCACGCCCTCCTGCGCTGAGATTCCCGATCCCCCGAACCCACACGGCCCAGCCCATCCCCATGCCAAGCCTCCAGCCGCCCTCCGCCGCCGCCTCGCCGCCGCCGCTGTTCAGCATGCGCGACGTCGGCAAGCGCTTCCCGAACGGCACCCTCGCCCTGCAGGGCATGTCGCTGGAATGCGGCGACCACGAGTTCATCAGCTTCCTCGGCCCCTCGGGCTGCGGCAAGAGCACGGCGCTGCGCCTGATCGCGGGCCTCACGCGCGTCAGCGAAGGCGCCCTGGAGTGGCCGGAGCGCCCGGCGCCGGCGGACGGCCAGCGCGAACTGGGCTTCGTGTTCCAGGAGCCCACGCTCATGCCCTGGGCCAAGGTCTTCGACAACGTCTGGCTGCCGCTCAAGCTGGCCGGCGTGAAGCGCGACGCGGCGGCGCCCGTGATCCGGCAGGTGCTGGAGATGGTGGGCCTGTCGCGCTTCGCCGACGTGTACCCGCGCGAGCTGTCGGGCGGCATGAAGATGCGCGTGTCCATCGCCCGCGCGCTGGTCACGCAGCCGCGCCTGCTGCTGATGGACGAGCCCTTCGCCGCGCTCGACGAGATGACGCGCATCAAGCTCAACAACGACCTGCTGGCCATCTGGCGCGAGCACCGCTTCTCGGTCGTCTTCGTCACGCACAGCGTCTACGAGTCGGTGTACCTGTCCAGCCGCATCGTCGTGATGGCCGCCCGGCCGGGCCGCGTGGTCGAGACCTTCGGCATCGAGGAGCCCTACCCGCGCGGCGAGGAGTTCCGCACCTCCAGCCGCTACAACCAGCACTGCATGGCGGTGCAGCGCTCGCTGCACGGCGCGCTGGGCGGCCAGGACATCGACCACTGAGAGAGCGAGGCGAACGTGAGCAAGCCCCACCTGGACGCACACCAGCGCAAGGCGCAGCGCCGCGAGGCCGTCATGCGCGTCGCGGTCCCGGCCGTCATCATCCTCGCCATCCTCGTCGGCTGGGAAATGATGGTGCGCGTCAACGAAATCCCGCACTACATCATTCCCGCGCCGTCGCTGATCTGGCGCACGCTGCTCGACAACTGGGCCACGCTGTGGCCGGCCCTGTGGTTCACCGTCAAGCTGACCCTGCTGGCGCTGCTGGCGGCCGTGGTCGGCGGCGTGCTGCTGGCCATCGCCTTCGCGCTGTTCCGCTGGGTGGAGATCGGCTTCTTCCCCATCGCCGTGGTGCTGCAGGTCACGCCGATCATCGCCATCGCGCCGCTGATCCTGATCTACGTGTCCAACACCACCGCGGCGCTGCTGCTGTGCGCCTGGATCGTGGCCTTCTTCCCCATTCTGTCGAACACGGTGATCGGGCTCAAGAGCGCCGACAGCAACCTGCGCGACCTGTTCCAGCTCTACAAGGCCACGCCCTGGCAGCGCTTCCGGCACCTGCTGGTGCCCAGCGCCCTGCCCTACTTCATGGCGGGCCTGAAGATCGCCGGCGGCCTGGCGCTGATCGGCGCGGTGGTGGCCGAGTTCACCGCCGGCACGGCGGGCCGCGAGACGGGCCTGGCCTCGCGCATCCTGGAGTCGAGCTTCCGCACCGAGATCCCGATGATGTTCGCCGCGCTGTTCCTGGTCTCCGCGCTGGGCGTGGTGATCTTCCTGGTCTTCGCCGTCCTCTCGAAGATGGTGCTGGGGCACTGGCACGAGAGCGAGATGCGCAGGGAGCAATAGCCGAGATGACCGACATGCCGATCTCCATTCCCGCCGCGCCGCCCACCGGCCATGCGGGCTTCGCCTACGACCTGTCCCGCGTGGACTGGCAGCAGGTGCAGGCCGAACTGCAGGGCCTGGACGTGATCACGCGGCTGCCGCAGCGGCGGCAGCTCTCCAAGGACTTCTTCTGGTACAGCCCCGTGCTGGTCGACCTGCTCGCCGACTGCGTGGCCGACGTCGTGGTGCGCGTGGGCACCGAGGAGGACGTGCGCCAGGTGGCGCAGGTGGCCGCGCGCCACCGGGTGCCGCTGACGGTGCGCGCCGGCGGCACCGGCAACTACGGCCAGTGCGTGCCGCTCAACGGCGGCATCGTGATGGACGTGAGCGGCCTGGCGCGCGTGCTCGACATCCAGCCCGGCCGCGTGCGCGCCCAGGCCGGCGCGCGCATGTACGACATCGAGATGGCCGCGCGCGAGACCGGCCAGGGCCTGCGCATGTGGCCCTCGACCTGGCACGTGGCCTCCATCGGCGGCTTCATCTCGGGCGGCTTCGGCGGCATCGGCTCGATGCGCAACGGCATCCTGCGCGATCCCGGCAACATGCTGCGCGCGCGCGTGATGACGGTCGAGCAGGAGCCGCGCATCATCGAACTGGCGGGCGACGAGATCCAGAAGGTGCAGCACGCCTTCGGCACCAACGGCGTGATCCTCGACGTGGAAGTGGCCCTGGACCCGCACGTGGAATGGCTGCACACGACGGTGCTGTTCCCGACCTACCGCGGCGCGCTGGACTTCGCCTGCGCCGCCAGCACGCCCGCGCTGGACCTGTTCCTGCTCTCCACCGTGGAGGCGCGCTTCTCGCCCTATTACACCAGCATGGGCGACAGGTTCCCTGCCGACCGGCACGCGGTCTTCACCATGGTCTCGCCCGACGCCATCGGCGAGGTGCGCGCGCTGGCGCAGCGCATGGGCGGCGAGATCTCGGTCTGCGGCACCGAGCAGGAGCTGCTCGACGCCGGCCTGCCGCCGGCCTACGAGTGCGCCTACAACCACACCACGCTGCAGGCGCTGAAGGTGGACCGGAGCTGGACCTACCTGCAGGTGGCCTACGCCCAGCCCTTCGACCCGGCCGTGGTGCAGCGGCACCTCGACGTCTTCGGCGACGACGTGCTGCAGCACCAGGACTTCGCGCGCGCCGGCGGCGAGTTCGGGACTTTTGGCATCATCCTGGTCCGCTGGAAGGGCATCGAGCACCAGTACGAAGTGATCCGCGAAATCGAATCGCAGGGCGGCTGCCAGATCTTCAATCCCCACGTGGTCACCATCGAGGAGGGCGGCATGAAGGCGATCGACGACCAGCAGATCGAATTCAAGAAGCACGGCGACCCGATGGGCCTGATGAATCCCGGCAAGACGCGCGGCTGGCGGCCGGAGATGGCCCGCCCGGCCTGAACCCAACACCTCATTCGTCAACCGGAGTAGCACAGCATGCGCAAGAAGCTCTTTCTCGGCCTCGGGATGTCCCTGCTCGCCCACCTCGCCGCGGCGCAGAACAAGGTCACCCTCGCCACCAACTGGCGGGCCCAGCCCGGGCACGGCGGCTTCTACCAGGCGCTGGCCGACGGCACCTACAAGAAGTTCGGCCTGGACGTGACCATCCAGCAGGGCGGGCCGCAGGTGAACAACCGGCCCATGCTGCCGGCCGGCCGCGTGGACTTCCTCATGTCCGGCAACATGCTGCTGCCCTTCGACAACCTGAAGGCCGGCGTGCCCACCGTGGTGGTGGCGGCCTACTTCCAGAAAGACCCGCAGATCCTCATCGCGCACCCGGGCCAGGGCTACGAGAAGTTCACCGACCTGACCCGCGCACCCACCATCCTCATGGCCAAGGACGGCCAGATCAGCTACTTCCAGTGGATGAAGAAGGCCTACGGCTTCCGCGACGAGCAGGTGCGGCCGTACAACTTCAGCCTGTCGCAGTTCCTGGCCGACAAGAAGGCGGTGCAGCAAGGCTACGCCACCTCCGAGCCGATCTCGGTGGAGGCGCAGGCCGGCTTCAAGCCGCTGGCCTTCTCGCTGGCCGACGCGGGCTGGTCCACCTACGGCATGGTCATCGAGACGCGCAAGGACCTGGTCGAGAAGAAGCCCGACCTGGTCAAGCGCTTCGTCGAGGCCAGCAACATCGGCTGGTACAACTACCTCTACGGCGATCGCACGGCGGCCGACAAGCTGATCCGCGAGTCCAACCCCGACATCACGCCCGAGTACACCGCCAAGTCCATCCCGATCCTGCGCGAGCACATCGACAGCGGCGACGCGCTCGCCAAGGGCATCGGCGCGATCGACCCGCAGCGCATCAAGGACTTCCACGCCAAGACCGTGGAGGCCGGCCTGTTCACCGCGGGCCAGATCAACCCCGAGGCCTCCTACACCACCCGGTTCGTCAACAAGGGCACCGGCCTGGACGTGCGCAGGCAGCTGACCGGCGGCAAGTGATGGAGAAGAACGAGAAGTGAGCCAAGCATGAGCCAGACGCGCATCCTCACCCTGCGGGTGGCGCGCATCACGCGCCAGACGCCCGAGATCCTCGGCTTCGAGCTGGCGCATCCGTGGGGCCGGGAACTCCCCGCCTACGAGGCCGGCGCCCACATCGACGTGCACATGCCCGGCGGCTTCTCGCGCCAGTACTCGCTGGCGCAGGCGCCGCACGTGGCGGACAACCGCTACCTGATCGGCGTCAAGCGCGAGCCGGCGGGCCGCGGCGGCTCGGCCTCCATGCACGAGCGCGTGCGCGAAGGCGACCTGCTGCCGGTCGGCGAGCCGCGCAACACCTTCGCCCTGGCGCCCGGCGCGGCGCACCACATGCTGCTGGCCGGCGGCATCGGCATGACGCCGCTGCTGGCGATGGCGCAGACGCTGGCCGCGCGCGGCGAGCGCTTCACGCTGTGCGTGTTCGCGCGCAGCCCCGAGCACCTGGCCTTCGCCGGTGCGCTGGGCGCCTCGTCGCTGGCGCCGCACGTGCGGCTGCACTTCGACGAGGGCGGCACGCCGGCGCAGAAGATCCGCCTGGCCGAGCTGCTGGCCGCACCCGCCGCCGGCTCGCACCTGTACATGTGCGGACCGGCGGGCTTCATGCAGGCGGTGCGCGGCGCGGCCGGCGAATGGCCCGAGGACAACATCCACGCCGAGTACTTCGCGGCGCCCGACGGCATGGTCGCCTCGACCGGCCGGCCCTTCACGCTGCGGCTGCTGCAACGGGGCATCAGCGTGCCGGTGGCGGCCGAGCAGACCGCCGTGGAGGCGCTGCACGACGTGGGCATCGACATCCCGGTCTCGTGCCAGCAGGGCCTGTGCGGCACCTGCGTGGTGCCGGCCGAGGGCGACGGCGCCGAGCACCGCGACTTCTGCCTCAGCGGCACCGAGCGCCGCCACAAGGTCGCGCTGTGCTGCTCGCGCGCCAGGGGCGACCAGTTGAGCCTGCACATCTGACGACAATGCCGCGGATGGCCAACGCGAAGCCGCACCGTCACTCGACCGAGGAACTGCACGCGCCTGCGCCGGGCAGCGAGGCGCTGCAGCAGCGCGGCCGCTCGCGCAAGTACGCGCAGGTGATGGCGCAGATCCACGCCGCCGCCATCGAGGTCTTCGCCAGCGAGGGCCCGGCGGGCGCGACGACGCAGGCGATCGCCGACCGCGCCGGCCTCTCGAAGGCGCAGCTGCACTACTACATCGAGACCAAGGACGCGCTCTACCGCGAGGTGATCCAGGACATCCTGGACGACTGGGTGGCGGTCTTCGGCTACGGCGACGAGGCGCTGGGCCCGCGCAAGGTGCTGGGCGACTACATCCGCCGCAAGATGGTGTTCTCCTTCGAGGAGCCGCTGCGCTCGCGCATCTTCACGGCCGAGATGATGCGCGGCGGCCCGGTGGCGCTGCCGCTCATGGGCGGCAGCGGCCGCCGCACGTGGCAGGCCGACTCCGTGATCCGCAACTGGATCCAGGCCGGCCTGATGGCGCCGGTCGACCCGCTGCTCTTCCTGTTCCACATCTGGGCGATCACGCAGTTCTACGCGGACCAGGCGGCCCAGGTGCACCTGTTCCTGCCGGGCGAGCTGGACAGCGCCGAGGGGCGCCAGCGCCTCATCGACGAGGCGACGCTGCACATCTTCCGCGCGGCGGGCATCGAGGCCGCGCCGCCCGGCGCGCCGGCCTGAGCCTCAGCGCCGCGGCAGGTACATGGTCGCCTCGACCTCGACCAGCACCTCGTCGCCCGGCAGGAAGCGCGACACCTCGACCACCGTGCTGACCGGCGGCTCGCCCGGATAGAACAGGCCGCGCACGCGGTTGTAGGGCGCGTAGTCGCGCAGGTGGCGGAAGTACTGCACCAGCTTCACCACGTCGTCCATGGTCCCGCCGTGCTCCGCCGCGAGCTGGCGGATGCGCTCCAGCACGCACCAGCTTTGCGCCACGATGGCCGCCTCGAACACGTCCACCGACATCTGGCCCGTGACGTAGCCCAGGCCCTGCAGGGCCGTGCGCGCGTGCCCGGGCAACTCGTCGTAGTGCGTGACGGCGCGGCGCGTGGCCGGGTGGGTGGCGACCACACCGCTCATGAAGACGAAGTCGCCCACGCGCTTCGCGGCGGCGTACCTGGCCATGGGGGTTCCGGTGTTCATGCGGGCATCTCCAGAGGGCGCCCGGCGCGGATCACCCGCCGGGCGCGGCCGTGCGGGCCGATGAGTTCGTACTCGTTGCGCGCATCCAGCCACAGCAGGTCGGCGGGGCAGCCTTCGTGCAGGCGGCCGTCCCAGGCCAGGCCCAGGGCGCGCGCGGGGTTCACGGTGATGGTGTCGATCCAGTCCAGCGCGGGCGCCAGGTGCGCGGCCTGTACGCCCAGGCCGAAGGCGTCGAGCAGGTCATAGCCGCCGAAGGGGTAGAAGGCGTCCTGCACGTTGTCGGTGGCCAGGCTCGTGCCGACGCCGGCCGCGCGCGCCTCGCGCAGCCGGGTGATGCCGCGCGGCACCGGCGTGCGCTCCCAGGCGCCCTGGAGGTAGAGGTTGGTGCTGGGCAGCGCCACCAGGTGCAGGCCGGCGCGGGCGCACAGCGCCAGCGTGGCCTCGACCTCGTGGTCGGGCTGGACCGACAGCGAGCAGGCATGGCCGCAGACCACGCGGCCCTGCATGCCGTGCTCCAGCGTCATCTGCGCGATCAGGGCGAGGCCCTGCGCGTCGCGATCGAGGCCCTCGTCGACGTGGAAGTCGAGCGCCAGCCCGTGCTGCGCCGCCAGTGCGAACACGCGCCGCAGCCTGGCTGCCAGGTCGGCGTTGCGGTAGACGAAGGCGCCGAGCACGCCCCCGGCGCGCCGCACCTCGCGCGCGATCTGCGCGCCGGCCGCCTCGTCGGCATACACGTCCAGCGGCGTGAGCGCGACGAACTGCAGCTCGATGCGCCCGCGCCAGGCCTCGCGCAGCGCCTCCAGCACGGCCAGCGAGGCCGGCGGCGCGGCGCTGCCCCAGTCCAGGTGGGTGCGCAGCGCGCGGGTGCCGAAGGCCCAGGCCTCCCGCAGCGCGCGCTCCATGCGCGGCTGCAGGGTGGCGCCGCTCCAGCGCGCGCGATGCGCCTCCATGCGCCGGATGGCGCTGAACAGGTCGCCCTGCGCGCCGCCGGTTTCCTCCACGGTGTAGTTCTTGTCGATGTGCGCATGCGCCTCGACGGGTGCGCTCAGGAGCAGGCCGCGCGCGGGCTGCGTGCTGGGGCGGATCGCGGCGATGCGGCCGTCGTGCAGCGCCACGTCGAAGACCTCGGCCCCGCCCGCGTCGAAGGCGCGCAGCGCGCGGGGGATGTGCAGGGCGCTCAGTTCCACGTGCGGGTTCAGCGCCACGCGGGCTCGTTGCCCAGCCGCGCGAGCGGAAAGCGGTCGACCTCCTGCAGCAGTTGCACGAAGCGCCGCCCCACGTGGTCGAGCACCGCCGCGCCCTTCTCCGCCGTGGCGCGCGAGGCATCGCCGGCCGCGCCCCAGGGGTTGATGTCGTGCATCTGCCAGCCGAGCTTGCCGCTGGGCGTGATCGAGAGGAAGCGGTTCTCCGCCGCGAGGTCCTGCGTCATCGAGTGGAAATTGCGCAATTGGTCGTGCCGCACGTCGTCGGGGGTGACGTGCATCATGATCGAGGACTCGAGATCGCCCGCGTGGATGCCGTGGCGGCCCTCCTCCTCGGTGAACATGCCCTGCGGCAGGCCCAGCGTGTACCAGTTGGCCGCCACCACCATCATGCCGTGCGCCTCGCGCAGGTCGCGCGCGACGATGTCCATCGGCGCCATCTGGCCGCCGTGGCTGTTGTAGAGCACCAGCTTGCGCACGCCGGCGCGGGCCACGCAGGCGCCGATCTCCATCCACAGCGCGATCAGCGTGCTGGCCGAGACCGTCAGCGTGCCCGGATAGCGCGAGTGCTCGTTGCTCTTGCCGTAGGGCACGGTGGGCAGGAAGAGCACGGGCAGCTCGCCGGGGAGATAGGGCAGGCAGGCCCGCACCATCGCGTCGATGGTGGCCGTGTCGGTGGACATGGGCAGGTGCGGCCCGTGCTGCTCGGTGGCTCCCACCGGCAGCACGGCGATGAGGCGCTCCCGATCGAGCCGCGAGAACTCCTCGCTCGTCAGGTCGGACCAGTAGCGTGTGCGCAGTTTCATGGGATCGGGTGTGTGGGGATGGGGAAGATCGAAATTTATCCAATCGGTCAAGAAAGAGGGAGCGGGACAACCCACACCCGAGCGGGGCCGGTGGGCTTTGGCGGCGCCTGCACGGGCACGGCCCCGCCCGCCGGCCGCCGCTACAGTGGCAGGCCATGACCGCCGCCGCATCCACCGTCCGCGAGGCCGTGCAAAGCCGCCTGTCGGTACGCGCCTTCCTGCCCGACCCGGTTCCGCCCGACATCATCCGCCAGGTGCTGGAGGACGCCGCCCGCGCCCCCAGCGGCGGCAACCTCCAGCCCTGGCACGTCGACGTGCTGGCCGGCGGCACGCTGGCGCGCTTCAAGGCGCTCATGCAGGCACGCCTGGCCCCCGATGCCGAGCCCGAGACGCCGGCCTACGACGTGTACCCGCCGCAGTTGCCCTCGCCCTGGCGCGAGCGGCGCTTCCGCGTCGGCGAGGACATGTACGCGCTCCTGGGCATCCCGCGCGAGGACAAGCCCGCCCGCCGGCGCTGGTTCGCCAACAACTTCGCCTTCTTCGGCGCGCCGCTGGCGCTCATGTGCTCGGTCGACCGGCGCATGGGGCCGCCGCAGTGGTCCGACCTGGGCATGTTCCTGCAGACCGTGATGCTGCTGCTGCGCGAACGCGGCCTGGACAGCTGCGCGCAGGAATGCTGGGCCTTCTACCCGCAGACGGTCGGCCGCTTCCTCGGCTGGCCCGACGAGCGCATGATCTTCTGCGGCATGGCCATCGGCCGGCGCGACCCGGAGCACCCCGTCAACCGGCTGCGCAGCGAGCGCGCCCCGCTGGACGAGTGGCTGCGCTTTCACGACTGAGACCCGAGGAGACCGAGACATGAGCCTGCGCATCGTGCGCCTGGGCAGCCCGCGCGCCGAAGGCGAAGGGCTGCGCATCGGCACCGTGCGGCGCCCGCCGCGCGGGGTGCCCAAGAGCGAGTTCGCCAGCGGCGACTGGTACGACGTGTGGTTTCCCGAGCTGGCGCCCTCCGCCGAGACGGTGAAGCAGGCGCAGGCCGCGCAGACGCCCGCCGAGTGGAAGGCCTTCCAGCGCCGCTACCGCAGCGAGATGAACGAAGCGCACGCCAGCCACAGCCTGGACCTGCTGGCGGCCCTGTCGCACCGCAGCGCGCTGTCGGTGGGCTGCTACTGCGAGAACGAGGCGCACTGCCACCGCTCCGTCCTGCGCGAGCTGCTGGCCGAGCGCGGCGCCGACATCGTGGATTGAGAAAGTGCTGCCGGTGACATCGACCCCCTCCCCCTCCCTCGCCCCGCTGGCCGGCGTGCGCGTGCTCAGCCTCGCGCTCAACCTCCCGGGCCCCGCCGCCCTGCTGCGCTGCCACGCCATGGGCGCGCACTGCCTCAAGCTGGAGCCGCCCTCGGGCGACCCGATGCGCCTGTACCAGCCCCGCGCCTACGCCGACCTGCACCAGGGCATCGAGGTGCGCGAGGCCGACCTCAAGACCGCGCCCGCGCAGGCCGCCCTGCACGAGGAACTGACCCGCACCGACGTGCTGCTCACCTCCTTCCGCCCCTCCGCGCTGCGCAAGCTGGGCCTGGACTGGGAGGTCCTGCACGAACGCCACCCGCGGCTGGCGCAGGTCGCCATCGTCGGCGCGGCCGGCGCGCGCGCCGAGGAGCCCGGCCACGACCTCACCTACCTGGCCGACGCCGGGCTGGTGGCGGGCACCACGCTGCCGCCCACGCTGTTCGCCGACATGGCCGGCGCCCTGATGGCCGCCGAGGCGGTGCTGCAGGCCGTGCTGCACCTGCGCACCCACGGCGCCGGCACGTGCGTCGAGGTGGCCCTGCACGGCGCGGCCGAGTGGCTGGCGCTGCCGCGCACCTGGGGCCTGACCACGCCCGACGGCGCCGTGGGCGGCGCGCATGCCGGCTACCGCGTCTACCCCTGCGCCGACGGCCGCGTGGCGGTGGCCGCGCTAGAGCCGCACTTCGCCCGGCGCCTGGCCGAGGCGGCCGGCCTGGACACGGCCGACCTGGTCGCGCCCGCCGCGCACCGCGGCGTGGCCGCGTGGATCGCCGGCCGCACGCGGGCCGAGCTCGACGCGCTCGCGGCGGAGCGCGACATCCCGCTGCACACGCTCCCGCCCGAGCCGGCGCCGCAATGACCGCGACACGGGTTTTTGAGCCACATCAAACCACCAGCGTGCAATCGGCCCACACTCGGCAGCATCGAACCACCACAAGGAGCCTTCCATGTACCAACGCATCCTGGTCCCCATCGACGGCAGCGCCACCTCGCGCAAGGGCCTGGACGAAGCGGTCCGCCTGGCGAAGCTCACCGGCGGGCAGCTGCGCCTGATCCACGTCGTCGACGAGCTGTCGCTGGCGGCCGGCATGGGCGGCTACGCCGGCCCCATCGAGGGCTGGACCGAGCAGTTGCGCGACGCCGGCCAGAAGGTGCTGGACGAGGCCGCCGCCACCGCCAAGGCGGCCGGCGTCGCCTGCGACACCGCGCTGCACGACAACATCGGCGCCCCCGTCACCGACGTCGTGCTGCACGAGGCGCAGGCCTGGCCGGCCGAGCTGCTGGTGATCGGCACCCACGGCCGCCGCGGCGTGGGCCGCATGCTGCTGGGCAGCAGCGCCGAGACCATCGTGCGCGCCGCCACCGTGCCAGTGCTGCTGATCCGCGCGCCGGAAGAGGCGGCCGCGCCCGAGCAGGAGGAAAGGCGCACGATCCGCGTGAGCCTGCCCACCGCAGCGCTGAAGATCGAATAGGCACTGCCGCCGCGCCTTCGGGCGCCGCCGGCCATGCCGGCGGTCGGCCTCAGGGCTTCCTGCGCGGCTTGCCCTGCCCGCCCGTCTGCCGCGGCGGCAGGCCGGTGTGCTGCGTGAGCAGCGTGCCCTTGCGCGGCGCCGGCGTGGAGTTCTTGCGGCGCGCGCTCTGGTAGCCGCCGTCCGTGGCCGGCTGGAAGCTCGGGATCAGGTGCTGCTTGCCGTTGCCGATCAGGTCGGCCCGGCCCATGCTTTTCAGCGCCTCGCGCAGCAGCGGCCAGTTGTTCGGGTCGTGATAGCGCAGGAAGGCCTTGTGCAGGCGGCGGCGCTTCTCGCCGCGCACCACGTCCACCGACTCCTCCTCCACGTCGCGCATCTCGCGCCGCACCTTGGTCAGCGTGTTGCGGCCGGAGTGGTACATCGCCGTGGCGGTCGCCATCGGGCTCGGGTAGAAGGTCTGCACCTGGTCGGCGCGGAAGCCGTTGCGCTTGAGCCAGACCGCCAGGTTCATCATGTCCTCGTCGCGCGTGCCCGGGTGCGCGGCGATGAAGTACGGGATCAGGTACTGCTTCTTGCCCACCTCGGCGCTCGCCTGCTCGAACATGCGCTTGAAGCGGTCGTAGCTGCCGATGCCCGGCTTCATCATCTTCGACAGCGGACCCTGCTCGGTGTGCTCCGGCGCGATCTTGAGGTAGCCGCCCACGTGGTGCTGCACCAGCTCCTTCACGTACTCGGGCGACTTCACCGCCAGGTCGTAGCGCAGGCCCGAGCCGATGAGGATCTTCTTGATGCCCTTCAGGCCCCGCGCGCGGCGGTAGATCCTGATGAGCGGACCGTGGTCGGTGTGCAGGTTCTGGCAGATGCCGGGGTACACGCAGCTAGGCTTGCGGCAGGCGGCCTCGATCTCGGGCGACTTGCAGCCCAGGCGGTACATGTTGGCCGTCGGGCCGCCCAGGTCGGAGACGATGCCGGTGAAGCCTTCGACCTTGTCGCGGATCTCCTCGACCTCGCGGATGATCGAGTCCTCGCTGCGGCTCTGGATGATGCGGCCTTCGTGCTCGGTGATGGAGCAGAAGGTGCAGCCGCCGAAGCAGCCGCGCATGATGTTCACGCTGAAGCGGATCATCTCCCAGGCAGGGATCTTCGTCGCGCCGTCGTGGCGGCCGTGCTCGTCGGCATAGCGCGGATGCGGGCTGCGCGCATACGGCAGGTCGAACACGTGGTCCATCTCGGCGGTGGTGAGCGGGATCGGCGGCGGGTTGATCCACACGTCGCGCGCCGTGGCGCCTTCGCCGTGCGCCTGTACCAGCGCGCGGGCGTTGCCGGGGTTGGTCTCCAGGTGCAGCACACGGTTGGCGTGGGCGTAGAGCACCGGGTCGGCTCTCACCTGCTCGTAGCTGGGCAGGCGGATCACGGTGCGGTCGCGCGGCGGGGCCTTGAGGCGAACTGCCGGATTGGCGACGAAATGGATGGGTTGCTCACCCACACCCGTTCTCGCTGAGCCTGTCGAAGCGCCGCTCCGGGCTTCGACAAGCTCAGCCTGAACGGTATGTCGGGCATTGGCCGCGTCGGCGGCAGCCTGCGCCTCGTCCTCGCGCGCGCAGCTCTGGCCCTGCGCCTTCGCCTGCTCCGACACCATCAGGTAGGGGTTGGTGTGCGCGTCCACGCGGCCGGGCTGGTCCACCTCGGTGGAGTCGATCTCGAACCAGCCTCCGGCCGAATCGTCGCCCTGGCGGCGCACGAAGGCGGTGCCGCGCACGTCGGTGATGCGGTGCACCGGCTCCCTGGCGGCGATGCGGTGCGCCACCTCGACGATGGCGCGCTCGGCGTTGCCGTACAGCAGCAGGTCGCACTTGCTGTCGAGCACGATGGAGCGGCGCACCTTGTCGCTCCAGTAGTCGTAGTGGGCGATGCGGCGCAGGCTGCCCTCGATGCCGCCGAGCACGATGGGCACCTCGGGGAAGGCCTCGCGGCAGCGCTGGCTGTAGACGATGGCGGCGCGGTCGGGCCGGGCGCCACCGGCGTCGCCGGGCGTGTAGGCGTCGTCGCTGCGGATCTTCCGGTCGGCGGTGTACCGGTTGATCATCGAATCCATGTTGCCGGCCGTCACGCCCCAGAACAGGTTGGGCCGGCCCAGCGCCTTGAAGGGCTCGGCGCTGGTCCAGTCGGGCTGCGCGATGATGCCCACGCGAAAGCCCTGCGCCTCCAGCACGCGGCCGATCACGGCCATGCCGAAGCTGGGGTGGTCCACGTAGGCGTCGCCGCTGATGATGACGATGTCGCAGCTGTCCCAGCCGAGCTGCGCCATCTCCTCGCGCGAGGTCGGCAGGAACTTCGCCGTGCCGAAGCGATGCGCCCAGTACCTGCGGTAGCTGGTGATCGGCTTGGCGGCGCGCGCGAAAAAGGAGACGTCGACGGGGGCGTTCATGCGGGGCGTGTGGGGCAGCCCGGCGTCCGGCGCAGGCAACGGGCGATTGTAGAAGTCCGGCGCCTTCCTGTCGCCCGCGCAGCGCATTCCCCACACGGGCCGGCACAGCCATATACTTGCTTTTGTCAATTTGTTTAGATGACTATGGCAAACGAAATCGATGCCACGCAGGTCAAGGCGCTGCGCCGCTTCAACCGCTTCTTCACCCGCCGCATCGGCGTGCTGGACCCGTATCTGGGCGGCGATCTCTCGCTGACGGATGTGCGGGTGCTGTACGAGCTGGCCCACCGCGAGGGCCTGACGGCGACCGTGCTGCAGCGCGAGCTGGGGCTGGACGGCGGCTACCTCAGCCGCGTCCTCAAGCGCTTCGAGGCGGCCGGCTGGCTGCTGCGCACGCCCAGTCCGAAGGACGCGCGGCAGAGCCTGCTGGCGCTGACGGAAGCCGGCCACGCCGCCTTCGCGCCGCTGCAGCAGAAGTCCCGCGACGCGGCGGCCGCGCTGCTGGCCGGCCTGGCCCCCGGCCAGCGCCAGGAACTGGTGGCGTCGATGGAGCGCATCGAATCGCTGCTCGGCGCCGAGGGCGCGCCCGCCCCCATCCCGACGCGCACTGTGGTCCTGCGCGACCCGGTGCCGGGCGACATCGGCTGGGTCGTGCAGTTGCACGGCGAGCTGTACTGGCGCGAGTACGGCTGGAACACGGAATTCGAGGCGCTGGTGGCCGACATCGCCGCGCAGTTCGTGCGCAAGTTCCAGCCGCAGTGGGAGAAGTGCTGGATCGCCGAGCTGGACGGCCGGCGGGTGGGCGCGATCTTCGTGGTGCGCAAGTCCGCCACGGTGGCGCAGTTGCGCATGCTGATCCTCGCGCCCGAGGCGCGCGGCCTGGGCCTGGGCGCGCGGCTGACGGACGAGGCCATCGCCTTCGCCCGCGGCAAGGGCTACCGCCGGATGGTGCTGTGGACCAACAGCAACCTCACCGCCGCACGGGCGATCTATGCCCGGCGCGGCTTCGTGCTCGACAAGTCGGAGCCCTACGAGGGCTACGGGCAGAAGCTGGTCGGCGAGACCTGGTCGCTCAGACTCTGACGAGGCGCGCTCAACGGCGCTCGATGAGCTGGCCGCGCAGTTCCCCGCCCGGGTTCTGCGCCGTGTGCAGGTTCAGGTACCAGCGCCCCGCCAGCAGGTCGCCGGCCTGCACGGGCGTGAGCTGGATGCGGCCTTCGTAGGGGTTGGGGAACGGGGGGTTGAGCGTGATCACCGGCGCCGCGTTGGCGCCCACGTCCGCCGGACCGTGGAAGTGCGCCGCGGTGATCGGCCCGCTGAGATTGGAATAGCCGATGCGGAAGCGGAACAGGCCGGTGTCGCGGTCCAGCACGGCGTCAACCGTGCCGGTGCCCATGCTGTAGACCGGCGGCACCTCGTTGCGACCGTCCAGGCGGGTGCTGAAGGCGGCCAGCTGCGGCTCGCGCACCGGCGCGGGCGCCGTCGTCACCGGCGGGGGCGGCGGCACCGGCGTGGCCTGCACCGGCGGCGGCACGGCCGGGATGGTCTGCACCGGCGGCGGCGCCGGGTACGGCGTCTGCGGAGACGGCGGGTACGGCTGCCGCGCGGAGGGCGGCTCGTCCAGCGAGACCGAGGTACAGCCGGCCAGCACCATCGCCGCCAGGGCGGCAAGGCCCGCGCCGCGGCGGGCGGCAGGCGACACGAACGACGAACGGAGGGAGGACGGTTGGGCGCTCATGGCCGCAACCTTATCACCGCCGCGCCCCGCATCGTCCACCCGAAGCAGCTTCAGCCCGGCGTGCCGGGGTGGCGCACCCGCGCCGCGCCCGGCGCGGCCAGGTCGTAGGTGGTCACGCCGCCGGCCTGCGCGTGGGGCCGCAGCCATTCGGGATGGTCCAGCGTGCGGCACATGTCGTGCATGCCGGCCTGCCAGTGGTCCTCCACCGTGATGCGGGAGAACTCGTAGTCCTTGGACTCCAGCTCGTAGGGCTTGTGGCGATAGATCAGGTGCACGATGTCGATCGGCTCGCTGCGCAGGTGCCCGCACAGGGCGGCGACCTCGGGTTCGTCGCGCAGGTGCGGCGGCAGGCGGTCCAGCAGCGCGGCCAGCGCCTGCTGAAGGTTCACGTTGGCCGCCAGCGCGTCGGTGTTCATGCGGGTGCGGCTGGAGTACTGGATGTCCTTCTGCCGCATCGCCACGTCGCCCAGCGTGCGCGGCAGGGTGCCGCGGGCGCTGAACAGGTCCACCTGCAGCACCAGCAGGCGCCGCGTGCGCAGGTGCTCGTCCAGCACGTACTGCAGCGGCGTGTTGGAGACGAGGCCGCCGTCCCAGTAGTCCTCGCCGTCGATGTGCACCGGCGGAAAGCCCGGCGGCAGCGCGCCGCTGGCCATGATGTGCTCGGGCCGGATCGCCACGCTGGCGTTGTCGAAGTACACCGAGTTGCCGGTGCGCACGTTCACCGCGCCGACCGAGAAGCGCATGCCGCGCTGGTGGTTGATGCGGTCGAAGTCCACCAGCCGCTCCAGCGTGGCCTTCAGCGGCGCGGTGTCGTAGTAGCTGAGCACCGGCGCCGCCGGGCCCAGGAACAGGGCCGGCGTCATGCGCGGCTCGAAGAAGCCGGGGATGCCGGCCACCATCGCCGAGGCGGCGCTGAACTGGTTCAGCCAGGTGCGCTCGCCGGCCCAGCCCGGCAGCATCTGGCCGGCCCCGGAAGACACAAGGCGCCAGAACTCGCGCAGCCGCTCGACGCGCCGCGCCGGCGGGTTGCCGGCGATCAGCGCGGCGTTGATGGCACCGATGGAGACGCCGGCGACCCAGTCCAGGTCCTTGTGCTGCTCGAACAGCGCCTCGTACACCCCCGCCTGGTAGGCGCCGAGCGCGCCGCCACCCTGCAGCACCAGCGCCTTGGCGGCGGAGGCCGTCGCATCCGCCGGCGAGGCGGCCGCAAGCTGCGGCCGGGAGGCCAGGGAAGACGAGGAGGCACGCGCCGGCGGGCGCGGGGAGGTTCTGCGGGTCGAGCTCATGCGCCCATTGGACACGGCCGGCCGGAAGGATTCCAATGTGGACAGCGTCCAGCGATCCTGCTATTGTTTGTGGACGGCGTACACAACATGCGATCGCGCAGTGCCGCTGCCGCCTCCCTCTTCCCCCTTTTCCAACCCAGGAGCACCTATGCAGATCCAGCCCTATCTCTTCTTCGAAGGCCGCACGGAAGAGGCCATCGAGTTCTACAAGAAGGCCCTCGGCGCGCAGGTCGAGATGCTGATGCGCTTCAAGGACGCGCCACCCGACCCGGAGGGCGCGAACACCGACGCCGGCGGCTGCGCCCCGGCGCCCGCCGACATGGACAAGGTGATGCACGCCAGCTTCCTCGTGGGCGGCCAGCGCATCATGGCCTCCGACGGCATGAACTCCGGCAAAGCCGAGTTCAAGGGCATGGCGCTGTCGCTCTCGTATCCGACCGATGCCGAGACGAAGCGCGCCTTCGACGCGCTGGCCGACGGCGGCCAGGTGCAGCAGCCGCTGGTCAAGACCTTCTTCTCCTCGGCCTTCGGCATGGTGGCCGACCGGTTCGGCATGAACTGGATGGTGATCACCGACACGGGCAACCCGCCGGCATGACGGTCGCCGCCACCGACGCGCGCCGCCGCTGGCTGGCGCTGGTCGTGCTGTGCCTGGGCGAGCTGATGATCGTGCTCGACACGACGATCGTGAACGTCGCCCTGCCCTCCATCCGCACCGACCTGGGCTTTTCCGAGACAGCGCTGGTGTGGGTGGTCAACGCCTACATGCTGACCTTCGGCGGCTTCCTGCTGCTGGGCGGGCGGCTGGGCGACCTGTACGGGCACCGGCGCCTGTTCCTCGCCGGGCTGGTGCTGTTCACCGCGGCCTCGCTGGCCTGCGGCGTGGCGGCCTCACAGGCGGTGCTGGTGGCCGCGCGCGCCGTGCAGGGCCTGGGCGGCGCGGTGGTCTCGGCGGTCGCGCTCTCGCTGATCATGAACCTCTTCACCGAGCCGGGCGAGCGCGCCAGGGCGATGGGCGTGTACGGCTTCGTCTGCGCCGGCGGCGGCAGCGTGGGCGTGCTGCTGGGCGGCCTGCTCACCAGCCAGCTGAGCTGGCACTGGGTCTTCCTGGTCAACCTGCCGATCGGCCTGGCGGTGTACGCCTTCGGCGCGGCACTGCTGCCGGCCTCGCGCGCGGCCGCGGCCGACGCGCGGCTGGACGTGGCGGGTGCCGTCACCGTCACCCTGTCGCTGATGCTGGCGGTGTACGCCGTGGTGGGCGGCAACGAGGCCGGCTGGACCTCGCCGCGCACGCTCGCGCTGCTGGGTGCGGCGGCGGTGCTGATGCTTCTCTTCATCGCCATCGAATCGCGCGTGGCGCATCCGCTGGTGCCGCTCGCGCTGTTCAGGCTGCGCAACGTGGCGGTGTCCAACGTCACGGGCGTGCTGTGGTCCGCCGGCATGTTCGCCTGGTTCTTCCTCTCGGCGCTGTACATGCAGCTCGTGCTGGGCTACACGCCGATGCAGGTGGGCCTGGGCTTCCTGCCGGCCAACATCATCATGGCGGCGCTGTCGCTGGGGGTCTCGGCCAGGCTGGTGATGCGCTTCGGCGTCCGCCGGCCGCTGGCGGCCGGGCTGGCGCTGGCCGTGGCGGGCCTGGCGCTGTTCGCGCGCGCGCCGGCCGGCGGCAGCTTCGTGCTGGACGTGCTGCCCGGCATGCTGCTGCTGGGCGTCGGCGCGGGCATCGCCTTCAACCCGATGCTGCTGGCGGCGATGAGCGACGTGGCACCGTCCGATGCGGGGCTGGCCTCGGGCGTGGTCAACACCTCGTTCATGCTGGGCGGCGCGCTGGGGCTCGCGGTGCTGGCGAGCCTGGCCTCGGCGCGCACGGCGGCGCTGGGCGCGGCGGGCGCCGATCCGGTGCAGGCGCTCAACGGCGGCTACCAGTGGGCCTTCCTCGTCGGCGCAGTGTTCACGGCCGTCGCCGCGCTGCTGAGCGGTATGCTGCTGCGCACCCGGCTGCAGCCCGGCGCGCAGGCGCTGGCGGCCCACTGAACCAGCCCCCTCCTCCCGCCGCATGTCCCACAGCTTCCTGATCACCGAAGACGACTACCTGGCCGCCATGCAACTGCACGCCCGCCCGCGCGGCTGGCAGTGGGCCTTCATCGCGGCATTGGCCCTGCTGTGCGTCCTTGCCCTGCTGTTCATGCGCTCGCCCTGGCGCGAGGCCGGCCTGGGCGGGCTGATCGGCCTGGCCGCGATGATGCTGCTGACGCGCTTCGTGATCGGCCCGCTGGTGTGGCGGCGCCACTACCGCCGCTATCCGGCCATCCGGCAGCCGGTAGAAGCCGAACTACTCGACACTGGCCTGCGCCTGCAGTCGCCCAGCGGCGAGAGCCGGCTCGCGTGGGAACAGATGGTGAAGTGGCGCGAGAACGACCGCCTGGTGCTGGTGTACGTCAGCCCCGTGCTGTTCCACCTGCTGCCCCGGCACGCGCTGCCGGCGGGGTTCGACGTCCAGGCCCTGCGCGACGCGCTGGCGAAGCACCTCGGCCCGCCGCGCTGAACGGCTGCGCCTTCTCAAACAAAAAGGCCGCGCAACGCGCGGCCTTTTTTGCTTCGGGACGAATGCTCAGCGCTCGACGGCCAGCGCCACGCCCATCCCGCCGCCGATGCACAGGCCCGCCAGGCCCTTCTTCGCGCCGCTGCGCTTCATCTCGTGCAGCAGCGTCACCAGGATGCGGCAGCCGGAGGCGCCGATCGGATGGCCGATGGCGATGGCACCGCCGTTGACGTTGACCTTGGCCGGGTCGGCGCCCAGCAGCTTGTTGACCGCGCAGGCCTGCGCGGCGAAGGCTTCGTTGAGCTCGAACAGGTCGACGTCGCCGACCTTCCAGCCGGCGCGCTGCAGCGCCTTCTGCGTGGCGCCCACGGGGCCCAGGCCCATCGTCGCCGGGTCGAGGCCGACGGTGGCGTAGCTCACGATGCGCGCCAGCGGCGTCAGGCCCAGCGCCGCGGCCTTCTTGGCCGTCATCACCACCACGGCGGCGGCGCCGTCGTTGATGCCCGAGGCGTTGCCCGCCGTCACCGAGCCGGCCTTGTCGAAGGCGGGCCGCAGGCCGGCCAGCGCCTCGGCGCTGGTCTTCTTGTTGATGAACTCGTCGGCCTCGAACACCACCGGGTCGCCCTTGCGCTGCGGGATGCTGACCGGAACGATCTCTTCCTTGAACTTGCCGGCTTCCTGGGCGGCCGCGGCCTTCTTCTGGCTGGCCAGGGCCAGCTCGTCCTGCATCTCGCGGGTGATGCCCTCCTGCTTGGCCACGTTCTCGGCGGTGATGCCCATGTGGTACTGGTTGTAGACGTCCCACAGGCCGTCGACGATCATCGAGTCGATCATCTTCCAGTCGCCCATGCGCTGGCCGTCGCGGCTGCCCAGCAGCACGTGCGGGCTGGCGCTCATGTTCTCCTGGCCGCCGGCCACCACGATCTCGCTGTCGCCGGTGCCCACCGCCTGGGCCGCGAGCATCACGGACTTCAGGCCCGAGCCGCAGACGGCGTTGATGGTCAGCCCCGGCACGGCCTTGGGCAGGCCGGCCTTCAGCAGTGCCTGGCGCGCCGGGTTCTGGCCGGCGCCGGCGGCCAGAACCTGGCCCATGATCACTTCGCCCACCTGCTCGCCGTTGACCTTGGCGCGCTCCAGCGCTGCCTTGATGGCGATGCTGCCCAGTTCGGTGGCCGCCACCTTGGCCAGCGAGCCGCCGAACTTGCCCACGGCCGTGCGGGCGGCCGAAACGATGACGATGTCTTCCATGATGCGCTCCAGAGTCAGTCGAAGAATGCGGAGAAAGTGATGTTCAGGCCTTGGCCTTCACGTAGCGGCCGGGCGCGGGCTCGATGGCCTTGTAGGCCGTGCCCTTGCCGTAGGCCCGCGGGGCGGGGATCTGCTTGCCCGCGTGGGTCTTGAGCCAGGTGTCCCAATCGGTCCACCAGCTGCCGGGATGTTCGGTCGCGCCCTTGAGCCAGTCGGCATGCGCGGCCGGGAACCTGCCGTCCTCGCGCAGCCAATGGCTGCGCTTCTTCTTCTCCGGCGGGTTGATCACGCCGGCGATGTGGCCCGAGGCGCCCATGACGAAGCGCTTCGGGCCCGAGAGGATCTGCGTGGAAGCGTAGGCGCCGCCGATGGGCACGATGTGGTCCTCGCGCGAGCCGTAGATGTAGGCCGGCGCCTCGATGGCCGCCAGGTCCACCGACTCCCCACAGACGGTGACGGCGTTGCTGTCGGCCAGCCTGTCTTCCAGGTAGGTATTGCGCAGGTACCAGCAGTACATGGGCCCCGGCAGGTTGGTGGCGTCGCTGTTCCAGTACAGCAGGTCGAAGGGCGGCGGCGTCTCACCCTTGAGGTAGTTGCCCACCACGTAGTTCCACACCAGGTCGTTGGGCCGCAGGAAGCTGAAGGTGGTGGCCAGGTCGCCGCCGGGCAGCAGGCCGCCCTTGCCCATCTGCATCTCGCGGAACTTCACGAAGCCCTCGTCGATGAAGATGTCGAGGATGCCCGTGTCCTGGAAGCGCAGCAGCGTGGTCAGGAGCGTGACGGACGCCGCCGGATGCTCGCCCCGCGCCGCCAGCACCGCCAGCGCGGTGGACAGGATGGTGCCGCCCACGCAGAAGCCCAGCGTGTTGATCCGGCCGCCGCGCTTGTCCTGCCCGGTGATCTCCTGCACGACGTGGATGGCGCGGATGGCGGCCTGCTCGATGTAGTCGTCCCAGGTCACGTGCGAGAGGGATGCGTCGGGGTTGCGCCAGCTCACGACGAAGGTGCGGTGGCCCTGCGCGACGGCATGGCGGATCAGCGAGTTCTCGGGCTGCAGGTCGAGGATGTAGAACTTGTTGATGCACGGCGGCACCAGCAGCAGCGGGCGCTCGTACACCTTCGCGGTGAGCGGCTTGTACTCGATGAGCTGGAACAGCTCGTTCTCGAACACCACCGCGCCCTCGGTGGTGGCGACGTTGCGGCCGACCTCGAAGGCGCGCTCGTCGGTCATGCTCACATGGCCTTGCTGCACGTCCTGCACCAGGTTCTGGATGCCGCGGGCGATGCTCTCGCCCTTGGTCTCCAGCGCCTTCTTCTGCGCATCGGGATTGAAGGCCAGGTAGTTGCTCGGCGCCGAGGCGGCCATCCACTGCTCCACCGCGAAACGCAGGCGCGCCTGCGTCTTGGGGTCGGCGTCCACCGCCTCGGCCATCGCCATCAGCGTGCGGGCGTTGAGCAGGTAGGCGGCCGCGGAGAAGGCCGAGATGGGGTTGCTGTTCCAGGCCTCGCCGGCGAAGCGCTTGTCGCCGGGCTGCACGCTCATGCCCTGGCGCCACAGCTCGCCGGCCTCTTCCACGTACTGGCGCTGGAGGGCCTGGAGCTTGTCGGGCGAGAAGGAGAACTGCGGAAGCTGCCAGTTCGTGCCGCCGCCGAAGGCGCCGCCCTGGCCGAGTTCACCGAAGGACGACAGGGCCTTCTTCCAGCTATCGTCGATGGCTTGCTGGAACGACGCGAACATGTCGCCGGCCGTTGTCTGGTTCTGCTGCATGGTGTCTCCTGGGTCCTCGCCTGCCGGCACGCGGCTTGAGTATCCTGCATTTCTCCGCGCGGTCCACCCACCCGAGCGTCACAAGCCGTTATCGAAAACCCATGTTCATTCATCTGGTCGTCATCGCCTGGCTGTACGTCGCCGTGATGATGGCGGTGGCCGAGGCCACCAGTCCGGTCGGCTCGGTGCTGGGCGCCGTCTTCACCTTCTTGCTCTACGGGCTGCTGCCCATCGGCATCGTGGTCTACCTGCTGGCCACGCCGGCGCGCAAGAAGGCGCGGCGCCAGCGCGAAGCGGCCGAGGAACAGGCGGCGCGCGAGGCCGCCGCGGCGGAATCAGGCGCGCCAGACCAGCGCGGCCATGCGCCCGCTGGCAGCCCCGTCGCGCCGGTACGAGAAGAACCTTGAGGGATTGCCGACGGTGCACCAGGCGGCGCTGCCGTCGTTGCCGTGCACGCTGCGCACGCCCAGTGCCGCCAGGCGCTGGCGCGCCAGGGCCGGCAGGTCGGCCAGCCACTTGCCTTCGCGTGCGCCGGGCCGGAAGCCCGCCGCCGCCTCGGGCGCGTGCGCCTCGAAGGCGGCCTTGACCTCGGGGCCCACCTCGAACGCCGCCGGGCCGATGCAGGGCCCGAGCCAGGCGATGAGTTCGGCGTCGCCGAAGGCCGCGGCGGCACGCTCCAGCGCACCGCCGGCCAGGCCGCGCCAGCCGCAGTGCACGGCGGCCACCCGGGTACCCGCCGCGTCGCACAGCAGCACCGGCATGCAGTCGGCCACCATGACGGCGCAGGCGACCCGCGGCTCGGCGGTGGTGCCGGCGTCGGCCTCCTGGCCCTCGGGGCTGGTCGCGTCCAGCGCGACGCAGCGCGTGCCATGCACCTGCGCCAGGAAGGCCAGGTGCGCGCCGCCCGCCGCCGCGCGCACGCGGGCGCGGTTGACGGCCACGCGCTGCGGGTCGTCGCCGGACTTGAGGCCCAGGTTCAGGCTGCCGTAGGCGCCCTCGGAGACGCCGCCGGCGCGCGTGGTGCAGAAGGCGTGCACGCCGGCCGGTGCGGGCCAGTCGGGCACCAGCCAGTCGGCGTGGGGGGCGCCGGCGTCAGGGTTCGGCATCGGGGCACTGCGAGGGCTGGGCGCGCTGGAAGGCGTCGAGCTTCATGCAGGCGTCGAAGGCGGCCATGGTGCGCGGCAGGCCGCTGAAGTCGCAGTCGAAGCGCTTGCCGTTGAAGATCTGCGGCACCAGGCAGCAGTCGGCCAGCGTGGGCGTGTTGCCGTAGCAGTAGGTGCCAGCCGGATGCTGCGCGAGCTGCCGCTCGAAGGCGACCAGGCCCTCGCGCACCCAGTGGCGGTACCACCCGTTCTTGGCCTCGTCGCTCACCTTCAGCTCGCGCACCAGGTACTTGAGCACGCGCAGGTTGTTCAGCGGGTGGATCTCGCAGGCGATGGACTGCGCCAGCGCCCGCACGTGGGCCCGGCCCACCGGGTCGCCGGGCAGCAGCGCCGGCTCGGGCTGGATCTCGTCCAGGTACTCGATGATGGCCATCGACTGGGTGAAGTGGGCGCCGTCGTCGTCCAGCAGCGGCACGAGCTGGTCGGGCGAGAGCTGCGCGAAGGGGCCGGTCTTGTGGTCGCCGCGCGCGATGTGGACCGGGATGTAGTCGTACGCCATGCCCTTCAGGTTGAGCGCGATGCGCACGCGGAAGGAGGCGGAAGAGCGGAAGTAGTTGTACAGCTTCATCATGGCGCGGAGGATACGCGCCGCCGCGGCCTCTGGCACACTGCCGCCTTCTTCCCCGCCTTCGTCCCAACCTTTCTTTTTTCCTCTCTCCAGGGCATCTTCCCATGGCATCCGACCACGTCTTCAGCCCGGCACCGGTGGTGTCGGTCCCCGTCGCGGGCAGTGCGGCGCGCTTTCCCGTCCATCGCATCTATTGCGTGGGCCGCAACTACGAGGAGCACGCCAAGGAGATGGGCTTCACCGGCCGCGAGCCGCCCTTCTTCTTCATGAAGCCGGCCGACGCGGTGGTGGCGGTCGAGGCCGGGCAGACCGGCCGCATCGCCTATCCCAGCCTCACCAAGAACCTGCACCACGAGATCGAGCTCGTGGTCGCCATCGGCACCGGCGGCAGGAACATCCAGGCGGCCGACGCGCACAAGCACATCTTCGGCTATGCGGTGGGCCTGGACATGACGCGCCGCGACCTGCAGAACGACATGAAGAAGCAGGGCCGCCCCTGGGACATCGGTAAGAGCTTCGAGCAGAGCGCGCCGATCGGCCCGATCGTGCCCGCGGCCGAAGCCGGCGACATCGAGCATGCAGCGATCTGGCTGAAGGTCAATGGCGCCGACCGCCAGAAGAGCGACGTGGGCAAGCTGATCTGGAACATCGGCGAGACCATCGAGCACCTGTCGGCCGCCTGGGAGCTGCAGCCCGGCGACCTGATCTACACCGGCACGCCCGAGGGCGTGGCCGCGGTGGTGGCCGGCGACACGATGGAAGGCGGCGTGGCCGGCCTGCCGACGCTGACCGTGCAGGTCGCCGCTGCCGCCTGACGCGCCGGCCCATGTTCAACTACGTCCCGATCAAGCACTGCAAGAACTGCGGCACCGCCGTCGTCTACCGCGTGCCGGACGACGGCGACATCAAGCAGCGCGCCGTCTGCCCCGCCTGCGGCACCATCCACTACGAGAACCCGCTCAATGTGGTGGGCACCATTCCCGTGCTGGGCGACAAGGTGCTGCTGTGCAAGCGCAACATCGAGCCGCGCTGGGGCAAATGGACGCTGCCGGCCGGCTTCATGGAGCTGGGCGAGACCACGGCCGAGGGCGCCGCGCGCGAGACCGACGAGGAAGCCGGCGCCCAGTACGAGATCGGCGAGCTGTTCGCCGTGATGAACGTGGTGCGCGTCGGGCAGGTCCACCTGTTCTACCGCGCGCGGCTGCTGTCCGACATCTTCGCGCCGGGGCACGAGACGATCGAGGCGCGCCTGTTCACGGAGGAGGAGATCCCCTGGGACGAGATCGCCTTCCGCACCGTGCGCGAGGCGCTGGTGCGCTTCTTCGAGGACCGGCGCCGGGGCAGCTTCGGCGTGCACTCGGTCGACATCCAGTAGCGCGGCACCGGTCATGGACAAGCGCCTCGCCCTGCTCCTCGGCCTGTGCGTCACGGCCTGCGGCGGTTCCGCCGAGCCGGTGGGCGAGGTCGACACCGCCTTCAAGCTGATCGGCCCGGACCACAAGGTCGTGGTGGAGGCCTACGACGACCCGCAGGTGGAGGGCGTGACCTGCTACGTCTCGCGGGCGCGCACCGGCGGCATCTCCGGCGCGCTAGGGCTGGCGGAGGACAAGGCCGAGGCCTCCATCGCCTGCCGCCAGGTCGGCCCGATCCGCATCACCCGGGCGCTGCCGCAGCGCGAGGAGGTGTATGCCGAGCGCCAGTCCATCCTCTTCAAGCGCCTGCGCGTGGTGCGCATGGTCGACGCGAAGCGCAACACGCTGATCTACCTGACCTATTCCGACAAGCTCATCGACGGCTCGCCGCAGAACGCGGTGACGGCCGTGCCGGTGGATCGCGCGACGCCGATCCCCGTCAAGTGATGGACTCGGCCACCGCCGGAGCATCCTCCCCATCCAGCGCCAACGCGGTGCTGGCGATGTACCGGGCGCTGTGGCGCCACGCCGAGGGCGTGCGCGGCGCGCTGCTGGGCGCCGCGGCGCTGCTGGGCGGCTCGCAGCTGGTGCGGCTGACCCTGCCCTGGCTCGCCGGCCAGGCCATCAACGCGCTGCAACGCGGGCAGATCGGCGGCGCCGGCCGCTGGATCGCGGCGCTGATGGGCGTGTACCTGCTGTCGTGGCTGCTGCACGGCCCCGGGCGCGTGCTGGAGCGCAACGTCGGCGTGCACGTGCGCGAGCGCCTGGCCGACCTGCTCTACGCGCGCATCACCGCCGCCCCGCTCGCCTGGCGCGACGGCCACCATTCCGGCGAACTGCAGCACCGCATCCACCAGGCCAGCCGCGCGCTGTCGGACTTCGCGCAGAACCAGTTCGTCTACGTGCAGAGCGCGCTCAGCTTCGTCGGCCCGCTGGTGGCGCTCGCGCTGCTGTCGCGCACCAGCGGGCTGATCGCGCTGGTGGGCTACGTGCTGATCGCGCTGGTGATCCTGCGCTTCGACCGCGCGCTGATGGTGCTGGCGCGCCAGGAGAACGATGCTGACCGGCGCTACGCGGCGGCGCTGCTGGACTTCGTCGGCAACGCCTCCACCGTGATCGGCCTGCGGCTGCAGGCGGCCTCGCGGCGGCTGCTCGGGCGGCGCATGGCGGCGGTGTCGGCGCCGCTGAAGCGCTCGGCCGTCGTCAACGAGGGCAAGTGGTTCGCCGTCGACCTGCTCGGCCTGGGGCTGACCTGGGTGCTGGTGGTGATCTACGTGTGGCAGGCCACGCGCGCCGGCGGCGGCGCGGCCGCCGTGATGCTGGGCACCGTCTTCATGATCTACCAGTACGCGCAGCAGGCGGCGTCGGTGGTCAGCTCGATGGCCGCCAACTTCCAGAACTTCGCCCGCATGCACACCGACTACGGCAGCGCCGAGCCGCTGTGGGCCACGCCCGGCGACCCGGCCGCGCCGGTGCCCGCGGTCGATCCGCAGGCCGGCTGGCGCACCCTGCGCCTGGAGGGCGTGAACTGGGGCTATGCCGACAGCAGCCGCGGCGGCGGCCTGCACGACCTGCACCTCGACCTGCGCCGCGGCGCGCGCGTGGCGATCATCGGCCCCAGCGGCGGCGGCAAGAGCACGCTGCTGCGCGCGCTGGCCGGCCTGTACGTCCCGCAGCAGGGCACGCTGCGGCTGGACGGCGAAGCCCGCCCGTGGGAAGCGCTGCGCCGCATCGCCACCCTCATCCCGCAGGAGGCCGAGGTCTTCGAGGCCAGCGTGCAGGAGAACCTCGATTTCGGCGAGCCCTGCGACGCGGACGACGTGCAGGCTGCCCTGCACGCCAGTGCCTTCGACGACGTGCTGGCGCGCCTGCCCGACGGCCTGGCCAGCGCGCTGACCGAGCGCGGCTTCAACCTCTCGGGCGGCCAGCGCCAGCGGCTGGCCCTGGCGCGCGGCGCGCTGGCGGCACGGGGCAGCTCGCTGCTGCTGCTGGACGAGCCCACCAGCGCGCTCGACCCGGCCACCGAGGCGCGCGTGATCGAGCGCATGGCCGATGCCTTCCCGCAGGCCTGCCTGATCGCGTCCGTGCACCGCCTCGGCCTGCTCGCGCGCTTCGACACGGTGGTCGTCATGGAAGCCGGCCGCGTGGCCGACAGCGGCCCGCGCGACGAGGTGCTCGCCCGGCATCCGCACCTGGCCGAGGCCGTGCGCCCGCGCGCCGCCTGACCACGCGCCAAGGCCTGCCCTCCGGCTGCCGCTAGGATGCGCGTTCGCCTTCGCGGCCGCCGGGGCGAACCCGCGCGGCCATCCGCGCTCAAAGATGCCCATGCAAGCCCTTTCCGAAACGACGACCGTTCCCCTTCCACCTGCCTCCTCCCTGGCCCGCGCCGGCGCCGCAAGGCACGCCGCCTGGCTGATGCTGACGGCAGCCGCCCTG
>Ga0164243_10002023_pt1 | contig 33969 bp, 32 predicted proteins | sample OricompcompostOP_FD_108781 | JGI IMG/M metagenome (GOLD analysis project Ga0164243, IMG submission 108781) | Organic Plus compost microbial communities from Emeryville, California, USA - Original compost - Organic plus compost (OP) | ecosystem: Engineered > Solid waste > Mixed feedstock >... | reverse complement strand
GAGTCCTGAACGCGGAGCGATGTCATCAGCAGCATGGGCAGGCACGACATCGCGGCGGCGCATACGGGACCGCCCGTTCGCGCCAGGAGCGCATTGAGGCCGATCGCCCGCAGCAGCGTGCTCTTCCCCGACATGTTCGAGCCGGAAATCAACAGCAGCGTCCCCGGCGGCCCGATCTCGACGTCGTTCGCGATGCGCGTATCGGCTCGCAGCAGCGGATGGGCGAGTCCGCGCGCGCTGACGCGGAGCGGCAGCGGCGATTCGGGTGCCGCCGGCGGCACGAGATCGGGAAAAGTCCAATCAGGATTCGTATATGCCAGCCCGGCCAGGGCGGCGAGGCACTCGATCTCGGCGAACGCCGCGAACCATCGGCCCAGTGAGGCGCCGTGCGTCGCGCGCCAGCGCTCGACGCGGGCGGCGATCTGGCAATCCCACGCCAGCAGCAGCTGAAGCGCGCCGTGGAGCATCGGCGACGACCGAACCTCGGCCCACGCCGACAGGCGCCGCAACTGAGCCAGCGCGCGTGCGACGCTCACGTCCGACCCGCCGCCCAGCGCGTCCTGAAGCGCCCGGAGGCGCGGCGCGGCGAACCGTTCGCGGAGCACGAGCGCGCCGATCTCGGCGTAGGCCTCGGCCATGCGGGCGCCGACGTCGGCGGCGTCCGCCGCTCCGGCCGTCCGAGAGCGCGTGAGTGTCGCGACGAGTCCGGTCACGACGATGGAGACGAGCGCGATGGTCGTGGCGATGGGCAGGGCCGCATCCCACGTGGCGCCCGCGACGATGCTCGCGATCGTGACGACGGGCAACGCGCGGCGCGCGACCGCCAGCCACAGTGGTTCGACCCGACCGGCCGCCGATCCCCACGCCGCGAAGCCGGCGATGCGCGCTTCGGAGATCGTCACCGTCCATGCGTGCCGCTCGAACGTGTCGCGCAGCTCGACAGCGTCGATCAGCTCGCGGACGCTCGCCTGTCGTTCCCGAAGCGCATCGGTCGACGCGACGGCCGCGAACCACTCGCGCAGCAGCGGAGCGCCGACTCCGACGGAAACCGCGGGCAGGAGTTGTACGAGCGACGCGCTGCCGACGATGTCGAGATCCGTGCGGAGCCACTCCTGGTCGTCGGCCGGCCATCGCCACGGCTGCGGAAGTATCTGCGGCCAGTCGCGCTCGGCGCGATATGCGCCCTGTTCGCTCACGCTCGCGCGTCCCAGCGCGCGACTGCGGAGCCGGCCGAGCGCTCGGCTCCGTCGAACGAGCAGGATGAAGCCGACCGCTACGAGCGCCGCGACGCTCCACAGAGCGGCTCCGAACCGCGGTCGCGAGAGCGCCTCGGCGCCCGCAATGAGGATGGCCGCGACAGCCGCGAGCCGAGCGAAAGAGATCCGGGAGATTCGCCGAGAGAGCTCGGCGGCTTCGGCGCGTGAGTGCATGGCGCGCTCGCGCAGGACCGCGGCGATGTTCGCGGTCTTCTCGCCCGCTCGTGACGGCGGTTGGTCGGCATCCATCGCTCTATCTTCGACGGCCTTTACCGGTGTGGCAAGCCGACAGGGCGCGCGCCGTCAGAACCGGTCGCGCGCGTGCTTCAACCCTGATCGTCCGCCGGCGCGTGTCGTCGTTTCACTGTCAGGGATGTTGCGCACGAAGATCAGCGCGTTGCCGGACGGCGTGGCTTGGCCGGCCGGGTCACTGTTCGGGTGCAATTATCACATGCAGATGATTTTTAGCATTCACACCAGGGAGGCGGCATGTCTGCCTTGAAAACGCGGTCGGTGCTCTTCGGCGCGACGCTCGCCGGAGCAGCCGCGGTGCTCTACGCCTGTGGTTCGCACACCGCACGCACGACGTCCCTCGCGGCGGGAGACGCGGCGTCGAAGGTCTACGTCCCGCCCGGCTCCTACGACGAGTTCTACGCCTTCCTGTCCGGCGGCTACAGCGGCCAGGTCGCGGTCTACGGAGTGCCGTCGGGGCGGCTGCTCAAGCTCATCCCGGTCTTCTCACAGTTCCCTGAAGACGGCTACGGGTACAACGAGGAGACCAAGCCGCTCTTCCAGACGACGTACGGCTTCGTCCCGTGGGATGACTCGCATCACCCCGAGATGTCGATGACCGACGGCGTGCCGGACGGGCGCTGGCTGTTCATCAACGCGAACAATACGCCGCGGATCGCACGCATCGATCTCACGCGCTTCGAGACCGACGAGATCATCGAGATCCCGAACGCGGCGGGCGGCCATGCATCGCCCTTCACGACGCCCGACTCGAAGTACGTGGTCTCGGCGACGCGGTTCAGCGTCCCCGTACCGAACAACGACGTCGCGATCGACACCTACAAGAAGAACTTCAAGGGCACGCTGTCGTTCATCTCGGCGAATCAGCCGGGCAAGATGGACATCGCGTTCCAGATCCTGATGCCCGGCTACAACTACGATCTCGGCCATGCCGGCAAGGGGCCGTCCGACGGCTGGTTCTTCTTCACGTCGTACAACACCGAAGAGGCGAACACCAAGCTCGAGGAGAACGCGTCGCAGAACGACAAGGACTTCATCGCCGCGGTGAATTACAGGCGCGCCGAGGAGTGCCTGGCGCAGGGGAAGGGGCGGACAGCGCCGGGGAACTACTACCACAACTGGGTAGAGGAGGGCTCGCGGATCGCGAAGTCGGAGCGCAAGACGAGCGTGACGATGCTGGAGCCGGCGAACTGTCCGGGCGCGGTCTACTACCTGCCGACGCCGAAGTCGCCGCACGGCGTGGATATCGATCCGACGGGCGAGTACATCGTGGCCGGCAGCAAGCTCGCGACGGTCATCCCCGTGCACTCCTTCACGAAACTGCAAAGGGCCATCGCGGACCGGGCGTTCGAGAAGGAGATCGACGGCATTCCGGTGCTGAAGTACGACGCCGTCATGGCGGGTGAAGTCCAGAAGCCGGGCCTTGGCCCGTTGCACACGGAGTTCGACGGCAGGGGCTACGCGTACACGTCGTTCTTCATCTCGTCCGAGGTCGTGAAGTGGAAGCTCGGCACGTGGGAGGTCGTCGACCGCATTCCGACCTACTACTCGATCGGCCACCTGATGATCCCGGGCGGTGACAGCAAGCAGCCCTGGGGGAAGTACCTGATCGCGATGAACAAGATCACGAAGGATCGCTACCTCCCGACCGGCCCGGAGATGGCGCAATCAGCGCAGCTGATCGACATCAGCGGCGACAAGATGAAACTGCTGCTCGACTTCCCGACGATCGGCGAGCCGCACTACGCGCAGGCGATTCCGGCGAGCCTGATTCGCGACAAGCAGGTCAAGTACTACAAGCTGGCCGACAACAAGAATCCCTGGGTGACGCGCTCGGAATCCGAGGGCGGCATCACCCGCACCGGAAAGCGCGTCGACGTCAAGATGATCGCGATTCGCTCGCACTTCGCGCCGGACAACATCGAAGGTGTGCAGGTCGGCGACACCGTGGTCTTCCACGTGACGAACATCGAGCAGGATTGGGACATTCTGCACGGTTTCGCGGTGCTCGGCATGAATACGTCGGAGCTGATTCTGCAGCCCGGTGAGACGCGTTCGCTCACGTGGATTCCGAAGGGCACCGGCGTCTTTCCCTTCTACTGCACCGACTTCTGCTCGGCGCTCCACCAGGAGATGCAGGGCTACGTGCGCGTGTCGCCGGCCGGATCGGACGTGAAGCTGATGGCGAACGTGAGCAGGAAGGCGCAGGCGCAGCTGGCCGGTCAGGCCGGAGCGCAGCGGTGAAGATGTCATCGCGGGCTCGGTTGCTCTTCGCGTGTGCGTCGGCCCTCGTGGCCGGCGCCCTCGCGATGCCGCTCTGGCGAGTGCAGCTGTACGCCCCGCAGTACCCGGAGGGGCTGGGTATGACGATCCACGCCGGCACGGTGCGCGGCGCGACCGAGAACGATCTCCGCAGCATCAACTCGCTCAATCACTACATCGGGATGAAAACGATCGAGCCTGACGCGATTCCGGAATTGCGCTTCATCCCCTGGATCATCGCGGCGTTGGCTGCCGGCGGCATCGGTGTCGCCGCGCTGGGGCGCCGCCGCACCGCGATCGCGTGGGTCGGCGCATTCGTCGTCCTTGGCCTGGTTGGCATCTGGGACTTCTACAAGTGGGAATACTCGTACGGCCATGACCTCGATCTCGAGCACGCCATCATCAAGGTGCCGGGGATGACGTACCAGCCTCCGCTCATCGGATCGAAGCAGCTCCTGAACTTCACCGCGAGCTCGTGGCCGGCGATCGGCGGCGCCTGCCTCGCCGCGGCGATGGTACTCGCGATCGCGTCGCTGATGATCGACCGCCAGGCTCCGTCGCCTGTCAGCAGTCGCCGGGAGTCGCGACTCACGGAGGCCGCATGACACGCCTCGCCAGCGCACGTCGGCTCCTGGTCGTGGCGCTCGCACTGGCGTGCGCGCCCGCGACTCCGGACGCGATCGCCTTCGGAATGGATCTCTGCGACTTCTGCCACATGCAGATCGACGATCGGCGATTCGCCGCCATACTGCTCACGTCGAAAGGGCGCTCGGTGAAGTTCGACTCGATCGAGTGTGTGCTCGCCTATGTGCGGAGCGAAGGTCGCGCGCGGGACGGGTCGGCCGTCTGGGTGTCCGACGCCAGCCACCCGGGCGCGCTCCTGCGTGCGGACTCCGCGCAATTCGTCGATCTCGGTCCGGGGCGCGCGCCGATGGGTCGCGGGTGGGCGGCGATCGCCACGATCGAGGACGTCGGCGCACTCGGCGCCGCCGACACGGCCGCCGTCAAGCGGTGGAGCGAGCTACCATGATCGCGCGCATCGTACTCCTGGTCGCCGCGGCGTCGAGCCCCGCGCTGGCGCAGCGGGCGATCGTCGTCTCCCGCGACGGTGTGCATCGCACCATTGCGGCGGGCGTGGCGGCGGCCCACGAGGGCGATACCGTTGCCATTCGCGCGGGCCTCTATCGCGAGCCGACCGTCGTCGTCGACAAACGGGTCGTCCTCACAGGCGACCCCGGCGCCGTCATCGATGGTGAAGGGAAGCGGGCGCTCCTCCTCGTCACGGCGGACGACGTCACCGTCCGCGGCCTCACGCTGCGCAACGTCGGCGTGAGCTTCATCGAGGATCGCGCGGCGTTGAAGGTCAACCACGCGCGAGGCTGCACGATCGAAGGCAATCGTCTCGAGAACACGTTCTTCGGGATCTACCTCGCCGACGTGAGCGACTGTCGCGTCGTCGACAACGTCATCCGCGCGGCCGCGACCAGGGAGACGGAGTCGGGCAACGGCATCCACCTCTGGACCTCGCGGCGCATCACGGTCGTCGGGAACGAGATCAGCGGCCATCGCGACGGCATCTACTTCGAGTTCGTGCACGACAGCGACATCCGCGGCAATACGAGCGCGCGAAATCTTCGCTACGGTCTGCACTTCATGTATTCGGACGGCTGCCGCTACGTCGAGAACACCTTCCGCGCCAACGGCTCCGGCGTCGCCGTGATGTACACGAAAGGCGTGACGATGACCCGCAACCACTTCGTCGACAACTGGGGCGCGGCCTCCTACGGCCTGCTGCTCAAGGAAATCAGCGACGCGCGACTCGAGCGAAACGTCTTCTCGCACAACACCACGGCGCTGCTCGCCGACGGTGCCAACAGGATCGTCGCCGTCGGCAACGACTTCGCCGGCAACGGATGGGCGCTCCGTCTCGACGCGAGCACCATCGACGGCGAGTTCTCCGGCAACAACTTCAGCGCGAACAGCTTCGACGTCGCGACGAACAGCCGGTCCCCGTCGACGAAGTTCGTGGGCAACTATTGGGACGACTACCGCGGCTTCGATCTCGATCACGACGGCCGCGGCGACGTGCCACACCACCCGGTGCGCCTCTTCTCGGTGATCGTCGAACGACGGCCCGCCGCGCTCGTGCTCATGCGAAGCACCTTCACCACACTGCTCGACGCCGCCGAGCGCGTCGTGCCTTCGCTCACCCCTCAGGTGCTGGTCGACTCCGCGCCAGCCATGCGACGGCTCCCATGATCCAATTCGACGGTGTGACCAAGCGCTTCGGCGATCGCGAGGTGCTCCGCGGCGCGACGCTGACTGTCGAGCGCGGACGGACGCTCGGCCTGATCGGCCCGAACGGCGCCGGCAAGACGACACTCATCAAGTCGCTGCTCGGACTCTGTCATCCGACGGCGGGCGAGATTCGCGTCAACGGCCGATCCATCGCCGGCGACGACTCCTACCGGACGAGCGTCGGCTACATGCCACAGATCGCGCGCTTTCCCGAGAATCTCACCGGCGCCGAGCTGTTCGCGACGGTCCGCGATCTCCGCGGTGCCTCCAAACCGATGGACGAAGCGCTCATCGATCGCCTGCGGTTGCGCGACCACCTCGACTCGCCGCTGCGCGTGCTGTCCGGGGGCACGCGTCAGAAGATCAACGCGATGCTCGCGCTGCAATTCGATCCCGCGCTGCTCGTGCTCGACGAACCGACCGCCGGCCTCGATCCGCTCTCGAGCGCCACCCTCAAGGACGAGCTGCTCGATCGCCGCGCCGCGGGCGCGACGGTGCTGATCACGTCGCACATCATGAGCGAGCTGGAGGAGCTCTGCGACGATGTCGCCCTGCTCCTCGACGGCGTGATTCGCTTCGTCGGACCGATCGACACGGTCACGTCGCTCACACGGCAGGGCAACCTCGAGCGCGCCATCGCCGCGCTCATGATCCGGGAGGTCGCATGACGACGGTCGTCTCGAAGATCGCACGCGCGCAGGGGCGGGATGTCCTGCGCAGCCGGTGGCTGATCGTCTACAGCGCCTTCTTTCTTCTGCTCGCGGAAGGGCTTCTCCGCTTTTCCGGAAGCGACGCGATGGCCGTGATCAGCCTCTCGATGGCGGCGCTGATGGTCATTCCGCTCGCCACGCTCATGCTCTCGACGATGTACGTCTACGGCACGCGTGACTTCACCGAGCTGCTCCTCGCGCAACCCATTCGCCGCGGTGACCTCTACGCGGGGCTCTACCTCGGCCTCGCGCTGCCGACCGTCGCCGGCTTTCTCGCCGGCGTCGGTCTCCCCTTCGCGGTGCGCGGCGCGCTCGGCGGCCAGGTCGGCGTTCTGCTGGGAGTGGGCGCCGCGCTGACATTCGTTTTCTCGGCGATCGGATTCTGCATCGCGCTCGCAACGGAAGATCGCCTGCGCGGCATGGCCGCCGCGCTCGGCGTGTGGCTCTTCGCCGCCGTGCTCTACGACGGCATCGTGCTCACGCTCGTCGCGCTCTTCTCCGACTATCCGATCGAGCGTCCGCTGCTGGCGGTGATGCTCGCCAATCCTGCCGAGCTCGGACGCGTGATGCTGCTCCTTCGGCTCGATGCGTCCGCGCTGATGGGCTACACCGGCGCGGTGTTCGAGCGCTTCTTCGGCGGCTACGGCTTCGTCGTCGCCGGCGCGGTGCTTGGCTCGTGGATCGTGCTGCCTTCCGTCCGCGCCCACCGGCTGTTTCGCCTGAAGGACTTCTAGCGCGGTCGTAGCCGCGCATCGCTCGTTCCCTCTGACAAGAGTTTCCATATGAAGACCGGCACGCACGTACTCACATCGCTTCTCGTTCTCGCCCTGACCGCCTGCGGCGGCGGTGAGAAACCCGCGGGAGAACAGACGGCACCGAGCCAAACGGCGGCGAGCGCCGTGGCCGGTGGTCCGTTCACCCCCGACCCTGGCAGAAAGATCGTGACCGTCGAGATGATCACCGATGGCGACGGCAGTGTCTTCAAGCCGTCCGAGGTACACGTGAAGCGAGGCGACGTCGTTCGGTTCGCGTTGAAGGTCGGCGTGCACAACGTCCACTTTCTCGCCGACTCGAATGCCGCGCGTACCGGATACCCACAATCGCCGAGCGACTTCCTTCAGCTTCCCGGGCAGACGTGGGACGTCGCGGTGAAGATGCCCGCGGGGAGCTACTACTTCCAATGCGACCCCCACGCCGCGCTTGGCATGAAGGGACACATCATCGTCGAGTGATACCGTGCCGTGTCGGCGGCGTGTCGCGCTGGCCAGCGAATCAGCGCGTGCGCCGCCGAGGCAGCGGGGCCGCGGGACGTGTGCCCTCATCCGACAGGCCGAGCGCCGCGCCGAGCCATTCGGTCAAAAGAATCCGATCCGGGTCGAACCGTTCACGAATCGCGAGAAACTCACACAGCCGCGGAAATCGCCCGCACACCATCGTCGCGGGTTCGTGCGGAAAGAGCTTCGCCCAGTGCAGCCGCGGGCGGAACTCCGCCAGGGCCTCCCAGATGCGCGGAAGGAATTCGTCGCGCGGATCCGACGGCTCGTGCATCAGCCAGAACACGTTGATGCGCAGCGCGGCATCTCCGTGCGCGGGATGCAGCCACGACGCGGACGCAGGCGCGGCATACAGCTCGATCGCGAAACGCCCCGCGGCACTCGGCTCCGCCGAGAACAGTCTGTCGAGACACCGCATCGCTTCGCCCGCGCGCGCGAGCGGAACGAAGATCTCCGTGAAGGTCGTCGGCATCCACCGCTCATCCATCTTCGCGTCCTGCGGAAGGATCTCCCACCACGGCCCGCGAAAGCGCTGCGGTCGCTCCGGATCTCCGTCGACGAACGCGCGGTAGAGCGCACCCTCGACCGGCGCCATCGCCCGCTCCAACGCTCGCAGCGCGCGCGCGCCGGCCAGTCGGCCGACGCGTCGCCAGTGCACGATCGCCCAGAGCGCGGCGCCGCCGGCGATCTGCAGCGGCTGAGTGCTGCCGAGAATGGTCGGCAGCGGTTGATAGTCGCGCGGCGGCTCAGGATGGTCGGCGGCGATTCGATGCGCGGCCCACACGACGATGCGCCGCACCTGCCGCTGCGGCCACCAGAGAATGCGCGCATAGTCCGTCTTCGTGAGAAACGCCGCGAGGCCGGTGGGCCCGTCAGCGAACAGGTCCACTGCGTCGCCGCGATCGGGCAGCACCGTCTCCGTTCCGGCGACGTCGTATGCGGGCTCGGTCCGAAGCGTGATCGACGTGACGATGCCGCACGACCCGACGGACACGAGAACGGCATCGAGCAGATCATCGTCGGCGCCGCGCCGGAGCTCGTGGACGCGCCCCGTTCCGTCGACCAGCCGGAGCGCGACGACCGCCGCGGCGGCATCGAAGCGCGCGGATCCGCCGCCGGAGCCGGTCGCGAGAAAACCTGCCACGGTCTGATGGATCACGCCGCCGAGGTTGGGAAGCGCTCGGCCGCGCGCGTGCAGGTAGGGACAGAGCGCGGTTCCGTCGTTGCGGAGCGGATCCAGCGGGTCGATGCCGAGGCGGACGCCGGCGCCGACGGTGACCTCCTCGCTCGCGGCGTCGCAGCGCACTTCTCGCAGGCGATCCAGAACGATGACGATGTCGCCCGAGCCGGCGATCGCCGACGGCACGCTGTGGCTCGCGCCGAGCACGCGCACCCGACGGCCCGTCTCGCGTGCGCTGACGACGAGATCGACGATTGCCTGCTCGTCGCGGAGATGCAACTCCAAGGCGTCACGCACGCGCGTGGAGCTGCGGGACGACGACGTCTTCGATGATGTTCAACGCCTCATCGAGGTCGGCGCGAGTGTGCGCGGCGGTGACCGACGCGCGAAAGCGCACCTGATCCTGCGGAACCGACGGGTAGTCCACCGGCGCGAGAAAGAGGCCACGCTCGCGAAGCTCGTTCCCCAACCGGTACAGCAGCCCGCGCTCGCCGCCGATCACGATCGGCACCACGTACGTCGTCGATTCGCCGGTGTCCACGCCGAGCGAGTGCAGTTGCGTGCGAAAGTAGTCGGCGTTCTCCCAGAGTCGGCAGCGCAGCTCAGGATGGGCCTGGGCCACCTGAAGCGCAGCGGTGAGCCCGGCCACCGTCGCCGCGGGCAACGCGCACGAGAACCCGTACGAACTCGCGTAGCAGCGCAGATAGTCGATCGTGTCCGCGGGACCGGCCACGAAGCCGCCCACGCCGGCGAACGCCTTCGAGAACGTGCCGAACTGCAGGCGCACACGGTCATTCATCCCGCTCTCCTCGACGATACCGCGGCCGGTCGCGCCACAGGTGAGAATCGAATGCGCCTCGTCGACCAGTAGCGGTGCCCCGTGCTGCTCGGCGACGGTCGCCAGGTCGGTGAGCGGCGAGCGGTCGCCATCCATCGAGTACACGCCTTCGGCGACGACCATCCGGCGCCGCCCCGTCGTCGACGACAGCACGCGATCGAGCGACCCGGCATCGTTGTGGTCGAAGGTCATCACGCGCGCCCCCGACAGACGCGCGCCGTCGACGAGACTCACGTGCGACTTGCTGTCGACCACGGCGACGTCGTCCTTGCGCAGCAGGCCGGCGATCGACCCCAGGGCGCCGGCAAATCCACTGTTGAAGAGCAGCACGGCGTCGCGCTCGAGAAACGCGGCAAGACGTCGCTCGAGGTCGCGGTGGAGCACGGTCATGCCGGAGAGCAGGGGCGACCCGCACGCTCCGGTGCCGAACTCGCGCAGCGCCGCCGCGGCTGCCTGCGTCACCTCGGGATGCGTGCCGAGTCCGAGGTAGTTGTACGACGTCAGGTTGATTTCGGCGCGCGGTCCGGTCGTCGTCTCGAGCTCCGTGCGTGGCAGCGGTGCCGTGCGCAGCGCCGGCTCGTACAACTGCGACGCCCACGTGGTCGCGCGCCGCCAGGCGACGAAATCGTCCGGCGGAACGGTGGGGTCGAGCTGGTCAGGGTCGCCGAGGTGGAAATCGGCGAGACTGAAGTCTTCTGGTATGAATGTCATGCGCGGTCGAGCCCTGTGACGAAGCGAAAGCCGAAGTCCCACACCCGCTGCGAGACCAGGCCGCGGAGGTGATACGTGATCGAATCCGGGCCGAGCACGTAGCGAAGGCGGTTGGTGCGGCCTTCGACGATGCGCGTGAGCAGCGACACCACTCGCGCCGGATCGCCAGAGCGCGCGTTCTCGTCGTGCGCGATGGTGCGGTACATCCGCGCGCGGTGCGTGTCGTAGTCGGCGATGGTCGGCTTCGTCCGCAGCTTGCGCGTCGCGATGCCGGTGGAGAAGTAGCCCGGGTCGACGACCGACACGCCGATGCCGAGCGGCTTGAGCTCGTGGTAGAGCGACTCGGAGTAGCTGTCCAGCGCGTGCTTGGTCGCGCAGTACGCGCCGACGAACGGCAGCGGAATGACGCCGGCGAGCGAACCGATGTTGACGATCCGCCCCTGTCGCCGTGCGCGCATGGCGGGCAGCACGGCGTTCGCCATGCGAATGGCGCCGAAGAGATTCGTCTCGAAGATCGCGCGCAGCTCGTCGATCGTGAGCTCCTCGAACGGACCCTCGTGTACATAGCCCGCGTTGTTCACGAGCACGTCGACCGGCCCGGCGGCTGCTTCGACCTGGCGCATGCAGGCGTCGACCGACGCGTCGACCCGCACGTCGAGCGGAAGAAGATCCGAGCCGGCGGCGGGGGAGCGCGACGTGCCGAAGACGGTGTGCCCACGGCCACGCAAAGCGCTCGCGAGCAACTGCCCGAAGCCCGACGATGCTCCAGTGATCAGTACGACCATGTGACCGCTCCGGCGCTAGGCGACGAGAAAACGAAAGACGAACCGGTACAACCACCTCACCGGCGCGGCCGGCCCGACGAGGGTGCCGAGCGGATCGAAGTAGTCGCGGCAGTAGAAGACCTTGCCGTCCCGGCCGCGGCAGTCCGTCATCATGTCGGTGCGGAACGTCGGGCCGATCGCAAAGCGAATGTTCATCGAGTAGCTCAGCGCGAACACGTCGTCGGTGCCGGTGACGACGATGTTCGTGAACTCGAAGACCCGATACATGCGGAACGCCTTCTTCCACACCACGCGGAAGGCGGCAAGCCCGCGCTGATCGACGACGGGATTCACGAAATGGACATCGCTGTCGTACAGCGCGGCCAGTTCGTCCATCGCGGCCTCGCGGTCCGTATTCACACGCTCGTAGAACGCCTTGACGCGGTCCGGCAGCGCGTAGGTCGTAATCGCGGTGGCCGCCATGGTCAGAAGCCCAGCGCCTCGCGGCGCTCGTAGAGGAAGGAGATGCCGTCGGCGAACGTGTTGCCGCGGTCGACCATGATCACCTGGCCGCTGACGGCGTCGCACATGCCGCTGCAGAGCGCGAACGCGGCGCGGCCGACGTCTTCGGGCGTGACCATCCACGACTCGGGCACGAAGCCCTCGAGAAACTCGAAGAACTCGCCGCCGAACGTGTCGTCGAACGAGTCGCTCTTCACCGCGCGCGACCGGAGCACGTTGATGCGCACGCCGTCGTCGCGCAGCCGGTACGACAGGTAGCGGACGAGCGTCTCGGTCGCCGCTTTCGCGGCGCCGACGAAGTCATACCCGGGCGTGAAGCGATCCGGCCCGTCGGACGAGAGCACGATCACGTACCGCGGATACGCGCCGAGCGTGTCCCTGATCGCTTGCAGGTAGCCGAACGACGGCCACGCGGCGTGCTGCATGCTCTTCAGAAAGCCGCGCGCGCTGTAGTCGTCGAGCGAGTTGACGACGAGCGCCTCCGACGCGTTGCTCACGAATGCGTCGACGCGGCCGAAGCGATCCTTCACCTGGGCAAGGAGGGCGATCGTATCCTCCTCGAGCGCGACGTCCGCGCGCAGGATCAACGGCTCGGGCCCGCCGGCGTCCATCACCCGGCGGGCCACCTCGGCCGGATCCGCCGAGCCCCACTTGTACGTCAGCACGGTCTGCGCGCCGTGGCTCGCGAAGGCTTCGGCGGTCGCCAGCCCGATGCCCCGAGTGCCGCCGGTAATGAGCACGACGCGATCGCGCGCGATCGCTCCGGGGTGCGTCACTGTGCGGCCGACGCGACAGGCTGGGACGCGGCCTGCGACGCCGACTGCGCGGCGCCGGCGAGCAGATCGACGAGGCCGTCGATGTTCTTGAGCTTGTTCAACTCCGAGCGCGGCACCTTCACCTTCAGCTCGCGCATCGACGCCGACACGACTTCGACGATGTCCAGGCTGTTCGCGCCGTAGTCCTTCATGGTGCGCGTTCCGTCGATCGTCGACGGGTCGAGGCCTTCCACGGCGTTGGCAAGGTGCTTGGCGATCACGGCATGAATCGAATCACGGGTCATTGTGCAGTCTCCTGCTTGAGAGGGTGGCGATGGCGTTCGACGAACATGCGGCTGAAGTTCTCGAAGTTGCCCGCGCCACGGTCGACGGTGAGCACCTGCCCACCGAGGGCGTCGAACAGGCCGGAGCAGACGGCGAACGTCGCCTCGGCCACTTCTTCGGGTTCGGTGAAGACGTCCGGTTGAATGCGTCGGACGAACGGCTCGAACTCCTCGCCGACGGTCGCGACGAGCGACTCGGTCGACACGAAGCGCGTGCGCACGACGTTCACGCGCGTGCCCTCATCGCGAAGGCGATAGTGCAGATACCGGCACAACGTCTCGAGCACGGACTTGGACGCGGCGATGAAGTCGTAGTTCATGTGCACGGTGTCCGCGCCCATCGACGACATGCCGACCACGTACCGCGGCGCCCGCCCGAACACGCGCCGGGCCGCGAGCGTGTGCTCCGCGATCGGCCAGGCCGAGTAGTCGATGCTGGTCGCGAGCGAACGGCGCGCGTAGTCGTCGAGCGACCGGATGAGTGCCGCAAAGGCGACGTTCGAGACGAACGCCGCGAGCTCGCCGTGCGACGCGCGAATCGTCTCCATCACGCCGTCGACGTCGTCCGAGCGCGACGCGTCTGCCTCGACGATGCGCGGCGGGCTCGCCCCGGCAGCGGCGAAGCGCGCGCGAATGTCGTCCTCGTCCGCCGAGCCCCAGCGGTACGTGATCGTGACGTCCGCGCCGCGTCTGGCGAAGGCCAGCGCGACCGCGAGCCCGATGCCGCGCGTGCCGCCGGTCACGAGCACGGCCCGTCCGCGATAGTCGAACCAGAGAGGCGTCACAGGTATTCCGCCTCGATGCGCGTCGCGATCCCGGGCGCGCGCATCGTCAGTTGATGCATCATGGTTTCCATGGTGAGCGCGGACTCGAATGCGGTGCGCCGCGCGAGCGACAGCGTCCGCTTCAAGAGTTCGATGGCCGGCCGTGGCTTGTCGGCGATGCGCGCCGCCACGTCGTAGGCGGCCTCTCGCACTTCGCTGCGCGGCAGCACGTGATTGATTCCCGTGAACCGATCGAACTGGCTCCCGCGGCGCATCTCGCCGGTGTAGAGCAGCTCGTGCACGATCGCGGGCGACAGCACGTGCTCGCACAGTCGCGTCGTGCCCATGCCGGGGGTGAACCCGAGGTTCATGAAGGAAAAGCCGTAGCGGCTCTCACCCGAGAGAAGCACGATGTCCGCGGCGAGCGCGAGCGCGAAGCCGCCGCCGATCGCGTGGCCCTCGACGGCCGCGATCACCGGAACGGGGCAGCCGAGCAGCGCGCGCGGCAGCGTGATGTCCGACGGATCCCCATCGCCGCGCACGAGCTTGAGCAGCGTGTCGAGCGTCGCGCCCGAGGAGAACGTCTCGCCGATGCCGAGCAGCACGACGACCTTGGTGTCCGAAGAGCGGCCGACGGTACCGAAGGCGGCCGTCAGCGCGTGCACCATCGCTTCGCCGAGCGCGTTCGCGGTCGACGGGTCGTTGAGCGTGATGGTGGCGATACCGTTCCCATCGACCGATGTGGAGACCGGCGCGGCTGTCAGCTCCATGGCGACTCTCCTCTCGCAAATGCGGAGACGCGGGCCCGCGCCACTCGCGACGCGGCCATCTCCTGGGTGAGCCGCGCGCCGCGCATCAACGCGTCGGCGTGCGGCGTCGTCTGGGTCTCACGATGCCATTGCCGTAGTCGCTGCGTCGCGACCGGCTCGAGGCGCGAGAGCATGCGCACCGCGCGCTGAACGCGGCGCGCGGCACTGTCGACTGCGACCAACTCGTCGACGGCGCCCGCGTCGTGCGCCTCGGCCGCGGACCGCGTGTGCGCGGAGACGGCCCACTGACGCGCCACGTTGGCTCCGACGCGCGCGACGACGGCCGGCCAGATCATCGCGGGGATGAGTCCCCACAGAAGCTCGGGCAAGCCGAACGTCGCACGCTCGGTGGCCACGAGCCAATCGCACGCGCACGCCATGCCGAACCCGCCGCCGATCGCCGCGCCATCCACGAACGCGATCGTCGGTTTGGGCGCATCGGAGAGAAGGGCGAGCATCTCGCGGAACGGTTCGGTCTCGAGCGGCCCGTCGTCGTGGAGCGCGAGACCGGTGCAGAAGACGTCGCCGCCGGCGCCGGTCAGAACCACGACCGGCGCGTCACTCCTACATCCCGCGGCGAGCGCGCGCCGAAGATCGGCGACCGACGCCCGAGTGAACGCACCCGGCATGCGAACGACGGCGGCGTCCTTCAGCTCCATGTGTATCCTCTGAAGTGGTCGCGCGTACCGGTGAAGACGAGGCGTTGCTGTCCCGCGTAGTGAGTGTCGTAGAGCCCCGGCACGACGTCCGCGTCCGGCGTGTGATTCGGCGCGCCGGCAGTCGCGGCGAGTTCGCGCTCGCACGCCTCGTATTCGGCCAACGTGAGCACGCGCCGCGCGTCGAGCTGCTCGGAGATTCGCGCCGCGGCGACCGCCTCTCGCGCGCCCGCGCAAACCCGCGCGCTGTAGAACTCCGCGCACGAGCCCGACCCGTAGGCGTAGATGCCGATGCGATCGCCGGCCGAGAGCGAGCCGTTATGCTCGATCAGGCCCGCCAGCGCAACGAACGTCGCCGCGCCGTACACGCCGCCCATGCGGCGGTTGTACGTGAGCGATGCGTGCGACTTGCGGCACCAGTGCGCTTCGACCTCGGCCTTGCCGCGTCCGGAACGACGCGCGAGCCGGAAGTGCGCGCGCTGCGCGAGTCCGCCGAACGGCACGTGATAGATGTTCGCCGCGAAGAACGTATCGAAGTCCACGGGAGCCCCGACGCGCTCGCAGTACGCATCGTACGTCGCGTCGACGCCGTCGAGATACGACGTGAGGCTCTCGTCGGCGTCGCCGGTCTCGACGCCGGTCGCGGGCCGGAAGATGTCCGCCACTTCGTGCGCGTGCACGCCGTTCCAGCCGAGGTCGTATTCCACGATCCGCGGCTCGGTCGACAGCAACACCGCGGCCGCGCCCGCACCGAGTACGGGCTCCTGCGAGCCGTGGAGATGCATGAGCGCGTGATCGGTGTTGATGACGAGGGCCTTCGCGCCGGGGGCCACGCCCGACGCGAGCCACGCAAGCGCCATCTGCACCCCCGCCGTCGCGCCGTAGCACGCATGCTTGATCTCGAAGTTCCGGCATTGCGGATCGAGGTCGAGATAGCGATGCACCCACGAGCTCACAGGCTTTTCCTGATCCGGAGCCGATTCCGTGCCGACGATCAGCAGACGAATCGCGCGGCGATCGGCGTCGCTCAGCATGCGATGCGCCGAGTTCACCGCCATCGTCACGACATCCTCGAACGGCCCGACGACCGACCGTTCGTCGCAGAAGAACCGTCCGACGAAGTTCGCGCGATCGAAGCCGCGTGCGTCGCAGATGTCGGCGATGGGAATCGACAACGTGCACGGATAGACGCCGATCTTCTCGATACCGACGCGCGGCGTGATCATCGGAACCAGTCCAGGCCGCCGGTGACGCCGATCTCCTGCCCGTTGACGAAGCTGCCACTCGGCCCGGCGAGATAGAGCACGGCCGCCGCGACGTCGGAGACCTGCCCGACGCGGCCGACGGGGGAATGCTCCTCATAGAACCGCCGCTTGTCGTGCGACAGCTCGGCTTCCGTCATCTCCGTCTCGACGAAGCTCAACACGACGGCATTGCTCGTGATGCCCTTGCGGCCGTACTCCTTGGCCAGGGCGGTCGAAAGGCCCAGCATGCCGGCCTTGCTCGCGCAGTACGCGGCGTCGCCGGCCATACCGCGCGACGCGATCGACGACATGAAGATCAGGCGGCCCTCCCGGTTGGCGAGCAGCTCGGGGAGAAACTGTCGCACGACGTAGAACGCCCCGGTGAGGTTCGTCTCGATGACCTCGCGCCACTGTTCGTCGGTCGTGGAGAACGCGAGGCCCGCCTTCGTGACCGCGGCGTTGGCGACGACGGTGTGCATACCGCCGAACGCTTCGAGCACCGCGTCGGCCGTGCGCTCGACGTCCGCCGATTCGCGGACATCGAGCTGGAACGCGGCGCAGCGTGCCTCGGGGGCGACGCGGGCCGCGCGCTGCACGACGGCCCGTGCGTCGTCGGCGCGCGTGCGATAGGTGAACGCGACGTCCCATCCCGCCTCGACCGCGCCGAGGACGATCCCCGCACCGATGCCGCGCGAGCCGCCGCTCACGAACATCACCGGTCGCGTCACTCGACGCTCCGCAGCAGGCTGACGCAGTTGATGCCGCCGAAGCCGAACGAGTTCTTCATCAACGTCCGCACTCGATGCTTCACCGGCCCGTCGCGGCACACGTCCAGATCCACCGCGGGATCGAGATCGTCGATGTTGATCGACTGATGCAGCCGCCCCTCGCGCATCTGGAGCACGGCGGCGACGGTCTCCACGACCGGCGCGGCCCAGCACGTGTGCCCGAGCATCGACTTCGGAGCATTCAGCTTCAGCTCGTAGGCGTGATCGCCGAATACCTGCTTGATCGACTGCAGCTCGGTGAGATCGCCCAGCGGCGTCGACGTCGCGTGCGCATTGATGTAGTCGACCTCGGTCGGCCGCACGCCACATTCGGCGAGCAGCCGCGTCATCACGCGACGCTGGCCCTCCGCCGACGGCTGCGGCAGATGATTGCCGTCGGAATTCGCGGCCGCACCGAGCACCTCGGCGTAGATCCGGGCGCCGCGCGCGCGGGCGACGTCGTAGTCCTCGAGCACCAGCGCGGCGCCGCCATGCGCCGGCACGAAGCCCTCGCGCGCCGTGTCATACGGACGGCTGGCGCGCTGCGGCTGGTCGTTGAAGCTCTGGTAGGTGATCGCCCCCATCAGGGCCATCGCGTGAACGTCGACCGGCGCGAACTCCAGCACGGCGCCTACCACCACCGCCGCCTGCGCGCCGTGATGACGGATCTCATCGATTGCCGCGCGCAGATTCACGTTGCCGCTCGCGCACGCGGCGCCCACGGTGTAGATCGGCCCTCGCGCCTGCAGCACCTCCGACACACAGCCCGCATGATCGGTGTCGAGCGAATACAGCGACGTCATTCCGTCGATGAAGTCCGGCTCTTCCTGAAAGCGAATGCGGTTCTCATACTGATACAGCGCGTTGAGATTGTGCCCCGCGACGATCACCGCGATGCGGTCCTCATCGTACGCGTGCTCGAAGAGCCCCGCGTCGAGCCAGCCTTTCACCGCCAGCAGCATGGAGTGTCGGGTGGTCCACGCCACTCGATTCGCGAGTTTGCGCAGACGCTTGTGCACATCCGCGGGGATCTGTCCGTCGAGCCGCGCGACGGCGCCGGCCACGTCGTACTCCGACAGATCGCTCCCGACCTTGCTGTACACGTTGTCGGTCGCGAACGCCTTCCAGTTCGAGACCGCGGAACGGCCGGCCATCAGGCCGTCGAAGAAGTCGGGAAGCGTGTCGCCCAACGGCGTGTTGATGCTCATTCCCGTGATCGCAATCCGCTTGTCGGTCATGGATTCTCATTCCGGTGCGTCGCAGCCATGCTCGGGATTCCGCGACTAGTGTTCATCGACGTAGACCTCGGCGACGGCGTACGCGGCGAGCGTGTCGCGCACGAAGACCTGCCCCGCGGCGATCATCGTGAAGTCGTCGCTCACGACGGCGGCGTGCAGCGTGAGCTCGTCGCCAGGGCGCGTCGCCTCGAGGAACGTGGCGTGATGGATGTGCGTCGCGCGCACGAGCGGCGGCGCCACGTCCGCTGTCACCCGCGTCGTCTGACGCGCGGCGAAGTGCAGCAGCGTGATCCCGAGTTGGCCCATCATCTCGATGAGCAGCACGCCGGGGTAGATCGCGTCGTGCGGAAAATGTCCCGCGAAGCCGAGGTCGTCCGGGCGCAGCGCGCGCCGTCCGCGAACGGCGCGCGCGCGCAGGTCGACCCGGTCGATGGCATCGAGCAGCAGCATTGGCGGGCGATGCGGAAGCAGCCGCTCGAGTTCCGGGCGCCCGACGTTCACCGCCACACCCGCGTCCTCGGCGACGATGGGACGACGACGGATCCCGCGGATCGTGTCGGGCAGCCAGTCGACCGTCGTCACGCGATCTTCTCGAGCGTGGATGTGAACCAGCCGCGTGCGTCCGCGCCCGCCGGATCGTCCGTCCGCGCGCGGCGAACGTCGAGCCAGCTGCGCGACAGCATGTTGTGCACGACGGCCCCCGGCCCCACTTCGACGAACCAGGCCCCCGGCGACGCCGTGGCGACAGCCTCGACGGACCGTCGCCACTGCACGGGCTCGGTCACGTGCGCCGTGAGTCGGTCGACATACATCTCAGCGGTCGTCGCAGCTTCGATACAACCGGAGACGTTCGACCTATAAGGAAAGCGCGACGGCTTCCATGGCGCGCGTTCGAGCCACGGCCGAAAGTCGCTCGCCACCGGCGCCAGAAGCGGAGAGTGCATCGGCACGCGTGACTCGGTTTCGATGCATCGCGCGCCGGCATCGTCCTCGAGACGCGTCGCCGCCCGCTCGACGGCCGCGCGCTCGCCGGCGATGACGTGCTGCGTCGGCGTGTTGAAGTTGCTGATGACCACCGTCCCGTGCTCGCTCGCCTCCGCGACCGCGGCCGACGTCTCCTCTTCGGTCGCGCCGAGAACGGTGATCATGACGCCGGCTGGCGACTTGTCGTATGCCTCGCCGCGCCGATCGACGAGTGACAACGCCTCCTCGAACGTGAGCGCGCCGATGTGCACGAGGTGACTGTATTCCCCGAGGCTCAGGCCAAGCGACTGAGCGGTCTCCACGCCGGCGTCCATGAGCGCATGCAGATGCATCTGCGTCGCGAGAAAGCCGCCGACCTGCACGTCGCGGTTGCACTCCAGCCGTGCGCCCTCCGCCGCCGCAAAGCGGGCGATCGCATCCACGCCCAGCACCGCCTCCGCCCGAGCGAGTACCTCCGCGGCGGCGTCGCCGAGCGCTCGGGCGCGCGCGATCATGCCGGCGTCGACCGAGCTCTGTCCGGGGAAGAGAAGGACGCAGGGCTCGCTCACGGCGTCGCTCTCGCGCCGTCGCCGCGCTCGGGGTGCCACGTCAGCGCGGTGAAGACGTGCGTGAAACCGATCCGGAATCGTCCGATGCGCGGCGCCGTGTAGTCGGGGTCATCGTCGCGCAGCACGCGATGCGTGATCTCGAAGGTGTCCGGGCCGGTGAGGTGAAACTCGACGTCCGGAAAATCGAGCTCGCTGCCGTAGGCCTGATGGTGCGCCTTGTAGTAGGCCTCCTTCGCGCTGAACAACACCGTCGCGAGATCGTCGCGCGAACGTCCGGTGATACCGGAAAGCCCCGCCGCTTCCGATTCGGATGCGACGATCGAAAGCACGTCTGGAGAGACGCTGCCGCGGCGCTCGACATCGAACCCGATGGCGCCGAAGAGCCGCGACCACGTCACCACGGCGCCGCAATAGCCGAGTGAATGCGACACGCTTCCCGTCACTCCGTCCGGCCAGCGGGGCGCGTTGGTGGGCAGGCTCGGGATGCCGACCAGGTCATGCCCGAGGAGCCGGAGCGCGGCACGCGCGCACTGGCGCCCGGAGGCGAATTCCGCGCGCCGCCGGGCCGATGCCCGTGCGACGGCCGCCATCTCTTCGGCCATCAGCGAAGCCCCCGCCGAGAGATCGGTCAGCTCCGCGCCGATGACCCCGGACGGGAAGAGTCCGAGCACGGATGCCCGCATCGGCACGACCCCCCGCCCGCTGGTGTTTGCCGCCGCTCGTCGCGACTCGTCCATGGAGTCGAGCAGCGTGGTGTCTAGAAAGCGCATTCGCCCCGCCGAGTAGCTCATCTGCCTTGACCGTCCTGGTGTCCGCGGTCAAACTAGACGTCGACCTCAAGCAGACCTCAACAGAGTCAACATCTTGCTGCACAAGCACTTCCGACTCAAAACGCTCGGTGGCCTGACGCTGTATCTCCCGGGCGGAGCCGAGGATCGGGAGCTCTCGACGCGGCGACGCAAGCTTGCCGTTCTGGCGTACCTCGCCATCGTCGACAAGCCGGTGGCGCGGGCGACGCTCGTCGAACTGTTCTGGGGCGACCAGCCCGAGGATCGTGCCCGCCATTCCCTGAGCGACACACTGTCGTCGCTGCGCCGGGTGCTCGGGACGGCCGCCGTGTCGGCCCGGCTCGCCGACGTCCAACTCGACAGCGTCGGGGCCGCATTGAGCATCGACGCCAGGGAGCTCGCGCTGGCTGCCGCCGACGGACGGCACTCCGATGTCGTCGCCCTCTACGACGGACCCTTCCTGCCGGCCTTCTCCGTCCCGGGATCGCAGTCGTTCGACGCGTGGAGCGACCAGGAGCGGCTGCGCCTGTCGAAGCTGTTCGCGCGGTCGTGCCGCGCGCTGTGTCTCGAGGCCGAGCAGAAGAAGGACTGGGCGAAATCGCTCAGCCTGGGCCTTCGGTGGCTGGAGGCAGACCCGCTTTCGACCGGCGCGCAGCTGGCGGTGCTCAAGGGTCACGCCGCCGACGGCAGTCCTGACGCCCTCAAGACGGCGCTGCGAGAGTTCCGACAGTTGGAGCAGCGCCTGAGCCGCGACTACGGCGCGTTGCCCGATCGCGATGTGCGCGAGCTGATCGAGTCGTGGCAGTCGCGCGTCAACGACGCCGGTCAGGCGAGCCGCCACCCGCGCACGAGTGGTGCCGCGACTCCGCCGCCAGTTGCCGCCATTGTGCCGGACACACTCCCGGCGGCTGTGGCCAGCGCACCGCCTCCGGCCCCGCGAAGGCCGACGCGCCGTCGAGCCGCCGGCATCGTGAGCATCGCCGCCGCAATCGTTATCGCGTCGGTTGCGTGGTTCAACCGATCGCCTGCCACGTTGAAGGACGGGGAGTTCGTACTGATCAGCGAGTTCGCGAATCACACCGGCGACTCGATGCTCACCCGTTCCGTGGGCACGGCGGTCGCCGCGGCGCTCCAGCAGTCGGAGCGCATCGTCCCCTTGCCGCGGAGTCGCGTCGCGAGCGCGCTCGTTCGCATGAAGCGCCGCGACACCACCGAACGGCTCGACGTGGACGTCGCGCGCGAGGTAGCTCAGCGCGAGGGCGTCCGTCTCGTCCTCGCGGGAGAGATCATCCAGGCGGGTCCGACTCGGCAGCTGATCTCGCGCATCATCGAAGCGCGCTCCGGCGACGTGCTCGCCGTCCGGACGTTTCGTGTCGCGAGCGACGCGTCGTTGTTCCCCGCGATCGACAGCATGGTCGCGGCGATGCGGCGCGACCTCGGCGAAGCGTCGGCCACCGTGGCGCGTGCCGTCTCGCTGCCGCAGGTGACGACCGCGTCGCTGCCCGCGCTCAAGTATTTCGCGGACGGCGTGGCCGCAACGCGCCGATACGACAGCGAGTTGGCGGCGCAACTCTTCGCCGACGCCGTCGCGATCGACCCGAACTTCGCCTCGGCGCATGCGCGATTGGGCTACTACTACGCGGTCAACAACAACGTGCCGAAGTCGGCATACCACTACCAGCTCGCGCTGGAAAAGTCGGCGGGACTGCCGGCGCCCGAGGCGTTGCAGATCCAGATATCCGCCGCGTCGTCGCGCGGCGACAATGACAAGGCAGTGCTGCTCAGCCGTCAGTACCTCGCGCTGCGTCCCAGGGACGGCGACGCATGGGCGAACCTCGGGTACTATCTCTTCGCGGGGCGTCGAATGGCGGAAGCGCGCGCCGCGTACGCGGTCGCCGACAGCATCGCTCCGCTGTCCGGCAACAGTCTCCTCAACGTCGGCAGCTCGTTTCTATCCGACGTGCGCGTCGCTGATCGCGCGAGCTTCGATTCGGCCCGCCACTACTACGAGCGCGCATTCAAGCTCCAGCCGGCGCTGGAGTACAACACGTTCTACAACCATCAATACGGCACGGTGCTCTTCGGCGTGGGCCTGCCCGATTCGGCGCGCGCCACCTACGATCGGATGGCACGACGCGCTCCCGAGGATCGAGCCCGCGCGCTCAGGTCGACCGCCTTTCTCGAGGCGGCCGAGGGGCAGTGGCAATCCGCGGTTGCCCGCTTCGCTCAGGCCCGCGCGCTCGGGACCGAGCGCAAGCACTGGACTTCGGCGTTGCGCGACGCCGCGCTCGAGGCGGACCTGCTGCTCACGCTCGGCGAGCGAGAGCGCGCCGCCGAGCCGCTCCGCCGCGCGATGGAGATCGCGATGCGAGAGCCGATCGAGACGCGCGCGCTGGCGTTCGTCGCGCACGCTCAGGTGCGTGCGGGGAACCGCACGGAAGCCGCGCGGCTGCTCGCCCGAATGCGCGCCGCGGCACGCGACGACAACGACGTCGAGCAGTCCGTCATTCTCGCGGTCGAAGGTGCTGATCTTCTCGCCGCCGGCCGGGCCGCCGAGGCGCGCAAGGCGTTGACCGCGGCCTTCCAGAAGGATTCGACGACCTATCCGTCGACCCAGATGTTGCTGGCGCGCGCCCTCTCCGCCACGGGCGACGACACCGCCGCGCTCGCGCGTTGGAACGCGATCGTGTCGAACTTCTACTTCGGACAGGAGGGCCAGTTCGACGCGCAGATGGCCCAGGCCGAGCGCGCGCAGGTCCTGGAACGCCTCGGTCGAACCGAAGAGGCCATCGAAGTTCTGCGAGCGCTCGTCGGCCGCTATCCCGCGCCAGGGAGCGCGCCCGAACCGCCGGCTCTCACCGAGGCGCGCCGCCGCTTGCAACTGTACGAAACCCGCCGGCGCTGACACCAGGTCCTCGCACGCCACGCTGCTCGACGGGACTGGAGAGCTCACGGACGCTCGCCAGCCGCTTACGAATCGTTCTCGCGCTATCGATCTCGCGTGGGCGCCGGTGGCGCTTTCGGCAGCGGGTCCAGATATCCCACCGTGACGAAGGCGATGAAGCGCCGCCCTTGAAAGCTCGTCCGCGCTCCGGTGTCCCACAGATAGCGCGCGGTGATCGACGTCGTCCACGGCAGCTTGTTGATCGCGTACGTCGCCTCGGGGCCGAGCGTGTAGATGCGGTTCTTTCCCGTCACGACCGCCGAGGGAAAATCCGCGCCGCCGTCTGACGTCACCTTCCACTGCGCGCCGTACGCGAGCCCCGCGGTGAGTGCCTGCTCGGCGAGAAAGCTCCCGCCCAATCCGCCCTCGATCGACAGCACGTCTCCGACTTGCAGATCCGCACGGCGCTTGTTCGTGTGCTTCTCATAGAAGCCGAGTGCCGACGCGTGCCACTTCTTCTTGTCGAAGTAGTACGTGCTTCCGCCCGAGAGCTCGAACGACCACATGCCCAGGCCGTGGTTGTCGTCGCCGAGAAACTCGTAACGACCCGTCGGTGTGTACATCGCCAGCCCGGCCATGAAGTCCGCCTGCTCGAGATGCCACCCCAGGTTGATCGGCATGACGTACAGGTCGCCGAAGCCGAGCGACGTGCTCCTCGAGAGGCCGAGCCGCGGCAGCTCGATCGCGTTCGAGATCCACGGAACGACGATCTGCGCCCCGTAGGTCGCCCCGAGCATTTTGTGCGGCGACACGTACCAGCCGAAGAACGCCAGGGAGTTCACGTGAAAGCCGCCGATCGAGATCTTGTCGCCGCTCGACGTGCGGATCTGATCGACGTCCCAGTTGAAGTATGTCGGCGCGAGGTAGTAGCCCGGTGGCGGCTGCGAGCCGGCCTTTAGACCGAACGCCGTCGGGGCATGGGCGCCCGAGAGCTGCGCGTCGACCCGCGCACCAGGCGTGAGAAGAAGGCCGGCGAAAGCACCGGCCAGCGCCATCGAGATTCGGCCTGCCAACTTGTTCATGGGCATCTCCAGGTCGCCCGGCGAACGACCGCGACGGCCAGTCACCTTCCGTCGCGCCTGTCGACTCAAGGTCGACGGAGGGCCACGGCGTCCGTAGTGGACCAAGCGCCTACCAATGGGAGCCACACGAAATCATGTCGGCGCGTACGCGTCGCGTCGCTTCGGAATAGCGACGCGGTCAGTACTTGTTTTGTGACGCGAGGCACTACCTTCCTGTCGGTGTCTCCCTGAGTCCGGTTCCGCGATCGCGGCGAGCGAGCGGTGCCTGTCGAGGAGACCGCCGACGCTTGCTGACCCGGACTGTGGAACGGTTTGAAACAGCCTCGACCACGTTCCGTATCAGCAGACTCAAGCTGAGGGTTGGCGAGCAGATACTTCAGGTCGAACGCACGGCGAGGGCGAGTGGCAGGTCTCGTCGCGCGTTCAACCATCGCCAGCAGATTTTCCCTCCGGTACTACCGCAAACACAACGGACAACAACCCGATGATGGGTACCGCTGCCCGCGAGCTTCCGCCGACGACGCTCTCGCACGCCAATACCTTCGAGAGCTTCACCTTCTCGGCCCCCTGCGACGCACAGATCGTCCCGGCCCCGCGCTCGGAGACTCTGAGCCGAGTCATGAACGTCACCATCGCCGTCGTGGCGTTGGTGCTGCTGCTCCCGCTGATCGCCCTCGTGGCGCTCGCGGTTCGGCTCACCTCCAAGGGGCCGATCATCTACACCCAGATCCGCGTCGGCGTCGATCGCCGCTGGGGATCGGGGCGGACCGACAGCCGTCGCGTCCAGGACTGGGGCGGACGCCTGTTCAAGATGTACAAGTTCCGCACGATGCGGGTCGACGCCGAAGCGAATGGCCAGGCTGTGTGGGCGCAGAAGAACGATCCGCGCACGACGCCGATCGGCGCCTTCCTTCGCAAGACGCGCCTCGACGAGATCCCGCAGCTCTGGAACGTCATCCGCGGCGACATGAACATCGTCGGACCACGCCCCGAGCGCCCGTCGATCTTCGTGGAGCTGCGCGACCAGATTCCGATGTACTCGCATCGCCAGCGCGTGAAGCCGGGCATCACCGGCTGGGCGCAGATCAATCAGGCGTACGATTCCTGTCTCGACGACGTGAAGAGCAAGGTGGCCTACGACCTCGAGTACGTTCGGAACCAGGGCGCCGGCTACGATCTCCGCATAATGACCCGCACGCTTCCCGTCATGATCCAGCGCGCGAAAGGCTGGTAGCTCGGCTCGCCGCCGGAACAATCAGAGAGGCTCATCGCTGGTCGCGGCGATGAGCCTCTTTCGTATTTTCCTTCCGGGCCGTGTCGATTTTCGCGGAGCTCGTTCGACGTACCGGTAGAGCAGTCGAAAACCGATCCTCTACCACCACTCAGAATCAGGAGTATTCCGATGCGCTTCATGGTCATCGTCAAGGCGAGCAAGGACAGCGAAGCCGGCGTGATGCCGACGGCCGCTCAGCTCAAGGAGATGGGCGACTTCAATACCGAGCTCGCGAAAGCCGGGGTCATGCTCACCGGCGAGGGGCTCGCCCCGAGTTCGGAGGGCGCACGCATTCGAATCGACGGCGACAAGCGGACTGTCATCGATGGCCCGTTCGCCGAGACGAAGGAGTTGATCGCGGGCTTCTGGATTCTCCAGGCGAAATCGCGGGAGGAAGTGGTCGAGCTGATGAAGCGTGTGCCGAACCCGGCGCCGCCGGGACAGGTTGGCGAGATCGAAATCCGCCGGATCTTCGAGGCCGAGGACTTCGGCGACGCGATGACGCCCGAAGTCCGCGCCGCGGAGCAGGAACTCCGCGACCAGCTCACGTCCCAGGCCAGGCGGTAGCCGCGGGTCCCTTGCGAGCGAGTCACCGGGTGGTCTGATTGCCACCGGTGACCGCCGACTCGCGCCTCGAACCACCGAACTCTACGAGCACCGGCTCCGACGCCGACCACGAGGTCGCGGTGCGGCGCACGATCGACGCCGTCTGGCGCATCGAGTCCGCGAAGCTCATCGCGACGTTGACTCGCTTCGTGAAGGACGTCGGTCTCGCGGAAGATCTCGCGCAGGATGCCCTGATCGCGGCACTCGAGCAGTGGCCCGCGTCCGGCATTCCAGCCAACGCCGGTGCGTGGCTCATGACCACGGCAAAGCGTCGCGCGATCGAGTACTTCCGGCGCAACTCGATGCTCGATCGCAAGCACGCACAGATCACCTACGATCTGTCCGAGGAGCGCGACAGTGTGGTCCGCGAGCTCGACGCGGCCCTCGACGATCCGGTCGGAGACGATCTGCTGCGGCTCGTGTTCATGACGTGCCATCCGATTCTCAGCCAGCCGGCCCGCGTCGCGCTCACGCTTCGCTTGCTCGGCGGCCTGACCACGGACGAGATCGCGCGCGCCTTCCTTGCGACTGAATCGACGATCGCCCAGCGCATCGTACGCGCGAAGAAGACGCTCGTCGACGAGAAGATCCCCTTCGAGGTGCCGCGCGGAGCGGAGCTCGGCAATCGCCTCGCGTCGGTCCTCGAGGTCATCTATCTCATCTTCAACGAAGGCTACTCGGCGACGGCGGGCGATGATCTCATCCGGCCGTCGCTCTGTGACGAAGCGATTCGTCTCGGCCGCATTCTCGCGGGACTCGCGCCGAACGAACCGGAAGTGCACGGTCTGGTCGCGCTGATGGAACTACAGGCTTCGCGTGCGCGGGCGCGAGTCGATCAGTCCGGCGAGCCGGTGCTGCTGCTCGACCAGGACCGCAGCCGCTGGGATCGTCTGCTCATTCAGCACGGCCTCGGCGCGCTCGAGCGCGCGGAATCGCTCTCCGACGCTCGCGGCGCGTACACCCTGCAGGCCGCGATTGCCGCCTGTCACGCCAGGGCGAACGTGCCCGACGCCACCGATTGGGCGCGCATCGCGGAGCTCTATGCCGAGCTGGCTGCCATCGTGCCGTCGCCGGTGATCGAGCTGAATCGGGCGATGGCCGTGGCGATGGCGCATGGTACCGCGGAAGGGCTGTCGCTCATCGACGCGCTGTCCGGCCATCGCGCACTCGCGTCGTACTATCTGCTGCCGGCAGCGCGTGGTGATCTGTTGGACAAGCTCGGTCGGCGCGACGAGGCAGCGGCGGAGTTCGAGCGCGCCGCCTCACTGACGCGCAACGAGCGAGAGCGCGCCCTCATGCTCGCGCGCGCGAGCCGATTGCGCGATGCTGATTCCGAGCGGCCATCATGACGGTCGATCGAACAGCGACAGTTCCACCGTCCGCGCCTCGAGGTCCAGCAGCCGCCGTTTGCGCGAGAGACCGCCGCCGTAGCCCGTGAGCGTGCCATCCGATCCGATCACGCGGTGGCAGGGAATCAGGATCGCGAGGCGATTGTCGCCATTCGCTCGCGCGACCGCGCGGACCGCGCTCGGGTGGCCGATCGACTCCGCGAGGCGTCCGTAGCTCGTCGTCGTGCCGCACGGGATGCGAAGCAGTGCGGCCCACACACGCTCCTGAAACGAAGTCCCGGGATACAGTAGCGGAACGGTGAAATCGCGTCGCCGTCCGCCGAAGTATTCGTCGAGCTCCGTGCGCAGTTGCTCGAACACGGGCGACTCGCCTGGCTGAATCTCTGCGTCGAGCAGGGCGCGGAGTCGATCGAGCTGCGCGCTGTAGAGGCGCCTGTACTCGAACTCGAAGAGGACGAGATGCGTGTCGGTCGCGCCCGCCATCATCTCGCCGATCGGTGTCGCGATGCGCGCGAGATGAATCCGCGCTCGTGAACCGCCGCTGCCGATCGACGGCACGGGCGCGGCGCTCGGCATCGCTTCTCGCTGCGGGTCCGGGGCGGACGTGGGCATTGGAAAAAGGTAGCGCTCTGGCCGTCGTGTCATCGAGCGCGCTATGTTCTTCGCGCCTTCTTCCGGAGCAGCGCGATGTCCGTTTCCCGCCGTTCATTCGTGGCAACACTCGGCGCCGGCGCGACCGGCCTGATCGGTGCCCCCGTCTTCTCCTGGCGCGGCCATGAAGCGCTGCTCGCGCAGCAACAGCAACAGCCCGCGCCTCCGGAGCCGCACGCCGAGCGACTCCTGGCTTCGTTGCCGGGAATGGTGCGTCTCGACAGCAACGAGAATCCAAATGGCCCCGGCCAGCGCGCCCTGGCCGCGATCAGCAAACACTTCTACGAAGCGAATCGCTATCCGGTGAAGGCGCCCGACGACCTCATCGAGACGCTTGCCGGCGTTCGCGGGGTCAAGCCGGAGAACATTCTGCTCGGCTGCGGATCCGGGGAGATTCTGAGAGTGGCCGTCCAGGCATTCACGTCGCGCGATCTCGCCCTCGTCGCCCCCGACCCGACCTTCGAGTCGCCCGGCAACTTCGCGCGCTTCCTCGGCACGCCGGTGCGTGCGCCGAAGGTCGACGCGAATCTGGCGCTCGATCTCGATACGACCGCTGCCGCCGCGAAGGGCGCGGGCCTCGTCTACTACTGCAATCCGAACAATCCGACGGCGACCGTACACACGGCGAGCGACACGAAGGCGTTCGTCGAGACGGTGCTCCGTTCGTCCCCCAATACGACCATTCTCATCGACGAAGCCTACCACGAGTACGTCGCGAATCCGGGGTACGCGACGATGATTCCACTCGCGATCGCCAATCCGCGCGTCGTCGTCGCTCGCACCTTCTCCAAGGTCTACGGGATGGCGGGACTGCGTATCGGCTACGCGATCGGACAGCCCGCCACCCTCAAGCGGATGCAGGCCTGGGTGCTCGGCTCGGGCGTGAATCAGCTCGCGCTGGCGGCGGCCATCGCGACGGTCGGCGACACCGCACACATCGCGGACGACGTGAAGAAGAACGCCGCGGCGCGCGACTTCACGCGCAAATTCTTCGAAGGTGCCGGCTATAGAGTCTTTCCGACCGATGCGAATTTCCTCATGGTCGACATCAAACGGGACTCGAAGCAGTTCAAGATGGACTGCGTGAAGGAGAAGGTGGCGATCGGTCGGCAGTTCTCGTCGCTGCCGAACTACACGCGCATCTCGATCGGCACGATGGCGGAGATGAAGAAGGCCGTTCCGGCGTTCGAGAAGGTACTCTCGGCGCGGGCTGCCACGTCGCAACACCACTAGTCGAATGCGACCGATTCACGCGATGGCGGCCGGCGCCGTGCTGGCGGGCCTTGCCGGCGCGCCGCGGGCGACTGCCCAGCAAGCCGTGCCCGAAATTCCGTTTCAGGCCAACGCCGACTTTCTGCAGGTTCCCACGACTCTGCCCTGGGGAGAGGTCGCGGGCGTCGCTCTCGACGCCCGGCGCCACCTGTTCGTCTACGTTCGGACCGGCGCGACCAACACGCTGCACGGTCAGGTCGCGGCCCAGCTCTACGAGTTCGGGCCGACGGGTGCGTTCGTGCGCGAGATCGGTAAGGGCCTCTACAGTTTCGCCTTCGCCCACACGGTTCGCGTCGATCGCGACAGCAATCTCTGGATCGCCGACGAAGGCACGAACATGATCACGAAGCTCGCGCCGAACGGAAAGGTGCTGATGGCCCTGGGGCGTCGCCCTGAGGCGGTCGAACCGCCCGCGGAGCTGCCGCCAGGGCAGCTTCCGCGGCCACAGTGGGGAACGTTCAATCGTCCGACCGACGTCGCCTGGGACCGCGAGGGCAACGTCTTCGTCGCCGACGGCTACAACAACTCGCGCGTCGTGAAGATCGACAGGAACGGTCGCTGGGTGAAAACGTGGGGCGAGCGCGGCACGGGGCAGGGGCAGTTCAACATCCTGCATTCGATCGCGAACGACGCGCAGGGCAACATCTACGTCGCGGATCGCACCAACCGGCGCATCCAGGTGTTCGATCCCGACGGCAAATTCCTGCGCCAGTTCACGATCGACGTGCCGTTCGCGAAACAGCCGAACATTCTCGTCGGAGCCATGCCGAGCCCCGGCGCCGATCCACTCGCCGTGTCCGGCGCGCCCTGGGCGATCTGCATCACTCCCGGTCCGAATCAGGTTCTCTTCAGTGCCGACGCCGTCCCCGGACGCATCTACAAACTCTCATTGGACGGCAAGGTGCTCGGCGTGCTGGGCGAGGCGGGGAAGGAGCCCGGACAGTTCGGGTGGATTCATGAGATTGCCTGCCCGTCGGAGCACGAGCTCTACGTCGCCGAGCTGCTGAACTGGCGCGTCAACAGGCTGACGCTCCAGTGACGAATGCGCGTCGCGGAGGCGGGCTGCGTCAACGCCCGCCTCCGCGTTCGGCACGCTACGGCTTGCCGCCGGGGTGCCACGTCGGCGCGGGACCGTTCGCCAGCAGGTCCACCGCCTTCACGCCGATGTTGATCACACCGGCCATGTGCGCGAAGTCGACGTACTGAACTTCGTCGGTGAGCTGGTGATAGTCGGTGTGCATGTTGAAGGTCGACAGCGTGTGCGCGGGAATTCCCATGCGCGCGAAGGCGATGTTGTCGCTCCGCTGGAAGAATTGCTGCTCCAGCCGCTTGTCGGGAACGACCGCGAGGCCTGCCTTCGCGAACGATTCGCCCATCGTCGACCGCTCGAATCCCGTGAGCCAGGCGCGCCCCGGACCGCCGGCCAACGAATCGGGCCGTCCGATCATCTCGATCTCGAGGTTCGCCTGCATCGCCGCGAGCGGCATCGGCGGGTGCTTGATGTACCAGTTGGTTCCGATCAGCCCCACCTCCTCGCCCGTCGTCGCGGCGAAGATGATCGTGCGCTTCGGGCGCGGGCCGCGCGCGAGCTGCTTCGCGATTTCGATGACCGCCGTCGTGCCGGCGGCGTCGTCGTCAGCGCCGTTGTAGATCGAATCGCGCCGCGCCACGGGATGCGCGCGACGCACGCTGTCCATGTTGACGCGCAAGGCGCCGAGCCGCGTGGTGAACTCGGCGAGCTTCGCACGATCCGCCTCGGACATTCCGGCGCCACCCCGCGCCCCCCGCCCCGTGATCCCGCTCCTGGCCATCCACTCGGCGCGCTCGCTCATGATCGGCGCGGCCGCCGCGTTCCACGCATCGAGTGAATCGAGATCGACCGCGCGCGACAGCATCCCGAGGTGGTCGTAGTGCGCGTCGACCAGGACGACGGAGTCCTTCAACACCGGATCCGAGCCGCGCAGGATTCCGACGACGTTGTAGGCCAGGCCGCGCTGCTCGGCCGGGAAGGTATCGCGATCCGCGAAGCTCGCGACCGCGCGTGCACCGGCGCGTCCGCCGCGCCCCTGTCCTGGAGGAACGTTGACGATCGGAACGAGCTGCAGGTAGCCGCTGTCGCCGGCCGGCTCGAGCCCCGCTGCCTTGAATTCGGAAGCGATGAATCGGGCCGCCTTGGCGCCGCCGCGAGTTCCTGTTCCGCGACCTTCGAGCGAGTCGGCCGCCAGCACCGACAGCACCCGGCACACCTCGGCCGGCGACACAGCGCCCGGCATCGAGCCCGCGGCCTTCATCGAGCGAGTTGGAGCGCAGACATCACCCTGCGCCGAAGCGCGAGACGTGACGGCGGGAATGAGCGCGAGCGCGGTCGCGGCGAGCAGTCGAAAGTTTCGCATATGGGAATAGCTGAATTGAACGTGAAATGTACTGCTCGAGCCTCGCGCCCGTATGCGGAAGGCGCGTCCTGTGAACGGCAGGTTCCGTGGCTGTAATGGTTTTGTCGCTCGGCTGCCGGTGCGGTCCGCTGTGCGTCACGTTTGGCAAATGCGCTCATTCTCCCTCGGTATTCGCCCCGCGTCCGTTCGTGCCGCGCTGTGCGCCTTCACGATCGCGGCCGCAAGTCTTTCCGCCCAGCAGCCGGTCAAGACCGGCTACGTGCTCGTCGCCAATCAGCAATCGTCGAGCGCGACCATCGTCGACGTGGCCACTCGCGCGACGACGACCGTCGAGGTGGGCGCCGGCCCACACGAGGCGGTCATCTCGCCGGACGGCAAGTGGGGGGTCGTGACCATCTACGGCGTGAGCGGCGCCGCCGGCGCCGGCAACAAGCTCGCGATCATCGACCTCGGCGCGAAGCGCGTGGTTCGCACGATCGACCTCGGCAGCTACACGCGGCCGCACGGGGCGTCGTTCGTGCCCGGCAAGCCGTCGCACGTCGTCGTCACTTCCGAGACCACTCAGAACGTCGTCCTGGTCGACATCGCGGAAGGCCGGGTGCTGAACGCCATCCCCACGCGGCACCCCGTCTCGCACATGCTTGGCGTGACCGCCGACGGACGGCGAGCGTTCACGGCCAGCATCTCGTACGGCGGCATCAGCGAGATCGATCTGGAGAAGCAGGCGTTCGTGCGGGACCTCGCGGTATCGACCACCACGGAGGGCGTCGGCGTGGCGCCCGATGGATCGACTGTCTGGCTCGGCAGCAACGACGCGAATTCAGTGTCGATCATCGACACGAAGACGTGGCAGGTCGTCGCGACCATCGGCGGGCTCGACATGCCGTACCGCATCGGCTTCTCGCCCGACGGAAGGACGGTTGTCTTCTGCGACCCGCGAGCGAACAAGGTGTGGATCGCCGACGCGGCCACGAGGAAGCTCGTCGGGTCCGTCGACGGCCTCGGTTCGCCGCGCGGCGTGAAGATCGCCGGCGACAACCGCACTGCGTTCGTCACGCTCGGCGCGGACAACGCGGTCGCGTCGATCGACCTCGTCGACCGGAAGGTCAACTGGACGGTCCCCGTAGGTGCTTCGCCCGACGGCGTCTGGTACGGACCCGTCCCGTAAGCGTCTCGACGGCGCCACCAGACTGGCGCCGGTCACGCCGGTACGATAGCATCGAGGCGTGACGAGGTACCTGCTCATATCGGCGACGATGCTGTTGTGCGGGTGTGCGTGGCATCGGGAGCCGCCGGCTCCCGAACCGGCACGCGGGCCTGCGCGTGACACCCTGTTCCGCATCGATCAAGCGCGCGGCGACAGCGCCGCGGCGATCGGCGCTGGATCGTTCGCGCCGAACGTCGCATATCTGCGCGGAGGTGCGCCGGCGGTCTACGGTCGTGAGGCGGCGGCGGGGCTGCTCCAGTCCACAGGCGCGAGCGACGGCCGCACCGT